>Ga0206677_10000033_pt1 | contig 109035 bp, 96 predicted proteins | sample M130m12015metaG_FD_155475 | JGI IMG/M metagenome (GOLD analysis project Ga0206677, IMG submission 155475) | Ammonia-oxidizing marine archaeal communities from Monterey Bay, California, United States - M1 30m 12015 | ecosystem: Environmental > Aquatic > Marine > Intertidal zone | place: USA... | reverse complement strand
CGAAATTGACTTTACTGGCGCACAGTCCAGTACATTCTACCCGCAAGCGAAGACCCCATAGAGCTTTACTGCAGCCTGTCGTTGCATAGTCGCTTTCCATGTACTGTGTAGGTGGGAGACGTTGATCCCTGGGACGCCAGTCCCGGGAGTAGTTGAAAGGAGAGACACCACCCTTGGAGAGTAACTATGCTAACTGTTAATCAGGACACCGATTGGTGGGCAGTTTGGGTGGGGCGCCACGCGCTCGAAAACCTAACAAGCGTGCCCAAAGGTCAGCTTAAGTGGTTCAGCACTCCACTGGAAACTGTAAGGGGAAAAGCTGGCTTGACGTGGATCCGCACAATAAGGATCGACGATGCGAAAGCAGGGCCTAACGAACCTACCAACCTTATTTCTGAGGGTGGTAGATAACAGAAAAGTTACCTTGGGGATAATTGAGTTGTCACCAGCAAGAGCTCACATCGACCTGGTGGCTTGCTACTTCGATGTCGTCTCTTCCTATCCTGGGCCTGCAGCAGGGCCCAAGGGTGGGGTTGTTCGCCCATTAAAAGGGATCGTGAGATGGGTTTAGACCGTCGTGAGACAGGTTTGTTGCTTGGTGGTAGAATCGCGTAAGGTGTCTGATGGAAGGGGCCCTTTAGTACGAGAGGAACGAGGGCTCGGGGCCACTAGTTTACCAGTTGTCTGACAAGGCAATGCTGGGTAGCCACGCCCTGATGGATAAGAGCTGAAAGCATCTAAGCTCGAAGCCGCCCCAGAGACGAGACACCTCAGAACGCTCGTAAAAGACGAGTTTGATAGACTGCGGATGTAAGTACGAAGCTTCGGCGACGTATTCAGTCCAGCAGCACTAATTGTTCGAGCATCTTTTTCATTATGTATCCGCACCTCGAGTGCCCTTCGTCTAATAATTCATGCCAATTCACCGATGCGACATTAGTCGCGTCCATATCCAATTCGAAAGGAGATGGGTGCACGGTCATAGCGGTGGAGTTTACCCGGTCTCATCCCGAACCCGGAAGTCAAGCCCTCCTGCGTCTGTCCCAATACTGTGGTACGAGAGTCCACGGGAACGGCGGTCACTGTGCTCCACTCCTTTCCTCTTGGTATCCCCGATCCTCATTTTCCTACTCCTAGGTTCCATACCACCTTTGAGAATCCACACGGAGCGATAATCATGGCAATTGATACCCTTGACATCCTTGGGTCCGATCAGATTGGCATCCATCTAGCATCAGTTGGAAATGTTTTGTTTCATCCCCGAGAACTACCTACGCCTACTATCGAAAAGTTGGAAGAAGTAGTGCAACTTGAACTCGCACCGATTTCCATTGGGGGTTCTAATTTGATTGGAGCCCTGCTCGCAGGAAATTCCAATGGCATGGCAGTCGCAGATATCGCTACTGAATCTGATATCGATGCTCTAACAGCCTACGGTGACGTTGTTGTAATGGAAGGTGGAGTCAATACTGCAGGTAATCTTCTTCTCGCTAACGAACAAGGCTGTGTAGCATCCCCGAGCATTCCACAAGATGGACTCGAAGTTCTTGCTGAAGTACTCGGTGTCGATATTATTGCAACTACAATTGGTGGCCAAGACGTAGTCGGCAGTCTCGGTGTAGTCAATGACCAAGGCGTCTTACTCCATCCAGATGTAGCTCCAGATGAAGTTCTTCTTATTGAAGAAATTCTCGGTGTCCCGCCAATGGTCGGTACTGTTTCTTTTGGTTCACCATACGTCGGTGCAGGGATTTGTGCCTCGAACAATGGTGCTCTTGCAGGGAGTGAAACCACTGGTCCAGAACTCAATCGTATTGAAGACGCTCTTGGTTTAATCTGAGTTTGTTCAACAAGAATGTTCAATAGCCTCTCTATTTGGTTATCTAACATGGGTGAGATGCTCTATCAAGGTAAAGTGAAGCAAGTTTGGTCAACAGATGACCCAGATATTCTAGAATTTCGATTTACTAATCAAATTTCAGTTTTTGATCAAATTATTCCATCCCTCATTCCTCGTAAGGGTGAATCGTTAAATCGAACTACAGCTCACTGGTTTAAACTCGTAGAACAAGAAGGAGTTTGTGGAACCCACCTTGTTGAATTGAACGGACCAGATCGTTGTCTTGTTCGTAAAGTGGAAGTTATCAAAGAACCTGGTGCAATCCCTAGAGATGCAGAATGGGTATTTGTTCCTCTTGAATTCATTGTTCGTCATTACCTCTCAGGTTCGGCGTGGCGTCGTTTCGAACGGGGCGAACTTACCGCTGAATCCCTGGGGGTTTCCGAAGATGCAGAATATGGGGTTAAGTTATCACAACCATTTGTTGAAGTCACAACCAAATTTGAAGCATATGATCGTAATATTGACAGAACTGAAGCTTTAGAAATTTCAAATATTACGGAACAAGAATTTGATTCAATTGTTCAAGCAGCCCTCAAGGTTGATGAAATCATAGAACGAGAAGCAGCAAAGAATGGTCTCATCCATGTAGATGGTAAGAAAGAGTTCGCACTAGGTCCCGGCAGAAAAGTCGTTCTTGTCGATACATTCGGTACACTTGATGAAGACCGGTGGTGGGATGCAGAAGCATATGCTGCTGGAGAATGCATCGAATTATCAAAAGAATTCGTTCGCACTCATTACATTAATTCAGGTCATCAAGCTGATTTGAAGGCTGCTCGTGATGCAGGCACTACTGATCCACCAATTCCTGCTCTTCCTCAAAACGTCATCGATGACACTGCGTCTCTGTATTCATCCATGTTTGAGAGACTTACCTCTGATCAATTCTGATTACTCGTGTTGTCGGTGAATGAGGCCCGCTCCTCTTCTCTCTGCTGCCATTAATAGAGCGTTCAGATGACGCACTGCGTCTCTAACACCTCCGTCCAAAGGCTCTTCTCGAGAAACCATCCAACCACTTCCCAGAAGCATTGATCTTAATGATTTAACTTCCTCAAATGTCAGGTACCCCAAAATGATTAATCCCGCTTTTCCTTCCTGAAATTCCTTATGGCCTGTGTTCATTTCAGAACATCGTTGGGTTAGATACTCCAAGTGCTCTACTAAATCCGTAAACAATCCTTCGGATTGACTCGGTATCGATACAATATTGTCCAAGATGTAATTCAATGACGAACCTGTGTGGTGTGGGAATCTTCCGAATCGTTCTCGATTTTTATTTTCACCAAGCATAATTGGAGTTGAGTCACGATTTAACATACGAACCGCTGTGAATAAAAGGGTGGCATCATCCCATGGAATTTGTAATCTGTCTTCCATTTCATCTAGTCCTTGAGCATGTAATCGAGACGCAATACCATCTCGTTTCACCAACCCTTTCCACAATTGACTATTTCCTTTACGAACTTCTAATAATGCCTGAAACGTTTCATCAAGATTATCTGAAACACATCCATCCAGCGTATAAAATGCTGTTGTACTAGAATTAGATTGGTTCATGCCCTTCGCAGAACTTCCTACCTATTGAGGTATGTAATCTTCTCTTAATCAAAAAACTTTGACATCCGGTCCTCGATGCTTGTTGTTTCTTCAATTTCTTCATCAGGATTTAATTCTTGACGGATTGTATCAAGGCGTCCTGATGGACTTAGATCTGATTCTACTTCTGGAATCTCTTCAATTAATGGAGCGGATTCAACTTCGAACTCAACCTCTTCTTGTATGTGTTCAATGGATATGTCATCCTCGAGATCATCAACTACATCCACTTGTTTTTCTTTTTCAGGTTTCCCTGCCTTTGGTTTAGTTCGGATCAATTCTTGTAAAGTTTGAGCATCTTTTCTCTGCATTACGAGAGCGTAAATTCCAACCACGAGGATGGTTATCGATGTTCCCCAAACTAAATTGTTGGTTGTGACCAAGCTTTCACTTTCCTCAATATAAATTGCAGTTGCCGTGTCGTCTTCGGAATTATCATCTATGTCAAACGGTGAGTCGCATCCAATCGTTGCCGACAAACTTTCTTTATCACTTATGTCTGGATTTTTGATTTTTACAATCGGTGCAAACTGAGAACCTTCGATATCGACTATGCGTTCGACACGGTATGGACTCGTACTGCTCGTGACTGTGAGGATACAATTGACATCGCCAAGGATGTTGTAATTAGTGCGTGTTATAGCGATATCGAGGTCACCAGTAGCACTGAAACTTGCTATTCCAACATTCCAATTAGATTGTCGTGAGACTTGCGTTGTTTCAATGGAAATGACCTCGACTCCATTGCCATCATAACCAACAATTCGAATGATCATCTCGCCTGGATTAGGATCCCATTGTGAAACGGTTAGATTGATGACTCTTGATTCATTTCTTTGTATTGTAAACGAATTACTGTCGAGTGGAATGGTTTGACCAGTATTGATTGAAGCTATGAATGTCAAACGTGCCTGATCATCTGAGTCTCCTGTGACACTGCACGTAACAACAGTTCCAGTTAACGGTGTTCTGCCTAGGTCTTGGAATACATTGGTGGTGAATTGGCATGAAGCAGATATTTCGGGTAATGGCGATCCAATAATAGCAAACTGGATGGAATCTGTGGCTGATGATACAGTTCCAAAGTTTACACCGTCTTCCAAAACCACTCGGTACTCTCCCTGATTCATTGTTGTGCCAACAGCTGTAATTTCATTGATTGCGCTCGTATCCGTATGTAGGGTAAAGGCTTGAATTGAACCTATTGAACCAGATAAGACTGGGCTCGTTGCAAAAGAGATATTCGAATATTCCACAGTTATCGACTCAAGATAGGTTCCTAACTCTGGATGTGTTATCCTAAGGTCAATTGTCAGAGATTGTTTATCCCATTCTGCAGGGGGTATGATTTCAAATGGAATGCCACGCACTTCATGTGGGGACAAAGACGCTGTTTGCTCACCTACGATGTTCCATCCTAGTGGCAGGTTTTCAAGTGCCATTGTTACATGACTCATGGTATTGCCAGTATTCTCCATCCATGCCAGAGGGTAACCTCCCAATTCACTAACAAACCAAGTTTGGCTTGCGTTGAGGTTGAAGTTCGGTGATGCAGATACTCGAACTGGAATCTCAAATTCTTCTAAACCTTGACCAACTCCATCAGATACTCGAATTTTTACGATGTTCACCTCACCAGCAATAGCATTATTCGGTGACTCTACAAAGATGTCAATCAATTCTGTTTGCCCTGGCTCCATAAGATTCCCATCAGGAAGTGTTGTGTTCCATCCTTGTCCTGATTTAGTAAAGTAAGGTACACTCGGTGCGTTTCCAAGTTGAACCACCTCCACCTGAATCGTGTCACCACCAGGAATAATTTCTAAATCACTATTTGCAAGATTCACATGCCATCCCGCAGTTTTTTGGACTTCCAAGATGACTTCAAATTCACCAAGTTCATATCCGGAGGAGAATATTTTGTAAGTAATCGTAGCGATTGAATCCTCCCAAGCAAATGGAATCATCTGTGTGATCGATAGAACTTCCGAAGCATTCACTTCTACTTCCAATGAATCAACAGGAGGGTGAAGAATCCATGTTGAAGAATCATTCGTTGTAGTTGATATGCTTATGTGTGGGACGAGTTGTACAGTGTCAACAAAGTTTCCAATATTTTTTACTTGAATTCCATATTGGAACTCTTCGTTTGGGAGTACTTGCATGCTTTGGCCAAGAAGTGGTGTTATGTCCCAAGAGTGACGTTGTTCGGCTTCAATCAGTAACTTCGTAGAAGCAAATACACTTTCATTAACAATTGACGACCACGTGAATTCTATTTCAAAAGGTTCTGAAGCAGGGATTGAGGAATCAAGCGTAATCTCTACTGGCATAATTGTCGTAGCTAGCGGTGACAATGTCCGCTGTGGGTTGAAGAAAGTGAATTGGACCTCATCTGAAGTGATGTTGTCTGTGCCTAAAACCTGTGCACTAAGCAAATATGTGTCTTCCCCATTCCCTGGGTTGTCGAGTTTAATCAGCAGTTGATGAGGTGTACTGACATTGAAACCTGTAGCTCCTGCTACTGGGAGTGGATCAATGATGCTGATTGCAGAGCGATGAATTTGGAGGACATGAACACTTAGCCAAAATTCGTGATGCAGCACAGGCACATCTTCAGCAGTGTTGAATACCAACCGTTGAGGCGGTGCATCTGTTGGGATATACACTTCGAATGAGGCACTGACAACCGTGCCTGATGGGCCCGTTATCTCCAAAATACCATTGTTAATACTTGCACCTGATGTTGCATTCCACTGCCAATTTTGCAAATAGACTCCTGCTATATTCAGGTCCCAAGTTAGGGAGCCACTTGAGGGCATTAATGCCTTAATTTCAAATGATTGAACACTGGATGGAACTGTGCGAATGTGCACTGGTGATGAATGAGTTCCAACAGCAGTTAAGTTGACTTCCAAGGAACGGCACAATGTATCTTCTCCGCTTCCTATACACGTTGTAAGGGTAGTAAGTGATGATGTCCCTAAACTCGTTGAGGAAGGAACGTCAAGTAAGATGGTCAATTCTCTTTTCTCTCCTGGTTGAAGAGATATGGAATAAACGTCATTTGTTCCATCGTTGAGGACTGGAGTCCCGCCCCATGAAGGATTCGTCCAATCTATTGAGGTTGTAGTTTCCTGAGCATTACCCAAATTTTCTATCATCACATATGCTTCTGCAGTGTTGCCTGGGATGCCATAACCATCGGAACTGGCCAAGCCTTCAGGCCCCACCAATGAAAGGCCTCGAGTTCGTAACGCTTCAATCGGCACCGAAAGGGTGGTATTTACAGATGGATCAATGTCAAGTGTCGCAGTGACGTCAATATATCCATCTTCATCGCCAAGAGCATCCTGTGGAAGTGTGGCAACAAAGGTAAGCGGGACTGAAGATGACGGAGCAATCTCAATGCCCGATAGAGAGGTGCCTTGCTGTGGTGCTACATTCCAGCCCTGTGGTAGGTTTGTGGTGTCGTATGTGACTGTCCATGATGCGGTTCGTGAGCCCGTGCCTAAGAGAGAAATTTCAAGATTCTGACTCATTCCAGGATTGATTCTAGTTACTGATTCTGGTGATTGAATAAGAACCGCATATGGCTCAACAACGTTGAGAGTAACTTGCTCAATATTATTGTCTTCTCTTGCTTCAGTCAAATTTTCGTTGACATCGAGGATTAATTCAAAATGATGACTTCCTAGTGTTGCAATGACATCAACGCTGAAGGTGGAAAGACCACCATCTCCACTTGGTGAAAGTGGTTGAAGTTCATCAATTCGAACCCGCGTTATTTCGTTTCCATCCATGCGAAGGACACAATCAATACTGTCTTCGTTCTCCCATGTGCCAATGTTTGCAAATTGTCCTGTCACAGTTAATGTTTGACCAGGGTCGGGAGATGCAGGGTTAAATGAAATCCCATTGGAATCTGGGAGGGGTGCGAGATCTAACGCTCGTTGTGAAATAAGGGTGTCTCCAAGCAACATGTCTAACGAACCATCTCCGTCCATATCTGCGAATGCAGGTGCAGACCAAACTCTGTGAGGGGTGGCGAGAGGTTCGTCCCAGCCTTCAGAGACTTCATCTGTGAATCCAGTGTCTCCCTCAAATGCAAATACTCTTCTCCCAAAGGCAACGATGATATCTTCACTATCTTCGCCATCAATATCCATTAAGGAAGGTGGAGAAACAGCGATTTCATCGTTCGAGTTTCCAGACCCACCCCTGTTCATTATTTTGGACCATTCTTTTGTAGGTGGGTCATTACTGAGGTCGTGACAACCAACCATGCCCTCTCGGTCGAAATTAAACGATGAGGCGGAGTACCATGTGACCCAACAAAGACGATCATCAATACCATCATCATCAGTATCGATTGGTAAAGGTGGAGCATCGGCATATCCATTTTGTGAACGGAATGAAAATATCTCTTGTGTTGAAGTGAGTTCCATTCCGACAAATCGAGCGCCATATCCGGTCGTTCGTCCATTCGAATCGGTGGGGATTGTCAAAATCATCTCAGGAGCACCGTCACTGTCAAGTTGTGTGACTACTGGGCTAGGAAGTCTCAATCTGGGTGAATCAGAATCGGTGTCGGTTCCAGTTACTGCAACCCTACCCCATGAATTGGAACCAGTAGCACCGTCAAGTCGCCAAATCCACATGTTCCCAGAGTTTTCATCGATGGTTGTTGCAATGACTGCGGTGTTTGAATCATCCAATTGAGCCCATGCAGGGTCACTTGGATGTGTGCCTCTGTCGAGAATAACTTCCCAGTTTGGTTCAGTCGGGGCGGATGAACCTAACGGAATTGACATGATTTGAGGATCGTCGGAGCTAACATCGACGACGGATAGAACAAGTTCAGGTTGACCATCAAGTTCCAAATCTGCGAGAAGAGGTTGTGTTACGGACAAATGATTACTTTCCCTTGTTGGAGCGTGTGGGCTCGTTATCCCGATTCGAAGATCTGAATCTGACCAAGACCATTCAACTTCATTAGAATGCCCTCCTGTCTGCCAACCCGATTCATCACATGTCAATTCTGGAGACCAAACGTCCACATTCAGTGACGATTCGGTATCATAGACAACCACAATTTCTGTGGTCCCATCAAGGTCAACATCCACCAACACAGGGGTTGAACGTGCAGATTTTGTAGAACCTAAGTCGACTTGCCATGCGATGCTTGCATCATCTCCAGCAATAAGTGACAATTTTGTGGCGGAAGATTCGGTGCTATCATGGAGGACAACAGCAAAGAGTCCAAGAGGAGTGCATCGCTCTGTTGCTCCAAGTGTGGTTTCTAAATTTGATGAAAAGTTACCAATTATGGAGCCGTAAGCATCAGAACCAATTTCGTCATCTAAACCAATCCAGTTGATGACAGGATCATTTATGCTCGCCAGTGAAGTTACCGAATCAACAGAACCTGTCCCTGGACCGCCGTCAGCAGAATGAGTTGGCATTGAACCATTCCGAGTTGGAACTCCACCATATTGGCCCCAAGGTTGTTCAACAGGATTCCATTGGTCTTCACTACTGTTTAGAGGGCTATCATCGACTTGTAATGAGTGGATGTTAATCTGGCTAAATGTGGTGAATAACATGAGAGTGACCATGCCAAGCGCTGGCCAGAATCGTTCCGCTCTGGAATGACTTGCGCTACTCATTGTGTATATTGTGCATCAAGGGGTTGTTATTGCTTTGGGCGAAAGGTGCAAAAACAAGCCTGATTTAATGCAAATAATCTGTGTTCGAGCCTAATTTATTATATCCGCAGTAGCATGAATTCGGGCGTGTGCTTCATATAGGGGTCGTCACTGGGCGAAATGACTTCGGTCACCTTCTCTCCCGAGGCGGCGCCGGTGAAGGACGGAAGAGGCTCACCCCCTTCCGCTTCATTGCTACGCTATGAGAAGGCCGGGGAGAGGAAAAAAGATGTACAAAATCGTAACAAAAGAGGATACAATTCGTATTCCCGCAGAGTACATGAAGAAAGGACAATCTTTGGATCAACATATCGACCGATTGGCCATGACCGCATTTGAAGGTCGCTTCGATGATCATAACCGCTTCATTCTTGTCACAAGCAATCACACTCCTCTCGGCCGTGGACGAATCATTCACGGCGATGGGGCAATATACCAACGCGTTCGTTTCGATGCGCTACTCTTCTGTATGGATGACTACGAAGTTGTAGAAGGAGCAATCTCCGAAGTAAACGAATTTGGAGCTTTCGTTCGAATCGGTCCAATGGAAGCACTCCTCCACAAGTCTCAGATTCTTGAATCTCAAGTTGAAGTCAACGTCGGCGCAGGTACCATTTCTGGTCGTGACGATGACAAGCGCCTTGGAATTGGTACAGCAGTCCGTGCACGAATTGTTTCCCTTTCTCCTGATACAAGCGATCCTCGTCGTTCCAAGATTGGATTGACATGTAAGCAACCAGGTTTGGGCTCCCTTGAATGGCTCCATAATACAGGTGAGTGAACATGGCTAAGAGTCCCTATGCTTGTGGAGACTGCGGATTAATTCTGCAAGATGATGTCGATCAATGCCCTCGACACCCATCAGCGCAAACGACAACTGACTGGCAAGGCTATGTCATTATCATTCACCCTTCTCGCTCTGAAATTGCAGAACGATTGAACATCGACCAACATGGTCGATATGCATTGAAGGTGAACATCCGTTAAGGAGAGAATAACAATGGAAATTGTAAGTCGTACAGAAAACAAATTGCTCAACCGTGTTGAAATCGAATTTCGATGGAGTCACAAGGGAAAAGAAACTCCTTCTAAGAAAGAGGTAATGGATCTTGTTAAGACTCTTGAACCTGGTTCAAATCCTGACCTCATAGTGGTCAAGAACTGCTCCACTCGATATGGACAGGCATTGACCACTGGTAATGCATTCATTTACGAAACCGACGGTGCAATGAAAGTTGAACCAGATTACATTTACGAGCGCCACAAGGGATTCCGAAGTGGAGCTGCTACTGAAAAGACAGAAGGTGATGAGTGATGGGAGAACCAAACGCAAAGGCAAAGTGGTCCAAATACGCTATCGCTGAAGACGGAACTCTGGAGCGAAAAGCTGAGCACTGTCCAAACTGTGGCCCCGGTGTATTCCTAGGCGTTCACTCTGACCGAAAGACGTGCGGAAGATGCGGTTATTCAGTCAAGAATGAATGATTCATCATACCGTCATTGGTCACTGTCCATAGACGGTCTGTACTTCGGACATGTTGTACCACAACTTCTTGGTTTTCAAATCGCTTGAAGCCATCTTCCATCAATTCAAGCTCCTCTCTCCAGCCTGCGAGATACCATGAATTCAATTCTTCATTGAATAAAACACTTTGAATGGGTCCACTTGTAGAAGCTTCACAGAGCATTTTGCCTTGCTTATACCAATAAATGTGCCCGTTTTTCAAAACCAAGAGGCGGTTTGAACCGATTGCTTCGACCTTGTCGAGAGATCCATCAAGATCAAACGAACCTGTGCCTATTAACGTTCCATCCTCTTTTGATAATCTATGACATCCACCTGCTCTTGACCATATTTCGATACTTGAGTCGGTGACGCAAATGTCAACAGATTCTTGGCTCATTGGAATGCTCTTCATATCTGGCCATTCAGGAGGAGGCGCTCTCCATTGCTCAACGCCATTTGAATTAAATGAGTAAATGCCCCGATTCCATAGGATGAAAATGAAACCATCTTCATGGCGTGCTAAGCCCAATGGCTCTGCATCGAGAACATGCGACCATACAGCACCTGCAGGTTGGATAGCATTCTGAATATTTGTTGTTTTGCGAACATCTCCTCGTTCAGATCCTTTTTGAAACGGTTGTGTGCAACGTAATGCTCCCATTCGAGCCACTAATAATTCCCGGTCAATCCATGTTGCTACAAGGATGTCATTGATCACAATAACATGTTCTATTGGTGCAGGAAATGGGCGTGCAAAGGCTTCTATTGCGTTCCATTCTGCATCAAGGCGACAGAGTTCCCCGTCTACGCCCACGGCAATTGCAAAAACATCTTCAACATGAGGTGTAGGGAGTATTTTTAGAACCTTGAACGGTAATTGCTTGGTCCCATTTTCTGCGCCCATGATATCCCTACCGCTGGGTTGTTTGTCAATACTCGCTTTGAAAAACCGCCTCTTCCTCCACATGTCATGGACGGAATAATTCTTATCGCTGTTAATGGCGATGACATTGCTTCCGTCAATCAAGCTAAGTACTTACTCGGAAAAGGTAACTGGATTCAATTAGAAGATGTAGAAGGGCATGCTGCATATTTGTTTAAGGACGCACGCTTATGGTTCCTGCCAGAAAAAATCTTACTTGAAGACCATCTCGACACGAGGTGGACTGCAGCAAAAAATGAACACGTCCTTGAAGTGATATTTCCATCTCGGCATGCGGCTAAAAGCGGCACACCTTGTCTTACTTTGCACCCTATAGGGGTGCCGCACCTGTCTTATGATGACTTACCAGAATTTGGAGGCAGATCTGGTTATGCCCCGCCGCCAAGCACCCGGTTAGGGTCATGGTGGAGATTACTCAAATCCAAATGGGCAACAGATTCTATTGCGGATTTTTCTTTGTCTCTTGAAGTGACCCATCATGGCCCTGTACTCGATGTTCCTTGTTTGTTTATCGAAGTCGGTTCAACAGAAGAGTATTGGGATCATGAAGGAGCAGCAGAACTTCTCTCAGATATTATCTGGGAAGGTCTAGGTCTCAATGGTGGAAAGCAACATGGCTACTGGGATTCGAGAGAACATCATTCGCAGCCAGTTCTCATCACTTTGGGTGGTGGCCATTATGCTCCTAAAGGAAACAAACTCGCATCAGAAGATGGTGTTTGGTTAGGTCACATGCTTGCAAACCATTCAATTCCGTTTGGAACCTCTGAGGAGCCTGGTGTACTATGGCGCCAATCTATCGATGCAATCGTTCAATCCACACAAATAGCGTTCCCTAATGGTACAGTTGTAGCGACAGTTGAGAAGAAATCATTCAAAGGATGGCAACGTCAACTCATCTATCAACATCTCGAAAGCATCTCAGTTCCAGTGATGCGATCAAAACCGTTCTTGGAAATGGTCAAAGGGCGTCAGCAGGACCAATAACAAAGGGGGAAATGCACATGCTCTCGAAATTGATTGTAGCAATGACACTTCGCATGCCCAAATGGTTCGTACGATGGGTTTCACGAAGGTATGTTGCAGGTTCCACTCTTGAGGATGCTGTCCGAGTCATGCAACGTCTTGAATCAGAGAACGCTTGCTTCACAGTCGATGTACTTGGTGAAGAAATCTCAACGATGGATGAAGCTAATTTTTTCTTGGAAGAATACATGCGTGTGATGTCTGCTATTGTTGAGAATGACATTGACGCTAACCTCTCCATTAAACCGACCGCGTTTGGATTACTGATTGATGAAAAGAAAGGATTTGAGAACATTGAATCCCTCGTTAGAGAAGCTGCAGTTCATGATATGTTTGTTCGATTAGATATGGAGGATCACAGGGTTACTACTGATACCATACAAGCTGTTCTAAAACTTCATGAATTAGGTTTGACGAATGTCGGAACCGTACTACAAGGTCGCCTTCATCGTACGTTGAATGATGTTGAAGAGGTTGAAGTTGCACTTGGTCCAATGGCGGATTACAGAATCTGTAAAGGAATTTATCTTGAACCAGAGGATATTTCATACACCTCTCGTAGTGATATTAGAAAAGCCACAAATGAAGCAATCAAAGAAGCTCTTGCCAAAGGTGCATATGTTGGCATAGCATCGCATGATCAACCAGTTGTGGATTTTTCTCTAAAGACCCTCGAAGAACTTGAGATGGGTCCTGGGAAACCAGACCCCAGGTCAAATGCAGGAGGAGAACGAAAAGGAAAGGGTCCAGGTTACGAGTTCCAAATGCTGCTGGGGGTATGCGGTCCATTACGTAGAAAACTAGCAAAGCAAGGTCACAGGACAAGAGTCTACATTCCTTATGGGGAGATGTGGTACGAATACAGTATTCGCAGATTGCAAGAGAACCCAACAATTGGTCTTCAAGTTGCTAAAGCATTCTTGATGCCTTGGTCAAATCGACCTTGATTACTTTCTTCGACGCTTCTTATCTCTGCGGTTGGTGAAAGACTTGACCCTTTTTTTGATAATTTCTTTCGGTAGAATCGGGTTTGGATTGAATCCAAGTTTTCCTTCTTTCCATGCTTGTCGTCTCTCTCGAGGTGTTTTTGGTGCGAAGCGCTCAGGACGAGGTGGTTCGTGGAGATACATTCTCTTGATTTTAGAGGCGTCAACGGTCCCTCGAAGTGTTCTTCCTTCCCCAGTGTGAATCGCTCGTATTCTCCATGTCTGAGGTCCGATCTCTATGAGAGTACTCGCTTTGAATGTGGTTCCTTGATCAACGATAAGAACATCTGGTGTAGAAAATTCCCCACGGGTTTTTGTAATCTTAACACGTAACAAATCTTGTCGAAGAGCAACGGCACGAATGATTTTTGTCGCTTCCATTGCTTCAGAGGTTCCTTCTTTGGATTCTAAACGAGTGATCCTCCATGCCATGTCATCGTGTTCAAAGACATCTCCGAGGTCGAGCCATTCGTCTGAATCAAGGTCGATTGTAGCCATGTAGGAATCAGGCCCATCTGTTAGCATGAACGGAACTCTTCTCAATGGAGGTGGGCGGAATTGTAATTCATGTACTGACGTACATTCATTGCATCTTAAGAGGAAATCTTTACCTCGCCCCATCTCTCTTTCACGAAGGATCTCATGACCTGTAACATCGTCACATGTTGGACAAAGTACTGCATTCTCGAGAACTTCTTCTTCTTCGAAAAAGTCTTCCTCATCGTCATAGTCTTCCATCGGTCTCATGCAACCCTCGATGCATGACACCTTTGAAGGCACCGCATCTGACGACAACACAGACTTCAAAACAAATTGAGGATAGGAACAGACAATGAGCGAAATCAAGAGGGATGACGTTCTTCCTGCCCTTCTCTTAGCAGATGATCAGAGATCAAGAGATGAACCTGAAATTGCTGCAAATATCGCAACACAGTTGGAACATATGGGGCTTCATACATGGTCCATTTCTGTTATCCGGCGACTGAGAGATGCAATTGGGCGCTTATCACCTTCGTCCGTCTTAGAAATTGGTGCCAGCATTGGTCATCGTTCGGCATGGTTGTATGATCTGTTTACCACTCAACAACCCAAAAAGTATGATCTAGTCGAACAAGGAGCCAAGTTCGGCGTCATTCTTTTCCGATTGCAGTCAAGATATGAAGCCGCATCTTGGTCCAATATCTTAGTCGGTGAATTTTCGACTCTCTTGGCTGAAGCAAAAGCATGGTCGATGACAATGAAATCCGGAGTTGGTACTGGTGAGAAACGTCTAGACCTAACCTACGACGCAATCATTGTCGACGATCAGCCAGAAAACATCGCTTCAACCATTAGTGACTCATTACCTCTTCTTTCCCAAAACGGAGTTCTGTTTGCAGTCGAGCCTCCAACACCAACTGGTGATTACGATGATCTCGACGAAAATGAACAAGCTAAGGTCGATGGATTCAACGATTGGATAAAACTCATCGAATCATCCCACGAAACACATCACCTCGCATTCGTTCCACTGTTCGAAGGGACGCTTGTCGCCTTCTTCAAACGATAATCAGGACTCATTGGCTATATTGAGTAAGGCTTGTATGTCTATGAGTCCATATCCATACTTGTCATCGTGTCCTGTCTGTCCGTCCTGTGGAGTAACAGTTTGCATTAACCAATCTTTGACTTGATCGATTGTGGATACATCGCTTGATGTTCCGTTACTTGCGAGTTCTGGGTTTTGTTCCAGTAGTAATGCGATTGCTCCAGTGACGAAAACAGTTGCTGCGCTTGTTCCACTTGATGATGACCACGTCCCTTTGTTGTTGAGAACGGGTACTTCCTTTGCAGGCGCAACAACTTCAGGTTTCTTATCGGGATCATTACGAGGTAATTGGAACGGGAATAAACTCCCTCCGTTGTTTCCAACAGAAGATTTGGCCCACGGACCTCCTGATCCAGTCACTCCTCCAACGCAAATCACACGACGTTCTCCACCAGGAGATGCTACGTCACCATCATCCTCTTCGCCGCCGTCATTCCCTGCAGCAGCAACAACAAAGATACCACGAGTCGTTGCATCCGCTACAGCATCTTCGATGGTTCTCCCCCCAGTGTTAAAGAGTGGAAGAAAGTCAGGTGCTCCTCCAAGAGATAATGAGATGATATTTGTGTTCATATTTATGCACCAATCAATACCAGCAGCTACATCCTCCTCATATCCGGAGCCATTTTCTTGCATTACCTTTGCAACATAGAGATCAACATTGGGTGCTATTCCATCAAGCCATCCATCTGCGATAAGGATTCCAGCCATATTCGTGCCATGCCCGTTGTCATCGTACGGATTTGTTTTCCCTTGAACTACATCAGTCCAACCTTTCAATTCAAATCCCTTTAGGTCTGGGTGATCCAGTTCAATGCCCGTGTCTACAATGCATACTCGAACACCTTCGCCAGTAAGGCCAGATGGCATTTTAATGAGGTCTTGGTAAGCATCTTCAGATTCAATTAGGGCGTCTCTCGGTTTGATAAAACTCAAGGCATCTCCCACCAATACGCTGTAGAGGAATCCTGCGACGAGGATAAGCATTATTCCAGAAGCTATGGTTACAATTTTTCGGACAATCACCAAGTCCTTTTCCAATTGAGGATTCAAGACAGACTCTTGGTGGATTTCTGGAATGTTTTCATCCATGGGCCTTCCTCAACTGAACGCATGTACTGCTTCGGAAAACGTGTCAACAAACCTGCGAACATCTTCTTCCGTGTTGTAGAAGTAAGCAGAGGCCCTTAATGAGCCATTGTATCCTCTATCATTAAACCATGAATGGACACAATGTTGTCCTGAACGTACCATTACACCTGAGACTTCATCAAGAAGTAAAGCGATGTCATGTGATGGAAGTTTATTATCGAGCAACAATGAACAAATTCCCCCACGCTTTGAAGCATCTTCGGGACCAATAATAGACACTCCTGGCAAATCTTTTACTCCATCTGACATAATTTTATTCAAGGATTGCTCGTGGTTGTGGACTTGGTCCATATCTAATTTCGTGAGATAGTCAATGGCTGCACCTGTCGCCATCATTCCTGCGAAGTGTCCCAATCCACCCTCAAATTTTGAAGGAGGTTTGGCCCATTCTAATGATTCGTATGTAGAGGATTTTACGGTTTGACCGCCTGATTGAATTGTTCGCATATTTTCAAGCAATTCGGTTCTGCCCCACAATCCACCCATTCCAGATGGTCCAAGCATTTTATGAATTGAAAATGAATAGAAGTCGATACCCAAATCTTGAACATTAACACTCATGTGTGGTGCGGATTGAGCTCCGTCTATTGATACAAGAGCACCGTAGTCCTTTGCAATTTTTGTTATTTCTTTGACGGGTATTTCAACACCATCTAGATTTCCTACGTGACTCATTGACACCATTTTGAGTTTAGATCCAGCATCAGCGCATGCTTTCTCAAAAGATTCTAAACTAAACGTATTGTCTTGATTTGATCGAACAATTCTGTGATCTATACCTTGTTCTTGTTCAAGTTGAAGCCACGGTACCAAGTTGGAATTATGTTCTCGGTCAGTGGTCAGGACCACATCTCCTTTATTCCATTCAAGGCCTTTCGCAATTTGGTTTAGGCTGTGAGTCGCATTCCGTGTAAATACCATCTCATTTACTGAAGGGGATGAAAAAAAGTCTGATAATTTCTTCCGTGATTGTGAAATTATTTTGGAAACATGAGTCCCATAGCGGTGAACTGAACGACCACCGCAACCAGGGGTATTGATGTAGTAATCTTGAATGGAATCGATCACAGATTGTGGTTTTAGAGTCACGCAGGCGTTGTCTAGATATGCCACCGGTTCATCAAGCATTAGTGCAGGGAAATCCTTTCTAAATTGCTTCAATTAAATCACCAAGCCTCTTCATCTGGAGCAACTTCTGCTGTGAGCTCCTTACTTCGGAGATCTTCCTCCGCTGAAACAGCTGCCTTCGTTCGTACAAGCGCTTCGATACCTAGCATACGTTGAGGGAACCATATTGTCCACATAAGGAGTGGAATGCAGAGAATGGATAATATCACATATAGCGCCAAAAGAAGCGTCTGATCTGCCATTCTTTCTGCTACAAAATGTGCTCCACTCCATGAACTTACAATTGCCACTGCACACCATGCAAAGCAAATCGTCGTCCATGCTTTTAGGGAATGTTCAGCCATTTCAGCTTCCATCATACGGACATCTTCATGCAAATGATTTGTTTCAACGTGGAGATCTCTCGTTTCAGTAACTGCTTTGATGAAGAAATATAAGAAAAAGATACAGACCAAGGTTACGAGTAATCCTCCCATCATTTGGGATAAGTCAAAAGAGATTGGGAATTGTTTGTTATCGACATGGAATAGAATCTGAGATAAGCCCAATCCACCCCAAATCAACATCAACGTCACGCTATGTGTTCTCATGATTGGGAACAGACGAAGTAATTGGTATAGGAACCATCCCCAGCATACAATGGACAATATCATCTGAAAATAGGATGTTGCACCAGATTGTTGTAATCCTTCTAAACCAGATATTTGAGCATCGCCTCCGTTGAGTATTTCCCCATTGAATGTACCCAAAAAGATGGCAATTACTCCTGCTAGGATTGCAATTAAGTGTTGCTTATTCCATTCGTGCCTAATCAATTTCCATTGAAAGAGTAATTCTTTTCGAACGGTGAGAATCATTGGATGAAAATCGAAGAACTGTGGCTTTATTTCGATATCGGATAGTCGGAATGGTAAGGCCTTGTGATCTGGGTCTAAGACCTCGTTTTCATCACCGCCCATGCACCTCCCAACAGGTTCCCCTTTGAGTTTGTTGCCCTCTTCGTTTTTGGAGGGTGAGCGTTAAACGGTGATGGTGGTTGGCTCGGTCTGCGAGCCGAGATCGCATAGCCTGGTAGTGCGCGCGACTGGAAATCGCGTGGGCCTGTCCCTCGGGAGTTCAAATCTCTCTCTCGGCGCCATCTCTTCACTTACGCGAAGCGATTATATCGGCAATGTTGGTGGGTCGGTTTACGCCACCGTGGCTTAGCGGTATAGCACCTCATTGGTAATGAGGAGGTCGCGAGTTCAATTCTCGCCGGTGGCTCCACTCGAAAAACACGATTCTAACGGTCAGACTCCCCCTAAACATTAAGAGGCTTCTTGAACGACTTTAGGATGAAGAAGGCAACTTCTTCGGATGGGATGGGAATGAACGAATCTACTGAAAAGAAGGCTGATATGCGCGAACGAGTGAAGGAATTACAATCACAGGTTGACGATTTGAAGGAACTTGTGAACACACTTTTGTCGGTCATTGTCGAAGAACCAGATGGTGTCCACTCAGGTGCTGCACCAACATCTGGTCAGCCAATGGCCAATATGTGCATGTGATTATCCTTTGATCACAGCAATTGGCTCTAAGCGAATTATCGGTCTTGCCAACTCTGCTGCGTAAGTGTTCTCAATCACCTTGTCAACATTTTTGTACGCTGCTGGAGCTTCCTCAGAAAGGATATTCCTTGTTGCAGCATGAACAATAACGCCTTGTTCATCGAGTTCATCTTTCTGCTTTATTGGGTCGATTGTTTTTCGAGCAACTGTTCGCGACATCGCTCTTCCTGCACCATGGCATGCACTGCCAAAAGCAATATTTTGTTCATTTACAGGACCTGCCATAATCCATGAACCTCTGCCCATATCTCCTGGGACCAAAACTGGTTGTCCTGTTTGCTTGTACACTTCATGGGAGGTCATATTATCACCGCTGAATGCCCTTGTTGCTCCTTTTCTGTGAACCACACAGGTACATTTAGCACCGTGGATATGATGGTCCTCGAGTTTTGCGATATTGTGTGATACATCGTAAATTGTCGACATGTCAACAACATCGCCAAGTTCTGCCTTGAGACCTAGAAATAACCTATGCGCTAATACTGCACGATTTGTAAAAGCATAATTCGCTGCAGTTTTCATGTCGTTTAGGTAAGCCTGGCCTTGTTTGGAATGGATTGGTGCGGCTGCTAATTGCCTGTCTGGCAATTCATATCCCCATTCCTCATCAACCCAACATCCGTCCCTTTGCTTGAGTCTCATCTCAAGTTCATGAATATGGTCGCTGCATACCTGATGTCCCAAGCCACGTGATCCAGAATGAATCATGGCTATGACTTGATCTGATTCAACTCCCCATGCCCGAGAGGTTTCTTCATCAGCAATTTCTGAAACCCTCTGAAGTTCAAGAAAATGATTGCCACTTCCCAGTGTACCGAGTGCTCTCAAGCCTCTCTTTTTTGCACGTTCACTTATCGAGACTTCATCGATTTCGAAAATACCATCTGATTCGATTGTTCCCTTTGAGTGGTAACTGCTCACATCAATGGTTTCGAGTTCAGACAGACCACCTTGTAAGACAGATTCGAGTTGTTGCTCTGTGATGTTAATTCCACCTTTTCCTGAACCACCTGCGGGAATTCTTCCGTTTAATCTGGATGCAAGTTTCCCTAGATTTGGAATCTCATCAACGGTTACATTCAGGGCAACAGCGCGCACTCCGCAATTGATGTCAAAGCCAACTGCTCCAGGGCTTATGCTCCCTCCTTGGTCCCCATGATTTACATCAGTTGCAACGACACCACCTATGGGTAATCCATATCCATAGTGCCAGTCTGCCATACCCCATGCAGTTCCAACAATTCCAGGTAATTGGGCTGCGTTGAGGAGTTGTTTTGGCCCGCGTCCATCTTGGTATGATTTGATTTCATCCATGGTGGCAATGAGTGCAGCATCCACTTTCATTTTCCCAAAGGCCTTGATTCGAACTACACCCGGGGTGGACGTATCCACATGGTTCATCCATTCAGGCTCCATGCTTGTGGTTCGACATCATTCATTTGATGATTTCCGATATTCTTCTCATTCTTGTGGGAGGATTGAAAGCAAGGATGAACACCCCAAGAACGAGGGCGTCACATGAGTTTACCTGCAATCGACCTAGCAGTTTTTCATGAAAATGGCTATTTCCGAAAACAGTGCACAATCACTGAACTTTGGTTTTGGACCTGTGATGCAGAACGAACGACCTGTGGAGATACGCATCAAGATGAGTATACGTTCATTGGAAAACCCCTTATTGCGGGCTTTGATCAACGTGGTAAGGAATTGAAGGATTCTATGCGTGAAGCGTTTTTATCATTCTTTGAAACGAAACAACATCATCGAATCAATCCATATCCCGTTCTTGCTCGTTGGAGAGATGATATCCATCTAACAATTGCTTCCATTGCAGATTTTCAACCCCACGTTACTTCTGGCGAAGTACTCCCTCCTGCAAATCCCCTCACAATTTCTCAACCATGCATCCGTTTGACAGATGTTGATGCTGTTGGGCGTTCAGGCCGCCACCTTACCACCTTCGAGATGATGGCACATCACGTTTTCAATCGCCCCGATGAAGGTGAATCATACTACTGGATGGAAGAATGTGTGACATATTGCCATGCCATGTTGACCGAAACATTCGGTATTGATGCCATGGAAATCACGTATGTGGAAAACCCATGGTGTGGTGGTGGAAACGCAGGAGCAGCTGTCGAGGTCATTGTTGGTGGCTTGGAATTAGCGACACTTGTGTTCATGAATCTAGAGGAATCGCCAGAAGGTGAGATTGAACTGAAAGGTGACCGCTACAAGGAAATGCCATTGCAAATTATTGACACAGGATATGGTCTTGAACGATTTTGTTGGGCTGCAGCAGGTACGCCTACTATCTACGAAGCAATTTATCCTCAAACAGTGCAATGGCTGAAAGAGATGAGTGGTTTTTCATCTGTCGCTAAACAATGGCCTGACCTTAATCTTGATAGTTTACTCGGAGAAATGAGTCGACTGAACGGCATCATGAACATCGAACCAGGAGTTGATGCAGACGAACTTTCTTCGCTATTCATAGGTCGATTGAAAGAGAGAAATGTCGATATCACCAAGGAACAATTCTTTGGTGTTACAGAACCACTTTCACGAATTTATGCTATTCCTGATCATCTTCATGCTCTTTGCCACATGCTAGGTGATGGATTGGTTCCTTCAAATGCTAAAGCAGGATATCTCGCTCGAATGCTCGCTCGCAGAATCTTGCGTATGCGAGATGATTTAGGGATTGAGATTTCTCTTTCAGAACTCATTCAACATCATCTTGAAGTCAACATGAACGGACATGAGATGAAACAAACAAAAGATGGTTTAATCACCATCATGGAACTTGAGGAAAGCCGATACAAAGAGGTTCTGCGCAAAGGTGCTAATTTGATTCAACAAGAATTGAAAACCATTGATTCTACAGTGGAAGAACTTCCTGATACTCTCCTCTTCAAACTCAATGATTCACATGGGTTACCCCCCGATATGGTCATCAATATTGCCAAGGGTAACGGGTGGAGTAACCTGCGTTTGCGTACTGGTTTCTCTGCTGAGATGGCAGAAAGACATGCCATCATTGCAAAACAAGCTGCTTCAAGTACAGTTCAGCCAGATATTGTCGAAAACCTTCCTGATTTGCCTACAACAGTTCCCCTCTACTACGAAGATGTCCAACAACGTTCTTTTGATGCGAGTGTTTTGGCATCATTGCCTTTGATTGATGGAATGGGGCCTGATAATGCAACGCATGCAATCGTTTTAGCAGAATCCTGCTTCTATCCTGAAGGTGGTGGCCAAGAAGGAGATTATGGTTCTCTGTCCACAGATGCCGTGACACGTAACGTGCTGGATACTCAAAAAATTGGGAATTTAATTGTCCATCTCTGTGATGGTTCCTTTTCAATCGGGGATTTAGTCCATGGAACAATCGATTGGAAGCGACGAAAGCAAATGATGGATCATCATACTGCCGTACACATCGTTGGAGGAGCTGCACGAAGAATTCTCGGGCCACATATTTACCAAGCAGGAGCAAACAAATCCGTTGAACTCGCTCGACTTGATATCACTCATTATCGTCGATTAAATCGAGATGACCTTGATGCGATTGAGATACTTGCAAATGAAGTTCTTGGACTCGTATCTCGCACCGAGAAAACTGTTCTAGCACGTCATGAAGCGGACAAAAAGCATGGTTTTGATCTGTACCAAGGTGGGGCTCCAAAAGGAAACAGCATTCGCGTATTGAGAATCGCTGACCATGATGTGCAAGCGTGTGGCGGCACTCATCACGATGAGCCTGGACAAATTGGTTCAATTCGAATCATTCGCTCTACGGCCGTACAAGATGGTGTTGAACGCCTTCACATTGTTGCTGGTGATGCAGCACTACAATATGCTCGATCACAAGATTCAATCCTAAGAAAGGCATCTGAAACGTTTGGCATTGCTAACGAGGATTTACCTAAGACTGCTGAACGATTCTTTGGTGAATGGAAAGATCAGAAGAAAAGAATTGAACATCTGGAAGCGGAAATTGTTCGTCTGAGAACATCTGGTGGAAGTGATGATTCATTGGATATTGATGGTGTGAGAATCGTCGCTATGGAACTTGATGGAAATTTGAAACAACTCACATCCATGCTACAGGAGTTGACCAGGGATGCAAGTAAGCCAACTCTTGCAATCCTCGGTTCACGAGAAGGCGGTGGTAAACTAATGGTTGCTTGTACTGAAGGAACGATCGCTTCAGAGCGGTACAATGCCGTTGATATTCTTCGTTCAATCATTCCTCACATCAACGGTGGCGGCGGTGGCCGTCCAACAATGGCGCAAGGTGGTGGCTCAAATCCAGATGGATTAGGGGCTGCATTGCAAGCTGCTAAGGACTTACTTCAATCCTGATTGACCATCGATTCTATTGCAATATGATCGAATTCTGATACAGCATTATTCAGTGCATCATCCAATGAGAACCATCTTGCTTCTGCTATTTCTCCTTCCTTTAATTTTAGTTCAGAGATTGAACCATTCCATCTTGAAAAATACGTGAAACTCATGAAAGAGATTCCATCTCTATGGAAGGAACGTTGAGTAATGATTGGAGTTTTATCATCAACAGCCACTGAAATTCCTAGTTCTTCATATGTTTCTCGAACACATCCTTCTGCAGGTTCTTCACTGTGATTCATATAACCCCCTGGCAATGTCCAGTATCCCTTAAAATAGCCCCGCTCTACTTTTGCCATCAGGACTTCATTTTGCTGGTTTTGAATAATGACTTTGGATACAAGTCTGTGAATCGAACGATAGACTGCTTCTCGAGCGACCGGATGCACTGAATTATCTGAAATGACTTCGTCTTTCCATGTCCAATGGGATGGCCAGTCAATATTTGGCATGCCATGAATAACTCGTATTGTCGATTGGTCAAATCGAATATCTGTTATACGTTCTTCTTCCCATGTGATACCCATTCGATTTACTTCTTCTCTCGATGGGAATCGAAGATGCGGAGTGGTTTCCTGTCGCCCCATTGTACAGGGTTGTGGTCCATTGCCAGAATCATCTACGAGCAGTAACTTCCCATCGTGTTCTAGATAAACCACTTCCGTTGGATGCATGGTTCCCCCTGGCTTCTCCCCCTCATCAATTCTCGTCTAAAACATCATGAGGATTCAAGTAGAGGTTTTGCTTCCCTAAATCATGCAGGTTGAAGATATTCGTCCAAGCGGCTGGGCGTGCACCTATCTGGTCAGTGACGGGAAAAATGCAGTGCTCATCGATCCTGTTTGGGATCACATTGACCATTATCATTCGATACTAGAATCTCGAGAATTGAACCTTGTTGCATGTATGGCAACCCATACACACGCCGACCACATCACTGCATGTTTCTCGTTATCGAGTTTACACAACATACCATACGTTATGTGGGAGGATACCGCCTCTCTTGGCGTTTCTCAATATGTCGGGGAATCATCAAAACTAACCTATGCGGGTGTAGAATTTCGTTTCCACCATGTACCAGGTCACTCTCAAGATTCAATGGTCATTGAAATTGATGGACACATCTTCACAGGCGATTTCTTGTTCAACGGTGAGGCGGGAGTTGGTCGTGATGACTTGCCAAGTGGCCGCATTGAGCAACATTGGTCTTCCCTTGAGGTGTTAAGTCGATTTTCTGATGACGTTCTCGTATGTAGCGGCCATGAACCACCAAACACTGAACTCAGAACCCTTGGATGGAATCGAAAGAATAACCCTATTCTTGGATTCCAATCCATTGAAGATTTTGTGGACTGGCAGAACCAATCAACTGAGAAATTAGGTTCTGTTTCTAAGATTAAAATTGCACTACCAGCAAATATCTTTGCAGAAATTCCTGCCAATATACCTTGGTTGTAGTTTTCACAAAGATACCAAACACCTTTGAAGGTCCTTAGGTGCCCATAACTATGAGTCGTTCCTCTTCGAGTCGTCTTTTGACTGTTTTTTTCCTTCAATTCATTTTCTTGATGTCACTGGTTTCTCCTCTTGCTCAAGGAACGAATCCCTACGGTGACTTAGATAAGATGGATTCGTCTCTTGAAGAAGCTCTGGCGAGCAATGATGATGATTCAATCTTACATGAGGTCATTTTCCAACTCAATTCCCCTGTTACTTCTGACGATTTAGACTTCATGAAGTCCGTTGGTGCTGTACATCTCAATGATGCGCTACTCATTGATGGCGGCCTCTTTGAAGCAACTTCTGATGCGATTCGCAAAGTATCACTTTGGGACAGAGTCGAGTATCTCGAACTCAATCGTGAACTCGATTTCTTTTACCTTCCATCGGAATGGGGTGGGCCAACTGACCCCGGAATAATGATGCATGAAACAACACATGTCGTACGAGCAACTGACGCTTGGCACAGAGTCATTGTTGATACAGATGGCAAGGTTGCATACGAAACCGACTTAGCGTTTTCAGAGTGGGATGGTGATGGGACTGCCATCGTTGATCTCGATACAGGGGTCGATGCAGGACATCCCGATTTTGATTATCTTGAACCATGGACTGGTGAGAAAGTTATCTATTCTGCCAAGTGGGATGGTGTTTGGACAGAGACAACCAACTCCGATACCTCCTCCGGTCACGGCACTCACGTGGGTGGTACCATCGCAGGAAATGGCGATGCATCTGCAGGGAGAAGAGCAGGAGTTTCAAAAGGTGGGCAACTCGTAGCGCTCGGAACTGGTGATGGGGCGTCTATTTTTGCTGCCGAACAAGGGCTTGAGTGGACCTACCAACATTCAATCCCTTCGCAGAACCCCTTCCATATCCGAGTCGTATCCAATTCTTGGGGTACTGACGGGGACTATGATCCGAATGGGGCTGTTGCTACACTTACAGATATGCTAACCTACGACAATGGTGTTGCTGTAATCTTTGCAGCATCTAATTCCGGAGGTTCTGGTGGCGGTGGTGAGTGTACTGGAGATTTGCGAACCAACGTTTACGCAAATACACCATCTGCGATATCTGTGGCTGCACTGACCCATGATGGTACCGCAGTTACTTCCTTTTCATCGCGTGGTTGTATGAACCAACAACACACATGGCCTGATGTTGGAGCTCCAGGTCGAGATATCTGGGCAACTGCACCCCGTGGAACTGCAATCGATGCTAGCACAAAATTGCAAGGTGATTTGTATTACATGTCAATCTCAGGAACTTCAATGGCTACTCCTCACGTTGGTGGTATGGCTGGGCTAATTCTCGAAATAGCCCCTTCTTTGGGAGTCGCAGATTACCATCGAGACGATCACGATGAAGGGTCAAGCCTTGTTGGTGGGGACGGTACTGCATCCTATGGCCAATTTGAAGATTGGGATACGGCAAATTATTCCAGAGTTCATGAATTGGAATTGATTCTAGAATTAACTGCAACCTATGAAGGCATGGCAAATTCATGCGAAGAGGGCAATGCAGATGATGGATGCAACGATGTCCCTGCAGAGTGTTACCGTAGTACAACTGGTGAATGTCATGATTGGCGTGTAGGGCATGGTTTGACTGATGTCGACGCTGCAGTTGCTCTTGCACGAACACTACAACTTATGCGAGATCAAGATGGAGATAACTTAGTTGATCATCCAGAATACACTGTATGGGATGCTTGGGAGATCTACGAAGCAATGCTTGTGGAAAAAACAATTAGTGTCAATACTGATAGAGTTCACCACGGCTGGAAAGGCGATTGGAATCATTTCAACAACGGCGCCAGTGGGGCAGTGTATTACACCGAAGACTCACACTATGTTTGGATTCCAAATGGTACTACACAACTTGAAGCCAGATTTGTTCCAACTGAATTCGATATTGACACTGCTCAAGCAGGGGCTTTGCAACTTGAAATCGACTTGGGAGAAGACGGAAGTAATGACGCTCAAGGTGCTTGTTCTCGAGTATCAGATGCTTGGATTTGTGATTTAGATGTCGACTCGTCATCTTGGAATACTTGGGCACACTTTGACGTGACTGGTCAAGCAGCAACCCTGCTTGGAATTTTCAATGATCCTGAATTCTTTGAATCCAGAATTCCCTACACAGTTGATGTAACACTAACACTGGATTTGAGTGAACCCGTTGACATTTCATTTGAGCAACGTCCTGATTTCTATTCCGATCTCGACCCAGCCATTCCTTCAGAAGATTATGATGACGAGTATGATGGTCAATTGACCTTCACAAGACTTGCTTATGACCAGCAAGCAGTGTTCGAATTAATCGTGCCAAAGGAAGTGATTGATGATTCTGAATCAGAGGGCTTCTTTTCTGCATTAGGCGATGTGTTTTCGGAATACTTGGGCGCTGCAAGCTTCTTCTCGTTATTCATGCTCGTAGCAGCAATTGGTCTAGGTTACTTGATTCGTTCATCACGTATTGATGAGCCCAAATACCTGGATACATCGACAATGGATGCCGAATTGTTAAACGATTAAATCGGATTTTGAGGGGCTTGCTTAGGCTGGTTACTTGGCATGGAATCAAGATCTTCAAAGGTCATTTGCCCAGTGTGAATCTCTTCAATTTCTTGCAGTCTCTCCGCCATAGGCTTACGAACAATGAACTCGATTCTTCCTTTCGTTCGTGTTAGGTCATAAGATAACGGGTCAAGTGTTTCGATAACTTGTTCTTCGAATGAACGTTGAATCTTTTTCCCTCGCCATACCGAGTAGCCCCATTGATAGGCAATTCCTACAATGGCTGCACCATACAATACTGCCAACACAGTTGTGGCAAACAGAGCAGGGTTCCCTCCTCTTGATTCTTCCAGTAGGTCACGTCCAAGCAGGAAAACCAGTCCCACTCCGACGAGTGGCTTGAGAAGTGATTCGACCCATTGATCAATTGGAATTAGACGACCTTTGGCAGGGTCTACAAAGACCAAATCAGTTTCAAACGCTGTTGATAAAACGCCAACTATTGCAAGTAATCCGATGTATAACAACGACGCAAGTATAATCTCGACTCCGAAATTATCCAATTTGAACACCCAATGAATAATCAACCAAGCAAATAATCCAAGGAATACGCCTCTTGGGACTTTGTGGAAATGTTCGAGATGTTGTGAAAATTCTGTATAACTTCTTTCCCTCGCTTGATTACCTCTATGCGATTGAGGTATGTGGATGATTTGCCAATGCATTCCCTGCTCTACTGCTCCGAGTCCACGAATCAATACTCGCTGACGAATGAGAATGAATTCAACAAGAAGGATTACTGGTAAGCCTACAATCATGACTGGGAGCGCGACAACAAACGCGAGTGGGAAGATGATCAAGGCTGGTAAGATAAGGAAATGTGTGATTGACAAAGGATTGAGAATATCAGCTTCAATTAGACGCTGCCTTGATGGCGTTAAGCGTAAACTTCGAGCGATGTCATTCAAAGCATGCCGATAACTTTCAATTTGTCTTCCAGCATCAATAATTTGTCGAACAGTTGTTCGATATTCAGATTCTTCGTGTCCTCCACCAATCCAGAAACGCCATATGAATCGCAGAGGTATCGCTGTAAAAACAGGAACTGCCAAAATACCGAGCGCCCATATCAGGGCTTGGATATCGACTTCGGTTGCCATGTCCTCACTAAACACAGCCTGTTGACTCTTCGATTTGAATCCATTGCGAAGAATGATTGTTATCCCAATGTTCTAACACCGGATAGGAGAGTGGGATAGTTATGCGCAGAATTGCAGTGACTGATGGCATGGCTGATGAAGCGGTTAAGCGATTAGAACAAGCCGGTTGCGAGGTGGTTCGGCAGTTTATCGAACTCCAAGATTTACTTGATGGTGCATTAGCAGAATTCGATGCAGTTATCGTTCGCAGTGCAACCAAAATCACAAAAGAAGTACTTGAAGCGAGTACGCCTGGTCTCAAAGTCGTAGCAAGAGCTGGTGTTGGTGTCGATAACATCGATCTTGATGCCGCCTCACAACTTGAACTCCCAGTTGTTAATGCTCCAAGAGCGAGTACTCAAAGTGTGGTTGAATTGACTGTTGGACACTTGCTTGGTTCTCTTCGCTACATTCCAACTGCAGACCGAACGCTTCGTTCTGGTGCATGGGCAAAGAAAGAATTGACAGGAACTGAGCTGTATGGCAAACGGCTTGGACTAATTGGATTTGGCCGGATTGCACAAGGTGTTGCCCGAGTCGCTCAAGCGTTCGGGATGGAAGTCCATTCCTACGATCCGTATCTCCCAGGATCTGTAGCCAAGAAATTTGACGTATCGATGCACAAGTCTGTTGATAGCTTATTCAAGCGCTGCACTCACATCTCGATTCACTGCAACCTTACTGATGAAACACACCACCTTGTTGATTCAGAACGAATTTCCATGATGCCTGGAAAAGATCCGAATAATTTGCCATGTGGAAATCACATTGTAAATTGTGCAAGAGGAGGTATTGTCGATGAAACAGCTGCATTGAAGGCGCTTGAGAATGGGCATCTCTCATCCCTTGCACTCGATGTGTTTGAAAACGAACCAGTCGATGCATCATCTCCTCTTTTACAACATCCTCATTTCCACGGGACTCCTCACATAGGTGCTGCGACAATAGAGGCTCAACGCCGTGTCGGCCTCGATATTGCAGATGCGGTACTTGTCGCTTTGAGCGGTACTTTACCAGAAACCACTGTGAACCGTTCATCACTTTCTTGATTCCATTTTCACTTTGCAAGTGGTGTGGTCGCAAATCTTGCCTTACAGATGTCGTTCGCAAAGTATGGGTCGTACAGTACCAACTTGGAGAGGTCGCGTTGAACAGGAGATTGAGCGTCTTGTACCCTATCGAAGAGCCCTTTCATTGGATGACTGTTGTAACTTCGATGTGATGTTGAACGATGTTCGTTCCCGTCGAGCAGCAGGGGGAATGCTTCCTGCGCAGGAAGAATGGAAACCAATGTTGCTTTCCATGCTCGTAGGTGCTCATCAGCGAATTCGGGTCTTAGAAGGCCGACTTGAATCATTTGAACGTCGATTGATAGATGCTGGTGTACTCGATGAACCTTGAAGGAGACAAGGGATGGATTCTTGATGCGCACCTTTGTTCAAAAAGAAAAGACATGCTCGTTTGGATTGTCCCCGAGGATGGGCCTGTCTTTTCATATCGTGAACGATGGAATCCCTCACTGCATGTTTCTGGTTTAGTTTCCGAACTGGAAGTACTGGTTGAGTGGTTGAATCAACCTGAAATTAAACTCAAATTTGGGATACTGAGTCATTTGTTTGAGTACAAGCGATTAGAACTTGGTTTAGTCGATAAGACACGTGTGCTTACTGTTGAAGTGGATGCATATCAATCACTTAAGCCGCTTGCTCAACACATTGAGGAGCGAGGAAAGCATGTTCGTTTTACTCTCTATTCAGTGGACTTGCAGCCAGAACAAGCCTATCTCACATCGAAACGATTGACCATTGGTTCTTCGGTTATAATAAAAAATCAACAACTTGTTCCAATCGAAAAGGAAGTGTTGAGGCGTTCGTTGAGATGTTGCCGTTTCGAAGTTGAATTCCGTAAAACCAATGGATTTGTAGACGATTCAACAGAAATCTCTCATGTTCTTGTAGAGGAGTGCGATGTAGAAGGCGAGATACTTGAGAACACATACATGATTCCAGTTGGTCATCCAACATTCGCTATGACGCTCTGTGAGTGCTTGAGAGAACTTGATCCCGATGTTGTCTTTACTCGAGACGGCAACACACTCACTCTTCCTGCTCTATTGGCGTATGCTAAACGGAATGAACAAGTCTTGCATCTTGGGCGCAATTCTTCGTCTGTCCGACAAATCGGTGTTTCTCGAACGGTCCATTCTTACGGCCAAGTTCTACGTAGCGACCCCCAATTCGCTTTCGAAGGTCGAATTCATATCGATTTAACATCCAGTTTTATGTTCAAAGAAGGAGGTCTTTCAGGTCTGTATGAACTGGCGATTGTCTCTGCCACAAGAATAAGTGATGCTGCACGGAAATCCCCGGGGTCGGTCATCAGCGCAATACAAAATAGAGTGGCAATGGAGGATGATGTTCTTGTTCCTTGGAAAAAAACGAGACCAGAAGATACGAAGAGTGCTTGGGATTTACTTCAATCTGATCGGGGTGGACTTTACCTTGATAGTAAGCCAGGTGTATATTCCAATGTCATCGAACTTGATTTCGCGAGTCTCTTTCCAAGTATTATTGCAACGCGTAATATTTCTCCAGAGACATTGAATTGCAGTTGTTGTCAACCTGCTGACACTGCCATTCCATTGCCACTCCATCCCGACTCAGCAAAAAAGAAATTCCAACTTCATGAACGACAATGGCAGTCTGCAAGCCTCGCTTTTCCACGTCATTCCTCTACCGCCTTCCAAGTCCCGGGACTTTCGACGCATACATGCGGACGGATTCATGGTTTTCTTGGTCGTGTTGTTGCTCCGTTAATTGAGCGAAGAAAACAATTGAAAAAGCAAGTTAAGAAAAAGAACGATTCCGCTGATCGCCAACAAAATGCATTAAAATGGCTTCTTGTTACTTGTTTTGGTTACACTGGTTATCGGAATGCTCGGTTTGGACGCATAGAAGCTCACGAAGCGATCTGTGCTTGGGCAAGAGAACTTCTTCTCCAGACAATTGAACATGCCCAACAATCTGGATGGGAGGTTCTTCATGCAATTGTCGATTCGGTTTGGATTCGCGATGTACAAGGCCGGACATATGAACAACAACATGCTGATGCATTGGTTCTAGCCAAAGATGTGCAAGCACGCACTGGTATTCCTCTTGAATATGAAGGGACGTATGATTGCATTGCTTTCCTACCAAGTCGGGTTCATTCAGGAGGTTCACTGACGAAATACTGGGCGTATGGGAAAGGTGGTCTGAAAGTCCGAGGACTTGAATTACGTCAACATTCCACCTGTCAATGGATTCGTAATCTCCAGAACCAATCGTTGCAAATACTCTCGGAATCCACGGATTTAGTTGATGGGTTACCCTCATATTCAGTCCAGAGATGTATTCAGAATCTGCTGCTTAATGAACTGGAAAAACTTGAGGATGGGACTCTTTCAATTTCAGATCTTCTTATCGCTCAACGCATCTCAAGGGAACCGAGTCAAGGTTCGGTACAATCTCTTGCTATGCTTGCTTTCCAAAGACATCAAACTCATGGGTTTCCGCTCTCTCTGGGTTCTAAGGCACGATTCCTTGTTCGTAAGAAGGACGCCAAAAACTCCCTGTTCAGAGTTCTTCTCTCTCAAGAGTGTTCAGATTTGAATATGGCTGCCCGGCATGTCGATACGGCGTATTATCGACAGCAAGCCATTCGCGCTGTATGGGCAATACTCACTCCGTTTGGGTGGACGGAGAATCAACTAACAGAAATTGGTGTTGTGCGACTCGACCAGTGGATGTAAAAGCCTCTAGTCTCGATTGCGATTCATCGATTTGTTTAGGTAGGAGTTGTAGTAGAGTTTCAGAATCTAGAGTATTTCTCAGGATCAATATCTCCTTTCTTGATGTTTTCCAGTAACCCAGCAAGTGTCTGCTGGAATGTGCCTTTACAGTACATTTCAGCTGTTGATGGAGTCTACTCGATGCGTGTCCATCAATAAGAATCACAGGGCACTGCTCGGATAATTTCTCCAATGAATGCAAACAATGGCGGAGTATCGCTCGTCCTTCATACCGGCGTATTTGCTCGTCAAGAAACATTGCCAGCAATCCATCAACAACGACTAAAGAAGCCTTTGTCAACACTGTTTCTTGATGCACACGAAGAATCAAAGCGTGTAATTGATGGAGCGTAAAACCTCGTCCAATGTAGAGTCGTCGCAAACCCTCTTCAAGACTGCAATTGCGCTTCCTTAATGGCTCAAAAAAAGTGCTTGGATTGAATCGGTGAGCTCCATCAATCCAGTGAACTGTTTTGTTTTCACTAAGCAAAACCGCTGTTGTCTCCTGAGCAAGAAACCTCATTTCCTTACCAAAATAGCCAGGTCCTTCAATCCACGTTATCCCTTTGCTCAATATCAGATGTTCGGGCAGAATTTGAGTCACTTTCCTCGCTTCAATACCGTGCATGTAATCACCAAGTATTGTTGTCCGGCGAAGACAGTAGGGTTACATTTCGCAGGGGGTGTTATGAAAGTGAAGGATGAATTTCAAACACCTTCGGCATTTCTCTTGCATTGTGAGCGAACCTCGTATTCTGATTCATTGCGACCTCGATGCCTTTTTCGCATCGGTTGAAATGCTTCATCATGGTTTTCCAGAAGATCAGCCATTGATCATAGGTTCCGATCCCCAGCAAGGCCGAGGAAGAGGTATTGTTTCGACCTGTAATTATGCCGCCAGAACCTACGGTGTCCGTTCAGCTATGCCTATCACAGAAGCGTGGCGACGTTGCCCAGGAAGCCCTTACGGGCCAGGTCGTTACATCCGAGGAACTCGTTCACTGTATTCGATGGCCTCTCGTCGTGTGATGAAGATATTGCGCAAATATGCTGACAAATTTGAACAAGCGAGTATCGATGAAGCATATCTGGATATAACTGACTACACAAAGGGTGATTGGGATGAATCTCTTGCACTTGCACGAAGAATTCAAAGTGAAATTACGGATTCGGTGGGACTGACTGCTTCTTTCGGAATTGGAGCGACCCGTGTTGTTGCGAAGATGTCTTCTGAAGTGAATAAACCCAATGGAATTCATCGCGTATTACCGGATGAGATTACCTCGTTCTTTCGTCAACGCTCCGTCCGTGAAGTTCCTGGGATAGGTCCTAAAACAGCAAATAGATTAGCGGAATGGGGGATTACAACGGTCGATGAAGCTTCTGAATTAGGAGAACTTGCACTCTCACGCATGACCTCTGAACGATTTGCTTCATGGCTCTTACGTGTTGTGGATGGGGCGACATCAAATGAGGTCAGCCCAATTCGCTCACGCCGTTCAATTGGAAAAGAACGTACATTTTCTGTCGACCAATCAAATCATGAGGTTGTTCTAGAAGTTCTTGAAAACCTTACCGTTAGAGTGATGGCAAAGGCTAGGGAAGAAGGTATTGCAGGTAGACTCGCTGAAGTTAAGTTACGATATACTGGTTTTGAAACACACACGCATGGCCGCTCAATACCTGTAGCAATGGACGATACTGAGGTGTTTCTGCGTCAAGTTCGTAGACTCTTTGCACAAAACGTGAACCAAGACCAAAACATACGCCTTGTTGGCTTCCGTCTGGGACAACTGGAAGAAATCGATCTTCGTCAAACAACTTTAGATGGGATTGATGAATCAGAGTAACTTGTGCATTTTTGCAAGTGTCCCTTTGAATTCTTCAAGTGAATCGGGAATGACCACGCCTTCGATTTCAGCATTGAGAGATAGACCTTGTTCCTTCTTCGTCTTCCATACTTCACTATTGAACGCTTCAACTTCTGGCGTTAGGCTGTTTAGATGCTCATCAACAGTACCTTGGCTAGGGAATTGGTCCACATCAACCGAACTTTCTCCATAGAGTGTCATTGAAATGTGATGGCAAAAGAAAGGACAGACTGGGCTAAATGCTGCAAGGAAATCGTTCAAGATAGTATGAATCGTCCATGCAGCATGCGTATCCCCATCGTAAAGACGAGTTTTAGCCATCTCGAGCCAATGAGAAGGTAGGATTCCTGTACCAAAGGACTTGAGTGCTTGAGTTGCAGTGTAGATGTCTAGGTCATTCCATGATGCTTCAACACTGTTCATTGTAGCAGAAAATTCTGAACGAATCCATCGATCTTCGACAGGGAATGGTGTCGTTGGTTCGGATTCTGGCATGTCAAACTGGCTTGCAAATCGGGCTACGTTGAATAATTTCGTCAATACACCGAAATATTTGGCTTCAATTTCTTCTGGATTAATGTGGAAATCATCACCAACTTGAGCTTCACATGCTTTCCATAATCTGAAGCATTCGCTTCCAATCTTATTCGCTTTGAGACTGACTGAACCACTTGGTCCTTTGACTTTCCAAGATCCCGTGCGTCCTCCTGCTCCACATTCGAGAACACTATCAGCATCAATCCCATTACCAAGAGATTTCGACATTTTGCGTCCCCAAGGATCCATACCAAGCCCATCGATCCAAACATGTTGGAAACCAGGTTTGTCAAGAAGTAGTGTTGATTTCAGTAATGTGTAATACAACCATGTCCTGACAATCTCCTTACCTTGAGGCCTTAACGCAGTAGGGAATGCCTTTTCGAAAACCTCTGGGTGATTAAGATAACCACTGACGAATAAGTTCGAATTTGAGGAATCCATCCATGTATCGAATACTTTTTCTTCGCCGCGAATGTCCCCGAGAGACTCCTTTAACTCGGTAAACGAACCGACATCTTCTCGAGAATCTCGATTAAGAACACGAGAATCCATTGGAGGTTGTTCTTTCCAAGGCTGGACGTAATTACCAGTTGGTGGTACAACAATAAATTGTTCATCCTCAGAATACCAAATCGGAATCTCAGTATGATACCAGCGTCGTCTTGAAATTGGCCAATCAATGCTGATGTTATCCATCCAGTCAAGCAAAAATTGTCTGTTTCTTGGAGGATGGAATTGGATTTCATCGATATGCTCCCTCATTCGATCTTGAATGTGGGTTTGTCGAACATACCATTCTTTGAGAAGAATAATTTCGACTGGGTTTTTTCCCCGTTCTGAAACTGGTATTTCTTGCGATCGTTCCTCAATTTGTGAGATGTTCCCTGCATCTTCAAGCATTTCAGTTGCCTTAGCCCGTGCTTCAATAACACTCAAACCCGTAAGGTCGGCTGAAATGTCAGTCATGCAACCATCGAGGTCGATGGCTTGGAAAGGAGTTAATCCAAGTTCTCTGAACACTGCAACGTCATTTTGGTCTCCGAATGAACAAACCATCAATATTCCACTTCCGAATTCGGATTTGACAGAGGGATGTGTCTGAATTTCAACAAACGTTTCTCTACCCATTACTGGCATAGGTAAAATTGCCTTTTTGCCAACGAGGTGTTGATATCGTTCATCATCCGGATGAACTACGACGACACCGCAAGCACAAATCATTTCTGGTCGAGTGGTTGATATGATGAGTTCCTCGCCAGAATCAGTTTGCCATTTAACATCCACAAGTTTTGTATTTCTCGAAATACGTTCAACTTCTGCGTCAGCAATGGTTGTCCCTTCGACAGGATCGTAGATGTTTGGTCGAAGGTCTTCAATAATGTCTCCTTTCTTGAACAGATCGATGAATATGGATTGAGTGACTGCCCGGTAATCCGGAGCATCAGTAAGGTATTCGGCCGCAAAATCGCAAGACAATCCAACGCGTGCAGCGGTCTTTCTCATAGCCTGAGTAAATGTTTCAATTGTCTCTCGACACAAATTTAGAAATTCTTCGCGATCGTATGTTTTCATCTTCCTTTTCGTGTTCTTTTCAACAGTAAATTCAATGTTTATTCCGTTTCTGTCGACTCCCCATGGAAAATACACTTCTTTTCCGAGCAATCGTTGGGAACGTGCAATCACATCGATCATCGAATATTGAGCAACAGCTCCTATGTGCCATGTGCCTGATGGATACGGTGGTGGTGTATCGACGACGAACAGTGGTTTTCCACTTGATGGCTTGAATCCATATCGCTGTTGATATGATTCAGAATCAGCGTAATGTTCCTCTTGTATTTTCTTTTCAAGGTCAATTGACCATCGCTTCTCTGGCAGTCTTGGAGAACTCATCATTTACACCGGCCTAACCCCCAGTTAACGGAGGCATCCAACCCGCCGTCAGGATGTTGGTTTTTGAACGGTTCCCTCACAAATCGACGGCAATCCTTTCAATGTCGGTGTGGAGGGGGGTGCAGGTTGCACCATGTCAGATGAGGCAAAACCAGAAAAAAACCCTCGCTCGGAGACGGACGTCGGCAGAATTCAGGCTATTGCAGACTACAGTAAATCTAAGATGAAACTTACCTCTGTCGATATATCGGCTCGAGTTCGAGAATTCGATCCGAAAAAGGCTGTTGAAGCAGTACTTGATGCTCCAAAGCGACTCAAGCGGGAATGGCAACGATCTGGAGCTACTGGAGTTATTACCCGATATCCTATAGCAACAGTCGCTCTTTTCCTGATGATTACAGTCTACTTTGTTACAACCTCTGGATTCTTAGATGACACTCGATTTGATGATGATCTCAGCAAGCCAGCATTGAATGTTAACGGTGATATGGAAGTGTATCTCCCAGAAGGCAGCGAAGTCAAAGAGCTCATCGATTTGGTGGAAGAAGATTGGACAACCAACGTGATGGTCATCTATATCGAATCCAACAGCAACAACATAACAGATCAACGTATTTTACAAGAAATAAGTTATGTTGAAAAGAAAATTAATCCCTTTGTTTCAGATAACGAAAGCGACGATGTGATTTACATCCTTTCAATTTCCACTGTTCTCAAAGAAATTAATTCTAGTCTACCGAGAATTCGTGAAGCTTTCATCACACAACTTGGTCAACAATGTCCAACTTTAGACGAACTGTGTGAAGGTTTTGCTGAGAGTGTTAACAATGCCATAAGTGCTGGAGATGACCAATTTGCAGGTGGCTATGAGATTCCTACTCAGACTACAATTGACCTCATTATCGGTGAAATGTATGAAAATGATGGTTCTCCTACACCTGGTTTGGACAAACTAGCACGAAATACAAACGAGTGCAGCGCAGAGCCTGATGCAGATGGAGCGGATGATAACGGCTGTTTGGAGGGGGAGGATCTTCTACTCGATCGGGCGATTATGGCAGTTGCATTCAACGACATTAAACCAAAGGAGATTATCGAGGAAACTCAAAACCGTCTTGATAACATCTCTATGCTTGAACGCCCATGCGAATTTGATGCAAACGGTAACCCAGTGCCAGAAGAAGGTGTTTGTGTTTGGGGTGAGTTGACTGCCGACCAAAAAGAAAGAGGTGTCAAGAGCCTTGGTCTTTCAATGACATTAACTGGTCCTATTCCAATCACAAACTCTGTCACAGAATTTTCATTCCGACTCTTCTGGGAGATTTTTCCTCTTGCTGTAGTTTTAGTAGCCATTGGCTTGTTCGTTTTCCACTCTGATTTACTCCAAGCCGGGATTTCTGGAATACGCCCCATTCAAGGAATGAAAGTCGTTATTATTGCGGGATTACCCACTCTCTGTGCTGTCTTTTGGACGCTAGGAATTATCGGGGCTACCAATTATGAAGTGACGATGACGGTTATCATTGTGGGTCCGATTCTTCTTGCGTTAGGGGTTTCGTATGGTCTCCACATTACCAACCGTTATGCTGAGGAAGGTGGTAGTCGGAGTCAAAAGATGCGTGCATCGATGAAGTCTACTGGTAGGGCTGTATTCTTATCTGCCGTAACGACAGTTATTGGTTTCATTTCGCTCATTTTCACACCAATGGCGCCCATTCAAACGGTTGGGATTGCATTATCGGGTGGAATTGTTGTTGTTTACATTCTCACGATGTTTATGGTTCCAAATCTTACGTTAATTCTTGATTTAAGAAAACCTAAGCATCCACCGTTGAAGATTTTCGATGCCGCTGTTGACATTCCTATGAAACGAAATAAAAGCGTAATTGCTTTCTTCGTCCTCCTTGTATTGGTCTCGTCGACTATTGGCCAGGCCAACGTGGAAGAGAACATTGATCTTCTTGGTATGGCTCCCGAAGGGGAGCAACCAGTCATTAAGATGAAACAGTACAGCGAAGAATTCAATGCTGGTCAAATCGGTATGGTGCTCGTGCATGCAAACGTTACTGGCGATCAAACTGATAACGATCCCACCAACGATGACCCTTATCAGAATTTGAAAATTATTGATGGTCTTGAAAGAAACTTGAATACAGTGGAAAATGCCTCTGCAGTTTCTGTTGTCTTTTTGATGAAAGCAACAGGACTAGCCCCTACCCTTTCTGGTCAACCTATTCTGAACCAGATTGAAGAACTCCCTGGCTACGGTCTTCTTCCAGAAGATATTCGGGATACTTTTGCTGTTCTTATGGATCAAGAAGTCACTCAAGGTGCCACTTTCTGGGACTTGCTCTCTACTCCTGAAGACTTTGGCCTTCCTGGGTCCACACAAAGCCAAATTTTCTTACTTGATGTCTTTTATTCATCACTTACAAAAGAAATGAGAGAGATTTTTATCAATTCTGATTACGATCGATCTCTCGTGTACATCGACATGCCTTTCATTCCTGTTGCTGACACAAAGGTTGCTGTAGATCAAATCAATAAATACGCCGAAGGGTTCCAAGGTGTGCATCAAGAGCGTGCTGAGAAACTCACTGGTGTTGCAGCAACTGCCATTGAAGTCAACCAATTGATTGTTGATTCACAATGGACCTCACTTGGTTTTGCAATTATTCTCACCTTGATTACTCTCGCTGTAGTCTTCAAGGATATTCGATATTCATTCTGGACAACTTCACCAGTTATCGCCACTGTTGCATTACAGTGGCTTGTCATGTGGCAGATGGATGTTCCGTTATCTCTTGTAACTGTCATGATCGGTTCAATCTTGGTTGGTGTTGGTGTTGACTTTTCCATTCACATTTCGAACCGTATACGCGAGTTAGGAGGTGGGCTTGAGGCCATACGTTCTGCCGCTGTTGGAACCGGAATGTCACTTTTCGAAGCTGCTGTTGTCACTTCACTTGGTATGTTTACTGCTTATCAGATTCCGATACCCGAAATTAAACCGTTCGTAACGGTTATTTTGATTCTGTTATGGGTTGCTGCAGCAAGTGCGTTACTGCTCCTTCCAGCTATCTTCGTCACACTTGAGAAAATGGGTATAGGGTCTGTTGGAGGGCCTACTGGCATGGCTCGGAAACTTGGTCTTGGCCGGGTTAAGGCTGATGACCCAGATGTACTCGAAGCGGTTCTTGTTATGGATCCTCGCTCTGAAGAAGCCTGGTGACAACAAGCAAAGGGATAAGACCTGTATCCCTATCAATTGGCATGGTCAACTACTGGTTGATGAAGTCCGAACTTGATGTGTACCCTTATTCACAATTGGTTCAAGATGGTTCAACACACTGGGATGGGGTACGGAACTATCAAGCTCGTAACATGATGCGTGATGCTATGAAATTGGGAGATTACGTTTTGTTCTATCATTCCAACTGTAAGCCTCCTCACATCGCAGGTATCGCCAAGATTTGCAAAGAAGGCTATCCCGATTTCACCTCATGGGACTCTAATTCCAATTATTTTGATGAAAAATCTTCGCCTGAAAAACCACGCTGGTTTATGGTGGATATTGAGCCTGTTCAGGAACTTAAGGAAACAGTCTCTCTTGATTCTGTTAGGAATGAGCCATCTCTTACTGAAATGCCATTGATAAGAAGAGGTCAACGGTTATCCATTCAACCTGTGCAGCAAAATGAATTTGAAACGATTTGTGCAATGGGTGGTCTAGACGCTGGAGAGTTTAACGGGTGATCACATGGCTGGAATTCCTTCCTCGAAGCGTGCATCAAACATTGAATATGCCATTCGCGATGTTGTTGTTCCTGCAACAGAACTTGAAGCACAGGGGCATTCGATCATCAAATTAAACATCGGCGATCCGATTGCGTATCCTGGTTTACCAACTCCACTTCATATGGTTGAAGCGTTCTCAACTGCGCTATCTGAAGGAAGGAACGGATATTCGCCATCATATGGACTTCCTGAATTGCGAAGGGCGATTGCTCATGATGAATCTCAGAAAGGATGGGGTGCTCAACCTAATGATGTCTATGTATGTCATGGAGTGACTGAAGCTCTACAGATTGTGTTTCAGGCCACATTGGAAGAAGGTCACCAGGTTCTCGCTCCAGGCCCCCACTATCCTCCTTACATGGCTTATCCGCAGATGTATGGTGCTGAAACAATTGAATACGAACTACAACCTAACGATGGTTGGTCGTTAAATTTTGATGATATCGAATCTAAAATGAATGATAATGTACGATTGTTTGTCCTCATCAATCCGAATAATCCAACTGGTTCAGTTGCAGACTCTAAGGACATAACACGATTGTTATCGATCCTATCAAATTGGCCTAATTGTATTCTTATTGCCGATGAAATCTATGATGGTCTTGATTTTTCAGGCCGACAGGTCAGTGCAGCAAGTTTATCGAAATCTGTGCCTGTACTCACTATGAATGGGGTCTCAAAAGTGTACTATGCTCCTGGATGGAGGATTGGTTACATGGCAATCCATGACCCAATCTCTACATTGGTTGCGGTTCGAGATGGTATTGAACGAATTCTTCGGTCACGTTTGTGTGCATCGACTCCTGCTCAACTTGGTTACCTTGCCGGACTTGAACAAGACCGTTCTTGGATGAAACACTACAGCGATACGGTCAAAGAACGAAGAGATGTTTGTCTCTCAAGAATCTCCAAAATTGAAGGACTCGAAGTTCAAAACCCTGAGGGAGCATTCTACATGTTCGTCAAATTAACTGATAAAAAATGGGCTGACGATGATAAATCGTTTGTTCTTCAGTTACTTCACGAGCAGCATGTGCTCGTAGTTCATGGTTCAGGATTTAGTTCTGAAAAAGGGAAGGGCCACTTCAGGTTGGTTTTCCTTCCTGACGTTGATACCCTAAACATAGCATTTGATCGTATTGATTCTTTCTTGCAAAAACACAGAATAGCGTGAACAAAGACGGCGAAGTATTGATGTTTGATGAGTGCTCGGTATATTCATGCGAGGAATGAAATTAGCTCTTATTGGGCTTCTAATTTCACTCATCCCCTCTGCATCAGCTTCTTCAATTGCTTCCTCTGGAGATTTTGAAGTTTCATTTCTTTATCCGGTCTTAGTGGCCTTCATTGTTGCTGTTCTGTTATGGAAATTCTTTGTCCCCCGTCAGTTATCTGCATTGCAGGTTGCATTCGAAATTGATGATGATTTGTATGAAGTCCATCGTTTAACAAAAGGAGTTGATGATGCCAAAGACCTCCTGCAACAAGGGCGTGTTGCATTTGGTGTTGGATTGTATATGATGGGCATGATGGGTGTCCTCGTATTGATCGGAGAATTAATTTTCAATGCAGACGTATACTTCGACCTGAATCTTTGGCTCATTGGTTTGTTTATTCTCATTCCAGTACTGATTTCTCCTTGGGAAACTCTCAATGCTCAATTAATTGGTAAAAATAAACTTCGAGTTGGGAGGCATACAATTCGAACGGGTCTTAGAAGAATCATCACCCTTGCTGTGTTGGTTTCGTCTACGATTGCAACAGTGGTTTACGGCATGAACCTCAATGACGGGACAATCACACCAGTTTGGCTTGCTGCAGGTATGCTTGTTTTCATGGCTCCAACAATTCTCGCATATGGCCGAATTATGGGGGCCTCTTGGAACATGCTTCTCTTGAATAAGTGGAGAACTGCTAGAGGGCGAAGAAATCCTATCGATCCTGATCGACCATCGTTCGTTAATCGACTGTTTTCCCTGCTCCTTGTTCTATTCCTCATCACAATGCCGATTACGGCTTTGAATGGTATCGTTACAGTATTCCATATTTTGGTCAATAATCCTGACAACACCGAGGATGTTCTGAATTACGGAGGTATCATTGGCCATTCTATCTATGAACGCATTGATCTCATTTCTGACATTTTATTTCACTGGGAATTTATCAAATCTGCACCTCAATTCCTTTCACTTTACCTCTCCCTCAACATTGCAATCGTAGGATTAGCATTCATTTTTGAATTGACAAGAAACTTGATTTTAGGAGGTCAAACATTCGGTGGAATGTTTGGAGTTACACTTGATACTCCTCGTGAGATACGAACAGAAGAATCTGCACAGGGTCGCCAATTAGCCTTTGCATTCGCAGGATTTTCAGGATACACAGTTTTACTTCTTGTACTGGTCTGTTACAAAGAATTTGGAGATTTGATGCCGTTTACTCAGAATCTTGAAGATAATGGGTTTGATGAAAGCATGCGTCTTCTTACGACATGGATGTTCATCGCAGTAGGTCAAGCGATTTTCCTATTCACTTGGCTTCTTTCCATCGCTCGCTTTGGCCCTCTTCGACAATTAAAATTCGATCTTGATCCAGAAGAAAGAAGAGAAGGTGCAGTCATGATGGCAGATGGTGACTGGATGAGGGAATTCGTCGATGAGGCTGCTCTTCAAGAAGATCTAGACGCCCTTATTCGCTTCCAAATGCAATTGATTGAAGGTGACGTTGCTCTTGTTCGACATGAGAAAGCTCGTGCGAAGATGTGGGAATGTGCCATACGTGGATTGTGGCCAAAAGCAATTGAAGAATCCCGTAAGGTTCTCGCACAAGCAGGTGGGGATGACGATGAAGCCCGTATGATTACGGCTACAGGATATCTAGCAACTCGAAGACTCGACGCAGCTCGTGAGGCTTTACGAGGCTTACAACAGCCTGAAGGATACGACGAGCCTGAAATTCTTGCGTTCATCACAGAATGGATGGATCCATGGAATGGGTCGGTAGATGAAGATGATATTTGGGATTGGGAAAACAATTCGGCCATCGATCATCTTAACGAACAAATGCGTATGCTTCGTTATTGGACCCCTAAGCACTCTGATGACTCAGTTGAGCATTCGGATAGACTCTCGATGATTGCTAAACTATCATCCGTGGCATCCTTACGAATGCAAAGACGCCATGAAGAAGCATTACAATTGGCTTTAGAGACTGTGAAATTCGACCCACTTGGCGTAAGGCCTAGAATTGCTGTAGCATTGTGTTTGATCGACAAAGGTAATTGGCATCAGGCAATGTCAGTTTATCAAGAACTCAAGGAAAGTGATGTTAATGACCCCCGTGTTATTGCTTTATCAGTACTACTTGGAAATTCAGCAGATGTCGAACACATTGAAGTTTCTCTCGCAGTTGAAAAAGGCAAGAATGTGAGAAAATGGCTCGATGAAGCTCCAGTAAATGCCGTTGCGGGTCTCGGAATCAAAGGAGGGATAGATGAAGCAATAAATGCCAATATCATGATTTGTGCACATGAATCAGTTCGTCGTGGGATGACGCCTCGTTATTCACCTTCAATTTTCCATTACATCATCCAATTTGTACTTCTTCCACCGATTTTTATTGTTGCAGCTATTGCCATGTCGGGATATTCTGGTCAAGTACAAGGTATCGTTGCTGGTGGTGTATTATTCATGCTTCAATTTGCCTTCGCACGATTTAGAAGGCAACAGGGCAGGCAAATTAAACATCGTGATCAACGAAGCCTTGTTGATTACGCTCGTATGATGAAACGTTTCAAGGTTAACCCAAACAGTGGAAATATTCCAATTGGTACCCACCTCCTTCTTTCAGGTATTCTCGTTACTGTAAATGGTGTTGTTTTGGATGTTGGGATGCCAGGATGGCTTACCCACAGGCTTCCGAAGGATGCTGACAAGACCATCCGAGCACGTCTGAAGCGAAATGCTTTGACAATTGGTAAGAATAAACCTGCTAAATTGAAGCCTTTGACCAGTGGCTGGTGGCTCAAGAGGCCAAAAGAAGAAGCATCAGACTTCCCAATTCTTGAACAATTGATTGGTCCTGTTGCATACAGAGGTCGACAAACGATGCTCATCAAGAAAACAACTGGGTTCCGGCAAGGAACATCGAGTAAACCGAGCTTCAATCCAGTGGATTCTCATGATTTTAAGGGACGAGACGTGCCACGTAACACGAGAACCAGTGAACGGTCAGCTCGTGTTGGCCCAAGCCGCCCAAGTCGACGTCGTTGAGCCAAGAATTCGATTGATAGTATTCATGAACCTTGTCTGACTGGACAATTCATGGGCAATAGTTCTCCCAGAGACTCAGTTAACCGTGTTTTGAATGCTACATCGAACAGTGCTCGTCTTTACGGTCGTGGTCTTGGTATGATTGCATCTGAAAACATCATTTCACCGAATGTCAAGCGTGCTATTAATTCCGATTTACATGGCCGATATGCAGAAGGTTTGCCTGGCAAACGATACTACCAAGGTTGTGAGGATTTTGATACAATTGAAAGCCTTGGAATCGATCTGGCAAAGAAAGTGTTCAACGCCCCGTTTGCTAATATTCAATCAACTTCTGGAACCGTTTCGAACATTGGTGCTCTAAAGGCGTTGGCGAAACCTGGTGATTCCATAACCGCAGTATCAACTGCAGATGGTGGACACATTTCCCATGCTAGAATGGGTGCTGTTGGATTGCGGGACCTCAATGTTTCCACCTACCCATGGGATGAAGAACGCATGGAGCCAGATGTTGATGGTTCATGCGCTCTTATTCGTGAACTCAAACCCAAGGTAACTCTTGTTGGTCAATCCGTGTTTCTTTTCCCCACACCATTAAGGGAATTAGCCGATGCAGCCCATGAAGTAGGTTCAACTGTCATGTACGATGGTGCTCATGTTCTTGGCTTAATTGCTGGCGGTGTGTTTCAGGACCCTCTAAGAGAAGGAGCGGATGTTATGACAGGTTCGTCTCACAAAACGTTCCCTGGTCCACAAGGTGGATTTCTCTTATCCTCAGACGAAGATCCATCATTTCACAAGAAACTGAACAACTCAATGTTTCCTGGAGTTGTTTCATCCTATCACCTTCATCATGTGGCAGGAAAAGTTGTTGCGCTTGCTGAATTTGAGGCATTTGGATCTTCGTATGCTCAGGATATTGTTAGGAACGCTCAAGCATTCGCTCAAGCACTCGCAGCAGAAGGGTTTGACGTTTTAGCAGAATCTCGAGGTTATACGGCCTCTCACCAAGTTCTAACTCGACATGGGGAAATTGATTCAGGAGCAGGAGCATCAGCAGCTGCATTACTAGAGGAAGCAGGAATTATTACCAACATGAATATGCTTCCTGGAGATTCCAAAGCCATGACTCCATCTGGCCTTCGGCTCGGTGTTCAAGAACTGACAAGAGTCGGCATGGGTCCACGAGAAATGGAAGAAGTCGCTTCCCTTTATGCTCGTGCTTTGCTCAAAGGAGAAGATGTTCAAGCCATTAAGAATGATGTTCATCATCTCAAATCAGATTTCCAACATGTTCAATATTGCTTTGATTCAGAAGATATGCCTGCATACGAAGGAATGTAATGTATGTCAATTAAAATGCGTCCAACCCATGAGTCGTTATCCAGAATTGACGGATTCATTTTTGATTCTGAAATGAATTATTACATGATGTGGAAACAGCATGAATTCGGACAATGGTGGCGTTCTTTTGAATCTCTTTTCACTCATCCACTGAGTCGAACATTCATCAATTCTGTTGTTGATGATTTGGAATACCATCAACGCTTATCGCATCCAAGAGGCCTTTTCAAAAAGAAAAAATTCGATTCGGAATTGGCGCAGTTGGCCCATTTTTATGGAAGTGGATCGATTGATTTAACGAAAAATAAAATTGTTAATGGCGCTCATTCTCTGTTTTCAGTTGGTTTAGCATCCTATGCATTGGAAGTCTTTCACCAAAAGCGATACAAGATACGCTGGAATGAACCAAATCCTCGTGTTGTTCAGCTCACCCTTGATGATAATCCCGACTTGCCACCCCCAAGTTCGATTAGGCCATTTCCATGGTCGAAGGTATTGAATAAGGACAATCAAAACATTACCCAACCCATTGCAGATCAGTTTACCATCAAAGAATCTGGTCATTTGGAAGTCGATGGTGAGCGTTTCATGATTGTCCCTGCCTCTCTTCTTGAACGATTTGTCTCTACTTGTTTACCTCATGCTCCAAAAATGAGTAATACTGATAAAATACAATTCCCTAACCAATGGTCTGAATCTGATAATTCAATATTATCAGTGATAATATCCTCTGTTGTTGATATTTTTTCTCGCTCAGAACGGTCAGTATACATTACTGGAAAGGAGAGTTGGGATGCTTATCTTCGTGCATACTTGTTTGATTATGGCTGGGGTAGCGTAAATTTGACATCATATGATCTCAATTCTTTTGAAACAACGTTAATACTGCCAAAGGCTTCTCTCTTTCCTTTCTCAATCGGGTTAATGGCTGGCATTTGGGAAAGGGCACATGGCCGGAAGTTCAAACTACTCATCAATGAACAGAATGACTCAATTCAAGTCGTTATCAGTTCCTTACTCGAGTATGATAATTAATTGAGATTGCAGTAGATGTAATCGATTGTTATCGAGCAACTAAGGTCAAGGTTCATAACCGAATCGTGGGCTCGTAATATTAGTCAAGGCGCGGAGGCTCTATCCAATGTCACTAAATCATAACCAAATGGCGTATGCTGCAATCATTTCAACACTAATTTTCGGAGCCCTTTTTGTAGGCGTTAGCGGCTTCTACCAGACTTCAGATGGAATAGGGGAATTCGACAGTGCAGCTGATGATGACCTGTTTGGTGAGGAAATAACCTCTGGTGAGGCTACAGACGAAGATGAGGATGGGCTCCCTGACGTTCTCGAAGCACAATACGGGACCAATCCGAAGATGAAAGATACCGATGGCGACGGAATGAGCGACGGTTGGGAAGTTGAGCATGGTCTAAATCCACTCGACAATGGTGAATCAGAAAATCCAGACGAGGAAACAGGAGGCACTACTACTGCTGATGATGCAGAGATTTCCAACGAAAGCGATTCATGGCCAGATCCAGAACAAGGAAAGTACGGTGACCCTGATAGAGATGGGCTCACAAACGAACGAGAAGCTGAACTTGGAACTGATCCTCAACGGGCTGACACAGACAATGATGGACTAAACGACCGTTGGGAGTCTATGTACGGAATGAATGTTTCATCTCCAGACGGTGGTATGATTTATCTCTTCAACCCTCTTTCTGGTAACTGGGATTGTACTTTGTTAAATCTCGCGCTTGAGGAATCCCTTTCATCCATGCTTGAAGAATTTGAAGGCGCACCTACTTGGGAAGAACTTGAAAATCCTCTAGGCAAGCATTCTTGCGATCAAGTCCTTGACGTCGATGATGATGGGCTTCTAAACTTCCAAGAAGAATCATATGGGACAAATCCATCTTCTCCTGATTCTGATGGTGACATGCTTCCTGATATTCTCGAGGTTAATTCTGGAGAAGTTATACTTGATTTTGTTCTAGGTTCTGATTGTGGAGCACTCGAGATCAAACCAGTTGGTCAACGAACAGCAAGATCCGCTCCTTTTGCTTCCGAAGTAAGTGCAGCATGGTTCTTGTCTGATCTTGATGGAGATGGCCTCCTAAACGGTCCGAGTGACTCTGATACCGACGGAGATGGTATGCCAGATGGTTTTGAGTATTGTTTCTCTTTCCAAGTCGACCACCCTCTTTTCGCAGCACCTTTGACACGTTCCGAAACAGTTGGTAAGCAACTCTCTCCATTCAACTCGTCTGATGGATATGGCGATTGGGATGAGGATGGATTGAACAATCTCGAAGAATATCAAGTTGCCAATAAATTCGGACTCACCAACGGATTGCCGTCCTTTACTTCTCCATGGAGCGAGGATACCGATGGCGACAAAATGCCTGATGGTTGGGAAGCCAATCAATACAATCGTACCACATTTGAATACCCTCTTAATCCAAGAAATGCCAGCAATGCTAACGATGACATTGATTATGATGGATGGGATTCAGATGGCGATGGAGATGTTATGTTTGACGAACTAGAACTTGCCACAACTGTTACGGAACTTTATGTGACGAAAGGCGATTACGTTACCAGTAATCAAACAGTAGCTAAAGCCCAGTTTACAAAGGGAGGAGGTCTCAAGGAGACAGTGTATATGGTTGCTCCAGTCGATGGATATGTTTACACAATTAACGTTGCACCTGGTGATCGAATTGAATCACGACTCTTTGTTTGGATGAACATCGTTGAGGAATCTGAACGATTTACAAATCTAATGGAGTACGAAGCAGGGTTTGACGACTTAGGAAATCCAGTTGGGCGCTCAACAGATCCTACACATGGGGACACAGACCTCGACGGCCTACTCGATGGAATCGAAGTAGGTGGTTGGGAGATTCTTGTTGTCAATCGTGGTGTTCAATTGACATGGGTTGTTTCAGACCCTGGATTGCCAGATACCGATGGCGATGGTCTTTCAGATTTAGTTGAATTTTCATCCTCTTGCGATGGTCAAGGATCAAACGCTTCCAATTCTGATACAGACAGCGACGGAGAAAGTGATCAACAGGAAACTCGACTTGGATACGTCTTTAATGGTGAGCAATATTTCACATCCGCATGTATGTTCGACACTGACAACGATGGGTTGGAAGATGGTGAGGAAGTTATTGCAGGCGCAGACAACTTCGTTACACACGCTAACAACTCTGATACCGATGGCGATGGCCTCATCGATGGTAACGAGATTCTCTTCATTCCTCGACCGTTCCAATCCGAAACCAATCCTCTGATCAACGATACTGACGCCGATGGTATGCTTGATGGTTGGGAAATGCAGGTTAAATCAACCGAGGATAACAAGAACTCTCATTCCCTTTGGGTTGCAGTTTCAAATTGGGATCGACCAGGATGTACTGAAACAACCACTAATGGATGTCAAATGGACCCTGGCGGCTATGTCTGGATTAATTGGCTTGGTGGTTTCGAACTTGAAAAGAAGTACGAAGTTTCTGAGATGAATCTTTCTGGCTTTGATTTACCTGGAAATACAATGTGTGATGGTTGTAAGGGTCGTTGGGCTCTTGACCCTTCACTCAATTCATTGAAAGATGACACCTACGATGTCGATAATGATACACTCGCCAACGGAGCTGAATCTCCAACGAACTGGAACACTAATCCAGTGGATGATGATACCGATGGTGATAATTTGCCAGATGGTTGGGAAGTACGCTATTCCTATGAGGCCATAAACAACAATCTTGTCGACAATTCGACCATTAATGCATACGGTGCACGTGGTGTAATGGATCCATCGATGGCTGACAGTGACCTTGATGGAATTAATGACGGTGAAGAAGATCCAGATTCTGATGGACTAAACCGAACTGGTTTAATCAAGAAATATTGCCCTGGTTACAATGATACAACGAATGCTGAGTGCAACATCGATCCGAATTCTCCAGATGGGATGAAATTCTATAATAATCTTGAAAATTACACCAATTTTGAAGAATTTGAAAATGGAACTAATCCTGTAACCAATGATACAGATGGTGACGATTGGGAAGATGGCCCAGAAGTATACTACATGGACCATGATGACGATGGTATGGCAACTGGATGGGAATATCACTTTGAATTTGATCCATATGATCCTGCCGACCGGCTTGTGGATAGTGATGGAGATGGTCACACAAATTATTGTGAATTCAAATGGGATACTAACCCAAGAAACCCAATAAGTTTCCCTGGTCAAGGTGAACTGTGCGATCCTTTCGAGAGCTAGTGGCTTATGTTAAGAGGGAATTCTTCATCGATTTGCTTAGTGAGCATTCTTTCAATGCTTTTCTTAGCACCAATCGTGTTGGATGCTTCAAGTGCTAAAACTAGTACTGTTCCTACTTTAGAATTCGATCAAGTTGATGGAATTCATTATTCAAATGTAATAAACATTAGTGGATCTTCTTCAGCACCTCTAAACTCGGTTGAAATTACATTATGGAATGTTACATCACATGATCAGTATGAGTTACTAAATTCAAGTAGTTCTCTCCTAACAGTTACTCCATATGAAACGGATTCCGGAGTAACAAACTGGTACTGGAATCATGAATTTGACCATACCTCAGAAAGTTGCACTTGTCTTGTACGAATCTCTCTTCTTGAACAAACAGATTTAGTGTCGTTTGGACTTACAATATACCTCGGAACAACCAATCATAGGCCTGTGTTGATGTATGAATCTGACTTTGATCAAACATCACAAGTAATGCTGGCTACCGAAAATGTAACGCTTCAATATGGTCTTCTATTACCTCCAAACTTACTTTCTTTCGATTCACTTGTTGCGAATCAAGATGTAATTACCTCTTTTTCAGTTTGTCCTGCTCCCTATGGAGTTTGCACAGACGACTACACTTCGTTAACAGTACTCCATGAACTATCGAATGATGATTTTGAAATTACTCTGGATACTTTCGATGTTAACTTGCCCGATGGACTTTATCTGATTGATCTTTATGTTCAAACAATGTCATTGAAAGAATCCAACTCAATAATGCAATATTTAGCAGTCGATAGGAATCCTCCGAATGTAACCGTGGCCTCTGTATCTGAATCATTTGAGTCTGAAACTATTACTGTCGATCTCGATGTAGACGACGGCTATGATGGCTCAGTATATTCAACAACATGGACAATAATTGAACCAGATGGTGAACTTAGAGCTGTAACGTCCACTGAGATTCTTGCGGATAACCGGTTATCATTTATCGCAGATAAGCAAGGTGTTTACCAAATATTTGGCCTCATACGGGATACAGGCGGTAATTTTGTCAATATTCAACACAATGTTACAGTTGCTAATGTAGAACCAGTACTGGATTTGAGATTTGATGGATTTAAAATTGAAAATAATCAAATTGTTACTGTCAAATCAAATGATCAGTGGTGTTTTTCAGCCAATCAAACAACTGATACTTCAAATGACATTGATTCTTTGGAATACAACTGGTTCGTTGATGGAAAATCTCTCTTGAGTGGCAGATCCTATCTCCTCTCTTCTGACATCAAGACCGAGGATTGGGAAGAGATCACACTTACCTTGACAGATAACAACGGTGCGAGTTCATCGATTACGTTTTCTGTTGAGGAACAAAAATCTCAAGATGATTCTTCTCTCCGAACATTCACAATTTGGACAGTCCTTCTTCTAATTCTAATTTTATCTGCAATTGTTTTCATTCGGAAAAAAGTGATTTCTCCTCAGGAATCAGATTTTGTTCGTTGGTCTGATAAGAAATCATTTGATGATTAACCATTCATTAAAAAAGAGTGAATTCTAGGAATAACTGGTGAGTGTATGTTTACTGATGCTGCGGAAACCCTTCCTAAAGAACCTATGAGCGTTCCTAAATCGGTTTATCATGAACGACAACAACGTTTTCTTTCCCAATTAACTCCTTCTGATTTAGTCATTATCACGACTCCTGCAGAAGCTGTTCGAAGCAATGACGTTACCTACCCTTACAGAAGTTCAAGCGACATGCTCTACCTTGTTGGATGGGCTGATCCTGAAGCAGCACTCGTGTTTCATCATGATGGGTCACGGTGGATATCCCATCTTTTTGTCCAGCCTAAAGATACTCTAAAAGAAATATGGGAAGGCAGAAGGGAAGGGACTGAAGGTGCTAAATTAGGTTGGTCTGTTGATGAAGCAACATCCATACATGAGCTGGAAGAACATCTGGATTCATTCCTCACAAAGTCCTCAACAGTTCATGTCCGCACAGGCATCAGCAGTGATGTTGATGCAATTGTCATTTCAGCAATTGAACGCAGAGATCGTAAACGCCAACACTTTGGTTCAGGACCTGTTTCCCTTGAGGATCCAAGTCGTAGAATCGCTGAGATGCGTCTGCGTAAATCTCCAGAAGAAATTGAAATGATGCGATTTGCTGCAGAGGTCTCGTCTGTTGCTCATGAATTAGCAATGAAAGCAAGTAAAGATGGTATTTCTGAATATCAACTTCAAGCCATTATCGAAGGCTTCTTCGTCTATGGTGGAACGAGTGGTTGGGCTTACCCTTCAATTGTGGGCTGTGGTGAAAATGCTACCATTCTACACTATACAGTCAACGAATCGAAATGCAATGGTAACGAAATCATTCTTATTGATGCTGGAGCAGAATACAAAGGCTATGCTGCTGATATAACGCGTTCCTGGCCAATCAATGGCAAGTTCAGTGATGCACAAAAAGAGATTTATGAAATTGTTCTTGATGCACAGCAACAAGCCATCGCAGCATGTCGTGTTGGCAATGCATACAACAAACCGCATGAAGTTGCAAGAACAGTTCTTGCAGAAGGGCTTATTCGATTGGGAATTATCAATCAGACTTTAGAGGAAGCTTTGGATTTAGAAACTGGTCAACTCAAACACTGGTACATGCATAACACTGGCCATTGGCTTGGTCTTGATGTCCACGATGTTGGCGTCTACAAACCTGATGGGACGCCAAGACTGCTCGAAGCCGGCATGGTGTTAACAGTTGAACCTGGATTGTATTTCGGGGCTTGGAGACCTGATGTGGATTGTCCAGAGCGTTATGCTAATATCGGCATTCGTATTGAAGACGACGTTCTTGTAACTGATGGAGAACCAGATGTCTTGACTATTCGCTGTCCAAAAACAATTGCTGATATCGAAGGTATTGTTGGTACACTTTAGAGGTGAGCCCATGGGCTGGTCAGAAATTCTCGAGAAAATACTTACGTCAGACGAAATATTTCGGTTGACCAATGAAGAGAGTCTCATTTTGTATGATGGTGCTCCACTTCATCAATTAATGAACGCAGCTCATCATCGAAGGAAATTACACAATCCATCAAATCAGGTGACTTATCTCGTCGATCGTAACATCAATTACACAAATGTCTGTACGATTAATTGTCAATTCTGTTCCTTTTATCGACCTCCTGGTCATGAAGAGACCTACACTCAAACATACGATGAGATTCGACAACGCATTGTTGAATTGGAAGCGATTGGTGGTTCTAGAATACTGATGCAAGGTGGAGTTAATCCTGAGCTCGATATTGATTGGTACATTGGTCTGATAAATGTTCTACGGATACATCATCCGACTATTGATTTGGATTGTTTTTCACCCATTGAGTTAGAAGGTATAGCAGAAGTTACGAACAGCACGACTCTTGAAGTTCTTACTCGCTTCAAGGATGCTGGGATGCATGGCTTGCCAGGTGGTGGAGCAGAGATGCTTGTTGAAACTGTACGAACAGATGTTTCTCCAAAGAAAGGTCATCCCGATAATTGGCTAAGAGTCATGGAAGAAGCCCAATGTTTAGGATTGACTACCAGTGCGACTAACGTCATTGGATTCGGAGAAACAAATTCAGATAGGATCGAACATTTGAATCGAATTCGTCAACAACAAGAACGTGTACAGTCAAAAGGGTATACTGGTTTCACATCATTCATTGCATGGCCAGTTCAGTTAGAAAGTAACACATTTGGAAAAAGAAATAAAGGTTCTAACCGATTTGAATTAGGTGCAGGTGCTAGTGAATATCTTCGTCACGTTGCTATCTCCCGTCTATTCCTTGATAATGTGCCACATATACAGGCCTCTTGGCCTACGATGGGGATGGGTGTTGCTCAGATGGCCTTGCTCGGGGGTGCAGACGATGCTGGTTCAACGATGATGGAAGAAAATGTCGTATCTGCATCTGGTACAACCAAATTTAGCGCCTCTGAACAGGAATTACAAACATCAATTATTCGATCCGGCTTCATTCCACTGAGAAGAGACAGTGATTACAATCACTTGGAAACTCCCGACACAACAACATCACTTCCAGATGCAATGTGCTTACCACCCTCTCAATTCGTTGAATTGGTATAGAATACAACCCATATTTGGGCAACGATATTTCTTCCACCCTTACTGGATTCTCCGGTAGGGATGTATTCTTGACCATTGAAAAGTCCACGATATGTGAGTTCATTTGTTTGACCATTATGATCAACCCATGAGGAGATGTCGTGGGACCATTGTTTGACATCTTGTCCAGCACACCATCCGGCTCTGCCGTATGGCCATGAACCGTATTGATTAGCAACTACTCCATTCACAATTTCGTTTTCACATCCAGTACTTGAGGCTACAATTGGATGCCATTCATACGCATGATGATTATCGATGTAGTAATGATGTTCATGGTCACAGAATTCTGCACAATTCGCATTGTCCTTCTGGAATCCATGTCCAGTTATTGTTGCAACAATTTCAACACGAGTTGTATCTTCTGGAACTGTGAAATTTAAGCTTCTTAGATACCTACTTTCATTATTGTACGTCCCATCGAATTCTCCTCCTGTAAACGCAAATGTGGCGTCGTGTGCACGTTCACCACTTCCCCAGTTGGAGAATAGGAACTTGATGGTCATATCACCTTTGTTCGCTCCTTTGTAACGGAATCTCCTTGTTTCATCATCCTCCAACATGAAGAGGTACGGGCTAATATCGGTAAGCCAACGCCCTTCACGCCCATAGGTGGTGATCCATCGCATGAATTCCGTCCCGCATACGGACGAATTATCTGCATCACAAATGTACATGTGGGCAAGATAATCCCACTCATGGCAGCCACCATATGAGTTGTCACTCTTTTGGTATCGATTGCTTCTTTCATCACATGCATGTTCATGGAACACCTCTAGCGTGTCATATGACGTCATATTCTCTGGCATACTAAATGTGGCATTTCGATATGAATTATGATTCGAACCCCAGCCTCCAGCATGCCTCTCGAAGTCATACAATGTTACAACATCAATCCCAGTGTCTTGCATACGAATCTCTGGCTCAAATTCTGCATTCCACTGATGGGGCTCATACGCATAGTGATTTGGATCATTAGTCTGAGATACCCAAGCATAAATTGAACCAGTTTCCCTTGCTCTTTGGAACCGATCAATTCCCATGAAAAATGGGCTATTGGTATTGGAGATCATTTGCCCTAGTCCACCTTGAATATTACTTGCATCCATGTCTATGTAGTGAATACGACCAGACCATTCTTGTTCTTCACTCGGATTTAATCGGGATTCCACATCACTCTTTCTTGAAGTAACGTCATTGTGATATGAAGAGTCAAATGAACCATAGAATAAATGAGTATTTGATGGAAGATTGCGGATGAAAGTACCTGGATTTGTGGCCCATGTTCCTGAATTTGAGTTTCCACTTGAGTCAGTATACTTGAACATGAAGAGGTAAACGTCATTTCCAGTCCACTTGTTTTGGAACGTGAACGTTCCATCGAGGGTTGGTACTGTGAACGTTGGAACGACATCCATCGGACCAGTCACTGTAGTTCCTGATGTCCATGCAATTGGAGTCTGGTTAATTGCACATCCCTGAGCGTCAATTGTCCATTTAGAAGGACTGTTCGGACAGATGTCAACATTAGCAAAGACTCCATCTCCATCAAGGTCTGCGCATCCAGCAGCATTTACAATTAAACCAGATGGAGTACCTTCACATTGATCTAGAAGGTCATTGACACCATCAACATCACCGTCTCGTTCAACAGCAGCGCAGCCATAAACATCAACATCTGAAGCCCCAAGAGGGGTGTAAGGACATTGGTCTAAGGTTGCACCAGTTGCATTTACATCGTTGACAGCATCGTTATCATCATCGTCGTCTTCAGTTGTATCAAAGCAACCATCATTGTCAAAATCAGTATTAGAGTTGCGTTGAAGAACCCAGTTTGTCCTGCCTTTGGGACAAAGGTCAGACGAATCATTTTCTCCATCATTATCATCGTCTGAATCTTCTAATAGATCATGGCATCCATCTTGATCCCAATCTAAGTAAAGATTAGCAGGCCAATTAAGTTCACCCTCTTGGCAAGAATCAGCTTCATCCAAAATTCCGTCACCATCGTCATCAGCATCGTTTCCATCATCCATGCATCCATCTTGGTCTCGATCATTTTCATGATTGCTTATCCAACCAATTATTGATGTACATAAATCATCTGAATCTAAAATTCCATCACTGTCATCATCGTTATCTTCATCATAATCTCGACATCCATCTTGATCGATATCACTTAATGTGCTTGACGCCCAACCATCAGTTTCACCGATTCCATTTGGACAATTGTCCATCTCATCGATTATTCCATCTCCATCAAGGTCATTATTTTCAACAATTATGACAGATGTATTTCCATAAGCTTCCGTAAAGGTATATTCGCCACAAAGAGCAACACTTTGGATTACAAATGTGTCTTCCCTTTCATCCAACCCTGTGACAAGTTGAGAAAATGAACCATCAGATTGTATTGGTACTTCGATAGTATTCATACTCATTGATTGATCAGGTATATGCATTCTCAGCGTGCATGTTGATGTATCTTGGTGCAATACTTGGCCTTGGATTTGTATAATTGGAGATTCAACCAAAATATTCTGTGGGACGATCAAAGAAGTTATGCCTTCATCAGGAATAAACACTGTGAACGAATTTGAATGCACACTTTCTGCACCTGTTGACAAGATTATAGTGACTTCAATTGTGAAAACTCCATGTGTAGTTGGCTGAATAATGACGGATATGGAGTCCTCTTTCTCATTCATAATGACTTCTGCTCCATTTGGAATGTTTCTATCGTGTTCAGTATTCAGTGTGGCAGAATACGTTCCTTGACCCTTTTGATCTAGAAGTAGTTTGAGCTCTGTTATTTCATTGATTTCACCCGTTGGATTCATCATAGTCCAATTGGCAATGAGTGAATATTCTTCAATAACTTCTTCCTTCTCCTCTTCAGTAGGTGTGTCGGTTCCAAAGCATCCTGACAACATTAACAAGGACAGGAAAATTGCTGGCAAAGCATTTTTGCTCATGTCATTACATCAAAGCGTAGGACATGAACCTAACGCTTACCGATGTAAAAATGCTCAGTTCTAGAATCATTTACTCTGAGTTGCTGGAGTTGGATTTTGGATGTTGGGAATTCCACGCGGATTGGCATAACCCATAATAGTGGCATTTTGTTTTGTCTTTTGATTTTAACAACTATTTCCCAATGAACTCGAAGTAATTCTGAATTGACGGAACCTGGCCATATCATTTCAGGAGGGGTGAGTTCGAAATCACCTTCTTCTTCGAGAACCTGCCCTCCACCCTCTTCTGAAAATCTCATGGGTCTTAGGAATACTCCTCCTGGAATATCCTGTCGTTCCATTGGCGCATCTTCACCACCTGCAGTACCATCATCAAGACCTTCTTCCCAATGGTGGGGTAGCGGTGTTGAAAGTCCAACTGGGGGCTGTTGGTCTAGCGTTCTTCCAGACAATTCTACCAAAGCAGAACGTGAAGGGGGCAGTGTCCCAACATGCCAATGAATAGAGACAGATTTCCAATCATCTCGGCGTTCAGGTATGATGCATTTGCCCCGAAGAGGTTGGCCACTGCGAATGGTCGATTCAAGTTCCATAATCGGTGATTTAACTGGATTTTTGAAATACTCTTGCTGTTTTTTTAAATCCAAAAAATTTGCAATCATTCTCAAGAGCAGTGGCATCAAGAGAAATGGCACGACAATTATAGTTAATATGGGATAATCCAATAATCCTAATCTGATGCTCTGAGTACCTAGACTTGGTATCCCTATGACACTCAAAATTGGTTCAATGAACAAATATGAGAGTGTTGCTAAAAGTAAAATGACTGCGAAATTAATCAGTCTTCTTGCAACTGAATGTAGATTGTTTGGAATGATATACCAGCCACTTCTTTGTTGATGAACAAGATTAACAAATTCAGTATCGTCGATGATCTGTAAAGGTTCTCCGCTCCATTTCGTTCCATCCTTTGATTCAAAGGTTCGTTCAAGCAGCCATCCCTCTTCGCTTTCAATTCTAAATTCAGGATAACGATTTTGAATTTGTTCACCAGTAAGATTGACATTCAATCTTTCTTCTACGATGGGAACAGAGCTTGCTTTCCATCGCTGATGTTCAAATGGTGGATATCTCACCCTGTGAATAACATTCCATTTTGTCATAGATTTCACCTTAGGTAAAGAGCAGTTTGACTCCTGCTTGGAATGCTAATTTTCTGAATGCAGGTACCTTTCGTAACAATGCCATCCCAAGAGGTACTGGCTTTTCGATATCGCCTACTGAATTGATTAATTCAATAATCTCTGGTTTTGCAAAGTTTGCGAAATGACGATCGAGTTCTTCATCAGTGCGTGTTGATACGAGCAAATCACGCAGTGCCCGTGCTCTGTCTTGCTCTTTCTTCATCTTCGGCCAAGATGATTTAGTGACAGACTTGAGATCTTTCTCCGTGAGTTTATCAGTATTTACAGCAATAACGAGCTTTTCGACAATAGACGAAATTTGTTTGAACCCAGGTCCGAGGCCTCCACCTGTTGTTGGCTTAGCCATTCCTGCAGCGTCACCGAGTACCATGACACGTTCTTTGAACGGTCGTCGAATCATACCTGAGGGCACGGGGCCACAATATCTTGCAGTTTCCTGCACATTTTCGAAACGTTCTTTCCACAAAGGATGGTTGAGGAGACCATTGTAACAGTCGAGAATACTTTTGCCATCTAACATTTCTGCTTTAGACCAAAGTCCAATTCGATGAGTGTCGTTACCAGAAGGAATGACCCAAGCGAAGAAACCAGGTGCAATTTCTGATCCACTGTACATCTCTAACCAACGATTTTTACCCTCATAACCCACCACTTCTGCTTGGAAACCAACCATCATTTCTTTTGGATGCCCCATCTTAAATTTCCTTCGAACCCATGAATGAGCACCGTCGCATCCTATGATGAGTTTACACGTGACTTGTCGTTCTGCTTCAGTGCGTTGATTCTTGATCGTTACAATTACACCATCGGGTTGAATCACTGCATCAGTTGGTTGAGATTCGAGCAGAATATCTGCTCCTGCTTGTAGTCCCTGTTGGACCACTTCTTGATCGAAACGTTTCCTACAAACAACATATGTTCGTAAATCACCATCTTTCCCAACTGGAACCAGGGTCCCAGATGGGCCATGTATTAATGCGCCATCTACGTCTTGAACGACTGTACCATATGCTTCAACAGCATGCATAGCACTAGGAGTTACAAGACCTGCGCACTGAAATGGACGTCCAATTTCAGTGTGCTCTTCAATCATTAAGACTGATAATCCCCTCTCACAAAGAAGGCGTGATGCATAGCCTCCAACAGGGCCAGCGCCGACAATGACAACATCATAGTCGTAGTCCATGGTTGGTTTGAAGTGTCTGACTTCATGAAGTTTCTTCCGAATTCAGCGCTTAGCGAACCGATAACCGATTCTTTCATTCTTGCGGAGATAAAGAATTGCAGTGTATGGATTACCTGTTTTCTTGGCGATGAGGTCATCAAATGGTCCAATTTCCCCTTTTTCGATCAATGTCTTTGCTTCTTCTCTTGTGATTTCTCGTTTAGCAATTTCACGTGCAATGTCCAATTTACAACCGGATGCAGTAGATTTAGGTCGATAGTGAGTTTCAGTTTCAAACAATTCAGTCTTATGTTTTGGACAAATACCTACGACTCCTGGTTTAACTTCGAACTTTCGAGCATCTGCAGCAGGTTCTCTAGGCGGGAATTCAAATCCTACTTTATTTCCTTCAAGAATGAGATATGCAGGGAATGGTTTTCCTCTTCGAGAAATGAAATTATCGATGAGTGGCGATTTTCCATCGACCAAAATAGCCTTTGCTTCATCGGCTGTAATTTCTCTCTTGCAAATTTCTTTTCCTACGCCTCTGAATTTACATTCATCGTTATCGCATGCAAAGTGCGTATCTGTTTGTCGAATGGTGCCATCACACTTTGGACACGGGCAAACGGCTTCATCTGTCGTCTTTGCACGTGTTCCTGATGAGAGAGCAGATGTGACTTTTCCAGAGTCATCGATTGATATGGTCGTTGTATAGGATTCTCCATTTCGATTGAAAAATCCATGAAGATCCTCAATTTTTTTATCTTGCAAAAGTCTAGATGCAGTAGTTCTATCGAACCATCTTCCACTGGTATCTTTCCAAAACACAAACGTACATCCCTTGTCCTTACCTTCGTTCTTTTCACAGGTGTATGAGAGTGCTGTTTCAGTAATTGTACTGTCACACAATGGACATTGCCCAATTGAATTATCACCTGTGAAGAGATCACCTCTCTCGTGATCACGAATCCTCGTAACAAGGTCATTTGTTTGATCGATTATACGTTGCATATATTCACTTGCAGCAAGTTTGCCTTGCTGTACGGAAATGAGTGCAGATTCCATTTCACCGGTCAACTCAGCCGATGTGATCCATTCAACAGGGATTCGTCTTAGAATCTCAATAATTCGTATACCGTGAGGTGCTGCGTTAATTGCTCCGGATTGTTGTCGCGAGATGTATCCTCTGGAAAGTAATTTTTCGATTGTATCTGCTCTTGTTGCAGGGGTGCCTAATCCCTTGTCGGACATTGCTTCTGCAAGTTCTTCGTCCTCAATTTCCTTACCTGCTCGCTCCATGAGCGTCAATAAACGGGCCTCCTTTAGTCGTGACGGAGGCTTAGATTTGTCTTCTTTCCATGTATGTTCTTCAATTTTTGAAGAAACAGGGCTCTGGGGAATTGTACCCCATCCTTCAGGGAAGTTCAAGTTCTTTGAAACGACTTCCCTCCATCCAAGAGTTTGGTATTGTTGAGCTTCTTTTACGAATATTTCACCACCTAAGTTAGCGGTTCTTTTTTGCTTTTCAATGGTTGATTGAGGGTACCATGATGCTAAGAAATTTCGAACAATGAGGTCATATAACCTCTTTTCATCGTTCGATAGTGAGCCTGTTGGACTTTTACCCGTAGGGATAATCGCAAAGTGATCACTCACCTTGGCATCGTTGAAATTTCTCTTGACATTTTCTAAGCCTCCATTCTTGAGATGTTGGGCATAATTAGTATAGTCTGATTGTGTTCCAATATTTGCAATTGTTTCATCAATAGCATCATTCATGTCAGAGGGTAAATATCTCGAGTCTGTTCTCGGATATGTCGTTAGTTTGTGACGTTCATAGAGTGCTTGAGCGACATTGAGTGTTCTCTTAGCAGGCCAAGAAAACATAGAGTTAGCTTGTCTTTGAAGTGAGGTGAGATCATAATTCAGAGGTGGTCGCTCTTTTCCAATGGATAGTTTTTCACTAACTTCTGCATCTTCACCCGAATCAAGGAGTTTTTGGATTCGATCTTTATCTTGCTGAGTGAGGACCCAATGTGCCTTGACATCATCATTGGACACCCCGCCTTCCCAACGTCCTGTCCAGTTGCTCGTCTTGTTTGAGAATGTAGCATTCAATTCCCAATAAGGCGTAGGTATGTGTTGGAGAATTTCCAGTTCATGATCGACAATAATTCCTAAAGTAGCAGTTTGAACACGCCCAATTGAAATTGCTTGGCGCTCACTGCGTTTTTTGGGCAAGAATATCTCAGCCACTCGAGAACCGTTCATGCCAATAAGCCAATCTGCCTGACTTCGGCTGTATGCAGCATCTGAGAGTGGTTTGAATTCCTTTGCAGACTTTCGTTCATCCCATGCCTTTTGTATTGCTGTACTGGTCATTGATTGCAACCACATACGACTTACATCAGTCTTGACTTTAGCATGCTGGTAGATTGTTTGGAAAATGAGTTCACCTTCTCTTGCAGCGTCACATGCATTGACAATTTCTGAAACAGACTTGTCTTTCATTAATTTTTTAATTGCAGTGAGTTGTTTTTTTGTAGATCCAGATTTAGGTTTGAACTCAAATTCATCGGGTATGTATGGTAGTCGGTCAGCAGTTTTCCGCCAATTCTTGAACTCAGGATCATAGTCATCCATGTATTTTAGTTCAAGCATATGTCCAACAGCCCAAGTTACGACAATACCGTCCCCTTGCCAGTGAGTGGCCTCTTTTTTGGAGATGCCAAGTACTTTAGCAATGTCCTCTGCAACACTAGGCTTCTCGGCGAGGACAACGATGCTCATTGTATCATCCGGTTTGTCGACCATACTTGAAGGCTCGCCAAACTTCATTTTGAACAGATACCTTATGGTATCTATGGATTTATTCGGAAAATTGAGAAAGATTTTTTCTGCTTAATTCTTCGTCCCATTTTTCTTCATTTTTTCTGAAGCCACAACCCTCGCACCCAGGATACCCAGCGAGTAATAGTTCAGAGCACATTTGTTCAAGCAATGGTATTACGACATCGGTTGATATTGGGAGCCAGAGTGTTTTGATTGACGAGGGTTTTTCATAATTAGTCAGTACAAATTGATTTTGTACATCTTTGATAATAACATGTTCACCATCTGTAACGGTTGGGAATGTAATCCTCTGGGGTAAAGCATCGCTCATATTGAGGATAAGTCGATTCCATCGCTCATGATATTCAATAGGTATGGCAATGGATAACTCCCCCAGCGATAGCACTCTTCTACCTCCCTCTCGCAACGCCAACCAGAGTGGTGAATTCTCCTCCATGGCACTCCGAACCATCACAAGGCTTGAAGGATATCGGTTCAAGGAGTAAACATGGGGAGAGTCTTTCGATTCATATCTCGACCTCTTCTTGCGGTTCAAGATTCTGAAAAGGCTCATGGCCGTTCCCTGTTAATGCTTCGAATACTTTCCTCAAATCCATTGTCACGATTCGTGCTACGAACATTATACAAGCCAACTCATAGTCTTCCAATCAAACGATTTGGGATCGATTTTGAACACCCATTTGGAATAGCTGCTGGTATGGATAAACGGGCTGAAGCGCTTCGTGGTTGGGAATCAATAGGTCTTGGATTTTCTGAGATTGGTGGAGTGACAATGCTGGAGCAGGAAGGTAATCCAAAACCTCGAATGTTTCGTCACGGTAGAGATAAAGCGCTCGTAAATAGGATGGGATTCAACAATCCAGGCAGCGAAAAAGTTGCTCTCCAACTTAAGAAAGCGAGAAAGCATAATCGAAAGATACCAGTTTGGGCTAACCTTGGAAAGTCTAAACTTACTCCGCTATCCGAGGCGAAAGATGACTATGCGACGACGTTGCGTAGATTATGGCGCGATGTAGACCTGTTTGTGATCAATGTGTCATCACCAAATACTCCGGGATTGCGTGATTTACAACATGGAGAATTTCTACGCAGCATTATCCATGAGTGTATGTCTGAAAATCAAAAATCAGCAGATATGTACGGTGGGGAAACAAAACCAATATTGATTAAAATCGCTCCCGATTTATCTCACTCGGAACTCGAACAAATCATAGATGTTGCTTTAGTTGAGAATATTGATGGAATCGTAGCGACAAATACCACATTGCACCGTCCAAATGATGTTGATAAAGTATACAAAGAGTCTGGTGGGTGTTCAGGTTTGCCTCTAACACTTCGTAGTACAGAACTAATCCATCACATTTACAAATGTACAAACGGAAAACTTCCCATCGTTGGCGTAGGTGGAATAATGTCCTCTGACGATGCCTGGGAGAAAATTATCAACGGTGCCTCTCTTCTCCAGGCATATGCTGGCTTTGTGTTTGAAGGTCCGAGTTTGACAAAAGAAATTGTCAATGGATTGAGAAGAAAACTAAGAGATTCAGATTTCAAAACCTTGGAAGAAGCAATAGGTTCGTCGGTACAACTTGCATGAATGGCAGATATTGAAATAGGTGCGTAAGAAGGGTGAGATGAGGACTATGTTATCATATCGCACACGACTCATTCTCATCGGTGGGGTGATTACAATCGCTGTTCTTGGAACGATATTCCTTCAAGCCCCTGAACCAACTCTTACTGTAGAAGAATTGCTTGAAAATTCATCAGATCATCTTGGTGAAGAAGTTGCAGTTCGCGGAGAGATCATGGACGGTTCTATTGATGAATTGAACATGACATTTATTCTAGAAGGACCTGATGAAAATGTTCTCGTTGATTATTCGAATGCTGGTTCAATTTCTAATGGATTAGGAGATAACAGAACAGTGTATGCAGAAGGTACGTTCAAAGAAATTGATGGGACTTATGTTGTAGAAGCTGACACAATAAAGACATCATGTCCATCGAAATACGAAGAAGAAGCATAGATTGATTCATCGTTTGATTGAAATACACCTTCACGCAGGCTATCATGGGATAGGTGGGGAGCTAGGCGTACCCTGTACCACAAATCGTCTTTATGGTGGGCTGAATGCCTCAGGGCGGCGAAAGCGGCTTTTGGGTTCCTGTATGCGGACGTAGATGTCTCGCCCCTACATGATCCGGGTGTTGAGAACCGTTTCCGGAAGGAAACGGGGACCAAATAACCGGGGGAACAGGTCAGGCCGGGAACGGAGCATCCCTACCTGGGGCCATGGATGCTGTAGGGATTCGGGACGGAGGAAGTGTGCAGATTTGGCTCAAAAGTACGAGCGTCCACCTGAGGATTCCCACTTTCAAATATCAAATACAACATCACAAAACCAGCCAGGACCTTCGAAGGAAGGAACTTCTGGCCACTTTGATAGGACTTCTTCATTTGGTTTCACTTCCATTAGAACGAGGTCTTGGCGTGTAACTGCTTTGATTTCGACTTCCTTTTCGATGGAATCAGAAGAAACCCATAGAACATGAGCCTGTAGATGAATGGCGTTTTCTTCTGTTTTGATACGAACAGTACTCTCTACCATCCATTTCCGTTCCACCTCATCCTGATACAGTACTTCTTCCAACCACTTCACGAGTAGTATGGTATTCATTTCCTCATGCAATGGAATGGATACGTTCCACACAGATGAGTGATGAATGAGTGATTGTATTTGTTTTGCAGAGTTTGAATCAATAAGATAATTCTGCATCCCATAGGAAGTTTCCTCGAATAGACGTTCAAAGGATGCTGCAAAAGAGCGCAAACCAATATCTGCAGTAGTTGGTCGTAACCAGGAGCTCATATCTTGGCCTCAGCGCTTTGATACTTGGAGGCTCCAAGCTATTTCACCGATGCGATCAATCATGTCGTCTAATCGCAATACAAATCGATCAGTTCTATCTGCAGTCAGAATACATTCACTTGCCGCATTTGCCAATTGCGCCGTTTCATCAACAGTCAATCCCAATGAAATTGCAGTTGCAACTGCAACAGCTGCAGCGTCAATTAAACCAATCATTTGTCGAATGTCTTCAAGCATGCATGGTACATGTACCGTATCAGCATCCTTGGAATGAATTGTAACACCGTCTTGTCCTTCCAAAATAACAAGATGCTTCCAATCATTTGTTTCTAGTAATTTAATCGCAGCATCAGTTCCTGTAGCAGAGCCCAATCTTCGTCTCATGAGTTCAAGACCCTTTGATTGGAACATGACCCAGTCTACGCCTTTTGTCCGATGGAGTCCAGTCAATTTGGGATCTGCAATGATTGGTACGTTATGTTCCTTAGCAGCAGCAATAAGCCGAGCTGCTCCTTCGTCATTGAGCACACCCAATCCATAATCGGATAGAATGAGACATGACGAACCTGGTAATGCATTAATTGTTTGTTCGATGAGCATTTCTGATGCATGTTCAGGTATTGGATTTTCATCTTCAATATCCCAACGCAAGAGTAACTGTTCACCTCTCACGAGGCCTTCACGTGCTCCGAGTAAACGAGTTTTGACTGTCGTAATTCTGTCTTCCAGGACTGCGATACCAGATGTATCTACACCTTCTGCATCAAGCATATCAAGCACTGCCATGCCAGGGCCGTCGTCTCCAATTACTCCATGCAGTTGACTTGAAAGTCCGAGCGAATCAAGTCCTCTAGCGACGTGTGCTGCTGCTCCCACATCCTCGTCCCGAGATATTTCCTTCAAGACAGGGACTGGTGCTCTTGAATTCAAGTTATTTGCAAAACCATGGATGTAACAATCCATCATGATATCACCGACGAGAAGTACCTTCGATGGCTTGATTGATTTGAGTTCATTTTCTAATTTGCGTAGTGCATCGTGTACTCGTGCATCATCATCGTTCATTCCCATAGTAATCCCTCTTCAAATATCATCTTGTAATTCAGCTAAAAGTGTGGCGTGATCTTGCTCTGAGATGTTTGTCTGTTGGCGAAGAGTGGCAAGCATTGCTTCTTCATCTCCAGTAATGATTCCATCCATCAATGCAGTACGCAATACAGAACGGTATGAAGCTAACTCTGGTGGAATGAAAGGTTGTTCCTTTGCTTCTTTTAGCAATCGTTCATGAGTTGTTTTATCTATGTCAAAAGCAATTTGAACGGTTTTGAGTAACGCTTCTTCCTCAGTATGAATCGTACCGTCGACGAGGGCTTGCCTAAGCATGTCGAGATAGATTTCTTCTGGTGGCGGTACGTTGATCTCTCGGCGTGCTTCGTTGGAAAGTCGTCGTACTCTATCGGGGTGCATACCTAAGAAATCCACAACTTCATTGAGCAATAATTGCTCATCCTTTGTTATTCTGCCATCTTCCCATGCACGTGCAAACATTCTACGAACAAGAGCTTCTCCTGCTTGAGCATCGAGTGATGCTGCACCTTCTGGATGCGATACTGGTGAAAGAACAGGACTTTGATGGTGTACAAGATTTTCATCAATATGAGCTAAAGTCTCAAGGGGAGATACAGAGGATTTGAAGAATGATTCGAGCAAAACCGTTTTGCCATCAGTCCGCACAGGGGTCTTACCGATTTTTGTATGAAGAGCATGCGCTCGTTCTCGACCTAGTGTTGTTAGAGAATAGACTCTTCTTCTTTGACGAGCACCAGGGACGTGTCGACTTGTATTATCGATCGCAGCCTGTTGCTCGAGTCGCTTTAGCGTCCGAGGGACGTGTTTTCTTTGAACATGTACGGCCGCAGAAATTCCTGCTTGAGTTAATTCAGCTGGAGCCTCCCAAACTCCTTCTGGAAGTTGATGAAACATAAGATGGAGAAGCGTTCGTTCTTCTGTTGTTAGAGTGCCTAAGAAGCCGCTAACCATGTTCATCCCCCTTGCTTCTATGTCAAGGTGGTAGTCCTTAGGACAATCGGTTCAATCGACGAAACAATATGTGTGTTCTATGACGTGGAACCATGGTCCGACAGCAACGTCGTTACAAACCTCGAGTTCGTACGACACGGCCAATTGGTCCAGAAGTTGTTCGGGAATTATCCAACAAGAAACCATTCCAGCGTCCATCTTTCGATGGGGAGAACTGGACGCTTCAACCGCCGTTAGCGACTCGACTCTTCGAAAAGAGTGCGATTGGTCGTCGCAACAAAGATGGTTCAATTTCGTTAACGTCTGCCGAAGTATTGTATTGTCACTGGCATCGGTCAGTACCATTGCCTACATTGGATTGGATCGAATTAGAATTTGAGCGAAACCCTCATCTTCTACATGAAGCAGTAATCTTGGATATAGGCCGAAGAGGTGGTGAGATGGTCGTTCCAGTAGAGCATTTGGAAGATAATATTCCATTCGCATCCTGGGGTGTTCGATGGGGCAATAGTCAAAATAGATTCAAGGAATCATGTCAGGCCTATGTAAAAATGGCATCGACAAATGATGAATTCAGCTGGGATGACATCTTCGAATGGTGTGTTCAATCATCTAAGAATAAGGCATTGGCTGAACTCTATGTCATCGATGATGAACTTCATGTAACTGGATATCGCGTGGACTTAATTCAGCCAGAAGGCAGCAATAAACGATGGACAGACCTTTCATCAAAATCACGTGAATATGTAGAGTCTTGCTGGAACAAGAGACGCGTATTAGAAAAAGGAGCATATCTTCCTTACGAAGGTAAATGGCCATGGCATCAAATTGGATTCGATCATATGTCAGGGCGAGTTTTACGAGATGAGGAATTTGAATATCTCAAATCCTGCATCGATGGAAATGCATCTTCGGAACCTGATATTCTCCTCATGCATGATTTACTCGGTCGTGGGCTTTTGGTACGTCCGGGGTTTAAATTTGGATGCAAATGGAGAGTTTATGATGCAAATCTCGAGGAATCCCATGCTCCTTGGCTCATTCAACCAGTACATCATGCATCGACCACTTGGGAGGGAGCATGTCTATCCATACGTCTTGCTGAAGGAGTGCACAAGGAATGGGTATGTGCTATATTTTCTGATAATAAGTGGAATTATCTACGAATAAAGCGCTGGTTGCCGAAACGGAATTAATTGAATTCATGATGAACTTCTTCATCAGTTTGAATATCTTCTGGGATATCTATTACCTTTTTCTCTCCAAAATAGGATGCGGCAAACCAGATAGTACAAATTGCAAAGAAGATACCGATAATTGTTGACTGATTGTTAAGTAAAGGAATCGCAGATTCTGATTCGGCTTGTAATTCTATTTCTATTGTCCATACTTCACCGTTAAATGATGTCAATTGAACTTCTCCAAACACAAACATATTCGGTTGAAGCAATCCATTAGGATTAATCTCAAGCGTAATTGTTCCTTCTCCAGCGTTGACCTTTAATGGTGAATTTACTGTTCCAATTCGAGTAATTGGCCCGCGTAGATCTACTGAAAATGTTCCATCTCCCTGTCCATTGCCAACGTAAGGAATCGTGATTGTTGTTACATCTACAGGGTCAATGAATTGCTCGTGAATCATTTCGTTCGGTAAGGGTATAGTTCCAACGGTTGTGACGGTTGTATGGACATCAAAAGGAATATCATTGCAAATAATAACTCCATCAAAAGTAGCAGTGGAATCAATGATTCCAATGGTGGAGAATGTACCTTGAATGAAATTATTTTGTTCTTCCATTCCAGGTGAGAAATTGATGGTCCGGCCATCAGTTCCATTGAGGACTCCTGAGCAACTAACGGGTAATTGGGAATTCAGTATTTCTATTGTGAAAGGGGTGCTTTCAAGTACTGTCAATCCAAAATCTGGTAAATCGATTTGAAAATCTGGCGAGCAATTTAATGAATGAATTTCAATTCGCCATACATCTTCCACAATTGATACGTTTACGTGCCATGGGACGAGTATACCATCATGACTACGGATTTGAATACCCATTTCACCAAAGGTGTCCCCTGGTTGGAAAAGATCTTCAAATACGCCATCATTTATTCCCTGCAATTGTTCAGTATTGCCATCAGCTTCAATGACTCGTAAGTATGGTCTTTTTTGATCTATATTCATGGCATTATACTGGGCATCTCCCGCTGTTTTATCCTCGAGAAGAACCAATATTCCTTCACCAGGAAGGGATGCGTCGAATCCTTCATCGGATCTCTTTTCAAACCATACGAACTCCTCAGGTCCAATTTGAATCTTGATTCGCGCTCCACCATCGCTTCTTGATTGAATATCAAATGCAGGACCTATGCAAGGGCTTTGTGTCGTGGAAGGCCATTCAAGAGTTAGGTCCAATGTAGCGTCCTGACCTATTGATTCCATCGTCGGTCCTGTTGGGAGTGACGGTTTATCACCGCCACCATTCCAATTTCCACTTGCCATGATGTCCCATATTCCAATTCCTTTCCATGATCCACTATAGCCTGAATCGTGAACTGGATAGAGGTCAAATGCTCCAAATTGATGCATCATCTCATGGAGAATTGTTCCAATTCCATTCATTCCGTGGCGAATGCTTGACATTGTGTAGTGTTCAAAACTGTAGCCATCAACCATTATCGGGTCTTGGAACGTTGTAAAGTGGGACCAAATTCTGTTACTCGCACCACCTCCTTGTTCTTGAGCTAGTGTGGAATGAACAATTAGAAATCGGTCTACAACTTTATCATCATTCAAATCATATATGCTCCAATCTTCTTCATCAAGATTTTTGACAACAAATTCGGATAATTCAGCTGGCATGAATTGGGTACTATCGCCGTAATCTCGGCCATTTAGTCCATCCTTGCCATAATATTCGAGTGATTGTTCAGAACGTATAATCTCATTATGCACATTAATTTCAATATTTATTGAAGTCCCAACCGCTTCTGAAAAGTATAGGTTGGCTTGTTCTTCGAGGAGTGTGCTAAATGTCTGTTTTTCATTATTTTCTAGCGGGTCTGATTCAAAATCTACGAGAACAACAAGCCATGACTCATTATTTTCCAACCCAACCAGAGGAGTTTCAATTGCGGTTTCTGAATCAACTTCAATATCAAAAAACGAATTAACCGTTGAAGAAAAGGCGAAGGAAAATACAGAAAGAAGTAGGCAAATCAACATGCTGTATGCATGCCCTTTCTTCCCCATGTTATGATGAGCATGCGCATGTGTTTCAATTGTTGGGTTGTCCGCATCCATTGTTACAGGTTATCTGAAGGACTCTTTTTCTTCATGAGTCCATGTTGAAACATTCACTCTTGTGCGCCCCGTCGTTTGTTCACTCCAGGTCGTGGAATCAATGAGGTCAACATCAATTTGACTTGATTTATCAATTTCTAAACGAACATTATCGATTCTTTGCTTTTTGTTCCAAGGATCAACAATGTTCGTCATGGCAATGCTCACCTCAGTTGATAATTGTTCATTGGATTGAGGCAAACTTCCTTGCAACCCAAGTAAATCTAAACCCCTCAGTGAACAACGAATTGATTTGAGTGAATCTTTGAACGAATTTGGTAGAGGTTTCGATGTGCAACCTCCAATGATGATATCAGTTATCCCATGATAATTGACATGATCAATTAAGTCATCTCGCTCATCAATGTGTTCGCAGAGAGCTTCGTATCGAAGAAGACCTGTGCTTTCAGGTGACGTATTTATTGGATAAGCCACGCCAAGGCATGAACAATCAACAAAGGTGACATTACGCCTTCTCCCTTCATGATCGAACATCGCTTTTGGTAAATGGATTGAGTGGGTTTTCTTTACATTCCTTTTGATAACAAATTCGAGAACAATAATCAGTGTTGTTATGAGTGCTATATTCGTTCCATTCCATCTTCCTGGAAGTGATAACAAGAGTACAAGGCCTCCAATTCCGTGGAGTCGTACACGCCACCAATCTTGTGTTGAATCTGTAATCAAACCTGTTGAACCTGCGCTTATTGTTGCAAAAACCAAAATAAATCCAATTAATGATGTCCAGAATATGGATAGTGCGAAAACAAACATCTGAACTGCATCATACTGGCTTGTCAATCCGATTTCATCGTGAACTCCATCACCAAAATTGTAGAGCATAGGGATTGCATAGAAGAAAAGTAGGAACAATAAGATATAGACTCCACATAGCGAAAAGACTGTCCATTTTCTAAACATATTTTTTTCTTTTTTAGTTAAGCCTGGCTGTGCAAATTGATAAAATAAACCTACGATCAACGGAAGTATGCACATGACTGCAAGGAATACTGCAGTAAGCCATCTCACAACGCTCCATGATGCAGGTTCGTACAGTGTAAGGCACTCAGTTGTTTGACATGGATTCATACGATTGAGAACCCATTGCAATATTTCATCGATTTGAGTCATCATTAGACCAGTCAAGACGATTACGAGAGCAAAAATAAGCGTAGCTTGTTGCGTTAAAACATTGAGATGTTCTTGAACAGTAAGTTTCTGGTCTTTTTCCAGTTGTAAACCACTTGGGGTTTTCAATGAATCAGCCTCACACTAGATCTTTGTGATTCGGTTCTGCTCGGGCTTGTACGATGGTTCGATACACACCAAACATAGCCCATAGAGCGCACATTCCGAGAACGAAACTGTAACCCCATGGTTGGGCATCATCGACAGCCCATCCAAAGGCTAGGAGCAATCCTAAGCCGACTAAGCCTCTTCTGATACCTTGTGGAACTGCGAGTCTCATGTCAAGATGCTTTGGTCCTCCTCCAAATCTTCGCTCGTAGAATTCACCTTGAACAACTGCTCCTACAAGGATAATAGCAAGAGTCGACCAATAGAAGATGTTCCCGTTTGAAAAGAAGTCATCAGCGATTCCTTCCTGTCGTTCTGCTTCTTCGACTGCTGGATCGATATCCGCTACAAAGAGTGATTCGAAGTCACCTACGCTAATTGTGCGAAGGGCTAATCCTTCTTCATCATCGTTCGTTGTTGAATCTGGAGCAGAGATAAAGAAGGAAAGAATATTCCATTTATCACCTTCATTTGCTCCATTCTGTCCATCAACTGCATTGCCGACCAGAGTGAAGGAAACTTCTCCAACATCTTCGGTTGGTGCAATCCAAGATACAACCCAACCATTTCCTGGTTCTGAGTGAGAGACTGCTGTTGGTTCAGCGGGAACTTGTTGTTGGCCTTCTCCCGCTGTCAGTGTTCCGACTCCATAGCTCCATAGCATGAATCCACCTTCGCCATAGGAGGCATGTTGGAGGTTTATTGTGAAATCATACGAGGCTCCTACGTCGTAAGAACGTGGAATTCCAGAGATCGAAACAACGACTTCAGTCGATGGTTGACCGTTTACAGGACCGCCTACTCCGTGGCAGGTACAACCGCCTTCGATGGTCAGACCGCCTTGGCTATTTTCCCAAGGTGGACCGTTAGGATTAGCAATGACTGGTGCAATAAGACAGACAGCCAAGAGAAGAATTAGTAGAGTTCGTGAACGCATGAGCCTTCCTCCAATGTTACTGCCATCCCTAAGAGACCTTTCAACGTTCCTTATCCACCAGTAAATCAGATCTCTTTTATGGCGTTATTCAAACCCGTCATCATGGCCTTTCCGTCACCGAACAACATCATTGTCTTGTCCATGTAGAAGAGGTCATTGTCGACGCCTGCATAGCCTACAGAGAGGGAACGCTTGATGATGACTACAGTACGTGCAGCATCTGCATCGATAATTGGCATTCCGGCAAGTGGCCCTTCACCACTGCGAGCAGCAGGGTTCGTTGTATCGTTTGCTCCGATGACAATTGCAACGTCACATTCTGGGAATTCAGAGTTGATTTCATCCATTTCAATGAGTTGTTCATAGGGAACGTTTGCTTCAGCCAAAAGTACATTCATGTGCCCTGGCATACGACCTGCCACTGGATGAATCGCATACTTGACTTCTGTATCGAATTTCTCTGATACCAAATCTGCAAATTCCTTGACTTGGTGTTGGCATTGTGAAACAGCCATTCCATATCCTGGGACGATGATGACTTTCTGTGCGCCATCGATCATCATAGCTACTTCATCAGGGTCTGAACCAACCTTCGTTCGCGTCAATGATTCCTTCTCGCCCGAGCCACCAAAGGACTTGAACAAGACATCAGCAAGTGTACGATTCATTGCCTTACACATGATGAAGGTTAGAATCAATCCTGAAGCACCAACAAGGGAACCAGCGATAATGAGTGCTGAGTTTCCGATAATGAATCCAGTGAATGCAGCTGCGATACCAGACAACGAGTTGAGGAGTGAAACTACAACCGGCATGTCCGCTCCACCGATAGGAAGAACCAACACGAGTCCGAGTAAGCATGAGATGCCGATAATACTCCACAGATATGTGGTGTTTGTTGGGTCATCTATGCTTAGGTAAATGAGAACTGCAACAGCAATTACCAGCAAAACTTTGACCGGATTGAGCCAAGCAGGGCCCCATGTTGGTGTTTTGATCCACTTACCAAATACGCTTACTCCACCTTTGAGTTTGTACATAGCAAGAAGGGAACCGGTGAGTGTCATCCAACCGACCAAAGCAGATAGACCAGCAGCAACCATAGTAACAGTGAGTTCAAGACCAGTTGGTATAGTGCCACCATCGATGTACTTCTGGATCTCTGAGAGAGCAACAAGTGCTGATGCTGCACCACCAAATCCATTGAATAATGCGACAAGTTCTGGCATACCGGTCATTTCAACACGCACGGCCATGACATAGCCGATAAGTGAACCAAGGGCTATTCCTGCACCGATCAAGACCCATTCCGCATCTCCTGCGAGTTGCATACTGAGTATTGTTGTGAGTACTGCTACAAGCATACCGAGTGCACCGAGTTGATTACCAAATGGTGCAGTTCTTGGATGCCCGAGTTTCTTCAATCCAAAAATGAAGAGAGCGGCAGATAGCAAATATCCGAGTGAAACCCAATCTTCCATTTCAAGCACCTCTTCTCTTCTTTCCAGCAATCATATTCAACATACGATTCGTAACAAGGAATCCACCTACAACGTTAATCATTGCTAAAACTACAGCAACGAATGCTAAAATTCCAGAAATCTCAGTGTTTCCTGAATCATAAGCAACATTTGCGCCGATAAGAGCACCGATGATGGAAATTCCAGAAATAGCATTTGCACCACTCATGAGTGGAGTGTGAAGTGTTGCTGGAACCTTTGTAATCAATTCAAATCCAAGGAAAATCGCAAGTACAAACAGTGTTATGTTTCCAATCAAAAAATCTGGTGTCATTCGAGTGCACCTCCAAGGCGGGTTTGTTTAGGATGTAATGCCCCATCTTTACAGATGAGTACGCCACCCATTCCGTTGACATAGAAGTCGCTTCCTTCTGGGGCGCCTACGAGAATGTCATCTTCTTCTGAGATCTTTACTTCTCCTTCATCGACCAATGAGGTAATGAATGTTGTAAGGTTGTTTGAGTACAGCATACTTGCTGTGGTTGCAATTGTTCCTGGAAGATTTGATGTTCCCACAATGATGACACCATTGTCGGTTGTGATGACTTTACCTGCAACTGTGTCTTCGCAGTTTCCACCTACATCTGCATTCATATCAACAACGACTGCTCCAGACTTGAAATTCTGAACTGCAGAAGAAGGTACTGTAATTGGTGCTGGTCGCCCAAAGATACGAGCAGTTGTAACGATGATATCTGCATCAGCAGCAACACCGCATACTGTATCGTTTACTTTTTGAATAAATTCAGGAGTAAGAGGTTTAGCATAACCCGCTTCATCTTCAAAGTCGTCCATTCCATCGACTTCGATGAATCGACCGCCAACGGATTCTATCTGTTCTGCTGCAGACTTACGAACATCTGAGGCATAGACAACTGCTCCGAGGCGTTTTGCTGTTGCAATTGCTTGAAGTCCAGCAACACCTGAACCCATTATGACGACCTTTGCAGGTCGAACTGTTCCTGCAGAAGTTGTCATCATTGGAATCCCCTTAGGGACCTGAGATGCTCCGAGGAGAACTGCTTTGTATCCTGCGAGATTGTCTTGGCTTGAATTAACGTCCATCGATTGAGCTCGGCTTAGACGGCGTGGAATCATGTCCATGGAAAGCAATGTGATGTTTGCATTTATGCAATCTTTGACATGCTGTGGATTTCTAAAGGGATCCGAAACACAAGCCAAAGTCGTCCCTTCTGCAAGTCCATCAATTCCAGGGAATCGAATGGTGATGAGGTTAGCACAGGCAAGAGCATCTTCACGTGATCCTACAGTAGCGCCAGCCGCTGTGTAAGCATCGTCAGAGTAATTTGCGCTCTTTCCAGCACCAGTTTCAACGACCACTTCAAAACCAGCTTTGAGCAGTTTCTTCATGCTGGTTGGAACGATAGCAACTCGGGTTTCATCAGCGGGTTCTTTGAGTACTCCCAACTTCATAATTACACCTATGTTTCGCCCACACAGAGGGGGTTCTTCAATGCCACCCTCCATCTCGATGGGGAATTCGTTTGGGAACAACCATCTGAATTAAAGAGCGTCTCGTTCACAGAATCAATTGAGGAGAGAATTATGTCCCGTGGAAGCCGTAAAATTGCAGTAATTGGAGCAGGAAATGTAGGTGCAACTTGTGCCTTTGTTCTATCAAATATGAAAATCGCCGACATTGTTCTCCTTGATATCTATGAAGGATTTGCAAAAGGAAAAGCATTGGACATGAGTCAGAATGCTAACGTCCTAAATTACAATGGAACAATCACTGGAACTTCTTCCTATGAGGACATTGCTGGTTCTGATGTTGTCGTCGTTACAAGTGGATTCCCAAGACAACCTGGAATGACTCGAGAAGATCTCATTGGTAAGAATGCTGAAATTATTGCACAGGTTGGTGCAGGTATTCGTGATCACGCACCTGATGCTGTTGTTATCGTTGTCACAAATCCACTCGACCTCATGACTTATCACATGCAGAAAGTTACAGGATTCCCTTCGAATCGTGTTATTGGGCAAGCAGGAGTCTTGGATAGCGCTCGTATGGCTCACTTTATTGCATTGGAATTGGGATGTGCAGAAGAAGATGTCAGCCCAATGGTTCTTGGAGGCCATGGTGATACTATGGTGCCACTTCCTCGATACACAACTGTTGGCGGGATTCCAATTACCCAGTTAATGAGTCAAGAGCGTATTGACGCCATTTCCGCACGCACTGCTGGCGGTGGCGGAGAGATTGTCAAACTGCTTGAAAGAGGTTCTGCTTTCTATGCACCTGGTTCTGCTGCTGCTATCATGGCTGAATCGGTTCTCAACAACCGCCGTCGCCTACTACCCGCATCATGCCATCTAACTGGTCAGTATGGGCTCGATGAAGTTTACATCGGTGTCCCTTGTTTACTCGGTTCGAATGGTGTAGAACAAATCTTTGAACTCGATCTCTCTGAAGACGAACTCGCTTCACTTCAAGAATCAGGTAACTTCTACAAGAATCAACTTAAAGATGTTCTCGGTTATTGAACCAGTTATCCACAGGAAGTGCATTGCCACCTTGAATGGATTCAATTTCTTCGAATGACCAGGGAATGTGTTTTTCCAGGAGTCGTAGCGTCATCAGGTTGTCCTTCGATTAGAACCAATGATTTTCCTGTGTTGTTTCGACTACGCATTCGAGTAAGAATCTCTTGCCCTACATAACATCCCTTTGATTCATGAACAAGATGTTCGAGTCCACAATTGAATGGGTGCACTTGTTGAGTGATTTCGTATTCTTGATGGGGAAGGACATTTTGGATACGGTGTTCATTAAATTCTTCATCGCTCATTGTTGATTCAATAGAAATGGATTTTGGTACAACCAGAATCCAACCTCTAAACGTCTTAACCATAGTGACATTTTCAGTATCAGGATATTGATCGAAGGAAATAAACACATTATTGAATTCGGAAATGTCACGAATTGAGACATCTTGTTGAAGAATTCGTGAATTGAGGTGCCCTACAAGGTTTTGTTTGTAGGAATTATGACCGACTATTGCAACATTATCTCCTACGCAAATCACTTCAACCATATCGATAATTTTGGCATTTTGTTTGGTAAAAACGGTTGTACACGTTCCTTCTACTTTGTTTGTGGAAAGACCATCTAAGAATTGTAAACTATCTTTTCCTGAAAGGAGTAAGACGTATGAATCAAGTTGAAACACTCGCATGAGCGTTCCTCAAGCAAAGGATTCGCCGCAACCACATGAACTGGATGCGTTTGGGTTATTGATCTTGAACCCGCCACCCATTAATCGATCGACATAATCAACTTCGATGCCATCAAGAAGATGAGAAGATGCATTTGGAACAAGAACTCGGAAACCAGAAATTTCAATTTCTTGACAGTCAATGTCCGTGGTTTCAACAATTTGTAAATCATACATATATCCTGAGCATCCACCGGATAAAACGCCTACAAGAAGTGCATGACTTCGGTCATCCCCAAAGGCTTCAGTAAGCATGTCTATTGCTTTTTCAGTGATGGTTAAATTCACATCAACTACTTCTGGTTTGATGATTTCAATAGCCGGGGCGGTCTCGCAAGTTCCACAGTCCATGGTAAGCCCACGCGCAGGTGGAATATGAATCTGACTTTCAAATCAACTTCTTGAGAGTTTTTTCTTTCTCTCTTTTTCAAGGATGGTACAGCGACGAATTTGTTCCTTTGCACGGCTTGTTTCTTCTGACGATAAACCACGAGGCATTGCTTGTTCATAGCACTTGATTGCATCCGGGAATCGTTCCATTTCTGCATAAGCAGTACCCATGTTATAGAGTGTTTGTCCTCGAACATTCGATGGATCAATCATCATAGCCTTGTGGTATGATTCAACGCAAGCAGGATATTCTTCCATGAAGTAGAATGCATTTCCTCTTCCATTTAATATCCGAATAACCATTTCATTGTCATTTGCAAACGATGGTAAAGCCCGATCAAAGCTGGAAAGTGCTTCTCGATATTTTCCATCTTCAATCAACTGAACACCTTGATTATACCACGAAATATCCTGATTTGATACGGAACTTGAACCAACACTTACTTGACTTGATGACGCTATTATTGCTGTAGCATCAAGTGCAGCCTTCGCTAAGTCTACTTCCACCTTTGGCTCTTCTCTAATTTCTTGGGCTTTTGGTTGAACTGGAGTGAGGAGCAAATTGTTCGCCACTGATTTTTCTTCTTCTGAAACGGTGGGTTGCACAGGTGGTGCCACATACTGTTGTTGTACTGGTTCCAGAGGAACTTGTGCAAATTGTTCAGCTTGCACAGGTTGTGCAGGCTGCGGTTCCGCCGCAATCATTGGGGGAGCTTGTGTTCCTGATTCTAGTTCGTTTGCTTTTGCATGGCATCGTTGTGCAGTGGCTAAATCTCCAGCCGCTTCTAATGACCGAGCAAGACCTTTCCAAAGACCTGAATTTTGTTTATCTGTTTGAATAAGTTCCTTCCAGATTTTCACCGCTTCGATATTATCACCCTTCAGCGTCATTGCTCTGGCTCTTTGTTCTGATGGGCCTGGGGCTAAAAGGTCTAATGCGTATTGTGCCAATTGAGGTGCTTCGGGCATTGTTGGAGGAATACCCGTAATGTTCTCTAAAACATCCACTTCTTGTTCAGCACAGGACAGGAGGTGTTCAATGATTTCGTTGCGTAATGCAGCATCATCTTGAACCTCTAAAAAGGCCATTCCATGAGATAGGACATCTCCTATATTTCCAGATTCCTTTGCATAATCTACGAGTTTCAAGCGGGCTTTTAGATGTCTGTTATCAAGTTCAATTGTATTTTCAAAGGCTTGTATTGCCTTCTCTGGTTGATCGTTTCGCGCATAAAGCGTTCCAAGATTATACCATCCACTTGCGACGGATTCATCGAGTCGGGTTGCATGTTCCAATGCAGCGATCGCATGAGAATCTAATTCCATTCGAGCCATTGCTCCACCCGCTATTCTCCATGCACCGGCATGATTAGCACCAATTGTTTTGAGATGAGGCTTAAGCAAGGCTAATGCTTTCTTAGGTTCGCCTTGGCGAATCATTTCTGTGGCTTCAGCAGTGAGTTTTTCGAGATCAATTTCTTCAATGATTGGAGCATTTTCGATCTCCGTTTCGATTGCTTCCTGAATCTCCGTTTCAATCTGTTGAGTTGCAGCAACTACTTCTGCTGCACTTTGGAGCTCTTCTTGATCGAGATGACCATCTCCATCGATGTCGTGATGAACTGCTTCTGCTAAGATAGCTTCAGAATCTGAAACGCCTGAGTCGGCCATAACGTTGACAAGTGTGGATTCATGGTGAGTTGCTTTGGTCACAGTGGATTCGATTGCATCTGGCACTTCTTCCACGGATGCGTTTTTTGACCGATTTAGTACATCTGTAAGGCTTGGGTGTCCGGGAAAGAAATCTAGGCCTCTTCGAGCCATAGCAGCAGCACCAACCTCATCTCCAATTCTGTCTAGAAGAATAGCGAGGTTTGCGGTTGCAGGCGCATGATCTGGATTGAGATCAAGGCAAATTTGGAACGCTTGTCTTGCTCCACGAGCGTCTTGTTGGGCTTCGAGCAGTACTCCTCGGTTGAACCAAGCCATGTCACAAGATGGGTCAAGAGCGATTGCTTTATTGAAGGCGACCAAAGCGTCCTGGGGATTATTTGATCTGGAGTGTGCTTCTCCTTCTTCGAGAAGAACATTGACTTGATCTTCGACAGATTCAGTTTCGGAAACGGCTTCTGTGAATTCCTTTGCCGGAGGTTCGGATGTCGAAGTATCGGCCTCTGTATCTTGTTGATCAGTTGTTTGTTCTGGGATGTTTTCCTCGTCTCCAAGGCCTGCAGAGCGCATTGCATTGGCCATGTCATTCATCAATGAGTCTGACATTTCTTTGTCCGCTTCACCATCGTTCATGAACTGCACCTAACCTTTGGCATGACTGTTATGGCATAAGCATTGTTCCTTAATGGTTATACGATAATGCATGGTTTCTTCTATCACATCCGATTAGCGTTGGTATGGCAGAAACACCGCTACGTATTATGGGACTCTCAGGTTCTTATGGAATATCTTCGAAGAACGGAATGCTTGTTGATTTAGCTCTAAGGAAAGCCGAGGCCTTGGGTGCTGAAATTATGTTTTGGGATCTGACTGAACATCCACTCCCTCTCGTGGGTGCAGAAGGCAGTTGGAGCGATCCAATGACTAAGAAATTCCAAGAAGCAGCATCAAATTGCGATGGATTCCTGGTATCCTCTCCCGAATATCACGGTACAATGTCTGGTGTTATGAAAAACACATTCGATTGGGTCTATGAGAAGCATGTTGGTGGCAAAGTTTTCGGTTTGATGTCGACACTTGGCGGCATGGAAAATTCAAACACACTCAATCACATGAGGATTATGGTTCGATGGTTACACGGTATCGCTGTAACTCAACAACTTGCAATTGGGCATGTTAAAGATGCATTTGACGATGAAGGTAATTTAGTTGATGAAGATTCTGACCGTCGCTTACAAACACTTGTTGAATCAGTATTGAAAACCGCTGAAATGTATCGTAATTCTCAGTGATTCTATGCAACCAAGCAAGCCATTCTTTGAAGATGAATTCGGAGGAAGTTATCTTCTTGTTGAACCTGGTTCATTCATCTTAGGCGATCAAATTGGTTCAGGCCATCCGAACGAACAACCATGCGTTGAAGTGACTCTCTCAGAACCAATTTTCTTGGGAGCACGCCCAGTCACTCAAGTTCAATGGGCGACTCGAATGGGATCAAATCCATCAAAATTTCAAGAAGGTTGGAGCGCTGGTTTACGGCCAGTTGAAAGCATAACGTATGAAGAAGTGACACAATTCCTTGAAATTTTGAATTCAGAACCATCGTCGTATCTTGGATTGAATGGGACTTGGCGATTACCCACCGAAGCGGAATGGGAGTATGCTGCTAAAGCAGGCACGATTACACGCTGGTCATTTGGAAACAAGGATTCAGAACTTGATGCACACGGGTGGCATGCAGGTAACAGCGGTGCAACTACTCGGGAAGTTGGCTCCAAGAAAGCCAATCAATGGGGATTTTTCGATATGCACGGCTTAATTCATGAAATGACTTCTGATCAATGGAATAAAGATCATTCTGAGCACCATCGTGGTCAAACACAACGAACTGGTCCGAATCCAGAATACAGAGTTGCTAAAGGGGGCTCATGGTTCACAGAAAGTGATTCTTCACGTTCATCCTCTCGAAGGAAATTTGATATTCACAAAGGAAGAGACGGAATTGGTATTCGTCTTGTGTGGGAACCAACGGAGATGAAGTCATGAAGTATTTCCACAATCCTCGGTGCTCAAAAAGCCGACAATGTTTGACATATATGTCAGATAATGTCGATATTGTACTCTATCTGAATGAAGAATTGCATCCATCAGTATATCTCTCGCTATTACAACGATACGATGGTGATTTATCCGATCTCTTAAGACTCCAAGAAAGTCCTGCTAAAGGTATTGATTTACTTTCGTATAGTATGGATGCTTTAGCAGAATTCCTTTCTCAGAATCCTATTGTCTTACAACGGCCTATTTACGATGATGGAGTTACAATTTTTATTGGAAGGCCTGTAGAGAATATCTCAAAGATATTTGAAAATTAATCTCCTACTCGTTCTTCAATATCAACTTCAAACGAAACGTCTTCTAGATGCTGGTTTGGGGGTACATGACCTGGTTTTGTATTCCAATTAACTGAAGATGAATCTTTGACTAATCTCAATACATTCAAGTTGATGAATACCTGCAAACCTGCCTGGGTTCTGTGAACAACAGGGGACACTTCTTCGTGATATGTTTGACTCATATGCATGCAAATTTCTTCAAATGTTTTCGTCCCATTACACAATTCCCACAAAACGCTGTTCTTATCCAAGAGTGGTCTTCGTAACTCCCTTGGGGCACGAAATAGTTTGGCAGCTATTTTTTCAATTTTGCCAAACTTCTTTTCAAATCGTAGCACGACAGTTTTCCCAGTAACTCCATCGATCTCAGGATGAGATTTAGCGTCGCCTGTACGTCCCCACCAAACAGGAAGACGAGTAGGATACATGTTTGCCCAAGGATGCTGATCTATTGTTGAGAGTTCCAATACATCACCTCAAAAATCAGTCCAAGTCCATGTGACGAGCGTTAACATGGAAATAACGCCAAGCATTGCAGAAAGTTTGGTTGCCTGTACGCGTTGTGTGAAATTACGTAGGTACCAAGTTAGTACTCCAAAAATAGCAACGAATGCCCATAAGATGTACCATAGGGGGCCCTCTCCGTCCATGTGTTGCTCATCAGCAGGTAGGTCATGGCTGTTTCCCCATTCGATCAAGGTACTGTTGACCATAGTGGTGCCATTGTTCCATGGACCAACCATCTGGTAATCCCGATTCTGGAACGACTGGCGAAGATTGTATGTTTTCCATGACTGGTTGATGTTGAAGTGCCATATCAATTTTAGTTGCAGGAGGCCCATTTGTGATTGGCGGCCCGTGAATTTCGATTTCTTCATCATCTTCGAATGGAATAGATTTTCTTCGAATTATAAGAGCGATTAACATGACCATGACTATTGCGATACCACCCGTAATCAATGTAGGGGCATTCATTTGAATATTCATGAATCCTTCATTTTCGTCTGGAACTGTGTAAGTGATTAATTGTTCAGAAGACAAAGAAATTGTTTCATCAATCGATGTCATTGACACAATTAACTTCCCTTCAAGTACCCCACCTAGGCGATGAATTGTACAACTAAACTGCTTTTCAGCTATCTCTCCGCGAGAATATTGGAGGCTTACATTCAACGATTCAGACATTTGAAACAGATTACCATTGCATATTACTTGCCAAGAGTCTGGATGGCTTATTGAAACAAGAATCTGTTCAGTCTGTGTTGATTCGCTTGATAGATTAATCCAAAACTCAGCACCAGTAGAATCAGATTCTATGGGACCTGTTGGTAACTTTGAAACTTCGAACTCTACTTTCCTTTGTTCATCGACATAGATAAGGTTTTGATGCTCAATTTTTACTACATTACCATCTTCATCGAGGCCGCCCTCAACATATGTCGTAATCACAATCCTTGTATTCAAAGGCACTTCAGGACCTATGATCAGATCAATAATCACAAGTTTTGAATCGCCTGCACTCATTGGGAACGTTAGTGGATTATCTGGCACCGTTGTAGGGCCGCCAACACCAGCTGTAAGGAAGGCAACAACATCGTTGGTTGGCGGAGATGTTGAAACATCAAAGCCAATTTCCATATCAGACTCTAATGCATTCCCTACGTTCATGATTGTTCCATTCAATGTAATTGACGAATCTATCATGGCATGGATGTCCTTGCTCGTTGAGTTGTATGATGGATAGCGTACGCTTCCTGTCATCATCATGTGTGTGATTACATTGTCTGATGCATCGATATCTATGCCATCTGGTATGACTTCAACACCAATCTCATGCAATTCACCTGCGGATTCGCTCATAGGTATAGAAATTAGAATATCTATCACTGCTGTATTTTCTCCGATATAGGAAACGGTTAACGGTATGGAATTGCTTTCTAAAACAAGACCATCCTGCCGTAACATGTAATCCCAACTTGAGGGTATGTTCGGGAGAGTGAGTTCTGCTTCACTTGGCCCGTTTCCATTGTTTACGATTTCAACTTGAATCGAACTCATAGCGCCAGGGAGTAGCCATTGGTCTGCATCGATTAATGAAATGCTCAAATCATGAACCGTATCGATAAGGACTCGATCATATTGGGCACCAGTGAATGAGGAGGAACTACGGGTCGATGTAACAATCGGTTTGAATCCTGGTGCGGCATCATCGGCTTGGCCATTATTCGGTGCAGTTACAGCGATATAAAAAGAAGCAGACATTCCTGGATTAATCGCAATGGCAGGACGGATCTCTGGTTCAATTACCCATCCAATTTTGGGATTTGATTCGACTGATAGTTCGAAGATGTCCTGCCTCGAAGCCTGATTTGTAATTGTATAGGGGACATGTATTGTCTGTCCAGCTGAGATGAACCGGTATGCCTCTTCATCTCCATCGAATTCTATTTCGGCTTGAGATATCATAGATGCTTGTATTGTTATTGATTCCGTAACGGTTCGACTCGTATCGTTTTGAGCAGTGAGTGTGAGCCAAAAATCCCCTGTGGTATCGGGCCCCGCATCGCTTGGGACAGTCATTAAGAATCGTACACTAACAGGCTGGTTAGGCACAAGTCGGACGGATGAGAGTTGATCAAATGACAAAGAAACACTCCAGCCAGTGGCCAAATTTTTAGATTCTGTAGTAAGGTCAAATACATCTGTCGCTTGACCAATATTACTCACTTCGACTTCGAAAACACATGATGAGCCGGGGGAACATTTTGGTTTGACATCCGGTTGATGAATGAATGGCATTCGATCAGCCAACACTTGGAATTGCATTGCTTCTGTGACATAAACAGTAGGCTGTTGCATGCTTGTTGCAACGAACGTCATTTGAGTGAATCCAGTTGTGGCATTAGCATCTGGTTGTATTTTGACGTCAATTTGTTTCGATTCACCTGGTAGTAGGCGTATTCCAGTTGATGGGTTAACACCTGCTCCAGACGGGTATGAATAGGCAACATTCCAGTCTTGTGGAAGGTTCAGGATTGACGGTGATATCGAATCTGATATGTTGCCAGTATTTTCAAGATTCATGGTAATTTTGCCCCATGACCCAGGCACAGCGCCGATTGTTGATACTCCAGTAGCTTGGAAATCGTATTCTTCATTTCGGGCTGATTGGTCATATATGACAACAATATCATCAATCCAATATCCATTACTTGTACCAGAACTATCGCTCGTAAATGTAAATTTGAATTGAGAATTAGCGTGAAGATGTTGGGATGGAATGACTGGGATAAGCGGTGTCGAATGTCCCATGTTTACATTCGATATAGTTCGCCATTCTCCTAAATTAGCATCGACCGTTCCAGAGATTGTAACCAATTCATCCCAAGCTCCATTTTGGTTTTTAGCATATAATTTCAATTCATCGTTAGCGGCAGCGCTTCCAGTATAGAAGAACGAAATTCCATTGGTCATGAGAGGGTTGTAAACAGCATCGCTAAAATCAAGAATTGGAGTTGTTAATGAGGATTGCATGTTGTTATTGTACGAGCCAGTACTACCTTGACCTATGTGGCATGAACTGCCCAAACTCAAGGCTGCGTCAGAATTCATTCCCCATAACGGCCCGGTATTCCAACCAACGAGGGATGTGCACGTGGAATAGGAATATGCAACAGTATAGTGCCTTGAAAGAACATCATTTCCAGAATCATCATCAACGGCCCCGTGGCTTGAAGTTAAGCGTAATGTGTGATTTCCCGAATAGTTGACATATACATTGTAAAATGTGGCAGTCCCTTGTCCACTGCTGGTTAGACCGTTCATTGTGATCGTTCTGTTGGCCAATTCAAATTGTTCGTATTCATTATGGAGGATAAGTAGATGAAGCGTAATTATTCCAGAAGTAGATGTGCCATCATTTCGAACCGTGACTTCAATATCCATCGGTGTCGAATTGACTGAGTCCGTCACATACAAGTCCGCTGGTCGGTTGAAATTTGGTATTGGATGGTTGGATGAAAACATCTTGAACTGATTTTCATCGGCCAAATTAGAATATGTAATCGAGACATCAACCGGAGTGATGTCAATACCTGAGTTTTTGGAAGTCTGGGACTGAGATTCATCGTTGAGAATAGATGGGTCTGCTATTGAATGAAGAATGAGGAAAATGAAAAGAATTGTCGCAGACTGTCCTCGCCCCATATCTGGGTATTTACCCTCGACGTATTTGATTTATTCGTCAATGGATTCTGATTGAGCTAATTGCAGCTTTTGCTCGCGCTTTTTATCTTTGGCTCGTGCTGCAAAATACACAGTGAATGAGGGGATAAGTACCATCGAAAAGCACCCGACTACTGCTGCAAGTGCCCACAAGAATTCCGTAGCAGCATCGATTGAATAGACTTCTATCGAAGAGAATTCCTCATTCACGGTCTGAATTGTGATGATTGGTTGAATGGATTTGTTTCCTGGTTCAACGATCTGAAGGATCAGTTGGCTTGAACCGTGGAGATATTCAATTTCGTTCCTTGCTTCGTTTTCTGCCTCTTGAATATCATCGGCATACACAGTTCCGTTTGATCGTCTAGCAGGATCTGTAGAGGTAAGAGACCGCAATTCAATACTGGAATCATCCGCTTCTACTTCGATGGTATCGCTGAATTGGCAGTGTTCAGAGCATCTAAAGTCAACTTTCTCACCATCCACAGTTACTTCTGCATCTTCTACTCCCAAGAATTGATGGCTGTAGAGTTTAGCTGTATTGGACAATTTTATGATTGCTCCAGTTGCTAAATCCTCTATTGACATGTTTACCCATGTGAGGTTTTGAGCATCTATTTCAACAACTGAGGTCCAATATGTTTCGTTGTTTATAACTTGTTTATCTAAATCGAAATCATTGTATTCAGTATCTGTCGATTCTGTTTGATAAATGTAGTAACTTGGCGAAACGGTGGCACCATATACTGCATATGACAGCAAGAAAATCAGAGTCAATGAGAGCCCAATCAGCGTCCTTAGCAGATTGGGATTCTGTGCCAATGCTTTCTTCATCATTACTCCCAAACATGCCTGATTCATGAAGACTTGCACTCGTCCAAAGAACAATATGCTCATCAATTTATACATCAATCCGCCCGTTTTATTCAAATAGGGGAGACAAGTCGGAAGGTTGCTTGGTGTAGACATGACGACGTTTTATGATGTTCCTGCGAACTTTCTGATTCCAGCTGTTGCTGAACAATTGAAGAGCAATGCCTCGATTACAATGCCTGAATGGGCTAACGTAGTGAAAACTGGCTCCTCTCGCGAACGTCCTCCTAGCCAAACTGACTGGTGGCACATACGCGGAGCAGCAATGTTGCGTAAAATTGCCCGTCAAGGTCCGATTGGAGTAACTCTTCTTTCTCAGGAATATGGCGGCCGTAAGAATAACGGTTCCAAACCAAATACACCTGGTGTTGGATCACGAAAGGTAATCCGCGCAATCCTACAACAACTCGAAGATGCAGGTCTCGTAGTAACTCAAGCGGCACGTGTTGTAGAACACGAGAACCGTGAACCGACCCAACTTTACTCTGGACGCATCATTACTCCAGCAGGCCATAAACTTCTGAACGAAGTTGCTCATGCTGTACGACCAGAAGTTGAAGCAGCATACCCAGGACTCGACAAGTACTGATTGGAAGTGAGTAGGTGGTTTCAATGGTCGATAACACGTCTTCAGAACTTGAAGCGTTCCGACTTCGACGCCAACAAGAACTCCAACAACAACTTGCACAACAAGCTCAACAACAAGCGGATGCCGAAGTTGAGTCCCAAGCAAAAGCAGTTGAACGTAATGCACTTGATTCCGCAATGCGTACAATCCTTTCCCCAGAGGCTCGAGGCCGTTTGACAAATGTATCACTCGTCGATCCATCTCGTGCTGAGTTGCTCAAGAAGCAACTTGTTAATCTCCACCAAGAATCTAAAATCTCTATTCCTGTATCAGATGAACAGTTGAAGAGAATCCTTGCCAACCTATCCAAGAGCCGCCGTAGTGCGTCTATCCGTCGAATCTAAAGAAGGGTGCTCGAACATGTCAAAAAATAAACCAGCAGCAAAGAAAATACGCCTCATGAAGGCAGGGAAGCAAAACCGACGTGTACCCGTATGGGTCATGCTCAAGACCAACCGCAGCACAGTGTCGCATCCAAAGCGCCACCACTGGCGCCGCAGCAAACTACAACGATGAGGTGATATGATGGCAAGAGCAGCAACATCCGAACTAATTGTACCACTTAGAAATGCATGGAACATTACACGCTACAAGCGTGCACCCCGTGCAATTCAAATCATCAGAGACCAAGTTATTCGTCATCTGAAAGTCACTCCAGAAGAAGAGATCTATATCGATCCTGAAGTGAACGAAAAAATTTGGGAACGTGGGATTGAAAACCCACCGCGCAAGATCAAACTGACAGTCATTCGTCACGATGAACCTGATATCCCTATCGAAGTCAAACTCTATGTGGAGGCCTAATTATGGGAAATATTCGACCAAGTTTTATCAAAATCAGAGCTATTCGACTTGTTGAAGAACACGGTGAGAAATTCACTGATGATTTCGATCACAACAAATTGATGGTTGGCCAACTCACTGACGTTAGCACAAAGAAACTACGAAATTGGATTGCTGGTTACGTTACACGTTACCGCCAACGCCGTACAGATTGAGAGGAGTCGGTTCTTTGCCCATTTGGGTTGATTGGAATCGAACACCTGTTTCCGTTCATGGGGACGATGCTGAGCAACTTGAACTATTGATTCTCCATTTGCGTAATCAATACAATGTTCGAAGACGCTCCCTTGTCATGCCTGACCGTGAATCTGGTGGTTGCCTATTTTTCATTTATCAAGCGTGTAACCCTATGTGGATTGCGGAATTTCTGAATAAAATGGAGGGTAAATGATGGGCGATCGTAGTGATTTACCTCTACCCTCATCCCCATATGAGCTTGTTATCGTTCTTGTTGGCGTTCAGCATCCTGGTAATTTAGGGGCCGTTTGCCGATCACTCCTCAATCATGGTTATGATCGTCTACGCCTAGTTAATCCACAATGCAGTCCTGATGATGTCGAAGCGAGAAACCGTGCGAAACATGCAGGAAGAATTCTCGATAATTGCGACGTGTTTTCCTCTTTCAACGAAGCCGTAGCAGATTGCTCAGTGGTCGTAGGTACATCGGGGAAACGAGAAGTTGGTTCCAAGACGCAAATGCGTCATTTTGTTTATCCATGGGAATTTTCAGAACGAATATCTTCCCAAACCGAGACAGTAGCTCTTGTGTTTGGTGAAGAAGGGAAAGGTCTTGCAGAGGAGGACTTGTTAAATTGTGATTATCTCGTTACTCTGCCAACGTGGGAAGGATATCCGATTACAAATTTAAGCCATGCAGTCCATACATTGACCTATGAATTACACCGTAACAGGGTTATTTCAAATCAAGGTAAGGAAGAAGCATTGCCATCAATTGTTCCACTTGAGCGTGGAATCTCTGCGGAACAAAGAATCGTACTACGGAAAGCGATTATGGATATTTCAAAGAATTTACCAGGCGGAGATGAACGTAAAAAATCATTTGGCCATTCTATGATTCGTTCTTTGCAACGATCCGGATTGTTGAGGGATGAAGCTAATCGAATGATCGGTGGGCTCGTGGATTCTGCAACTGCCCTAGCTTTTGCTTCAGGTAATGACGAATGGCGTGCATCAAGAAGACGGAAAGTAATCCGTGAAGAAGAGTAACTATGGCGTCCACGTGGCCCAACTTTTCGGGGTCTCGCGTACATGCATCGCAACGAGTCTCAAAGATGTCCCGTAAGAATTCTTAATATGAGGTTCAACTTGATCAAATGCCCATTTCGCTAGATTTTCTGCCGTAGGAATAAAGGGTACAACAAAGGTACGATGATCTGAATCAAGGTGGGAAAGTGCAGTTCTGGCTTCTTCATCCCCTGAGTAGACAACGAATGCATGATCAACTACATCGTGAATGTGCTCCATTAAGATATGGCTCACATCTGAAAAATCCATGACCATCCCTTCTTCACTTACGCCAGGTGTGTCGACAATGTCTCCTTCAATTTCTGCCTCGAATCTGTATCGATGACCGTGGAAGTGTCTGCACTTACTCTTGTGATTGGGTACTCTATGTCCTGTATCGGTTTCTACATATCTTCGTATCCTCGTAGTCATTCTTTCACCTCAAATTCCATTGCAGCACTGTTGATACAATACCGCTCCCCACCATGTTTTCTTGGTCCATCGTTGAACACATGGCCTAGATGTGCATCGCATGTACCACAACGAACTTCGGTTCGAACCATCCCATGGGTTACATCAACTATGCGAGAAATACAGGCCTCTGAATCCTCAGAGTGAAAGGCAGGCCATCCGCATCCAGAATCAAATTTCATCTCATCTGAGAACAAGAGAGTTTTACAGACGATACACGTATAATCGCCTTTTCTTTTTTCATCATTCAGTATGCCGGTGAATGGGCGTTCAGTCCCATTTTGCTGCGTTACATAGAACGAAATATCTGTCAAAGAGGCTATGTTTTCTTTCCAATCATCAGTCACGGGTATCACCCTTGAATTGCTTTTCAATCATTAATGCATTTGAAAGAATGTTTTCCCAAGGTAGGATATAGGGAATTGGATCTCTTCTACCAATCGCATGAAATGCCAATATACGTTCAATATCTGAACCGCTTGTTCCAGAACTTCTTCCAGAATCATCTGGATTATACGAAGTGATTGTGTTTTGAAGCACTGTATCAAAATCAAATCCAAGAGTCTTAGTGGAATCAAGAGCATCAAGTAAAATGGATTCTTTGTCACCGTGCAAGAAGGGTAAATCGAATTCTACAAGTTCGTTATCCCAGTTTCCGACTTTGAAAGCCTCATGGAGTGATTCATAGAATTCTGGCCTGCAATCAGGATAGATTGCATGATCTCCACTATGTACGCCGAGGGCTAGAATAACATCGCTCCCAGATTGTTTTGCTTTTGATAACGCAAATCCATAAAGGATTGAAGCAAATATTGCATTGCGGTTTGGTACCACTGTCATCTTCATCTGATCCTCTTCATAATGGCCTGTTGGAATTTCCTGTTCATCAGACGTGAGTGCAGAATCAAAGAGTTTCATGGCCGGAGAGAGATCAACGATATGATGGCGAATATCATGCCCATTTGATTGACACAGTTGAACGGTCGATTTTGCTTTTTCAACTTCGATGGAGTGTTTTTGGCCGTAGATGTAGGAGATGCATGTGGCTCGATATCCCCTAGCAAGATAATGCATCAATAGGCATGTCGAATCCATACCTCCACTCAGCGCCAACACAACGTGTTTCATAGAATACCCATCCATTTGTGTGTTTGAAGTGACAATCTCCATTCAGGATTCTGCTTTACGATTTGTTCAGTAATTTGAAATGATTTACCATTTTCTGCTATTGTATCTGTATCGATGTAACAAGGTTGAAGGAATAAGTGTTCAAACCCCTGCTTTAATTCATCGTACATTGAAAGGTCTTGGCCGCAGTATACCACCTTCATCTCATTTCCAGATGCCTGACGTATTGCTACATTTGGATACATCTGATCCTTTGGGGAGATACAGATCCAATCAAGTAATCCATCTGGAATTTCAATTGTTCCATTGCTTTCGATTGAAAGAGAAAATCCTCTTCGTTTCAATAAACGATGTAAAGGCCACAAATTCTGGAGCATTGGTTCTCCTCCAGTAAATATTATTCGCTTACAGTCGAACTTCAAAACCTCGCCTAAAATATCAATGGCAGTCATACTTTTGTATGTGTCAAAATCGGTGTCGCACCAAGAACAACGCAGATTGCATGAGCCAAATCGTACGAATATGTGAGGGATTCCTGCATGATATCCTTCACCTTGTACGGAATGAAAAATCTCTACGATTGGATATTCAATGGCTAAATCAACAGGGTCATCCAAAATTTCATCTCCTGATAGAGAACATTGAACCATAGTATCAACCCTAGTCTGAATTAGAAATTAACTGCATTAATTCACTTCGCGCTTCTTGTTTGTCGAAGAATACACCACGCATCGAGCTTGTGGTCATAATTGCATTTTGTTTCTTCACACCTCTGCATCGCATACAACCATGTGCTGCTTGAATAATTACTGCAGCGCCAAGCGGTGAAAGGTTTTCGACTAAGTCATCTGCGACCCCGTTTGTAATACGTTCTTGATTTTGTAACCGCAAAGCATGGTGGTCTACAATTCGTGCGAGTTTAGAGATTCCAACGATACGATCGACTGGAATGTATGCTACATGCGCTTTGCCAGAAAATGGTTGCAGATGATGTTCACATGTAGAATGGAATTCTATATTGCTAAGCAAAACAATACCATCGTATCCTTCTGCGTTAAATGTAGCTTCGAGTATTTCCTTTGGATTGGTCTTATACCCGCTAAAAATTTCATCCCATGAATCAATCACTCGTTCTGGAGTTCTCATCAAACCTTCTCTTTGAGAGTCAGTTTCCAAGTATTTGAGTAAGGTATGTACTGCTTCTTCTGCTTCTTTTCTTGTGGTCATAATCATTCACCTTCTAGTCTTCCTTGCCGTTTATCAATTGTATCGAGTTGATCGAGCAATTTTCTGCAAGCCGATCGTATTGCATCAGCAACACTGATGAATTTCTTGTCATCGCCAACATGAAATTTCAAATCATTTAGTAATTCACTTGGCATGTCTAAACTCACCTTAGGCATAGCCAGTCCATCGTATACGAATATAAGAAGAATACTATGATCTTGAGGTCACGATATCTTCTCTTGAAAATTGTTTCGCAGCATACCGAATCGTCAATGATGAAACGAAAATGGAGACACTTATCCAAATGATAACGTGTTCGACGATTACTCTGTCAAGGAGTAATTCTCGTAGAGCGAGTAGGACATTAACAAATGGTATTGCAAACCAGAATGATTCTACGTCATCTAAATTTATGAATTGTGTAAGTAAAATAGGTACAATCATTGCAAGCGTTATTGGAGTAAGTACAGTTCCTGCTTCTTTAACTGATTTTGACCTCATAGCCAGAGCGAGATAAAGGGCAACAATCATTGTTCCATAAAGGCCAACAGCGAGTGTTAACAAGAGCACAGAGGCGATGCTAATTTCAGGGACATTAACCAAATCTTCTGCCAGGAAAGCAATGCCAAATAATAATCCAGCAACTTGTAATGCAACACCAACTCCAGTTATCGTAACGACAGCTAACCATTTACCCATGAGAAGTTCTGATCGAGATAAAGGTAAACTCAACAATGACTCCAGTGTTCCACGTTCTCTTTCCCCAACCGTCATGTCAATTGCAGGTTGTACGGCTGCAGATGCAGTCCACAATGCCAGTACGAACGGGATAAATAACGACAGTAGCATCCCTGCTTGTTCTCCCTTTGTAGCCACATCAGCATCAGAAATTTCACCATCCCAGCGCAGTGGGTTCAGAGTTGTATCAGCATCAAGACCGCCTGCTTCAATACGTTCGATTGTTTCGTTCGTTTCCCACTCATTTAACACGTCGAGTACTCTGTTACGTGCTTCCGTGGATTGTTCTGATGTTGAAAGGAATAAAACCGAATAGACCCAAGTATCATTCATTTGTTGGAGCCTTAGTATTGCATCATATTCGTATGAACGCAGGCGAGATGAGTCATTCAAGGGTTCAGATAAGGTTTCTAATCCATCTGGTAAGGCCTCTGTTGTGATCGTCATATTTGTTTGATTAAGCCCCATGAAGATGTCCTCATCAATATAATCAGATTGAATCAATACATCGACATCGAGTTCTTGCAATTCTTGTGCTTCGTTTTGCATCACAAGAGGGAATGCGATGAAGAGAAGAGGGAAAAGTAGGAGCGGGACTAGGATCAGAGCCACTATCGTCCTCCAATCACGAATGAATTCCATGATTTCTTTTTTGGCGACAATACGCATCTGAGTAAATCGGATCCTACTCATCTTCGTTCACCTCATATCCAGGACTCCGTGTAAACAATCTTCGCCAAAGCATTGCGAACTTTGATGGTTCGACCGTATCTTCCTGTCGTGGTCGCGCTACTTCTGAAGTTAGAGATACATATGCTTCTTCAAGAGAATTCGTATTAGTTATAGAGAGCAGGTCTTCGGGAGTCCCATCAGCACGTATTGTCCCATTGTGTACAATGATAATTCTGTCACATACCTGTTCTGCTTCAGCTAGATGATGTGTAGAATAAATGACAGTTCCCCCTTCATCTTTGAGTTTCGAAACAAGTTTCCTAACGATACGAGCTGAGGTAACATCCAATCCAGCAGTAGGTTCATCCAAAAGCAGTATGCTTGGTCCATGAGCTAAAGCTCTCAGTAGAGCCGTTTTTTGACGCATACCTCGGGAAAATCCTTCTGTATATCGATGTAGGCTATCTTGCATATCGAGCAATTCTGCAAAACGAATAGTACGTGACCAGGCTAAGGAGTCTTCAATTCCATGAATTCTACTGTGAAACCGAATGTTTTCCCAAGCGGTTAGTTTGGAGTACAAACCAGTGGATTCAGGAACGACGCCCAAAACTGAACGCATTTCGTCTACATTTTTTCCATCTTTGAGATGTACTCTTCCTGTCGTTGGTTTGTATATGCCAGCCATCATTCGAAGCAGTGTGGTTTTGCCGGCACCATTGCCACCTACTAAACCGATAACAGATTTATTTTTGATTTCTAATGAAACATGTTCGATGGCATGAACATCACCAAATGATTTACTCACATCAGTGAGATTAAGGAGGTTATCTGTCATGAAAAACCCTCAGTTAAGAGGCTCGTCCGTTTTCAATAGCAATGTCCAAACCAGGATGCTTTTCTTCAAGTCGTTTTGCACGTGCAAGCGTATTTCTCAATTCTTGTTGAATTTCCTGTTGAGGGATACCCATCTCAACAAGTGTTCCAATGAGTGTGAATGCCCCTTGGATCGCACCTGCGTCAAGAAATGCATCATTAGTGATTTCACCATGGAGGCGAAGAAGTTCCAATCGGTTAGCAATGAACTCTGCTTCTTCCCGGATTCTTGGTCCTGCGATATGCGGCAAGGCGATCAAATGGTCAATACAGGTTCTCATCATCTCAGGGTTACCGAGAACGATTATGAGCATTATGCTCATTTGACCTCTTATCTTTGTTTTAGTTCGACCAATACTCCACCAGTACTTCGGGGATGTACGAAGGCAATGAGTGAATCATGAGCGCCTTTACGCGGGCTTTTATCGATCATACGTATTCCATGATGAATCAGATGACTAATCATTGCTTCTAAATCATCGACGGACAAACATAATTGTTGTATTCCTTCTCCTCGCTTAGAAAGAAATCTTCCAATCGGAGTATCTGGGCCTGATGGTTCCAATAGTTCGATATTAGGTCCATCGGAAGACGCTGATGATAATGGAAAGAATCGGGTTGTAACGCCTTGGTCTTCCACAAAATCATCTTCCCCTTCTGCTTGAAGGCCAATAATATTCCAGAATGTGCTTCCTTCTTCAAGAGAATTAGTTGCAATCCCAATATGGTCAATTTCTATTCGTTGTTTCATATGCATCACCTAAAAGCCACTAGGTGCCATGTAGACTCCAAAGACATCTTTCATTGCCTTCATGATCTCCCCTAGCGTCGCATCTTGTTTCACTGCTTCGATGACTAACGGGAATAAATTATCTTCAGTTGTACAAGCATTCGAAATCCGCTCTAGTATGTCGTTTACAGCTTTTGAATCTCTCGCTAATCTCGTTTCTTTCAATCGTTGATGTTGTTGTTCTGTCACTTTTGGATTAAGTTTCATTGGTTGAACTTTGATATCTTCTTCAAGAACACCATGATTCACTCCAACAATATTTCTTGTATTTCTTTCAATTTCGTTGAAGTAGCGGTATGCAGTCGTATGAATCTCTTGTTGCTGATATCCTTGCTCAATTGCTGCCATAGAACCTCCAAGAGATTCGACTTTCAGAATTTCTGCCATCGTTTGTTCATATATCTGGTCAGTAAGATTCTCGATATGGTACGAGCCTGCAAATGGATCTACAACGTCAGCCACGCCAGATTCTTCAGCGATTATCTGCTGTGTTCTTAATGCCACAGTAGCACTTTTCTCTGTCGGTAATCCTAAGGCTTCATCATAACTGTTGGTATGAAGACTCTGTGTACCTCCACAAACAGCAGCTAATGCTTGGATAGTTACTCGACTAATGTTGTTGAGTGGTTGTTGAGCGGTTAACGAAACACCTGCAACTTGGGTGTGGAATCGAAGCATGCTTGAACGCGGATTCTTGGGATCATACCGCTTTGTCATGAGGTCATACCAAAGTCTTCTTGCTGCTCTAAATTTAGAAACTTCTTCAAGAAAATCATTGTGGCAATTGAAGAAAAAGGAAAGACGAGGGGCAAATTGATCAATATCTAATCCCTTAGTTATGGCAGCTTCAACATATGCTAATGCATTTGAAATCGTGAATGCTAATTCTTGTACTGCAGTTGAACCCGCTTCTCGAATGTGATAGCCTGAAATTGAAATTGTATTCCATTTTGGAATTTGCTGGGAACAGTATTCAAAAATGTCCGTGATCAATCTCATAGAAGGTTCAGGTGGAAATACATAGGTGCCTCTGGCAATGTACTCTTTGAGAATGTCATTCTGTATTGTTCCTGAAATTTTATTCATGGATACGCCTTGTTCTTCGGCCACGACGGCATACATTGCAAGTAAGACCATTGCAGGAGCATTGATTGTCATTGAAGTTGATACTTTGTCCAGAGGAATTTCCGCTAGTAATTCTCGCATATCCTCTAATGTCGATATAGAGACTCCGACTTTACCAACTTCTCCTTCAGATAACGGATCATCCGCATCAAGACCTAATTGGGTTGGTAAGTCAAAAGCAACTGATAGACCTTTTTGACCTCGGTCAAGCAATAAACGAAACCGTTCATTCGTCTCTTTTGCTGAAGAGAAGCCAGCGTACTGGCGCATTGTCCACAATCTTGTCTTGTACATGTGTTCATGAATGCCACGAGTGTAAGGAGGCTGGCCAGGAATTTCACCGCTTCCATCGCCAATATGATAAGATGGGATTGAGATTCCGCCCAAGGTTTCCCATTTGTCTTTACGAAACGCCACCATAAATCACCCACGACGAGGCAATTCATCAATCCTCGCTTTCAAGTTCAATGATCATGTCCGCCAGGACCATGTGCATGTCCATGAGAGAGTTCTTCATCAGAAGCAGGTCGTACATCGACCACTTCGACACTGAATTCCAACGTTTCTCCAGCGAGTTTGTGATTGAAATCGACTGTGATGGTATCACCATCTACGGCTGTAACATTGAATGGTCCGACGTCAGACATCAGAGTCATTCCGACTTCCGGTTCAATATCTCCAAACATATCCTTAGGGATTGTTTGGATTGCTTCTTCCATCTTATGACCGTATGCGCGCTCAGGCTCGAGAGTAAATGTTCTCCTCTCGCCCTTTTTCGCTCCCATAAGTTCTTGTTCAAAACCTGGGATCATTTGCTTGTGACCAACCAAAAAAGTTAGTGGGTCACGGCCTTCGCTTGAATCAAAAACTTCTCCTGATTCAGGCAGGGTTCCTGTGTAATGGACTGTTGCGACTGCATTTGCTTCTACTGTAGACATGATATCATCTTCTTGTTGTAAGGGCTCGAACGAGGGTTGTTAGTCGTTCCGCCACTTCTTTGGAAATAATGAGTTCTTCTTCCTTATCGGCGATGAAGGCATAGGTCTCCTCAACACCCATTCGTTCTCCCTTAGCCCAAATTTGACCTAAAAGATTTGAACGATGTTCCTCTGCGATACTATCGTCTTCGAGAATATCTTTAGCAGCATATTTGTACTCGTTGTACTTTTGTCTGTTGAGTTTCTTAACCTTAGGTTGACGTCCACCACGGCCATCATCATGCCTTCTTCGTCTTCGACTGAATCGTTCAGGCTTGGTTACCTTCGTGGTAATCTTCTTGAACACATTCTTTTGTGACGTTGGATCGATCTCACTATCGGCAGGAGCCACATCTGAAGGAGCCGCTTTAGGTGCAATGATAGCAGAGGCAGGAGTGGCTACGGGTTTTTGTTCGACAACAGGCTTTGCAACAGCAGGTTCCAAAATTAATTCTGTCTTCTTAATGGATTCCTGTGACTGTTTTCTCAATTCAGCAAGCCGGTCGGCACGGGATTGATTTTTTACTGTGGAAGGCTGGGTCGATGCTGGATTGATTTGGCCTGCGCCGACAGCAGGTTTACTTTGAGATGTAGCTTGTTTTTCCGAAACTGTAAGTTTTTTACGAGCCTCTTGTTGCTTCTTCAACAAATCTGATTCCATTGTCCCAGATCGTGGCACTGGGCGTGTTGGAGTTGGTGCCGTCGGGCCAGATTGCAGTGTTCGTTCGCTTCTCTTCTTTTGGCGGACGGCATTTGCATTTGCCGCAAAAGGATTGAATGGTTCATCCTTTTTTCTACGCCTGTCTCGAATTATGAAGCCCCCGGTAGTTACAACTCCATGACGACTCATTAAAAACAAATCGCATGAATCAGACTACTGCCACGTCACTAATGTGTCATCGGTTCGTAGATATTGATTGATTCCGCTAGAGCCAAGGGACGTTTTCCGTCCATTATTGAGCTCAATATATCCTAAGCGGGCAATCATTGTCCCATTATCTATGCAATACATACGTGGTGGCGCGTGCGATGTAGATTCACGATCTTTGGCCATCAAGTTGCACATCTCTCTGATACGATTGTTGCAGGCTACACCACCGCCAAGTAAGAGTTCTGTTTTACCACTGTGGGCCAAAGCTCGCTCTGCAACTTCGACGCATGCGGCAAATGCGTGTTCCTGTAAAGACCAACATACTGAACCGAGTGAATGACCTTTTTCGATTAACCTCTGGGCTGCAGTAAGAATGCCAGAAAAGGCAAGATCCATCCCCCGTACCGGATATGGTAATTCTAATCCCTCGAGGGTAGCATTAGGATTATTTTGGATGAATTCAAGAGCATGTTTCTCAATAACTGGTCCGCCAGGGAAGGGAATCCCTTGTTGACGAGCGAATTTATCGAGCATATTCCCTATGCCAATGTCCAGTGTTTCCCCCAAGACTCGATATTTGCCTTGCAATTTTGCAATCACTTGGGTATTTCCACCCGATACATACAGCAAAACTGGATCTTCACAATCACATTGCTGCCTGCCAATTTCTATGTGAGCTACACAATGATTTACGCCTATGAGGGGGACGTCAAGCATGCTTGAAATCGTCCTAGCAACAGATGCACCAATTCTAAGGCATGGGCCGAGGCCAGGGCCTTGTGAATAAGCAACAGCACCAATGTCTTTAGGATTGAGGTTTTGAGATTTTAAAATCTTATGAAAAAGAACCGCAGAAAGATCACGATGGTGATCTGCTGCCTCTCTCGGATGGATGCCTCCTTCCAAAGGCTTGACGGTATCGCTCATTGAAGGGAATGGAATACCTGAACTGTTGACCAATCCAAATGAAAATGTATGGGCTGTAGACTCTATCCCCAACGTCCAGTTACCACCTGCCATGATTTTATCCAGAATGGGATTGTTCTTCAACTCTCACCTTCTAGCCAGTTTGTGCGAACCATTTTCTTTGATGTAGGTCCCTTGGCCACTCTTGATGAAAATGACTCTATACTTGACGGAAAAGCAATTATTGTAAATAACAATCTCATAGAGGATATCGTTGATTCAGAAGTGGCAGTTGATGAATTTAATTCTGCTGATGTCCAATTTGTTGACGTATCTGGCAAGGCGATTATCCCTGGCTTGATCGATGCACACAATCACTTGCTATGGGCAGGTGATCGATTTAATGAACATAAATTACGAATGGATGGTCTATCATATGCAGACATTGCTGCTGCAGGAGGAGGTATTATGCAAACGGTAACTCATACCAGAAATGCAACTGATGAGCAACTCTTGCACATTGGTAAGCAGCGTTTGCAAGAGTCACTTCGAAATGGATGCACATTTCTCGAAGCTAAATCTGGCTATGGGCTTTCTACGAAACAAGAATTGCGATTATTAGAGATTCAAGATGAATTAGATCATTTAGTCGGTTTACCCTCAATTCATTCGACATGGATGGGAGCACATGCTGTAACTCAGGGGATTTCCTACGAGGATTATACTGAAGAAATACTATCTGATCAACTCCCCAATGTATTGGATTCTGGTTTAGCCCAATCTGCAGATGTATTTTGCGAACCTGGATGGTTTTCAATTGAACAATCAGAGTCTATTCTTCGAGCCTCAAGAAAAGGAGGATTGGATTTGCGTATGCACATTGATGAATTTACAGATGGTGGCGGGGGCGAGTTGGCTTCAGAACTCAAAGTTGTAACTGCTGACCATGCACACCACACTCCGCTAGACGTTCGTCTTGATATGATGGAAAATGGAGTGATGACAGGTTTCCTACCCGGTACGCCTTATTCCAACGGTGATGATTGGCCAGACTTCAACGACATATCAGCCAATGGTATAGATTACACAATCGCAACAGATTTTAATCCAAATTGCCATATTAACAATTTACCCTTCATAGGGTCGTTACTTGTGCAACGAAATGGAGTTGACCCATACCATGCCCTTGTAGCACTTACAAAGAATGCTGCCAAATCAACTCCGCGCAAAGATGGTTTAACTCAAGGAAAGATAGAGATCGGGGCAGTCGCTAATTTTAATATTCTTAAGAGCAAACATTGGGAGAGTTGGTGTATGACACCTGGCACATCACCAATTCATTCAGTTTGTTTGGAAGGAAACTATATTGAAAAACTATGAATGAGTTAACAGTGGTGTAATAGATTTATATTTGTTCAAATAATATTTAGGTGAATATCATGGCGTGGTTAGAAACTGTTGTTTGTTCGAGCAAGAAAAAAGTAGATGCTCGATTTCTAAGAGTTCTTAACGCTCACCAGGAATTGAAAAGGAGACAAGAAAATTGTATTGCAGCTTGGGCTGCCCGTTCGGTTGATGGCCAACCGCTTTTCCTCGTGCAATCTCTTTACACCTCTCGTAAAGATCTTCAACGAATTACTAAACTGGTCTCAGAAAAAATGGATTCAGAACATGGATCTTTGCAATCATTCATGTCAGGACCTCCATTGGTTGGTATTTTTGAAGTTGATGAAACTGAATTTGTTAACCAATTCGAAAAGTGACGGTTTGAAGCACCCCTGTAAGTCGTATAATGGTAGTTATACGACATTTGAATTTGATTCCCTGACATATTGTTTCAGTCAAGATTCAGTTATATCCCGCAGTACCTCGTTTTCATACACTCAGGGGATTTCAATCTTCAATAAATGGTCAATTCCGCACTCCAAGTAGGGGGTCGAAGCGGTATATTCAGCCATTATTGAGCCAAAGAGTATATTTGATGGCGCCAACGAGTTATCATCATGTCCAATGTCGAAGGTTTTTGTCTAAAGTGTAAAACATATGGTCCGATCAAAGATGGGAAAGAAATCAAGATGTCAAACGGAAGAACAAGGTGTGCAGGATTTTGTTCTCAAGATGGATGTACAGGGAAAATTTCCAAAATCATCTCTTGATTCGTCAATACAAACCGATGCCGATAAATACGCGTCTTTAGTGGGACAACTACCTAGGGCTCGTGGTCTAGGGGTTTATGACGTTGCCTTGACATGGCAAAGATCGAGAGTTCGATTCTCTCCGAGCCCACCAATGAAATCATAATGGTTTTTGTTCAGTGCCGAGAAATAATAAGAGTCTTACGAATAATTAATCCTCGTGAATCAAATCGACATCAGCATTTGCCTTTTTATTCTCGATTACACCCAAGGGCTCATCGTCGCCAAGGTTTGAGAAATCGGTATTCCCACCTGCCCATGTTTGTATCTCATCGGTTTGTTGAAATTCTTCATCGAGAGGTAAAGCTGAACCGGATAATGAATACGCAGTTGGATCTATCTCCCGTTCTTGAATACGCTGGCCAGGTTCTGGAGCCTTTCTCTCTTCCATTGGTAATGTTGCGTGGAATAATCCACACTCTGGACACTTGAATGTACCATCTAATTCTATTGTGCCGCATGATGGACATCTTACTGAACGAATGAACGTCTGTAATGGATCTGTCAAATTCAATCCTCTGGAATAAACATTTCATCCTGGTATGCTGTTATTTCATCACCAGTTTCGTCTTCTTCAATAGTTACTGTATCTTCTTCATCATCGAATTCTACGATAGTACCGTAGTATTCTTCTCCATCGATATCAACACCTACATATGATCCAATGTCAAGTTCATCGCTTTCAGATTCAGCTCCTTCATCAATTTCTTCTGATTCTTCTTCATTAGATTCTTCACCGACATCTTCGGATTCATCTCCTGAATCATCTTCGGATTCATCTCCTGAATCGCCTTCGGAATCATCTTCGAGTGATTCTTGTACATCGGCCTTATCTTCGCTTACTTCCTTCATTGCTTTGACTCGAGCTCTCCAAGATGGTGCTAGTACAAGGTGTGTGTATAGGCTGCCAATTAATCCTACAGTAGAGAATAACATCAATATTATTCCATCGAGATAGAATCCACCAGGCATAGAACTTGCATCTCCAGCGAGTGGTGTTAGAGAGTTCTTACATTTTCCAACTTGCACTGTAGGCTCACAAGGATAGGCTTTACCCTCTTCAATCACGATGTTTTGGTCATTCATCCAACCATTGCCATCATCAGTTTCTAATTCGACTGTACCTCCTTCGCCATCGACGAACGGGAACAAACCATTTGCCAAGGCTGCAATGATCATGATCGCCAATCCAGTGTGGATTAAAGGCCAAAATACATCGTGCCATTTCTTTGACATGAAACGCGTATGCCACTTAGTAGGGAACGTTTTGACTGTTTCAGCCTCTTCATCTTCGAGACTGGCTATTGAATCCTCATGTGACTCTATTGAGTTTACAAATTCAATCATATCGATATTTCCATCAGAATTTTCATCCATAGATGCCATCATCGAATCAAGTTCAGAGTCAGATAATTCATAATCAAGGAAAATGCTGAGTTTAGAACCAAGTTCTTCTCTTGTAATCATTCGATTACCGTCTTCATCCATGTCTCCAAAGGCGTTTGCTAAAGTTAACTCTTGTTCATCGATTGAGTCGAGTATGTCTTCATAGATCTTGGAGATACTTCTATCTTCATATTCTGATTCTTCTAGAACCTCTTCAGTTTCTTCTTCAACTGGTTCTTCATCGATTACTTCGTGAATGAATTCTTCTTCAACTGCTTCTTCGACTGCTTCTTCAGATATTTCATCGAGGTCTTCTTCTGCTTCTTCGACAATCTCTTCCTCTGAGTCATGCCCGACTACTTCTTCCTCGGCCTCTTCTTCCTCGACTTCTTCCACTGGAACATTGATTTCTTCTTCGGATTCGGAAGCTTCATTATCTGATTCAACCGCTTCGCTTTGAGCATTCCATGCATCAGCAGCAGTTTGCAATTCTTCCTTCTTGAGATATGAATTATCATCGGAATTGTAACTTTGTGCAAAGGCTAGGAATTCTTCTTTGTCTGAATCATTGATTTCTGCAGCGATCATTACTTTGGAAAGGACATTCTCATTGTATTCGAGACTCTTCTCTCCGTCATTTGATTCATCTGTAATTGTCTCCGTTTCTTCCACAAGGTTATCGCCTCCAATGATAGTTTGAAGTTCTTCAAGATCGACAAGACTGTCTCCGTCTTCATCTATAGCTTGGACCAATTTATCCACTTGGCTCGGAGGTAAATCGGCTAAATTGAGTGACAGCAATCCTGCTTTCAGTTCATCAGAATCAATACGGCCGTCTCCGTTTGTATCAAATCTGCCGAAGAGTGTTTTGACATCCATAGAATTGGTTGCCATCCATGTACGCAAGATATCAATGACATCATCAGCAACAAAAACTACGCCGCAATCAGGACATTTAGTGGAATCAAGGGGTACAAGTGAATTACATGCTCCACATTCTCCTAGGGCATCTTCTGAAACACCGGAGAATGAGATATTACATTCCGGGCAGTTGCTCGAGGTAATTGGCACAACTGCTCGGCAGGAACCACATTCCGCCATTGCAACATCTTCATTTTCGTCAGTCATACCATCGTCACCGGTTTGACTCAACACCTTGGCGATTATAATCCTTCATGATGATTTTAACGATGAAACCTATGTATCTCTTGTGTTCTCCTTTACTCAAGGGGATAAATATGGCTGGGCAAATTCATACACTCCTCTTTCCCACAACTGATGAATTAGTTTCCTTTTTTGATCGTGTTGATACCGACAATACATCGCACAAGCTCTTCATCTCAAGATTGCCCCAAAGAAGATTAGTAGAGCGTTTAGATATTACGGATATTGAATGCTATTGGCTTACCGATAAACTTGCAGATGGGGCCATAGAACCAAGTTATCAGAAGATACTGTCATTAATTTCAAACAGGTTATCAAATCATAAAGGTTCGATTTTCATAGAAGGATCAGAATGGCTTGTATCTTTACATGGTTTTGATGCTTTACTCGGATTCATTCGTACGCTTTCAGATTCCCTACATCGCACATATTGGAATGTGTATTTATCGATTGAACAAGACTCATTCACACCCACTGAATTCAATCATATCATTAGGGAGGCACCGATTTACCAAATGAGTGATAATGAACTAACTTATGGTGTCGAAGAAGGTCCAATGGAACCAATGCAGCGTATAATATCTGAACACATTGATGTAGATTTACATGAAGATGGTTCTCCCAAACTGGTATTTTTAACCCGGTTGCCAGAGAGTGGATTTACGAAATCCCTGCTTCAGAGGAGAGTGCTACAATGGCGACGAATGGGTCTCGATGTTTCCGAAATTGAATCAGCACTCTATTCAACAAATAAAGAATCAATGTATCAATCATACACTATTATCGAAGAAAAGGTTCGTAGAGCAGTCCAACTTGACAATTGGATTTTTGAAAATGTTACGGACTCTCAAGAACGATCAATAGCTCAATTCAGAGTTCGCCAACTCACTGGATTAGATGAATTAGAGCAGAGATATTTCCCGGATTAGTTTAGGAATACGGTTCGTTTCAGCTTCTATCAATGAGAGCCAAGACGATTGTAGCATCTCCGATGCAATTTCCCTTAACTCTGAACTTGTTGTTCTATCGGATACATCATCTTGAATAATCGTATCAGCGCATCTCACCAATACTTCTACTTGGGTTGATGATTTGTGATGCATGAAATGTAATCCACGTCGAGCGACGAAGAGTTCACAAGCAAGAACCTCTGATGATCTTCGGACTGCTTGTAACAAATTCCAACACGCTGTAGATCCCATGCTCACATGGTCTTCTTGGCCTGCGGATGTTGGTGTTGAGAATGATGTTCGAGGTGATGCATGACCGTGCAATTCGCCGAGAGCTGCTGCGGCAGAGTATTGTACTATCATCAAACCAGATTCAAGTCCAGGATCTTCTGCCAAAAATGGTTTGATAGCAAGTCGATTTGGATCGAGCATTTGGTCGATTCTTCGCTCACTAATCGAAGATATTTCGAATAAGGATAATGCCATTGCGTCCGCTGTTAGGGCTAGGATTTCACCATGGAAGTTTCCTTGAGAAATAATTTCATGACGCCCAGGGTTTGATATGTCTGGGAAAATGAGAGGATTGTCAGTAGCAGAATTCAATTCAGTGTATACGACTTCATTTAACCGTTGTAGAGTTTCGGATACTGCTCCATGTACTTGTGGTATACAGCGGAAAGAATACGGGTCTTGTACTCTGTTACAGTCCTTATGATTGGCCAAAATTTGAGAATTCGACAGTATATTTCGAATGCGGTTTGATACAAAGACCTGGCCGGGGTGTGGGCGGGCATTGTGAACGCGTTCATCCATAGGCGTAATTGTTGATTCTGTTGCATCTATCGACATGCATGCCACGAGGTCAGAATAGGTTAGCATATTCTTGAGACGTTCCAACGCCAAACAGAGAAAACCCGTCATTTGACTTGTCCCGTTGATCAGTGAGAGCCCATCCTTTGCACGTAATGTAAGAGGGAGCAATTCGCACTCCATCAACACATCTTTTGCATCGCGGATCTCCCCAAGGTAGTTTACCGTCCCTTCTCCTATCAATCCTAATGCCAAGTGAGAGAGGGGCGCTAAATCTCCACTGGCACCCAAACTGCCAATTCTAGGAACTGTAGGGTGTATTCCTTTGTTAAGAAATGACACGAGTTGATTGATAACATCTGGGTGACAGCCAGAATGTCCCTTCACTAATGAGTTAATTCGCACACACATCATCGCACGAACCTCCTCAATTGACATGTAATCGCCCAAGCCTGTTGCATGTGAACGAATAAGATTCAGTTGGAGGGTTTCAAGTTCTTGCGAATTTATTTGAGTATTCACCAAGGATCCAAATCCAGTATTTATGCCATAAACAACTTCATTTTCATTCAATATACGTTCCACAACAGAACGTGAATTTCGGACACGAATCATCGATTCTTCTGCAATGCTAACAAGCGCATTCTTGGAAGCAACTTCAACAACCTCGGCTGAAGTTAATGTAGTTCCATCGAGAGTTATTGTTCGCATATTCATGTCACTCACCATTAAAAATTCGTTCGAGGAGATCCATATCAACGCTGTTAGGTAAGGTGACTTTCAATGAGGGGTTTATTTTCATAGCCTGTTTTATTGAAGATACTGCACCTGAGTTGCGAGCCCATGCTCTTCTAGCAACACCGTTGTTAACATCCCAATGAAGCATCGACTGGAGTCTATTTTTAGATTCTAAAGACCCATCGATTACCATTCCAAAGCCGCCATTCATCACTTCGCCCCAGCCAACACCTCCACCATTGTGTAAACTAACCCAGGTTGCTCCGCGAATTGCATCACCGATGAAATTCTGAACAGCCATGTCAGCTGTCCATTTTGAACCATCTCGTATATTTGCAGTCTCTCTGTAAGGAGAATCAGTACCACTTACATCGTGATGGTCTCTTCCAAGGATTACTGGGGCAGAGATTCTCCCATCAGAAATCGCTTCATTGAATCGTGTGGCGATTGCGTTTCTACCGCGTTCATCGGCGTATAATATACGGGCCTGTGACCCAACAACCAAGTTATGAGAATCTGCTTCCTGTATCCATTTCAGATTGTCTCTAATCTGTTGCTTAACGTCTTCATCCTCAACTGCTTCATACAATTCTGTTAACGTATCAAACGCAATTTTATCGGTCATATTCAGGTCTTCTGACTTACCGGATGAACAGACCCAACGGAAAGGCCCGAATCCTCGATCAAAGCATAATGGGCCCATGATATCTTCAACGTATGAAGGATACTTGAATTCACCATTTGAGTCGAAAATATCTGCCTCTGCACGTCCAGCCTCGAGTAAAAATGCATTACCATAATCCCAAAAGAACATGCCTTTGTCTGCCATGGAATTTACAGCGGCGACATGCCTTTGAAGCGTTGACTGTACTGCAGATTTGAACTTGTTAGGATTAGTATGCATGAGTTCTTGAGATTCTTCAAAGGTAAGGTTTGCAGGATAATATCCTCCTTGATACGGATTGTGAAGTGAGGTCTGATCACTGCCCAAATGGACCATGACATCTCGCTCAACTAAACGCTCCCATAATTCGACAATATTTCCAATATATCCGATTGAGGTTCCTACTTTTTGCCTAGCTGAGAGAAGCATCAGATCAATTGCTTCATCCACATCTTCTGAAATTTGTTCAACCCACCCTTGAGAATGACGTTTCTTTGCGGCGATTGAATTTGATTCTGCTACGATACAGGATACTCCTGCTATTACTGCTGCTTTCGCTTGAGCACCTGACATGCCGCCTAAACCGGATGTGACGAAGCATAAACCACCGAGATTTCCATTTGCTGGAATCCCAAATTTCATCCTTGCGGCATTCATCAGAGTGATGGTAGTTCCATGTACGATACCTTGAGGCCCGATATACATGTATGAGCCGGCTGTCATTTGGCCATATTGTGTGACGCCCATGGCATTTAATCGCTCATAATGATCAACTGTGGAATAATTTGGAATCATCATTCCATTCGTTACAACAACTCTTGGTG
>Ga0206677_10000031_pt1 | contig 110563 bp, 130 predicted proteins | sample M130m12015metaG_FD_155475 | JGI IMG/M metagenome (GOLD analysis project Ga0206677, IMG submission 155475) | Ammonia-oxidizing marine archaeal communities from Monterey Bay, California, United States - M1 30m 12015 | ecosystem: Environmental > Aquatic > Marine > Intertidal zone | place: USA... | reverse complement strand
ACCATAAACTTCTTTATTAGTTTCATTCTCATAGAATTCGTATTCATTCCACACTTCGTTTTGTAGATAGTTTACCAATTCTTGTTCTGAATCACCTTCATATGGTGGTACACACTTTCTTAATGCGTCTACGTTAATCTCAATAGGTGTACTTGCAGATGAGATTGTCCAAGTCTCTACTTTACGGACGTAAATTTTTTCACTCATTTGTTTTTATTTAATCTAATTTTTTAATATTATACAAATCTTTCGATTGTTTTAGGGTTAGGTCTTTAACTTTAGAGATCCATAACCACGCTTTCTCTTCGGTGTTAGTTTCACATGCGGAAACATGAGTACCGCTCTTTGTTGTGAATTTAAATTTTGCCATAGTTCATTAATTTATTTTGGTCTTTTTATTATACATTCTATACAAACTACTGTTAAACCTAAACCCAATGGTAATATCTTACCACATTTCTTACATTTTGGTTCGTAAGGTACCTTTTCACTCATTGTTCCCACCCTTCAGGATCTAAACTTCTTATGTAGTTCCATCTTTCAATCTCATCCCTAATAGAGTCTTTCTTTGTATATAGATAAAGTTGGTCCTCGATGACTTCGTAGTATAATATCTCTTCTATACTATCTAACCTATCTAAGTTTATTAGTTGCTCTATATAAATTGTGTCGGTTTTAAAGATCTGACGTTCTTTTACAACTATCTCAGGTTCTCCCTGATTAAATTGTATTCCCGAATACACTATAATGAAAAACAATAACATTATTGTTAATAATAAACCTACGGAATCCAAATTTCTATACCATTTTCTCATCTCTCTTTGGTGTTGTTATTAAAATATAAATAAAATTTTATAATAAATCAAATTATGTGGTGAATAATAGATAAACCCAATAAACAAATGACCAAAACATGATCGTCCCTCCAACTACGATCAAACAACCCAATGTAGGTCTTCTCTCTATTTTATTATATTGATCTATTTGTTTTTCATCAAGGATTTGTCTCCCCTCATTTAACCAGTGATTCATAATTTATACAATTTAAGATTCTTACCTTAACTTAAGTAAAATAATTGATGATGTAAAGTCATGTGTTTGGGGACCTATACAACATATCCAGATCATGTTTAGAAACTGCGGGATAGTACATATATCCATCAAATTGGTAATAAAATTGTGAGGGATCATCCCATTCACTTAATGTCGTTAAAGAGTGTTTTTTATCTTTAACGAACTCCCAACTCTTCAATTTTGTTGTTTTCTTCTTTCCCATGACCCAAAAATTCAGATTTATAAAACTTTCTACCTGTGGTATATCCATATCGACCACTTGCACCATAGTCGTACATTTTACCCGCAAACTTTTCTTCTTCCACAGATAAGGTTTTAATTATTTCTAAGACCGCATGAAGAGGAAACTTTGCGTTCTCATCTTCTGTTTTGTCTATCCATCGTTGTACTTCTTTGGAAACAACCTCTAATGGTGTATCAATTTTCTTTACTTTCATCTTCTTTTGGTTTGTGTGAACCATCACATAATATTGTTTTACTTTTTCCGCACCCACATATTGAGAATTTAGTTGGGTGGTGTCGTATCTTTTTACCGTCTGAACCCACAAGTTCTACCTGACCTTCTAATAATTTAATCTGACCCTTCTCGTTCCTGAATAATTTCACCATAATGTTTTTCTTCTTCTTTAAATTGTAAATTATACAGTTTTTCTTCCAACCTATAAATTTCGTTTCTATAGTAGACCTTTCTGTCTTTATTGTCTGTAGACTCTAATCGTTCTCTGAAATATCTTATACCGTTTTTTACTGCAAAAATTTTCATACTTTTAATTTCACCAAATATAGTATATTTTTTAGGATATACAAAATTATAATTGAAATTCTTTAATATTATTGCATAAAAAAACCCTTAACCGTTACCGGAAAAGGGTTTATTATAAAAAAGAGGATGTATACCTCGGTATGCTATCCAAGGAAGATCATTCTGTCGTGTTTTATACTCATACAACTATACCAATTTTTACATTGATTCATTTTCGGAGTGTTAATCCTACGATGCGGGTACAACCCCTTATAGTTTACCTTACCCCCGAACAGAAGGGTTATTCAGTCACAAGATGAGTTTGATCTTTCGACCGTCTCACAATGAGTTTGAAAGTAAGCTGTTTAGCTTGTGTAATGTCTACCACTTCTTCTTTGTCAAGATATCTTTACATCAGTCTTGCGAACCTCAGCAAAAATAGTAGAACGTGTCTACTGTCAGTGTGGATTAATCCCCTTTCACAAAGATTTATTCTCCCATACACTCAGGATATTGATGATCAATCTTAATCCTGCCTCTTTTCAATATTTTAAAGAACGTTAGGGGTCAATCGGTATCGTTTTGTTCAACCTATCCCTTTTGTTGGTACAAATATATAAAACATTTTTTATTAAATCAATAAAATAATAAAAATATTTATATTTTTTTTTAATCGTCTAATTTAGAGAACCCATTTGGTACCACTCCCTCACAAATTAGTGTTGCCACTATCGGTGAAACTACTGACCCAACAAACAAACCAACCCCTGCTGGTGTTGATAACGCGGCTGTGGTATATATAGGATTCGACTTAGCAATCACATTAGTGAGAACTCTTGTCAATAATTCCTTATCACATTTTCCTTTCACACCAGGTATTAAAAATATACCATCCGCCAAAAGTTTACCAACCTCTTTGGAGACCACCATTATCGCAACTTTCTGACCAACTGACGCGATCGCACCCAACATGGTTGCACTAATAGTAGTTGATGTCACAGTACCTGGATCTGCAGGTGCCGGTTTAGGTGTGAAGTACGCAACACAACCTGTTGTTAATGCCATATTTAATCCGATGTAACATGCATTCTCATCTAACCAATCGACTGTCGCCTCCGCAGCGTCCTCGATTGCCTCTAACCCATCTTTTGAAAACTCAATTACTTGTGAACTTCCTTCCTTCCAAGTATCAGATGCAACATCCAATCCTTGTTTCGCAGCCTCTTCAGTGTTTTTAGCAACTACGTTAGTTGTTTTCACCACTGCCTTTTTAGAGTCAGTATAAATATTTGTAGTTGTTTTGGCAACTGTGTTAGCTACCTTAGTAGTTTCTTTCGCAACGGTGTTCGCCGCATTAGTAGTTTCTTTCGCAACGGTGTTGGTTGTATCCTTAACCTTATCTGCGGCCTTATCGGCAGACTTTTTAATAGTTTTTCCCGCCTTTTTAAACCAATTTCCCATATTATATTTAAATGTATTTAATCCTAATATTATGTACTCAAGAGTACTAACCATGTCCCTCTATTAGTAAAGGAGACATTTGACATTTCTATATGTTTCTCCACCTACGTCTATTAGACCATAGAACTTTCTTAGTTCTACCCAATATACTATAAGAACCTACTTTCTGATTGAAAGAGTTTCTTTCTCCTTGTAGTTGAGGAGTTCCATTAGTTTGTTGTTCGTGACTCATTTTTTTACTTAGTTATCGTCGAAGGTTGATCTTAATACAATCTTCTCACATTCTGGTTTTATTTTTCCCCCTGACCTCAATCGGTGATACTTTCTAATTGCCTGACCTAACTGATAATCATTCGGAAACTTTTCTATTAATTTTTGTAGGAATTGTGATCTCATTTTATTTGTTTTTCATACCATAATAAGTACCTATAATTCCAATTAAACCTGCGATGGTTATGTGGATTAAATCAATTATTTTTTCGTTTATTGGTCTATTCTCGCTATAGGCGATCATATAGTCCCCAACAATTAAAATAACTAATACGATTAGGATACCAGTAACTAATTTATCTATTATCTTATCTTTCAATTAACTATTTTATTAAATTCATTAGTTCTCCACATCTTTCGTATTCCTCATAGTCTTCATATATGTATATAAGATCCTCGATATCCTCTTTAGAAGGTGTCTCAGTAGGTTCAAAGAAAAAGAAGTGAGGTTTTTCAGAATTGCAAATGATTTCAACATAAGTCCTTCTACCCGTAAATATATCGTACGAGTTGTCTAAACTTTGTCTAAATTCATCATCAAAATTATAAAATTCGGAAGGTGTATCGAAGTTGTCGAACAATTTATTTCTCAATTTTTAGATATTATTATTGTATTAATATAAGTATACAAAAATATAACTAAAAACAACGGAAAAGTCAAGTTTTAGGGGTCTAAGATTAAATAGTTTAGGTAATTACCAAGGTCTTAACCTGGTTCTTTTTTCAGGTTTACCATAATACGGTTTTTTTGGTCCGTACTTGTTTTGTTTTGTATTCTTTTTGAGGGGTACATGTATGCCGGTTGGGACACTACGATCTTTGTATACTCTTGGACAATGATAACATGCACAAGAAGTAAAACTCAATACCAATAAGAATAACAGGGATATTTTAATTATTTTTCTCATCACAACTCTTCTTATGAAAGAACCAACCACCACACTTACATTTTATGTAGTGTACTGTTGTTGCAATGATCGGGGCCGATGCCATTGCGGTCCATACATTTGGGTGAAAGTGTTCACCACAAAATCCAAATATATGTCTAAAAAATTCTATCATAATACTATAAATAGTTTAATTTACTTATTTATGACTTCAACATCCGCCCAAGCAACCAAATGAACCACCTCACCATTGTCTCGTGTACAATAACTATACATTCCATCTATGGATCTGAAATTAAGTTCTTCCTGTTCCTCGATATGTGGTGCTGCGGGTGGAACCTTAACATCACTGATCACTTTAATTCTACTATTTCTTGGTACGTCGTAAAGTTTCATATTTTTTTCTTTTTAATTTACGTTCTTCTATTTTGATATCGTCAGTTGGGAATCTACTAAAGTTCCCCATCCCATCCATATCCATAACATCGGGGATATTAGGATAATTTTCTTCTCTTTGTTTTTTGGATCCATAGTATATATTCCAAATCAGAAAATATACATACGCTGAGAATATCACAAACCCAATTACAAACATTGCTACACTCATGAGTTTCTTCTTTGTCTGATTACTAATGCAAATAATAAAATTGTTCCCGGCCAATGTGCCGAATACTGTGCCTCCTCGGTTCTACCAAGTAAACCCAACCCTACTGAGTAGAGTAAACATATGAATGCAAATACCACGGGATACCACACCATCATAAAATCTTTGACTTTTTTCATAATTTTATATTAATTTATTAATTGTTTACAATGTATCTGATAACTCTTGAGAGTATATAAAGAAATAAAAATATCGTGAATAGGATACTATAAGAAGACCTTTTTTTCATTTTTTATTTATTAGATGAGGTTAATCTATCCCAAAGAGATACTTTTTCCTTGTATTTTTTGATATCATTTATCAACCAGTTTATCCTTTCTGACGCCATTCTTGGACAATCATCATCACACAGACCCTTTATCTGTGTTAAGTTTTTAATTATTTCTTGGTAGCTCATAAAAAAATATTTATACAAATATAATAATATTTTTTTAATAAACGCAAGATATTTATTATTAAAGTAAAAATAATGACTAAAAAACACTTTATTTAGAGATGAAAAACATAATGGTTTTATTAATGTGCATTTTATGGGCGGTACCTTCGCTTGCACAAGAAAGTAAAAAAGAGAAAAAAGACTCTTTTATTAAGGAATTTTACAATGATTTTTTAAAGTATGGGACAATCTATGGTGCGGGTGATATTCGTAACTCGTATGAACCAGCAAGAAAAGAATATTTTGTAAGAACAAACGATAATGGTAGTATATATAGTATTCCACAAGTGGTGGATGGTACGGATTATAACCCATTTGATTATAGAATCGGTTTCGGTATTAGAAAATTAGCGAGATTTGATTACGAAAGAAAACCCGGTAACTTTTGGACAGGTAATGCTGATAGAGAAAGACAAATAGCGTTGTCCGCACCTACATCAGCAGTTAAGGGATTTGAATATCTATTCCATTGGGAAAAAGAACGTAACAGAGGTGACGTATGGACCAATAGTAGATATTTTATAAGACATACAGGTAAACACCACATATTAAAATTAGAAAGTAGAAAACAGGGGGCGTTTGATTTCGAATACCAATCAGCGGAAGCGAGATTAAGACTACCTATAGGTAAAAAGTTCTCTTTATCTGGAGGTGCAATCTTCAGAACTCATGACAGGGCTTACGGATATAACCCTTTTGAAATTTGGGTTAATGAGGAAGATGCAGATGGTAACCCATTAAACCCTTGGTACACTCTTGGTTACAATAATGGATACACCGATCAATTTTATACTGAAACTTATATAGATCCAGTTACTGGTGAAGAAGTTGAAAGAAGTGATTGGTTTTGGTTAAATGAGAATGGTGATAGAGTTGCCGATTCAGATTTGGAGTTTAGAGATGGTGTTTTCAGGGACTTAATTAACGATTTTAATAATGGTGCGTGGGATGAAATAGGACAATTTGGTTTGGTTTCACCTGTTGTTGGTTTTGATTTCTATCATTATACACCAAAATTTTGGGCACACGTCTACGGTAATTACCTCTTACCATTTCACACTTATGTAATGGGTGATGATGATTTTAATTATGGTAATAGAGATAATTGGGGTAAAGGTGGTCTAGTTCAAGACGCACAATTCAAACAATGGGATGACTTCCAATTCGGAGCCAACATAGGTTGGAAAGTTGGTAGAAAGTTAGGTTTGTTTGTTGAAGGAGAATATACAAGGATGTGGGATTCGGAATTTTTCTATAGCACATTCGGATTAAACTACACATTTAGATAATATAACAATGAGTAAACAATTAAGTGAAGAGACGAAAATTACATTAGATTTAAAAACAATAGGTATTATTTTATTTTTTGTTGCGACCGTTGTGGGTATGTGGTTTACCTTACAGTCCGACATTAATGAAGCTAAGGAATTACCTAAACCAAACATAACTAGAACAGAGTATGATCTTAAGGATGAACTGATTAGACAAACTATTATGGATACTCAAGAAGATGTAGAGTCCATATTAAAAGAGTTGGAGAAGATTGATGGGAGATTATATGAGTTACAAAAACAAAACTAAAATGAAAGGTATAATCATATTATTATCTCTATTGATATCTACACAGTTATATTCACAACAATGGGTTAGTGATTTAAACTTTGAATCTGAGGTAAGTCAACGTCACCCATTTGGGGATGATGATGTAACAATAACTGTAGTGGAATTTTGGGCAGACTTTAACAAAACAAATTCATTTAAAGAATGGAAATCCTTAAAGGGAGTGACTTACTTTAGATGTAATATAGAGTCAGCACCTAAAGCGAAGAAGAAATATAGGATCAGAATGGCACCCACATTACTTATTTTTGTTGATGGTATTATGGAGAAGTCAATTAAATCTGGTTTAGATTTAATGTTACCTAAAGATCTAAAGGAAATTCAAGAGGACATAGACGAATTACGACAAGGTAATAAATTCTAATTGGCACATTACTTAGTATAAATAAAAAAACCCCCACATTTCTGTGGGGGTTTTCTATTATCGTGTATCTCGATATACGATATTAAGATTCGGAAACTGACGCTTTTCTATAATCAGTAACTAACTTTTTAACTTCACCAATGTGTTTACGAGCTCTTGTCGCTCCCGCCTTGGTTGTTGAATTGTGATTCTCCGTGAACGCAATAAAGTGTTCTTGAATCTGTTCGAAAATTTCTGCTTTCTTACTCATGTTTTTAAATATTTAATTTTTATGATATTACAAATATACCGCAAATAATTTTAATAATCAACTATTTCCACGTAAAATCACATCCCATGTGTCCAAATGACGCGGTATCTTTATATATCGGTCTTCTTAATTCTAAGAAATCAATTATACCTTTAGGTGATAAATCATATCCTTTGATAAATTCATGTTTCCCATCAACGATTGCAGTTGCTTGGAGTGGTTGGTCATATCCAATTGCATACGCAAGTTGAACCATAACTTCTTTTACCTCTGGTCTTTGTTCTAAAATATCCACTGCAATTCTTCTTCCCATATATGCTGCGGATCTATCAACCTTAGTTGCGTCCTTACCACTAAACGCACCACCACCAATAGGTATTCGTGGTCCGTAGTTATCCACTGCTAGTTTTCTTCCCGTTAAACCCGCATCAGCGGTAAACCCACCAATGTTCCAATCACCCGCAGGATTACAATGAAGTGACTCTATCCTATACATTGGATAATTTTCTTCAAAAAATAAAACACATAACTCTTCTAATTTGTGTTGAGGTGCGTTTTGAAATGAACATACAACTCTAAGTGAGTTACCATTCATTGTAACTTGAGTTTTTCCATCATATGGAAAGAATTCGAATACAAGTTTGTTTAATTCACGTGCTAAGAAATATTCCTGTGGTAATTTTTGATCGTTATCTCTACAAGCATAACCAATCATAATTCCTTGGTCACCTGCACCACCAATATCAACTCCTTGAGCAATCTCCGATGATTGTTGATTGATATTAATAATAACATTAATTGTGTTATCGGTAGTTACATCATGAACCACCTTTACAATATTTTCTCTTGTTACTACCGCATTTGAAGTAACTTCTCCTGTAATGTAAACTTCTCCCATACCACCACAAGTTTCAATTGCACATCGTGAGTTAGGGTCTTGTTCTAAATGTAGGTCTAATAATGTGTCCGAAATTCTGTCACACATCTTATCTGGGTGCATTGGGGATACACATTCTGCGGTTCTAATCATATAATTTAAATTTTCTATTGGTTAAAATCAACTCCCCCTGTATTTGTGGAACACCATATTTTGTCTGGTGTGTCAAAAGGGGTGTTTGGTGAAATGGTAGGTGGAGAATAAGTTGGAGGTATTAATGGATTACTATAACCACATTCAACCTCAGTTACGGTTTCTAATTTATTTTTTACGGTACTTAGTTGAGTGACACTTAATTCTGTACCTGAAGCTTCAACGAAACCTCTTAACCATATTACAAATTCATTACTATCCATACTATACTTTTTTTAAAATATAGATAAATAATTTGAATTAATCAACCGTTTATGAAATTGTGGGTTTGTTTTTACGGTAAATTTCGACTGTGGACGATTTACCACGATTATCTAAGTGATCATAAACATCTAACTCTTTACCCCTAAAAAATACTTTAGAGACAAAATCCCAATCACCTTCAGGTGTTCCAATGTCACCACTTTGATAACAGAAATCTTTCGCAGTTGGTACTGTGTCTGATTCAAAAGGTTCAAACTCAGCTACACCACCTTTATTTTCGTCAAAGGTTACAAATATGTTTTCCACCTTTGATTTATCACCTTCACCAGGTATTGCTAAGTACCCTTCATATGGTACGTCATCGGCATCATCACCTAATACTTCGTAAAAATCATTCATGTCCTCACCATTGAAAGTCAAGACCTCTTTACCATTCTCATCGTTTACAACAAACCATAACCCACCATTATCTGATGCTCTTGATACGTGCCATAAATCAGGATTATAAAGATCCTCAATTATCCCCTCATCTTCAAGGTCGAAACGAACTTCCCATAGTTCATCAACACCCTTAGTTTTAATTAAATCTTCAATAGATTTGACCTGTTCATCTGTAATTGAATGTCCTGTTGACTCAACTTCCCATCCATACATTTCTAATTTATACTTTGCCATATAGTTTATTTTTTAGTGAGTTTACAAACTATTAGTTTGTTCAGTAGGTGCACAATACTCTTTCATAAGTGTTTTTGTGTAATCTTTTTCAGATTGTTTGGAACGTAATTCGTAGTGCCATGGATTGGATTCATAATCCTTTAACCAATCTTTGTAATCATCGAAAAGGGAACAGTCATAGTAATGGGTATACTCATGAATTACAACAGAACATAAGGTACTTAGGTCCCAACCATCACTTTTTAATCTCTCTAAGTCAATAATTATTCTTGATCCATTTTTGTCTTTAGGCATAAAACATGCTTCAATAGGACCATCAACGTAGACCGCACTTTCATTACTTAGGTCTTCAATTACTATTTTAACTGGTGGTAATGAGTAGATATTACTCATCATTGTCCCAAAATTATCTATGGCATCCATAATGTGAGGATCTTCCATATCTCTAAGTTTCGGATTATATTCGTATCGATTACGTAATAATAATAATATAGTGGAGACACCCACGACTAAGTAGGCAATCAACATATCAGTTTCTAAATACCACTCCATAACTATTCCTCCTCCTCTATAAATTCACACCATTCTTTACAGTCACCACACCTACCTAAATCCTCATTTCCTAACCATGGGGATGCCCCACAACATTCTGATACCATAACTTATTGATTTACATATAAACGTTCGTGATTATACTTAGCGACGGGATTATGATCCGTTAACTTACCATATCTTTCCGTGGCGATGAAATGAATTGTTTTTGGATCGTGATCAATACACTCACCCATAATATCGACGAAGGAGAAGTTAGACTCATCTACCTCGGGTTGTCTGGTTTTGGGTAATCCACAATACATCGCTTCACCCACCTCACTAATAAACATACCCGTATAAAAACCTTTAAGGTTGTGTCTTTCCACGAATTGATCGGCATTACACCATATAAAAATAGAGTTATCTTTCTCCTTTAAAAGTTCAACCATTTCACTATCAATAATATATCCATTATTGGATTGTGAAGGGAATTGACCTACACTGAATAATCCTCCAGGTGACCCATGACCCATCATCATAACACGATCGTGATCTCTTATCATTGATTTCACTTCATTTCTACTTACATTACCCGTAACCAGTGTCAGGTTTTCTATGTTCTTATAAACATTCTCTAAAAACCACGTACTTCTGTCGTTAGGGTGAATTACTAATGTTTTCATCTTTTACTTTTTTTATTTAAACAAATATACTAATGTTTTTTAGAATATACAAATTATTCGAATAAATTGTGATTATTTACTATTGTTTCATCCCATTTATAGATGATATCCCACCAATTTGTTATTGTGTGATCCCCGTATGGTATGTCATTATTAGTAGATGGTATGGACTGCATCCAATATATTAACCAACCACCGTGGGGGTCATTACCAACCTCATAACTACCTCCGTAAGAACCGAACCTATCGTGGTCATTAATAGTAGGTGTGGGTATTTCCATCGTTCTTGGGTATGCCCAATCACTTTTACTAATTGTTTTAGTAGATCCACCCCCATTAGGTATCCAATCCAATATATCACTCTCAACAGGAACATCACTATCGTAATGGTAATCACCATCCGCATTGGGTGGATAGTGTACCAAACCAACCCTACCACCTCTATAATAAGGTTGTGGTTCTCCTTCAGGATAACCCCCAAACTTCTGATAAAACAAATAAGATAAATCGTAATTGTTCCTATAAGTTTCCCATATACTTAATTGGGCTTCGATTTGGTGACCCCTATTATGTAGATTGTTTGAATACCAACCCGTTTGTCCGTAAACTACGTATGTTTTATTATATATGGGTAAATCATCATCATTACGGTAACTATTTGATACATCACTAGTTAACGATCCGTTATGTGTGAATATTTTATGTGGACTACTCATGTTACTTTCAGGTATACTATAACCATCAGGGAAGTGATTAAACCATATTTCTTTTACCCCCAAATCCTCAACTTTAGTTTTGATGTCCAACTTATCAAATAACTTAAAATAATCAATTTGACCTTGTTCATTGAAATCCATTTCATATATATTAATATATTCAATTACATCAAAACCTAAGTATGGTGTTGAGGTATTATCTTCTTGTCCATGGTACCTTGAACCTTCCTCCATAGACCATTTTTGTCTAATATCACTACCCTTGAAATAGTTCAAAACTGACTCAACACTCAAACCATAAATCACATTATTACCCCAATCTCTTACCGCCTCTAATTCGGCGAACTCATTTGTGATGGTAGTACCATCATTAGATGGTATGTAATTTATTATGATAGTAGGTATGATTAACTCCGAACCACTTATTGGGGTTGTTAGATACTCAGGTACTGTTAAGTATTCACCACCTTCAAATACTGTGGGTTGTATGGTGTCCTCAATTACTATCTCATCCTCCAATAATAATTCTTCTTTTTGACATGAAAGGATAATAAAAAGAACTGATAAAATTAATAATCTAATATTATATGTTTTCATAATAACTTTTTTAAGGTTTAGGGTACAAATATAATAATACTAGTTGATATATCAAAATAAATATTTTATATTTTTTATGATATTTATAGTAATATCGTAATATTATGAAAATACATCTTTCTGAAAGTCAGGTTAAAAAATTAATTAGTGACTATAAAACAATTAATGAACAATCCGTTGGGTTTAATCCTGAAACAAAAACAGAAACGGTTAATTTTAATTCTGTTTGGAGAGCGGGTTATTGGAAACTGACAAGTAACCAGATCCTAAACTTAAATAACCAAATGAAGGTTATTCAAAATTTCTTAGTTAAAAACCCTCAAACTAAATTAAGTATTCAGGTTGAAGCGGGTGAATCTAAGGTAACAAACGCAGATAATGAAGATGGGGGTAAGCCGGTAAAACCAGGTCACCTTTCTTCGAGGAGAGGTGAGTCATTGGTTAATTATTTAAATACTTTCTTTAAAAAATTAGAAAATGGGGGAATGTCATTTACATACCCTGAAATTCCAAAACCTAAAACAATAGTAGGTGCTACACCGTATGTAAGAGGTAAAGATAATCCTAAGGATCCAAAATATAAGAAAGAACAATTTGTTAGGTTAAAAGTAACCGCAACAAGTCAGAGTGAGTGTCTAATTGGGTTAGAAGTTATGATAGGTTACATAGGTACAACAGGTCACCAATGTGATGAGGCGTTATTTGAATTGAAAATGAATGGAGTATCCTTAGGTATTGCAAATCTAAATAATGGTAAGTACGATACTTCAGGTTTTACAAAAAATATAGTTTTAACTGATTCTATGCTTGGGGTTAAGAAATTGATGAAAACACATAATGACAAGATGTACACTAAGATGATAAATGCGGAACGTAGAAAATATGTTAACTTTAGAAAATCCAACCCTGAAACCTCTTATAAAGAGTATGTATTTGATGGTAAACGAATAGGGGATTTAACAACTAGAGGTGATGTACCCTCCTATAAAGCATACGTGGAATCATTTTATAAAAAGAACAATCCACTTAAGGTAACTTACAACGATGAAACTGTTTTTACTAAAGAAATGTTAAATAAAATGATCGAAGACCGTAAGGGGACGACCCCTTTCTCAAAGTATGATATGAATATATTAAAAAGGTCTGTTGGTAAACCGTTCAAATTTGATAAGGATCAAAAAAATAAGACCGTTAAAGCGTTACACCAAAAATTAACAACTCTACCTGGTAGAACTTCCGATAAGAAATTTGGAGGTAAAAGAACTCAAACATTTACCATAGACACCGCCAAAGCTAAGGAGATATTCGATCAGGGTAAAATAAAAGATAATAAAATAATTTTAAGTATGGTACCTTTAGTATCACGATCAGGACCATACTCACATTATTACAATAATGGGTCCCACAGTGATGTTCCCTTCGTTAAGATAACTAAAGACGGTGAGAGTAAACCTAAGTATAGGGGATACCCATCAGTATCAGTTACTAGAGGTAGTTTGAAAGAGGTAACTCTATTGGAAACGGATCTATGTGGTAATCCAATTACTGCGAAGAGGCAGTAGAATCCAATTCTTCAATCATTTCCTCAGTGATCTTTTTATGTACAACCTCCATGATTGAATCGAGTTGAGTTTCAGTATAGTATTTATCCTTAAACCGGAAGTATTGTACACCATCATTTCTATCCATAAGTTCAAACCGTTCTTTGTTCGGGTCTTCCACAGACACAACCTCAGTACTTTGACATTTAGGTACTTCTTTAGTTTCAACACAAGAGGTAAAACATACCCCTAACACCATCATTACAATTAACTTTTTCATAATATTTAATTTTTTATTCTTATACAAAGATAACAATATTTTTGAATATACAAACAAAATACTAAAAATTTTTAATATATACTAGTGATTATTTTTTCTTATCACTCTTAATACTCTTAATCAAGAATATAATGATTAGGAAAAAACTTCCACCCAAAAACAAATTGAAGAGGTACTCAAACATATAATTATTTTACGTTGTTCATCTTAAACCACTTAATAAGGATACTCGCAGTTTTGTAGTTTGTTGCGAGTGGGACATTGTGAACATCACATAACCTCATCAACATACTGATATCAACATCATGTGGATGTTTATCTAAAGGGTCTCTCATAAATATGACACCCGTTATTTCACCATTAACGACTTTAGTGGCAATCTCAGCGTCTCCACCAAGTGGTCCTGAATTTACTGTCTCTAAATTCTTAATACCGGCATGTTTACAGTGTTTACCTGTTGTTCCCGTAGTTACTATATCTACATCTTCCCTATTAAAAAATGGTAATCTTTTTGACACAAATGCGACCATGTCCGCCTTTTTGTTATCGTGTGCTATAAGTGCAAATTTCATTTAATACAAACCCCCATTTGAGTGGATCCTTGATAGATCTGAAGATGTGAGACTTTCCCACCATTGCTCCTTCATCTCTTTTAGTATTATACCTTCATTGGTGTCCCTACATGATTTTGATTTACATACATAAACAAGACCTGTTTGTTGATCATAGTACGAGTCAACCGAACTTAAATAAATCATGGTTAATACCTGTTTCATAATAAATATACATAATTTTTTATCTAATATCAAATTCACGTATACCTTCAGACCTTCTCGACTTCAGGGCGAACGTTTTAAACATCTCTCGCTTACCTTTTCCATCTTCGATACCATTGAGTACTATAATTGGTTTTGTTTCGTCTGAGGTGATTAAAATGATTTTAGACAACCCGACTAACCTATATAGAAATGGTTCATACAATTGAACGTCTTTTATTCTAAAGTATTGTATCTCTTCTGTATTCACGTTTAATATACCCCTTCTCTCAATAACGGAATCTGAGGTATATGTCCATGACCAAAAGTATAGGTCAACTACATGGTATAACCATATTACCAAAGGGATTAAACCAAATTCTGGTGAGAAATATGTTACACCTATGGCCAATACAAACCAATGTATTTTTATCCATTGTGATGGTTTATCGACTGACGATCCATTTAAATTTGTTTGAAAACTATTTGTGTTATTAATCATAATCCTAATTTTTCTAATTCAATTACGGTAGTATCAAAATCTTTATGTAAAATACCTATACCACCATTAGATATCCACTGTTCTATATTAGAATCCCTATCATCAATTAATATACAGTCTTCACCCGCATACTTCTTTTTATTGTTTGAGTACTCCAATAGAAGTGGTACTCCCGGTAACTCTCTATTAACCCAAGAGTTTTTACCTTTTCTAGATCCGTATCCGTTACGAGATGGGGAGGACAATAGTACGGGATAGTATTCTTCAATATAGGACCATAATTTTTTACCGTCCTTCATCCATTCTAAATTGTCCCAAAACTCTTGACCTTTTTCATTTATGGGGTTCCAAAATTCAGGTGTGGTGTGCCACTGACCTGATATATCTAAACCTGTGAGTTCTAAGTAACCCTTCTCGAAATCGACAAGAACACCATCCATATCACAGAATATTTTGTATCTAAGATTATTAAATAATGTCATTTTAAAAATGTGTTAAGTATATTCCCGTAGTAAAAACCGTAAGTAGTGTAACTCCCACACCTATTACGAACCCTTGTAGTTTTGGATTTAAATCTTCGAATTTTGGTATCATGATTTTTTTATTTTATTAATTAAACTTGTAATTTCATCTTCACTTATATATCCGACTACATCATCATCATGAAACTCGTCATAGAATTCCCTTGTGAACTCACCATCTCTAAAAATGGCAATCTCATAAGAATCGTATTCAAGTGGATGTGATAGGTTAGCTCTCGGTGAACAGTAGAAAAACTGACCACATACAATGGAGATATCTATATTATCTTTAATGTTAGTTTTGGATTTGAATCCACCTACTTGGTGGGGTTCGAATTGAATTTCTTTAATTGTCATGATATATAATTTTTACCTTTATACTGACAAAGATAATAATTATTTTATTATATACAACTAAATTCTAAGAATATTTTTAGAATATACTAATTATTCTTCCATAAGGGGTTCCATGGAAATGTATTCTTTCACTTTCTCAATTGAGATAGTACCTGTGTATCGTTCTCTTTTTTGTTCACCTTTCTCTTCGATTATAACCTCTACAGGTACACCATTCTTTTCACAATCGAATTTATCTTGTATTGTTACCTGTACATGTTCGTTATTAAAACGGTATATTGTATTATAACCACCATATTTTTTAAAATACTTATTTAGTATTTCTTGTAACTCGTTTCTTGATTTTTCACATTCGGGATGTGATTCAAATTCTTCTTCTAATTTAGATGAGTAACCCTCGATATGGGTTTCCATATCTTTAAGTGATACTTGTTCTAATGGAATTTCCCACATTGGGTTCTCGTACTCATAGTTAAGATCTTTACTATCAACATATGCATCAAATAAACTCTCACAATCGGTTATTTGTGTAATATTTTCTTTGGATATAAACAGAGCTAACCTCATTACCGGTATGTATATGTCATGACTATTACGATCTTCATCAATGTCTATATATTTCGTTATCTCATTCTCTTTAACTTCATTTGCAGACCTAACACCCTCTTCATTTAATTGAGAGTATTCATCCGCAAGATCATTAATAAGTTCATCAAAATACGTAAAACTTATTTTCTTAATAAATTCATCACGACTGTTTGCATAAGGGATATAATTTTTATCGTAGAATGCTTCGAGTATTGGTGTTAATATTTCTTTTTGCTGATCTTCGTCAGTATCTGTTATGTCACTCCTAAGGTATTCCCCGTGATCTGAATAATGACCTGAAGCGGACTTATACCCATCTAACGCATATTTTGTCGTTTCAACGTCATCACCTATCTCACTAAGTGTAAATATTATTCTATTATTGTCTCGTTGGTCCGACGACACATCTAATACATTACCGTCGTTAATAAATGACCCCTCATTTAGTTTTTCAATAAGTTCGTCACCATTGTTATTAATTAGTATTTCTACCAACTTATTGTCGGTGTCCCCAATCTCTTTTTCAGTTAATGTGGCCACATCCACATAACCTAAGAAATCCATTCTGTCTAATTCAGTACTGTCGACTGGTGTGTCATCAAACAATGATGGGAAGAAGTATTTTGTAACTTCCCTATGTTTGTTAAAGAAATCTGAAGTGGAAATTCCTCTATCCGCGGGATTCATAAATTGTTTAGTTTCAAAATGGAACTGAAATTTCTGTGTTGGTTCGTCCCTTTTCACAATAACATATAGACTTCCTTTGTTATTATGTTGTGAGAAGTGGTTACTACGACCTTTATATTGGTCATTCGTCGAATATGGTCCCCATGCAGTACACCATTGTGTTCCGTGACCTAAGTAAGCGGCACCTTTCTCAGTTGTTGGGGTGTATATGATCCATTTCTCACCACTCATTAATAGTTTATGATCAGAATCAGTTAAAGTATTAACCACATCAAAGTAATTACGGTCCCCATCCTTAACATAGTATTTCTCCACGAGGGTATATAGGTCACCTAATTCTTTTACTTTGTTCACATCGACAGGTACTTGATGTTTGTAGACTAACGTAAGATACTCTTTTGCCTTTGGATAATCCTCTGGTTTTAGTTTATTCGATTTAAACATTTTAATAAGTAACTTAGCGTACTTACCAATCTTTAGTATTTCGTAGTCTTCTGGTATTTGTTTAAGTTTTGTTTTGGGGTCTAAACTTATTATGTTAAGAAACACATTCCATTCTATATCTGAATAGTATTTTTTGTATATTTCTTTTGGTCTCGCCTCAAGAATAAGTTCGTAAATTGTTTCTATTAACTTCATCCCTCTAATTTATAATCATACTCAACCTCTCCCAATCTATCGTTAATCATATCATTAACGTTCTCGTTACTAGCATCACCTTGATATCTATCATCAGGACTAAACTTAGGTGAGTCGTAAGTGTTTTTATAAAACATTTCCTCGAAATAACATTTAGGGTCGTAACCACAATCTTCGTCCATTTTATCTATTACGTCTACATCATCAATATCTTGACCTAACATATCCATCATTGTTGAGAATTTTATTTTAAGTGTAACCCCTTCATGGTCAAAACTTTTTATATCCCCATATTCCATCAAACATTCTCTTAATTGGTCTTTTAGGTAATTAACATAATCGTCAGCCTGTGCACTACTCAAACATTCTCTTAGAATACCTTTAATGTGGTCTTCAGTGTCGTACTGTTCAATTAAGTCCTGTAAAGACTCTCCCTCATGGTCCTCTATTTCCTTACCTTCTCTCTTAATTAGTTTATTGATAATATCTTTAATTTTCTCTTCATTTTCGGGACTTAAATAATAATCTAAAACTGACTCCCAATCCCCATCGTAATGGTAGTTTTCATAAATATCCCAAATATCACCATCTAATATGGTCTCAAAAAGTCCAATGTCGACTTTTCTATTATCTTTAGTTGTGTAACTACGTATGTTGTAGTCACCACCAACATAGTCACCAATATCTTCAGGACTTATATGTATCTCAAAATCAAACACACCATTATTTGCACCCAAAACAAACCTAACTCTGTTTTGGAAAAAATCAGGATTACGTTTTAGTATTGCTTGAACTTTTCTAGTGCTCAATTCCTCATAAAGAGAAGATAACTTCATATTGATAAATAGTTTGATTTTAAATAAGAAACCCCACTGTGTGGGGTTTATATTACTTATTTATTTTGAATACTGTTGGTGATTCCGATCCGTCGTCTTTAAAGACAAAATAATTACCTTTATCGTCTTTACCTAATTTAAGTGGAACACCATCTTCGTCACTTTCCACACTTTCTGGTTCGTCCCCCATTTCCTCAGGTCCTTGTTGTCCCATTTGCATTATCTCAGGATCAGTGGAACCTTTCCACTCTTCTTGTTCGTTAATTACATCCTGAACTAACTTCTCAAGATCCTCTTGTTTTAATTTAATGACTTTTGACATAATAATTGTTTACTAATAAATATCTAAATCTTTGAAAAAGGGTAGTAATAAATCCTTGTCAGATATTTTAGGTTTTTTACCCACATTCCAATCTATATTTAACTCGGGGTCATTATATATCACACCACCCTCACTATCTTTAGAATAGACATTGTCAACTTTATAATTAAAAACCGCTCTTGATTGTGTGGAGAACCCATGTGCACAACCTTTAGGTACAAAAACAGATTGTAAATCACCCCCTTTTAACTCTACCTTTACCACCCTCCCATACGTTGGGGAGTCTTTTCTAATGTCTAATATAACATCAGTTACACCACCATAAATACACCTAACCAACTTAGATTGTTCGAATGGGGGTTTTTGAAAATGTAATCCTCTAATAACATTTTTTTCCGAAAATGACTCGTTCTCTTGGATGAACTTAAACGTGATTCCCGTCTTTTGGTTAAATTCACCGACATTAAAGGGTACTTGGAAGTGTCCCCTATTATCTACATATTTATCAGACTCTATTATGTAACAGTCTTTTATGTCAGTACTTTTAATTTTCATCTAATCTAGTTAGTATTTTATTTTTAAGTTCTGAATAATAAATTTCTATTAGTTGGTCGTCAGATCCCAATTTTTCAAAGTAATTCTTAAATAGGGTCACATAATTTGATGCCCCCTTTAGTTGTTCTTCATTTTCACAACTATCAATAACTTTAATTGCCTTCTTGTATGTTTGACTTATGAATACCATTATTCCTCTATGGTGTGTATGTAGAGTGGTGTATTTTCACCCACATATGCGTTAAGTACATTAAAATCTAGGTACTCTATTGCATCTTCATGAGATAAACCTTCTTCCAAAAGTACGTCTATCATTTTAGAGATGTCATAGATTAATTTACCACTTAGTGGTTCTAAACCAACAATTGCATCATCGAACCCATCTGCCTGAAGAACTTCAAGTTCGGGGAATTGGTCATGTATTTTTTCAATATTACTCATATAAATAATATACGAATAATATTTTAATAAATCAAATACTAAAGGTGTTTGTCCTTTATTAGTTGAACAAAACTATTAGTTAGGTTCTCAATACTTGTTTTATCTTCCGTAGAGGATTTATCAATAATTGGCCTAATTTGATTTTTATCGTTATAAAGGGTATTTTTATTTACTTCTGACATAATAACTTAGTTTTTAATTTATTCTTTACCTATATCACCACAAGGACCCGATGAATATGAACCTCCATAACACATTGGTTGTGAACCACAACAATCTATGAACGCACCATCCTCCATACATTCACCCATGGCATAAACACATGGACTATTGCAACTACAATTGGTCCATTCAAATTCTTTATGATAACACATACACCCAATCTGTTCTTTATTGTGATGAATAACACTTTGTGTAGGGGTTTCAGAACTATCTGTTCTGAAATAGTAATCTACCTCTTCGACATCTATACTATATGCAACTTCATGGACGTACCTATAACCCATAGAAACTATCGTTTCGGGAATAAGGTTCCCCCCACTCAATTCTCTTGTTATTACTTTACACCCAACCAATAAATTATCCGCAATCATGAATCGATACAACTCATCGTTTGGTCCTGATGATAGGATTTGACTTCTACCTAAAAAGTTATATGTTTTACCCCCACTTAAGGTTATAATGTGTTCAAAAAATCCCGACTCTTCGGAAATAATACTATCAGTACTAACTGAAGTATCGGTGAGTCCACTTACGTAGGTAATAATTTTAAAATTGGTAATTTTAATATTTGAATCCTGAGTAATAACTTTTAATACAAAAGAACTAAAAGTGTTTGAACCTTGAGATGGGATCTCAATAGAATATTTACCACCCTCACCACTAACTGTAATTAAATCAGTATTATATCTAGGTAACGTATCATCATCACCATTTCCGTTATGATTATATGGGTTATTCTCAAATATGAATTTAACATCAATTGACCCTTCACAGGATGCATTAAATGTTAATTTACCACCCTCTTGAAAGGTAACATTTGACAATTCAGTATTGGTATTTGCAAAACCACCCCATTCGTTAGATGTAGTTGGGTTATTATATGTTGGATCATAACCTTCTTCTTTGGTATAAGACATACCCCCAAATGGGCCATCAAATACGGGTGAATATATTATATTGCTACTATTTAAATCATCTATATTCGAAGAAAAATTAACATGGGATTCGTCATCAGGTCCTAATCCCGATAATATCACACTTGAGAGGTTATCACCTACTTTAAGATCTTTTAGTTTAACTAACGAACCATCACTTTTTTTAACATTATCGTTTTCAGATCCAGTATAAAGTTTCGAAGCTGCCGTTGACCCTGTTTTTTGTAAGTACTTAGGTCTCTCCCATGGAGATAGTTCATTTGTTGTACCATCGTAATCCACAGCATCTGTTATTGGTAACCTATTAGAATGACAGAATACGTCGAACGGATTTAAAACTGACAGGTCACTTCCGTATAGTATTGTAATATGTCTGTACGTTTTTAATTTACCGTCAATTAAATCGTTAGTGTTACAAATATATTCCTGAAGTAATTCATTACTATTTAATCCGTTTTTAAGTGTGTTTAATTCCTCAACACTATTAATTCTATATACTTTAGGGTAATTTTTATAGTTGGTCGTAGGATACCTTTCCTTAATAATAAAGTTAGGGTGGTTACCATTGTCTGTTATCGTCGTACCTATGGTATCTACACTAATCTCATTCCCATCATTAAAAAATACATTAGGTAATGAGTTGGGATTACTGTCAGATATCAATTTTAGAAACCCAAAATTATCTTTACAGTATGATTCATCAACTAAAGCATTGTCGTCATATGCAATTCTTAAGATTAGTTTATCATCCGCATCCTCGATCAATGGTAAAGATCCATCTTGATTTTGACTGATAAAACTAACATTGTGAGTTTCACCATATACATTAGATAACATATGACTAATCTTTTGATGGGAAGAATTACCGTCATGTTGTTTGTCTAACCCATCTTGTAATAAGGTAGGACCTAAAGCGTCTATAATGACAATACTTGTTATGTTATTATCTAAAAGAAACTGATCAAATACAGACTTGTTGAAGTAGTCTTCGGATCTTGCAAATGAAGGTAAAACAGAAGTGTTACTTTCTAAGTGTTTAAAATTACCGTTATTATCTTTAAGGTAATCATTACCTACCAAAACTGCTCTCATATTAATGTGTTTTTAACTTTTGTTTTAAAGTGTCCTCGGTCTATTTCACTCCATTTACCTTTTGGACACTCATCCCCTTTATTAGTAAATATCTTACCATGTATAAAACAACCACAAACACCACAACTACAAAAATTATCCTCAACACTACCCTTAAGAAATTCACATCCTTTACAAATTTCTAATCTTTTTAGTGCCAGATCTTTTTGTTCTATGGTTGGGCTAATTTTTACTTTATATGCCTCAAGTATCTTTTTAAAATCAATCCTCATAACAATAAATATCTGTTTAAAATTTTAATAGATAATTTTAGGTGTGGGTTTAGGTTTCCCACACGCACCGCACGTCTCTCTGTAACCGGCATTTAATGCACCACAACCACAGTTCCAAGTGGAATCAACATAACTATTAATCATCTTACAATATTAAATGATTTAATGGTGTCACATTTAGTACAAACAACGGTGTCTATTCTACCTCTAACACATGAATCTTGTTCCCACAATTCTACATGATATTTATCCGTTTTACAAGTACAATTTTCTTCTACGGTACATCCCACAGAATCCCATTTTTTAAGTTTTGGATCGGATAACCATTCTTGTCTTAATAAACTTACCATACTTAATGTTTTGTTATTAATATAAGAATATTTTTTTAATATATCAAGAATAAAAAAAAGGGACACAATTTAAATTGTATCCCCTAATAGATTTGAATAGAACCGAAACCAATATTACTTCTTGTTTATTGTTTTCTTTATGATGTCTTTTATTTCTTCTTCATTTAACCTCATATCTGCAGTATCCACATCCTGTCTTGTCATTTGAGCCCTTTTAGCTGCCAATTGGAATTGTTTCTTACCACTCATTTCTTTCTTGAAGTTATCTAAAATTTCTTTTAGTCCTTGGACAATGTTAACATCTGTTAATGGGTGATTATCTCCTGTGTCCCCACCAACAATTTTACCGTCTTGTTCTTTATCTACTTTACCATCAAAATCCTTTTCTTCACTTAAATCAACATCAACAAAAAGATTTATTGATACATCCTCATCCTTGAATATTTTTCTTGCTACTCTATCAGTAGGTAATTTCTTTGCGTATTCAACGGTATAGACTAATTCCCATCTATATCCAGATGTCATCTCACCTTCACCCTGAGCAATACCTTTTATTTCTAAATCAGATGATACCATTACTGAAAAATCTTCTTCATTTGGGAAATCACCTCTATCTAATTTGAATACAGGTGTTTTACCGTATCCAGCACCTTGTTGAGTAAAACGTGTTTTGGACCAATTAGAATATCCTGAATTGTATTGTCTTCTTAAACTATTGGATTTTTTTGGATTGTACTCATCACTTTCAAAATACTCAGGTGTTCTACCCCTCATAACCGTTTTCCTTGTGGTATTTTGGAACTCTTCCTGTGTTTTATATAAATTTATGTTATGTGACTGAAATGTAATCTCTTTATCGTTTACTTCACTGTATTTATTTCTGTGTTTTGGGTTAAGGATAACTATTTCAGGTAAACTTATTCTTTTTAATGTAGTTACGAAATCTTCATCATCCACTAACTCATCTTTTAAGATAGAATTAAATGTTCTATTTATCTTCTCCCTAGTATATGTAGTTTTAGTCCCTGTTGCATCAGGTACTTGATCCGCATTATCAAAAGTGACCTCTTCCCCATCATCGCCAGGGATAGGTTTTACACCCCCTATATCTCTACCTCTTGGTTTATATGATGGACAGTTCTCCTCTTTTAACTTAACCTTACCAAATTTCTCTTTTAGTTTAGGTACTAAATCAGGGTGTTTTTCTGTCAGTTCGTCCCATTCACAAGTAAAAATAATTGGGGTGACCTCTCCGTTTTCATATCTATACCAACCAACATGTTCAATCGGTTTACCGTCATTGTCTGTTTCGAACATTGCTGTCCAAGGTGCAATTACTTCCTTTTGATCCACACTAGAGACGGTTTGTTCACTTCTGTTGTCGTCAACAATAACATCACCAGGTTGTATTTGTGTTACCTTAACAGTGTTCTTATTTTCTCCATCAACTTTTATAACTGATTGTGATGTACTAAATGTCATCTCCTCACCATTATCTAAAGTTAAAACAATTTTTTTAGATTTTTTTGTGGGTTTACCTGGTTCAATTTCTTTCTTTGGGAGTTGGTCTGGCCTTAACGGCATTTCGTCTAACTCCTTAGATTCGTCAAAACCTTTATACCCAGGTCGTCTTATAGTGGTTAGATTCTCACCAATAAGAGTCAAAATATCTTTTTTACTTAATTCTTCCATTAGATCGTTTTATATATAAATACTTTATTTATTAGTTTAAACCTTACAAACTAAAACTTTCCCCACATCCACAGGTTCTTGATGCGTTTGGGTTGATCCATTCAAACCCTTTACCGTTTAAACCACCTTGGAAATCTAACACTGTTCCCGCTAAATAAAGTAGTGAAGGTTTATTAACAACCACCTTTATTGCGTCCACTTCAAAGACACTATCACCCTCATTTATTTTATCATCAAAGTCCATTTCGTATTGTAATCCACTACAACCTCCACCACTTACACCAACCCTGAGATTGTGAGTGTCGGGGGTTATACCTTCATCCATCATTAGACCCACTATTTTTTCTATTGCTATTTCTGTTACGTCTACCATATTATAAAATATACGAAAAATAAAAATTTATAACAAATCATATTTCTCTTTAGTCCACTTAACTTGATCATAAATTTTCATACGTTTGTTGAGTGTGTTTATTGCACTTTTAAAATCAGAAGGAGTGGGGGAATTTGCCTTACCGTAACACATGGTTTTTTTACCTTTACGATACTGTACATCTACCCATCTTTTACCCTTCCTTAAAGATATAAATATCGACGCGACACCGTGAACAAACTGATTACCCATACAATTTTTCATTATATGACCCTCCACTTTAAACTCTTCTTCTTTAGATAGTAATTTTGGTTGGTAGGTTACATCTCCGATCTTTATTGGTTGTTCAACATGTTTCACAAATTCATCGGGAAAAAGGTATCTAACTCTGTACCCCTTCTGTAAATATTTTCTTAAGGATTCCCATTCTTCAAATAACGTATCTAATTCAGAATCCTTTGTTGCGGTAAATTTCAATTCAATACCTCTCTTTTCAATCTTGTTTCTTAATTCAAACAAACGAAATAAAGACATAATCAAAGTACCATCAGATGTAAGATCAGTATTTAATCTTAACCCCTCCTCTTCCCATCTTTGTATCAACTTAACCATGTTCCTTTTCTCTGTTTCATTTTTAAGTGGGTGTACTTTCCTGTTGGGGGGTGCCTTATAACAATGTAAATGCCAATCTATCCTATTCATATAATCAATGTAGTTGTCACCAAATAATTTACTAAAATAATTAAGTGTTTTGATTATAATGGGCATCCCTTCACTATCATTATTTATGGAACTAATAAATTGTCTGTTTTTAATACCGTATTGTTCTAATACCGCAGGTACAAACTTACGATCATTGGTTTTTAAATACTTTTGTTTAGGATAATCCTCTTGTATATCTATGTAAATCAAATCGTGACCTTTGATGTTCTTTTTGTCTAAGTGAAAATCAACTATAAGGTCGTATAAAGGATCTATCTCAACTTTATTGTACCCCTTTTTTGAAAGGTACTCATCTTTTATTCTAGGTTGGATTATTTTCCTTATTAGTTCCCACGCCTCTTCAGTCTTCTTTTTGTACCGACTACCCCAACTTGACCCTTTTTTAGAACCCCCGAAAAAACCAACACTTGTTATATCCTCCAACTGTGAAAACTTATTCTTGGAGGTCCTTCCATTGGAGGATTTCTTATCCCCTAAAAAACCTTTATTTGTTGTTTGTGAGAACACATGGAAGTCAGAGGTTTTTAAATCAATCGTTAGTTTATGTTCTGTCTCAACTCGTCTTCTTAACTCGAACTCGGTTTCATTGTTTTCGTTGAACCTCATATAGGTAAAAAGGTAAAAGAGTTCTACCATCAATACATCATCGTAATGATATATATCAATAGAACATTTCTCCTGACATTTACCTTTATCTGTTTTCTTGTTTTGTTTGTAATTGAAAACCTTTTCCACACCAATAATTTAGGTGAAAAAAAAATAATTGTGTAGTGTTATTTTAGTAATTTATATAGGTATTTATAATAATATTTATAAAATTATGGCATCAAATAAAATTAAACCTTCTTCTAAAGAATACATGAGAGATTCTAAAGGTAAAATAATGAACAGTAAGTGGTACTACAAGCACCATACTACTTCCAATACTTCTACTGAAGAATTAAAAAAACTGTACGAATCTCCCTCATATAACAAAAAAAAGAATATAATTAAGAAAGAACTTATAAAAAGAGGAGTTCTGTAGGGTTTTAAAACGAAAAATAGTTAACTATTATTTCACCCATATTGTGTGATGGTACCACGTAACTAAAACCGTGTGTTTCACATATACGGATAACCCCATCTCTCATGGGTTTACTATTACCTGTGATTATTGTTAGACTGAATGTCCCACTATTAGATCTAATTAATAACTCATCTTCGACAAGAATGAACGCTTCCGTCCTGTTTAGTCCATGTAAATCAATAACGTTACTTCTCACCAATTATTCTTTTTTGGTCTTTTATTGAGTACTCAAATATTAGGTTGTATATGTCTTTAAGTAATTGTGGTGGTAAACCATCATCATTACATTTAGTTTCAAGTCTTCCGTAAATTTCTTCTTTACGCTTCTCACACATATCCGTAATGTGGTATTCTCTTTTTAACTTACCTATGAGGTTAGTATCGTTAAATCTTTTTTTAATACAACCATACAACGCATCATCCAAAACATCAATCTTTCTTCTTAATATGTCTAAACGAAAATTATAATTATTCTTTTGTTCCATATTTGTTTTTGATTTTGTCAGATAATGGAACGGAGTCCCCATTTTCATCTATCCTTACAAATCTTATGTTAGTTTGTAATATAACCGTTTGATTACCTGAGTACACATTATGGGCTCTCGCCTCTAAATAAAACGTAATTGACGTGTTACCAACATGAACTACATTTCCATAAATCTTAATTAGTTGTCCTTCCTTAGCTGGTTTTTTGAATATACATTTATCAATCATGACAGTAACCATTCTTGGTGTGTCACATATCTCCATTGCATATGCAGCACCAGCAGCGTCTAACCATGCTAGTAGTTTACCACCAAACAAGTTAGCGTGAAAACCTAAATCTGATTTCTTTATTGGGTGTGTTGTTATTAATTGCATTTAATTACTTAGTGGTGCTTTTATTGGTGGGTGTGAATGATAATGTAATAACTCATAGTCAAAATCACCGTTCATAATATCGGAACTAAGTAATTTCAATTTTGGTAGGTGGGGTTTAGGTTCTCTACTTAATTGTTCTTCCGCCTGTTCCACATGATTCAAATATAAGTGGGTGTCACCTAAATTACCTATAAGGTCTTCGGGTACCATATTTACTTCTTTAGCAATTAGATGTAGTAACATCCCATAAGATGCTATGTTGAATGGTAAACCTAAAAACGTATCAACAGATCTCTGATTCCAAGATAAGGATATGGATCTATTTGGTACCCCCATCGCATCCATATGTTCACTAAAATAATCTGAAGATTTGTTTATAGAACCTCTATTGTGGTAGTCAATTCTTTCATCTAAATTTAATTCTCTGGTATACACTTGGAAACCATAATGACAGGGAGGTAAAACCATTTGACTTAACTCTCCAACATTCCATGCCGACACCATCAATCTTCTACTATCAGGATTAACTTTAAGTTCATTAATTAAATTTGAGATTTGATCTACATAATATGGGTTAACATTACTATCATATCCAAACCAATGTCTCCATTGTTTTCCGTAGATAGGACCTAACTCACCCCATTGATCTCTAAATTCTTGATCTTCATTGAAATCCTCCATGAACTCCTCTATAGTGAGGGGTTCAATAGTATCGTCATCTTTAAAATTATAGTTGTAAATGTTTAAGTAATTTTTATATGCATCACCATTCCAAATTTTACAACCATTGTCCACTAAGTATTTGATATTAGTATCTCCTTTTAAAAACCATTTTAATTCAGTCATTACGGATTTGACCGCCATTTTTTTAGTTGTTAGTAGAGGGAAACCATCGTTCATGTTATGTCTTATCTGTCTACCAAACACAGATAATGTACCTGTCCCTGTACGATCATTCTTCTTTACTCCGAAATTTAATATATCATCCAATAATCCTTGGTACTGTGCATCTAACTTATTCATAATTAATTATTTTATAAAATTGTACGTTTTCCAACCTAATCGATAATACAATAACGACGCTCTTCTGTTCCAATCGTCGGTAACACCGTACATAGATTTAAAACCTCTTCTACTCTCCTCCTCGAAAAACATATAACACATTATATAACCAGCGTTATTAGGTCTGTCTTTCTTATCTAAATTGACAAAACACCCACCTAAGTAAGTTTCATCATCTTCTAATTCTTGATCAACATCAATCCAATTATATGTAAAATTAGGGTTACCCCAATTCCACCCAATACACTTATCTTTATAATAAAATAAATAAGTATACGATTTTGATTCAAACCTTTTAATGACTGTTTCTACCGTAGGAGCATCATCCCAATCAGGTATTTGTTTTATAATTAAGTTAGATACTTTAGTGATGTCATCAATAAACGTTTTGTAATTATTTACATCAACATATTGAAGAGAATAATATGACGGAGTCTTACGTGACGTTAGGTCCCCATCGACCATTCTGTATTGTACTATTTTATCTACATCTACCATTAAAGGTTATCGTTCAACTATTTCTGATTTTTAGATTTAAATCTATTTGATTCTGATGTTTTACTATGTTTAGTTTTTCTACCTTTTACACGTTCTCTCCACATCTTAAATGATGACTCTTTCATATGAGTTCTCATTATCTTACGAACCTCATTCTCTTTAATACCGAATTGGAATTCTATAGCTTCAAAGGGGGTCCTATCTTCCCATGCCATTTCTATAATCCTATCTAAGTCTTCTATCTTCACTTTAAATCTTTCCTAATATCATTTTTTACCACTCGTAAATATTTTGCTCGTTTCTTCGCATCTACAAATGGTACTGACCAAAATTGTTTTGTTTTTCTCCACCTACTCAATTTCCATCCAAACACAAACGTGTAAACCCCCATTACTAATCTTAACTTAACTGAATTAAGATATAAAGTAACAACAGGTAACATCGGTGCACCATGTGTTATATAGGTCCTAACTTTCTTATCACTAAGAAATGGTTTTGGGTAAGCATACTTACCAAACAATGGTATGAACTTATATGCAAAACCTGGTGTGAGTACCTCATCGAAGAATGTCTCAGTTTTAGGGGTAAGTCTAAACCACCAAACAGGTGAAACAAAATAGATGTGAGTTGACCACTTAACTAATTTTTTATATCCCTTGATTAACTCGGTTCTATCACGATGTAATTTATCATCATATAAATCAATAATCTCAAACTCTTCTTTATATCTGGTTAACTCTCTTACGATAGTTTTGAAAATACCATTGTAACAAAATGATTTTTTATCGGGATGTCCTATTACTATTAAATGTTTTTTCATTTCCACAACACTTGAATTGAAATTAGAACGAAACATAGTCCTAAACTAATGATCGTTTTTAAATCTATACCTTCTTTAAAATAGATGTTTACAAATATTGCATATTGTAACATACCAATACTGAAACCAATAAATCTAGCGGGCCATAGTAATCCGTCCATCGCGTCCACAGTGTACTTAGTACCCCATATAAAGAAAAAAGATATAATTATACCTGTTGCAGCAACAACCACCTCATTCTCTTTGAAACTCTTCCAAATGAACTGACCGTTTAATTGGTAGAACACCATAATATGTCCTATTAAAAAATATACTATTCCGAGAATTAAGTCGTTGTACTTTGTCATGTTTAAAATATACGTAATTTAAATTTAAATATCAACTAATTATAGATATGGCAGTAATAATTGATGGTCAAGTATTTTACGCAGAATACATGACAACCCCCGACCAAATAAAACAGGGTATGATGGGTCGTAAAGAACTAAAGGGTTGTATGGTTTTTGATATGGGTAAGGGGTACCACAGTTTCTGGATGCACAAATGTCTAATTCCTTTGGACATTATATTTGTCAATAAAAATGTAATAACGAATATACACTTAGATTGCCAACCATGTGATTTAGAATGTGATAAGAGATATACAGGTATAGGGGATCATGTAGTAGAATTCCCTTCAGGTACTTGTAATAATCTTAAAGTTGGTGATCGTGTGAATCTAAATTACTAAACTCGTAAGGTACTCTAGGTTTACGTTTTTCAAAAACCCAAAAATAAGAGTGATATTTTCTGGCGTGGTGCTGTTTCTTCCACTTAGTTCCGTTAAATGCATTTACTCTAACGTTGGATGTCAATACGAACATATCTCTTGGGTAAAACCCTAAAGAATATGCCATATTCATTACCATGACGTGACTGAAATGTTGTTTACCACCAGAAACCGTATCTTGACATTTCATAACCACAAAACCACCTTTCTTAGTGAGTCTATACAACTCTTTAAGTGTATTGTAATAATTTTCTTTTAGGTCATTATATGTTCCATAACCTTCGAATCTTTTTGCTATAATAGAACTATTTGGTCCATTCTTTTTATAACCCTTACCACTACCAACAATAATAAATGGGGGATCGTACATAATCGCACTCATTGATTCATTTTCAAATGGAAGATTCTCAGAATCCGACTGAATGACATGTTCATAATGTGGAATTAAATCCGTCTTATGTGTGGGGTCTGGTAACCCCTTCCAAAAATTACCTTTAGAGTAAGTACAATCTAAATCAAACTTCTCAATACCGTAGAGATGCATTATGTTGGTTATGGTTTCAAAGTTAGAGTTGTAAACACTCTTTACCATTTTAAAATCTTTTTGTACTTCTTCCATTCTATTCTGAGTTTGATTATAATAAAATATACATAAAATAAATTAGAAAAGAAACCCCCCCTAAAGAAAATAAGTGGGATTTTTTATTTGAGTTAACTATTGATAAATCATTTTAAAATATTTATACTATACAAGAAGTAGTGATACTTTTTAATAAACCAAATAATTATTATAAAACACTTTATATTATGGGATGTGGATGTAAAAAAAAGAAAACACAACAGACAACCAGTCAGACAACTAAAATTATTCAACAGGAACCGAACAGTCCTGTAATAGTAAAGGTAGAAGAGGCAAAGAAAAATTCGTAGTCCACGTACGTGGATTTATGAATCTAATTAATACCACAGTATTATTCTGCAGTGGTATTTTTTTGATATAAACTATATATATAGAAATATATACAAGTATGAGTAAAGCAAAGACAAAGTTAACTACTGTTAACGTTATAGAAAACACTTACAAACAATTCAGAATCAAGACGATAGAGACTGATGGACTTAACTTTCAAAAATTGGTAAATCGTTCTTTAGATTTATATAACACCAATGAAGAATTTAGAGGTCTAATTGATAGTCATAATGTTTTAGCCGTTAGTGGTTCAAGATTTTAATTTATGAGTAAGAAAAAGATTTTACTTTTATCTGACGACATGAGAATGACTTCAGGTGTGGCGACCATGTCAAAAGAGATGGTTATCGGTACAGTCGATAAATTTGATTGGGTTCAATTAGGTGCGGCAATAAAACACCCTGAATTCGGTAAGATTGTAGATCTTAATAATGATGTTAGAAATAAAACTGGTGTCAAAGATGCAAATGTAAAAATATACCCATCTAATGGTTATGGTAATATCGAAAGGTTAAGAGAATTAATCTCTATAGAGAAACCTGACGCAATATTACATTTTACTGACCCACATTACTGGCAATGGTTGTACGATAACGAACATGAAATAAGACAACAAGTACCAATTTTCTTTTATCATATATGGGACGATTTACCAGATCCTTATTACAATAGAGATTACTATGAATCTTGTGATTGGTTGGGGTGTATCTCCAAACAAACCTATGGAATTGTTAATAGAGTTGGTATGTCTAAAAGGGAAAGTACTCACAACCCATTGAAAAAGTGGCAGGTAAGTTACGTACCTCACGGTATAAATCCAGACACATTCAAACCCGTAGAGGTTGATGATGAGATGAAAAAATTTATTCATGGTGACAAAGACTATGATTTCATATTATTCTTTAATAACAGAAACATCAAACGTAAACAACCATCTGATGTAATTTATTCATACAAAACATTTTGTGATACTCTTTCAGAAGAGGATGCGAGTAAGTGTTTACTCCTGATGCATACAAGGTCAATAGATAAAAACGGTACTGACTTGGTTGCTGTCGTCAATGAATTATGTCCTAAGTATGATGTTAAATTCACCAACGATAAATTCGATCAGGATAAATTAAATAGAATATACAACACAGTAGATTGTACAATAAACATTGCTAACAATGAAGGTTTTGGTCTAACCACCGCAGAGTCTGTAATGTCGGGTACCCCAATAATAGTAAACGTCACTGGTGGATTACAAGATCAATGTGGTTTTAAATTAGATGGTAAACCACTAACTGCAGGTGATTACATTGATATAGGTACACTTCATGATCCTAAAAAATGGGAAGATAAAGTTACTCACGGTGAGTGGGTTAGTCCTGTGTGGCCCGCATCTACAACTCTTAACGGGTCAATTAATACACCTTACATATTTGATGATAGGATAAATCATTATGATGTTGTTTCATCAATACAGAAGATGTACGATTTAGGTAGAGAGGAAAGAAAAAGAAGAGGTCTTGTAGGTAGAAAATACATGATAAAGAACTTTTCAACTAAAACTATGTGTGAATCATTAATTAAAGGTATGGAGAACGCCTTAACTAAATTCACACCTAAGAAAAATTTTGAATTATTTAAAATAACATAACTATGAACACTAAATTAATCGATATGCTAAGAACTAACGCCTTGGCAGAAAAATCAAAAGCGTTATTAACTTTAGATCTTTTAGGTAACAAAGGATCAGGTATTGGGGATCACTCAACAGGTGACTTCTATAAAAACGCAGAGGAGGCGTTATCAATGTTGGTTGATGCTGATGATAAATTATCAACCTTAACGAAATATTTTCCTCAAGAGTTTATAAATAAACAAACCGAAGATTAAATCAACATGATTAAACAGAAACTATTATTTAGAGGACCAGTCAAAACTTTAAGTGGTTACGGTTCACATTCAAGAGATTTATTGAAGTCCTTATATGATATGGATAAATTCGATATCTACATTGATAGTTGTAATTGGGGAAAGACCCCTATGACCGCATTAGAACCTGAAGTTAATCTATTTCATTCTTGGATCGAAGAGAACATAATAGATAGTTTAGATTTTCATCCTGACATATATGTTCAAGTCACCGTACCTAATGAATTTCAAAGAAAAGGTAAGTACAATATTGGTATAACCGCAGGGATAGAGACCACCGCAGCACCTAAGGAGTGGATAGATGGGATAAATAGGATGGATAAAGTTATAACCACATCGACGTTTTCGAGAGATGTGTTATTACAAACAGTTTATAATGAAACAGATAAGGTCACAGGTAAATTAATATCTCAACATAAAGTAAACGTAGATTTAGACGTTCTTCATGAAGGTGTGGACACTTCAATATACTATGAAAAAGAATCCAACTTAAAATTAGAATTAGAAAACGATTTTAATTATTTGTTTGTTGGTCATTGGTTGAAGGGTGATCTCGGTCAAGATAGAAAAGATGTGGGTATGTTAATTAAATGTTTTTGTGAATCATTCAATGATGTGGAAGACGCACCAGGATTGATTTTAAAGACGTCTAGTGCTAACTTCTCTATTAAACAAAGGGAAGTTATGAGAAAAAAAATACAAAGAATTACATCAACCTACAGTAACCCACCTAACGTATATCTATTATTTGGTCAACTAACTGATGATGAGATGAATGATTTGTATAATCACCCCAAAGTAAAATCTATGGTAACACTAACAAAGGGTGAGGGTTTTGGTAGACCCCTATTAGAATTTTCCATGACGGGTAAACCAATTATTGCATCTAACTGGTCAGGACATAAGGATTTCTTACCGATGGATAAGGCAATAATGTTAGGAGGTAAATTAACTAAAGTACATGAGAGTGCTGCCGATGATTTTATACTTAAAGAGTCAAAATGGTTTACGTGTAATTACAATGAGGTTGTTGAGGTCTTTAAAATAGTAGAAGAGAAGTACGATGAATTTTTAGATAAATCTAAAATACTCAGAGATGAAAATAATGAAAACTTCTCATTAGAGTCCACAACAATTAGATTTGAAGAAATTTTAAAAACAGTAATAATAAACGAGGTTAAACCAAAGAAAACTAAATTGGTTTTACCTGAATTAAAAAAAATAGATTAATAGTATGAAAATTTTAGTAACAGGAGGGAACGGGTTTATTGGTTCCAATTTAATCAGTAGATTAATGGATGAGGGTCACGAAGTGTCCTCAATTGATGACCTATCTACGGGATTAAAAGAATACGAAATAGATGGGTGTGATTACCATTACAATGACATCGAACAAATCAATTCGATAGGTGGTAATTTTGATATATGTTATCATTTAGCTGCGTTGTCAAGAATACAACCCTCGTTTGATGACCCTACTGAAACATTTAGAGTTAATGCTGGTGGTTGTCAGTATGTTGCTGATTGGGCTAAGGAAAACAATATTAAAGTGGTTTATGCGGGTTCCTCCTCAAGATGGTGCAACCCTCAAACATCTCCGTACGCAACTTATAAGAGAACAGGTGAAGATATATTCAAAATGTACAGAACCGCTTATGGTTGTGACTTCGAGATCTGTAGATTTTATAACGTGTATGGTCCTAACGAATTGGTGGATGGTACATGGGCTGCAGTGATAGGTATATGGAGACACCAAGTATCAAAAGGGGAACCTATTACGATAGTTGGTGATGGGGAACAAAGAAGAGATTTCACTCATGTTATTGACATCGTTGACGCACTTTATAAAGTGGGTACAGGAAATGAAAAACATGAAGATGCATGGGAATTAGGAACAGGTATGAATTACTCAATAAATCAAGTTTACAATATGTTTACTGAAAGGTTTGGTGATCACCCAAAAATTAATATACCTGATCAACCAGGTAATTATAGATCCACTAAAAGAGAGAATGACGATACTTTAAATAAATTAGGTTGGTCACCTAAAGATAGATTGGAAGACTATATAAAAACCTTATAGATGAAAATTAGTTATGCTATAACTGTCTGTAATGAATTCGAGGAAATAAAACGATTGGTTGAATTTCTACTTAGAATTAAAAGACCTAAAGATGAGATAGTCATTTTGTACGATCATAAAAATGGTTCTGAGGAGATTGCTGAATGGTTAATTAAACATAATAAGTTACCTAACTTCCAAATGTGGAGAGGTTTCTTTGAAGGTCATTTTGGTGAGTGGAAGAATGAACTTTCAGATTACTGTAACGGTGATTATATTTTTCAAATCGATGCAGATGAAATGCCTCATACAAATTTAATTAATTACCTACCAACGATACTTGAGGCCAACCCTAAAAACGAAGTATTCTTAATTTCAAGAGTAAACACTGTTGAGGGTTTGACGGAAGAGCACATTAAGAAGTGGGGATGGAATGTAAACTCAAAAGGATGGGTTAATTTTCCTGACACACAAACAAGAATATGGAAAAGAGAGGGTAGGATAAGATGGTATGGTAAGGTACATGAAAGGTTAGTAAACTATAACACGTACACCAACTTACCTGAGGACGAAACATTTTCACTAATACATCATAAAGATATTAAGAAACAAGAAAAACAAAATAACTATTATGATGAACTACAAAGGTGATTTAATAGTAAGTAGATATAGAGAAGACATATCTTGGTTATCAGAGTTTTCTGATTATAGAATTTTCTTATATAATAAAGGGGAACCTATCGAAGGTTCAATTAATTTACCTAACGTTGGTCGAGAAGGTAACACCTATCTAACCCACATAATAAAAAATTATGATAATTTAGGTGAGTGGGTATTCTTTACTCAAGGACACCCATTTGATCACGTTAGAAATTACAAAGAGGTTTTAAAAGAGTTTCCAAATATTACCAAATCAGTGGTTTTTGAAAAACCTAATGAGTTACTATTTTTTAGTGATGGACCCTTTAAAAGAGTTTTACATTCGAGACCAAACGGGACTCCCCATCACGGAGGTATGGACATAAATGGTGTTTGGGTAGAACTATTTGAAAATCCACCTCTTGAACTATATCCATTTACCGCCGGTGCAATATTTGCGGTTAGTAGAGACACTATCAGAATGAGAAGTGTGGAGTTTTATAAAAGGGCTAATGAATTATGTGTCAATAAAGTATTAGGTCCGTGGATCTTCGAACGACTATTCATTTCAATATTCGATAACACCAATAAGTAATGGATATCTCTTTAGTACTTGCCGTTTTTAATAACTTAGATTATACTAAGAATACACATAAAAGGATTAGGGATATATACCCTGATGCCCCTATGGTTATTAGTAGTGGTGGGTCTACGGATGGTACATTAGATTGGTTACAGTCTTTGGATGATGATAACCTTTCCTACATACATGATGACGATCAATTAACTTTCTCAGACAATTATAATTCGGCGATCAAGTTAGTTGATACTGATAAATTGGTTTTGATTCATAATGATATGGTGATCGGTAAGAATTTTTTAGAGAATTTATCAGAACTAATTGATGAAAAGTCTCTCATCACATATACCACTATTGAACCCCCTATTTTTAAGGGACATAAGAGACCTGGTAAAGTTATATTAGAATTGGGTAGAGGGTTTAATGATTTTAATTACCACTTGTTTGATCAATACGTTGACAAAGTTAAGGAAAGAAAGGAATTAGTTAATGGGGCCACATTTTTTATGTCGGGTTATAAGAAAACATTTATTGATGTTGGTTTATTCGATGGTTTTACTTTTGACCCTTTTTTCTGTGAAGATGATGATTTCATTATTAGAGCCAAATTAAAGGGTTACCTACTTAAAACAACTGAATGTGCCGTAGTATATCATTTTGTTTCTAAAACCAGTAGAGTATTAAGGTCCGAAGAAAGTAAATTAAGTGAACACAGAAACATACGTAACTTTATACGTAAATGGGGGATTACCATACCCACTTTTAATGAACTGTATTATTGGGAGGACGAAATTTTTAATTACCCCACTTTTAATATGGGTATTAAATTGAGGAGTGATAGACACCTATATAAGTTGGAACCTTATTTTGATAAATTGTATTTAGGGGGTACCACACCCACTGAATATATTGCAAACGAACAACCTAATACCAACTACGATTTAAGATCTAAATTTCTATTAACTGATATGGTGGATGTTACGATAATCGAGACCGAACCAATGAACGAAGAAGATCTTCATGTAATAAACAAAATCCGATTATCAATTCCACACTACGATGTAGGGGAATATCAAATCGGAAATTTGAAAATTGTGATTAAAAGAAAAGTTTAATTTATCCTACCAAATTAAATAGGATGTTATATTGGTCTTTGGTTTTACCCGCATCTTTAAGATCTTCTTTAGTGATTACAGGATGATCCAACTCTATCTCCTTAGATAGTAACTTATTATATTCATTCAAGAATTCTACATACTTAGGATTTTTAACCGTTTCTGTTTTCTTTCCCTTTTTTTGTTCTACTGTAGGAGTAATTTGTATACCACCCTCTTCAGTTTTTTCACCAAATTTTTCAATTAGTTCGTTTCTTAATTCATCAACCTTAGTTCTTTCTTCTTTTAATTTATCAGACAATTCTCTGAGTTCGTATTTTAAAAGAATTGATAATGGTTGTGATGCAAAACCTTCATAGATAACTTCACCATTTTGAGGATTGGTATATCCGTTTATTTCTGCATCTAATTGTAAGATTTGATCGATTGTTAACTTTGTTGACATAATGTTATTTTTTTAGAAATATAGTTTATTTTAATTTAAAAGTCAAGTCTAAAACACTGTAGACTATCATAATTATTGTCCATACCGAAATGGATGAGATATATTTTTTTATGGGAGTACCAAAATATTGTTGTCCTATGTAAACACACTTATGTGTTGGAGATAATAAATAACCTGAGTAACACATTGTAAATAAGAAAAGAAAATATTCAATACCCACTATTGAGCTGACTATTGAAACTATTCCCGCGTATTTACCTGATGACCCCAATAAGAACGAACTCAAGAAACATAAACCTCCAACCAAAAAAATATTATAAGTTGTGGTAACCCCCTCTAAATATGTTTTTATTTGTTCATTGTATTGAGATATGAAATTAGAAAATACAATCACAACCCCTACACTAATTACCAATTTCCAATTGACGTGTTTAAGTAATTTACCCCACGAGTTAGAGTAACTGACTAAGTACAGAGTAAAACCACAAAATAAAGGTAAATAACGATCCGTAAGACCCGATAATACCAATGTTAGTATGAACGGTAAGAATATAAGATAAACGTTCTTATAATTGATCTTATGGATTTTTGGTATTTCTATATTACCGTCTTCAAATTTATATATAAAACCACATATAACTAATAAAGATATAATTAAAAGTGGATACAATATATTGATTAGTTCTCCATAAGTTACACCTAATATCGCCATAGGTATGATTACCGTTTTCTCTAAAGGTGACCATATGTAATAGTGGTGTGTTGATAGGTAATCTATGATACCATAATTCTCCCTACCCCTCTTATCTTTTGGGGCAATTGTATCGAGTATTCCCGCAGAAACCGCAACCCTACCAGGTATCGGTAAAACCCCACCAAATAGTGAAATTAGAAATAAAACTATTTTCTTTGATTTCACTGTCTTTAGTAAAAGACTAAATACGTCAGTAAGGTATCCCTTTTCTTTTAGGATTCCCGTTATGACCATAATGAATCCTAAGTAAAGTAGGAAGTCTTGGTTTTTAATTAGAATCTCCATCCAAAAATAATGGTATTTCTAAACTTCTTCGCATCTTCATTAAGACCTGGCAGTAATTCAAAGTTTACATATGCATTACCGTTAAATCTATATTGTAGTGCGGGTCCAACATACCATTCATTTGAACCATCTACATCGTTATGTCTAAACATGTTAGACAGACCTATCGTTAAATCATCATTTATTACCTGACCATAAGATGCGGTATAAGCGTACTCTCTTTTTTGGTCTTCTCGTGTTGGTGCAGTATACGCCTCATAAATTAAGTTTACGCCCCATATTCCTCTTTTACCAATACGATCACCTAAAAGTAGTTTTGGTTCTATACCTTGGTATTTACCATCCAATAATTTGTGTTCAAAGTACAAAGTTGGATTACCCCATATCTTACCCCATTCGGCAAGTGCGTATCTTATCTCCCACGAAAACCCTCTGAAACCGTATGAAGATTCATACCCATCAGATTTATAAACTGTGTGAATATATAGATCCAACTCTAATCTATTAGCTAGACCAAATGCAATCTCATCTCTCATTCTAACTTCTGTTGGGTCACCACCTCTTGGTGTTCTCATATCGAACCATTTTTCATACATCACAGTACCCTTAGGGACCATAATATAAGTTCTGGTTGATGGAAATTTTCTTACTAATGTCCAAGCGGGTTGGTTATTCTCACCCACTAATTCGAATTGACTATACTTTTTGGCTGTAACTACAACCTCGTTTAATTTTTTAACTTGTGTACTGTCTTGTTGACCATTACTAAGTGCTCGTCCCGAGTATTGTGCCGATAATTGATGTGTTCCTAACACTAACAATATTGATAATATTAATTTTTGCATGTATATGTTTTTATTTAGATAAAATATAAATAAAATTTAGACAATAGTCAACTACCTTTCAAATAAAAAAATACCCAATCCATTCCAAAAATCTGACATATCCTCACCACTTGTATAAATTTCTCTTTGATGGGTCACAAATAGTTTTTCCTCGTGTATCACTCGATCTAACGCACCACTGTTCCAATTCCAATCATCCATTATGAGTATTGTTTTGTCTGAGAATTGGGGGATTAATTTTTTAAGTGTAACATACTGATCATGGAATTTAGTATCCCCGTCATAAAATATAATATCTAACTTAGGTAGTTGGGTGTAATCAAATGTGGTATAGTCTGTTTTATAAACGTCAATCTGTTCAGTTTTTCCAAACCTCTTAACATTATTTAAAAAATCTTCTTGTGGTGGGGTGTCAATACCTTGTTTTAAATATGTTGCTAATTTCTGACTCACACCCATCGGCATAAGGTTGGGTGATGCAAAATTATCAATACCTATACTGTGAAGATTATCATTATTGTAGATTGATGAACAAAAAGTTGCTCCTCTGAAGACACCTATCTCCAAATAAGTCCCACCTATTGAACATAGGTTATTTAAGAAACATCTAACTTTGTTACTAGTGATACCGTGAATGTTGAGTACGTCTTGGTTAAGTTTAGAAACCTCTCTATTCCCCCACTCAATGGATTCATCAATGTGTTTAATTAGATCCATTTAATTTCTTTTTTTTGTGTTCAGAGACAATATCACAATAATTACAATCCCAACATTGAAATTTACATTTCTTGATCTTATTTCTCCAACCCCTTAACTCTTCATGAGGGACACCATCTAAATATATTTCTGAGGATTTTGATAAGATGTCCTTACCTTGTGAATAAGATTCCACTATTTCCATAGTTTCATTTAATCTATCAAAACTATCCCTACCATGCATTTTATAGACATCGATATGATTTAGGTATTCATCAAATTCTTTTTTAAATGGTGGTATGGTTGCAGTTTTAAAGAAGAACGCACCGATTTCGTTTTCCCATTTATGTTCACATGTGACTTTTGATATCTCATGGTGAAAATACGGTAATTCGTTAGGTTTTCTTAAGTTATTATATGAGTAGTGTTCATCCATAACGGGACATCTACCTAAACAACCTTCATTTGTTAATAACGCAATCTCAACGTATCTACCATGTTTTTGTTGAAACATGAGTTGTGCTCTTCTAATGTTCTTTAGTTCCTCCATATCCCTCATCAATATTCTATCAACATTAATGTAGTCAAACCCTTGTTCGGCGGAGTACCAAAAATCTTGTGCGGTATTAACCTTCCTGAGTATGGTATTTTTAATATGCATCTCAGGAAAATGGTCCTTTAAACCCATAGCCACCCAATGACCGTGAGGTATCGTCATGGACCTTAAACCTTTATCATAAAGTGGTTTTAAGTTTTCAATAAATAATTTATAATTTTCATATTTGGGAGACACGTTAAAATTATTGAATGTAGCACTAATTTTTATACCTAAAGTCTCCTGTATCATCAACGCATTATCAAAAACTGAATATCTATCGTCTTCATTTATAACAGACCCCATAGCATCCTGAGTAAAAGGGGGTATTCTACAGGTAAAGTATATATCATATATCCAATCCTTATTCTTTTGTAGAAATGGATAGAATACATGTGTGAACGCCTGTTCACTTAACATAGGATTTAATGGTATTGAGAATATTTTACTCATTTTCTAAACAACCTCCACAAATACCATTACATTCTGTTTTATAAAAAACACAATCTAAACAATCTTGTGGTATACTATAATCTTTATGGTTTTCTCGATATAAATCATCGAACTTATCCCTCAATGATAATATATTGTTTTCTCCCGATATTTTCAATACATTATCTATCTTAACTTTATCTTGTAATGGGTAACAGTGTATTGAGGATCCATCAGGGAATATATCTAAAGGCATGAAACCACAAATTTTATCGTAACCTGGTATTTTGAAAGTCGCGAACCCTAAAGAGTTCTCCATAATTGATTGTTTGTTTCCCCCCTCCCACAAACACGGTGGTACTTGACAATCAGAGGTCACTTGAATATTATTGTAAAGTCCAAACTTTAATATCTTAGTAACTTCTTTACCCATTTCTTTATTGTTAATTAGGTAAGTACCTGTTAAATCTAAACCTAACCTTATTGCATTTAATTTACCATCCAAAGCATGATATAACCACTTAATGTATTCAAACATTTTTCTTTCCTTCCAATCGGACGAAAGTGTTATTGCAATAAATAATCTTGAATTGTCCTCAAATCCCCATGTGTTTGCATAGGTTGAGTAAAGTGATAAGTAGTTTTTCTTAAATAGATTTAACCTATTTTTTTCATCCAACTCAGCACCATTAGGTAATATCCACCTAATATGTTTTATGTTGTTTGTTATATAATCTAAGGTTCTTTTACCAAATAGTAAATTACTGACAAGATTAACCTTATAACCTCTTGAGATTATATAATCCATCAGACCCATAAAATTTGAATGTTGTGTGGGTTCCCCTCCAAGTATTGTAACCTCCTCTCTAGATCCTTCAATATCAAAATGATCAAGTAGTTCACCTACTTTTTCTATTGACATCTCACCAAGAGTATGTTTTAGTCTCGCATCTTCTTTTGTGAAACAGAAAGAACAACCTTTAGCACATGTACCATTTATTGCTAAATTCATTTAGTTTTTTTTAGAAATCCATCTTCAGTGTCAATGGGGTGCTCTCAATTCCTTCCTCTTCTCTTTGTTGTTTACTTAAGGAGATACCAAACTTCTCGTGTTTGAGTCTGTGACAATCCGCCAAAGTGACACAATCTTTTACTCTTTGTTCTAATAATTGTTGTTCAAGTAATAAAGTTGCTAATTTTGTATTATAAGATGTTACGTTAGATATTATTTTATCAACCAAAACTTGTTTATCAATACCTCTACCAGATGAAAGTATGTCAATAACGGGTGTTGAATACGAATTATCTAATTGATATGCAAACGCCTCTCTTTTTTGTTCTTCCCAAGTATCCTTTTCTAAGTTAGATGCATCAACCATTAAATCTTTATGTCTCGTATAAAATCTATCTGAAATAACTTTTAATAAAACCACTTTATTAAAAACAACACCTAAATCCCTATCTTCCTGAGTAAGTGTATACTTAACTTTTTCTTCATCAGTTTCTGAAGATTCGGCTAAGACCGGAACCTCATCCATCAGCGATGAATTAGTTCTAATACTAATATAATCTTTGTATATGTCAGCGAAAATGAAACCCTTACCTTCTTCTTCAGTAATTACCGATGCATTTAGTTTATCTAACTCCAACCTCATATCGTCATAGATGTCATCAATACGCCCATAATAGTAATTCATGTAGGACCCAACAACTCGTATGTATCCAGGTATGTTTCCGGTTATTTTAAAAATAATATGTCTCATTATAAAAGTTTTTCAGTATCAGGTTTATCTGCCTCCCCCAACTTTAATTGTTTTCTCAATGACTCTTCTATTGAGAAACTATTTGTAGTTGCGTTTGCCATTAATTGATTAATGTTCTTATCTATAAATACTGTGTAAGAAGAAGCGAGAGATAAAACTTGTTTTTGTTGTTCTGCGGACATCATTAAAATAGAATCCAAGTTACCTGTACCGATCCTACCATATGAAATCATATCTAACATTGCTTGTTTTGCCATCCTAACAGTCCAATACTCATGTTCAAATTTATCTTCTAATTCTTTATTACCGATTACATCAATTAAATCACTACCATCAGGTAGTTTAGCATCGTCAGTATCTAAGAAATCTTTTATTAAATCAATAAAACCTTGTCTCTCTATGTAAGCATCTTTAAGATTTCTTTTAAATTTTCTAAGATCTATTTTCATATCTGAAATTGTGAGATCTACCAACTGTTTTCTTTTAGGGTCTGTTAAAAATTCTTTACTCTCCTCTTGGATTTGTATTTCCAAATCCTGTTTTTTAACGGTATATTCTAAATGTTCTACGGCGTCTTCTCTACCTCTAAGTTCAAGTAACCATTGTTTTAGTTTCGCATAAGGTGTTATTTGTGCACCCCCAACAAAATTTTCTGCCTTGTACCTTGGTAGTGCGAATGAAACTTGTTCCGCAACTTCAATTAACTTAGTATCTAAACCATCTTTTAGGTTGTTGGTTTTTTCATATTTATACTCTTCTTTCATATAATAAAAATTTTACTATAATATAAGTATAAAAAACAATTAAATAAAGTGTTTATTACTATTCTCTCCAACCACAATGACCTGATGAAGTACCAGCGTTTACTGCCGGTGGAAGACCCGCGGGATTTAAAACTCCCGTATCTGTTTGATAGTACATTTTCCAACTATCGTTATTCTGTAAAGAACTACCGTAACAACCTAACATGTATTGCCAATCTTGGCCCATAGCGAAATTCTCTTCCCCACAATTCGATCTTAATTTTGCAACATTACCAATATTCGTATCTGTAGATGTATCCCATCTTCTCAAATTGTAACCACCTTGGTAAGATCCCTCATTACCGGCATAACCCTTACCAACTTTAGATGGAATACCTTTTTGTTGTCCGTGTGCTGACCATGAACTTGATGAACTTGATATAGTCTCCGTAGAGAATTCCATTTTTATACTACTTGTACTCCATCCATATCCATGGGTTTCATTACAAAAAGAACTCGCTCCACCACTACTACTTATCGAGGTTACCCCATAGTTTGTTATTGTCGTTTCATTAGTTAAATTAAATTTATCTACCTCTGTTCTGTTACCCGCAAAAATCCAAGCAAACTCATGTTCTTTCCACATGGTTCCACAATCGGACCTACTATATTGTAAGTCATGGTTAGATTGGTGGGCGTAGTTAGTGTCGGTAAACATGTTGACCGCAGAAGTTGTGTTACTATGTAGAGACGTTGGTCCTTTATGTGCACTATCCGTATTTACAGACCACATAAAAAATATTCTAAGATTACACGCTCCTGATGTGTAGTTTGCGGGATAGTCCAATAACTCACCAATGTGGGTTGTTTGATCAGTTGCGTTGGTTGCCTTATGTACGTTCTTCCAAGGTGATGAGGATTTATATCCACCGGCGATGTAAGAATAATTAATTATTTGTCTGTACTTAAAATTAGTTCCTTCGTTTTGTTGTGCTGAAATTCTTTCCCAACCCTCATCCACATTAGACACACCCGTATAAACCATTAAATAACTTGTGTGTTCTGATGATTCTTCCAAGAATAAAGAACCAGATAATGGGTTCGATGGTCTCTGTGACTTAACACCTTTCGGTGGTCTTGCAGTAACTCTGTCCACTTTAAGTGAACCACTAACGGACATATTTTCGTATATCATATTCTTAAAATTTTATTCTCTCCAACCACAATGACCTGATGAAGTACCAGCGTTTACTGCGGGATTTAACCCACTTACACTTGTTGTACCCGTATCAGTTGCGTATGTAAATTTCCATGAATTATTGTTTTGGAGACCATTATAATTACCTAACATGTATTGCCAATCTTGACCCATAGTAAAATTCTCTTCACCACAGTTACCATCGGGTTTGACAACATTACCTATATTGGTGTCTGTTTGATTACTCCATCTCCTTAAGTTATAACCACCACTATATGAACCTTCATTACCGGCATAACCTTTACCAACTTTAGATGAGATACCTTTTTGTTGTGAATGGTTTGACCAATGAGGGGATGTTGCAAAAGTTTCCGTTGAAAAGTTTAATTTGACACCTCCACTTGAAGTCCAACCATAACCATATAGTTCATCCGAAAATGCCGAACCACCATCACTACCGTTTATTGTTGATAGTGTATATGCCGTATGTAAGGATTCTGTGGTTAAATTAAATAACTCAACAGTGGCACTACCCCCACTAAAAAGATATGCCATTTCTGTTTCCTTATGCATCGTACCTAAATCACTTCTTGCTATATTAGTATCCATCTCAGCGGTGTGTGTATAATTAGTATCGGTTACCATATTAATCGCAGATGTATATGTACCATGTACATTACTCGCACTCTTCCATGCACCATCATTATTAACAGACCATACGTAGAAAATAGTTCTACTACACGCACCTGAAGTATATGATGCAGGATAATCTAACAATTCACCCAAGTGTGATGTTTGATCTGTAGAGTTTACCGTCTTATGTACATTCTTCCAAGGTGATGAGGATTTATACCCTCCCGCCAAATAAGAGTAGTTAATAATTTGATTGAACCTAAAACTGGTTTTACCAAAATTACTTTGATTCGCAATTCTCTCCCAACCAGAATCATTTCCATTACCCGTGTAAACCATTAGAAAACTATTGTCGAAACTACCCGATGTCGTCATTTCTAAGAACATAGATCCTTTTTCAGGTGAGGAAGGTCTATCCGCCTTTGCACCTGAGGGTGGTCTTGTTATTCCCTGACCTCTTAACGACCCACTAATTTCTAAATTTTCAAATATCATATCTATAAATAGTTAATTTCTCCAACCACAATGTCCTGATGATGCACCTGCGTTAACACCTGGTGCTAACCCTGCAGGATTTACCGTACCCGTATCTGTCGTATATGAGAATTTCCAACTTGTATTTGTTTGACCTGTACCATCGTATGTTGCTAACATGTATTGATGGTCTTGTCCTAATGTGAAGTTTTCTTCACCACAATTTTGGTGGGGTTTAGGTACATTACCTATATTGGTTTCAGTAAAGACATCCCATCTTCTCAAATTATAACCCCCATTATATGTACCTTCATTTCCACAATACCCTTTACCAACCTTAGAACTAATCCCTTTCTGTTGTCCACTAGACGCCCATGAGGATGCCCTTGTCTCGAACACATCAGTAGCAAAGTGACATTTGTTTCCACTTTCAGAACCGTAACCGTAACCATAATTTTCATCAGAGAATCCTGATGAACCTAAAGTACTTGTAATAGATGAAGTTGTTGTTACATATGGTGAACCACCAGGATAATAAGTGGTATACATTGTCTCATTTGTTAAATTGAATTTCTCAACTGTTGCTACAGATCCACCAAAAACATACGCAAACTCCGTTTCTTTAAATAGGGTACCACAATCATCTCTCGCATTTAATAAATCCCATTTAGATTGGTGGGTGTATGTTGTTTCATTCACCATATCAATACCTGATGTATGTGTTGAGTGTATGTTAGTTGCGCCTTTATGAGCACCATCCGTATTTGTTGACCAAAGAAATAATTTAGTTTTACTACACGCCCCTGAGGTATAGTTTGCAGGGTAATCTAATAACTCACCTAAGTGAGATGTTTGGTCGGTTGCGTTAATTGTTTTATGTACATTCTTCCAAGGTGAACCTGACTTATATCCACCTGCCAAATATGAATAGTTTATTATTTGTCTGTATTTGAATCCTGTTCTGTCAGTATCTTGCGAACCCACTGGTTCCCAACCATCATCATAATTAGATGAACCAGTGTATGTAACAACGAAACTACCACTTGTAGATTCTTCTAAGTACATAGAACCTATCTCAGGTGAAGTAGGTCTTTCCCCTCTACTACCTCTTGGTATGATAAATTGTCCACTCACGTCAAGTGAACCACTAACTATTACGTTTTCTCTAATCATTTAACTCTTTTTTATCCTGTTACGACTACTCTTCCTGATCTATTTGTTTCAAATTTAACCACAACCACCCCATTTAAAGAATTTATTGCCGAAGGGAAAAATAAATCACCATTACTATCATATACCTGTACAATCACGTTGTCGGTTCCTAAACCATGGGTAAAAGTAACGGTACCCACATTACTGAATGTAGAAACATTAACCGCCGGTATCTTTTTCCAAGATTGCCAAGTATTATTATTTTTACCTCTAACCGCAATTCGTCCACTTCTATAGTCACCCGCAATTTGATGTTGCCATGATGAACTATATATTTGTGAGTAAAGAGCTCCGTCAGTTGCGTTACCTGAGAAGTTTGTCACACCACCTGTGTAGTATGTGATACCCGCACTATTTAAGGAGTCCGCATCAATCCCTCCAGTTGAATTTGTGTTTCTAAATGCAACACCATCAATCATATCCGCCGATCCTGCCGTTGTTGCATAATTTACAGATTGTGAACCAATATTACCTGTAGTAATTAAACCTAATTGACTAATGAAGTCGGCCTTACTATAATATCTAATATAACCATCTCCCGACGCGTAAATTCTACTTATGGTATCTGAAGCACCGTTCGCTCCCGATGTTGTATTAATCCAACCAGCTTGGATATAACCGTTTGCATCTGTACGTACTACTTTATTTGCCTCATTGTTACGTCCCGTATGAAGGTCTAAACCATCAAGTAAATCAGAATCTGCCGCCTTGTCTCCTGTTCCTAAATACCTACCGTCTAAATCGACTGTCTGATTAGTTGCCCCATTCACACTCGCCGTAAGAACACCATTACCAGTATCGAAACTTAATCCATCAACATAGTAATTATCATTTCCACTATCGGTGACTGTTTCTGTAGCCGTAGTTATACCCGTAACGTGTCCGTTACCATCTACTAAAATGTCTTGAACATACGTTCTACCACTATTGTTAGAAGATGTGGCCGCAGTAATATTATCGTGTGCTGTATAAGTTTCAGTAGTTAAATACCTACCATCAATATCGACAGTAAATCCAGCATTACCTGTTCCTGTGCCTGTAATTACACCTGTAGTATCATCAAACGTAGCTCCACTTATGTAATCTATATCATTATCATTTCCACTATCGGTAACTGTCTCTGTTGCTGTTGTAACACCCGTAACGTGTCCGTTACCATCTAATAAGATGTCTTGTATATATGTTCTACCCGAGTTATCTGAAGAATTAGCCGCGGTAATCGTTGGGTGTTGTTGGTATGAAGTATAGTTACCTGCGTGAACCACAATGTTACCATTGATTCTAACCGCACTGTTACCATTAACCACAAAGTTAACACCATCAGTTGCATCGTTATGTGATTTAATCTCAATGACAGAACCTGCCAATCCACCACTATTACTTGTGTGTAATATATGTGCGGTATCTGAGAAATCTGTGGTACCTTCTTTATCATAACCTGTCCAATAGATACCTCTACCTTGGTTGGATGTGGTTACAGGTCCATCAAACTCAATATTACCACTACCATTAATTACTTTATTATTTCCAACATATAAAGAACCAAGTGGGTCGAGTGTTACCGCACCATTCGCATTAACATTTAGGATTGGTACACCTGATGAATCTGAAACCGCGAATAGATCACCCGTCAAATCATCAGTGATTGAGAATAACTGGCCACTTGTACCTTGGATATCAAATATTGTTGATCCTGAAGTAGAAGATGTTAGAGTTAACTTATCAGTAAATTCTGACTGACCATTTGATCCTAAAGTTAATATTCTTGTACTTGATTTAACGAATTGTAAATTACCACCACTGTTTGTTGTTAAGTCGTTTGGTGATTCAACAATTCTAAACCCATTACCACCTAACCATTCAATACCTTCTGTTGGTCCTGGGTCTGCAATTGTAATATGGTTAACATTACTTATCGAACCATTAACCATATCAATACCACTACCGTTCATGTTAATGGCACCACTCATAGTTCCACCAGATTTTAATAGGAAGTCACCTGATGCATATCCTGCCGCTGAGTGGTCTCCCCATCCATATGCGGTATTCCAATTATTAATACTGCTTTGTTGGAAGTGTCCGGTGTGCCATAATTGGTATCCAGTACCCCATGACGCCGAGTCGTATGATTGGTCAGAGACGTAAACATTTGTACTGTACTTGTCGAACACCAATGCGTGTGACCCTTTTACATCACTACCATTATATGCACTAATCCAAAGTACATCATTCCAAGATCCCCCGAATCCAAGGTTAGTGTTTGATAGCATCGCTATCTTCAGTTTTCCTGATCCAAACGTTGCTGAATTTGGTTTTTCTGTACCACCACCTGAGTAGTGTCCACCTAAATAGGAACCAACAGCATTACCACTACTTGTATATGTTTTATTTTCTGAAAGTGATTTTAAACCATACCTACCATCAATATCGACAGTCCATGTACCTCCATGGTGTGTCCCTGTTATAATACCGTTACTCGTATTGAATGATGCACTTGTCGTATACCAGTTAACATCTGTATCAACCGCAAACCCTGAAATATCTACGGTACTTCCGTTTGATTTGGTTAAGGTTAGTATCTGATTACTACTGTTATATGTACCACTCGTTACAGTAACGTCTACTAGGGCCGATGATAAACTTACACTGTAAGTGTTTCCATCATTTCTTGTGAATTCAAGGGTACCTGAACCATTATTAAAAGTGGCACCTGTAGTGTAATAATCAACTTCCGAGTATCCCGCTATTGAATGGTCACCCCATGCATATGCGGTTTTAAAGTTCTGTATGTTTGTTTTACTTAATTCCTCACCGTCAATATAAAGTTTCTTTTGGTAGAGTTTCATCCACTCTTGATAGTTTCCAGTCCCATCTAAACCTACATCGTATGCTCTCCAAACAAATGGTTCACTATAATCATCAGAAGTCCAAAACTCCATTTCACCATCATTATTGGTGTAGTTAAATCTAATACCCGCACCATCATTAGTTCCTGTCGGAACAAACTTTATCATTGGGTTAGTACCTGTCATATTAAGATTACCCGATAACGATCCTCCCGACAATTGTAGATATCTATTGTCTACATCAACCGTATATGTGTCACCATCATTTCTTGTAAATGTGATTATACCATTACCACTATTAAATGTGGCACCTGTTGTATACTCGTCATTTTTCACGTACCCTTCAGTGGAATGGTCACCCCATCCATATGCGGTTTTGAAGTTTTGGATATTAGTTTTGGTGAGGTCTTCCCCATCTAACCTAAGTAAATCCCCTCTAAGTAATGCTGTTTTTCTATCTGACCATCCGTTTACTGTCCAATTACCTGTTTCTGAATTAACCTCAAGACCTTGTTCTGCATTGATATAAACATATTCGTTTGTCTGTCCTGTTGCATATGCGTAGGACTCACCTGCGTTTAATATTAGTTGTTGACCATTACCTCTTATATCACCGGCAATTGTAAGTGCTCCCGTAAATGTGTCTGTTGTATCTAATAGGTATCTACCATCAAGGTCAACAGTTGCACCCGCATTTCCAACACCCGATAATGTTACGACACCTGTACCTGTATTAAATGTTGCTGAATTAACATAATCGATATCATTTGTATCGGTATATCCTGTTAGGTATCCTACAGTGCTGTGATCACCCCATCCATATGCGGTGTCCCAATTACTTATGTTGGTTGATGTGAAATCACCGGCATCCCATATGAGATTACCGTCATTCTTTAAGTTACCGCTTGTGAAGTTTATATCACCTCTAAGGTTCCCAATTGCAACACCACCATTAACGTGTTTAATGAAGAATTGGTCAGGTGTACCTGTTGCAGATGAATTACCTGAACTTAATATTGTACCTGCATCAGGAACGTGTACGTCAAGAGTACCTGTCATGGTGTCTCCACCTAATTTTACAAATCTACCATCAATATCTACAGTGAATCCTGCGTTACCCACACCAGTACCTGTTATTACACCTGTACCTGTATTGAATGTCGCTGAATTAATATAATCGATTGTGTCTGTATTAGTAACAGTTTCTGTTGCGGTAGTGATACCAGTTATATGACCATTACTATCAACTAATATATCTTGAATGTATGTCCTTCCACTATTATTAGAGGAGGAAGCCGCACTTATATTCTCATGTTCGGTATAGGTTTCAGTAAAACCAGTTAGATATCCAACAGTACTGTGATCTCCCCACCCATAAGCGGTATCCCAATTTTGATCTTTTCTTGTACCCGCACCTGTACCTGTCGCCGGTTTGGAGTATATACCTTCTTTGTACATTAACTTACCATCGGCAAGTATTGTCATTGTGGGTTGATTTGTTGATAACACTATAGACGCACCAGAACCATAACTAGAACCGTCACCATGGTAATGTGTTATATATGCTCTTTGTGTACCAGCCCCTGGGTTATCACTAAATTCAATTCCCGTACCTAACCCATTACTTGAGTTTTCTAACTTTAAAGTATATGTGTTATTACTTGAAATAGTACCCCCACTAAGTGGTAAGTATCTTCCATCAATATCAACAGTAACATCGGATGCACCCTTAACTTTATAAGTGATTACACCTGTACCTGTATTGAATGTTGCACCTGTTAGATAGTAGTTTACGTCAGTATCCAACGCAAAACCCGTAACATCTACCGTGTCGCCATCTGATTTTGTCAATGTTAATGTTTGACTTGAACCATCATATGTACCACCCGTTACAGTAACTTCCGATAATGTTGCAGATATATCAACAGTATAAGTGTCACCATCATTTCTTGTGAATGTAATGATACCCGTACCACTATTAAAAGTAGAACCTGTCGTATATTCATCGGTATTGACCACAGTTTCTGATGATGTGGTTATACCTGTAACATGACCATTACCATCTAATAAAATATCTTGTATATATGTTCTACCACTGTTGTTAGAACTACTTGCCGCATTTACATTAGGGTGTTGTGTTAGGTAATTTTCATCTGCATGGTCACCCCATCCATATGCGGTATCCCAATTAGTTATTTGAGTCGATGTGATATTGTAAGCGGCATGAGCCGTAAATATTGGATCGGTTTCTGTGAATGACGTTAAATACCTACCATCAATATCTACAGTATAAGTATCTCCGTCATTTCTTGTGAATGTGATAATACCGTTACCTGTATTGAATGTTGCACCTGTTGTAAATTCGTCTGTATTAGTTACAGTCTCACTTGCAGTTGTTAAACCTGTAACATGACCATTACTATCAAGTAATATGTCTTGTATGTAAGTTCGACCACTATTATTAGATGAAGATGCTGCAGATATATTCGGGTGTTGTGTTAAATAGGTATTACTATCAACACTACCGTCCGCTTTCAAGAATTGAGATGAAGTACCCCCACTTTTAATAAATGAAGATGCAGTAACGTTCCCTGAAAAGACCGAATTCTGAGAAGTGTCGATATTTAATGCGGTTGTGTTGTTTGTTACTAATGCAACGTTGTCACCCCCCGTTGAACCAAGGTAGAATCCGTCTCCCGTAGCGGCTGACGTAAAGTCTTTGGTTGTTATCTTGTAATCGTCACCGTCGGCGTTATTTCTAAATAATATAGAATGGTCGTCATCGTCCGTTGTGTCTTTTAAAACTATTTGTGAGGAACCTCCATGAACTTGTAAATTTGTTGTAATTAAACCACCCGTCATCGTACCTCCACCTAACTCAACGTACCTACCATCAATATCAACAGTAAATCCGGCATTACCCACACCAGTACCTGTTATTACACCTGTACCCGTATTGAATGTTGCGGAACTCACATAGTCAATATCATTTGTGTCTGTATTGACGACAGTTTCAGTGGCCGTAGTTAGTCCTGTTACGTGTCCATTACCGTCTAATAGTATATCTTGGATATATGTTCTTCCACTATTGTTAGAAGACGCTGGTGATGCAATTGGTGGGTGCTGTGTTAAATATGTATTTGAATCTACACTACCATCCGCCTTTAAGAATTGTGATGATGTACCCCCACTTTTAGTGAATGAAGTAGCAATAACTTCTCCTGAAAAAGTAGCGGTATCGTTTTGGTTAAGTATTAATAATGATTTCCAATTCGCACTCGCTCCTAATTTAACATCAAAACTAAAAGTATTCGCACTTGTTGATGAAGTGTCAATAGTTTTTATTCTTTGGTAGTAAGTTCCGTCAGTACCTTGTATACTAAAATTACCCCCCAATTCGAGAGTGGGTCCTGCAGTTATATTACCAACAGTTATGTCGTTTGTTGTAATATTCCCTCTTGTAGTTACACTATCTAAGGTGTCTGTCTCAGAATAACTTGTTAGGAATCTTCCGTCAATGTCTACGGTAAACGTATCCCCATCATTTCTTTTGAATGTAATTACACCGTCACTAGTATTAAAAGTGGCACCTGTCGTATATTCATCATTATAGTCTGTTAGGAAATTTTGATCATCAACCCAATCTCTTGTTGCGATGTGATACCACGTTGATCCCGTTATTGAGTCAGTACCCGCAAAATTTCTAAAGTATAATCCGTCACCATTAACTATTGTTGATCCCCCTAATTGGAAACCATAATTACCGTCTGTTTGAGATACATGTAATATTGTGTTGTGACCACTGATAGGTCCGTTAGACGCGTAATTTCTATATATACCAAATTCTGTATAATCATTAGCGTCACCATTTGTACTATATAATTCACTATGTACTTGTGCCCTTGTGTCTAAAAATCTACCGTCTATATCAACAGTAAATGTGTCACCATCATTTCTTTTAAATGTAATTACACCGTTACCACTATTAAATGTAGCACCTGTTGTGTATTCATTGTTGTAGTCTGTAAGATAACTTCCTGTTTCTGCCTCGATACCATCTAATCTACTATCTAAAGTGGTTAAATCGGTATTATCTAATAATCTTTCTTCAGATCCTTTTTGACCACCCTTCCAATAGTTGTTTTGTCCGTCCCATAATAATGAACCCGATAATAAATCAGGAGAAGTGTTGTCTCTAACCTCTATACCCGCATTTTGTGCCCCACTACCATTTAAAGATATGATATTATCACCGATCTCAACAGTTGTTGAATCCACTCTTGTTTCTGTTCCCTTAACTAAAAGATCACCTTTGATAGTTACGTTAGAACCTGTAAATTCTAAACCACCTTCTATTGTATCTAACCTACCATCTAAACCTGTAATATTACCATCTAAACTACCAGTCTTAGTTTCTAAAGAACTTAATCTATTATTTTGTGATGTATTGGTCGAATCGTTAGATGATGTGTAGGTATTAAAATCACTTCTAACACTACCACTTTCAGTTTCTAAACTAGTTAATCTAATATCTTGGTTTTGGTTGGTTGTGTTGTTAGATGAGGTATAAGTATTTAAATCATTTCTTAATGTAGTGACATCTGTATCACTCGCATATGTATCATCAATACTCGCAGTGAATGATTCTATTGAATCTAATCTACCGTCTTGATTGGTATTGGTGGTATCTAAACTACCTGTCTTGGTTTCTAATGAATCTAACCTTCCGTCATGAGAACCTGAAGTTGTTTCAAGTGACCCTAATCTATTATTCTGAGTAGTATTCGTAGTTTCTAATGAACCACTTTTGGTTTCTAAACTACCAACTCTGTTGGTTAGGTTAGTTACATCTGTGTCAGTAGCATAAGTATCATCAATACTTGCGGTAAATGACTCTATGGAATCAACCCTACCATCTAAAGTATTTATATCGGTTGTTAAACTCCCAGTTTTAGTCTCTAAAGAATCTACCCTACCACTTAAGTTTTGTTTATCTGTTTCGTTTGAAGACGTGTAGGTATTTAAATCACCCCTTAGATCAGTTATATCGCTATCTAAACTACCTGTTTTGGTTTCTAATGAACCTAATCTATTATTTTGTGATGTATTGGTTGAATCGTTGGATGATGTATAGGTATTTAAATCATTCCTAAGAGTTGTTACATCAGTATCAGTTGCGTAAGTATCATCAATACTACTTGTGAATGATTCTATACTATCTAATCTACCATCGTGTGAACCACTTTTGGTTTCTAAACTACCTAATCTACTATTTTGATTTGTATTCGTAGAATCATTAGATGATGTATAGGTATTTAAATCATTCCTAAGAGTTGTTACATCAGTATCACTCGCATATGTATCATCAATACTCGCAGTGAATGATTCTAAAGAACCAATTCTATTGGTAACTAAATTATAATTTGTAGTATTTGTTATATCAACTTGTTCAGAACCACTAATAACAGTTTCCGTATTTAATTTGGATTTAACTCTAGCATCCGTATAGTAAAGGTTAGTTGATCCTTCTGTAATTGAGTCTGTGTCACCAGCTCCACCGACGAAAACTTTATTACCCATACCATTATGATTGGTACAATAGTATAATAGTGTTTGTGGTGTGTCTTGATTTACAATAATTTGAACGTATGCCCCTGATCTACCTTCAGTACCATTTACAGTTACACCATCTGTGTATTGATTGTTATCTGTCGTTGAGAATCTAAATGGATGTCCTGCATTTGAAGAGTCTGACACATCAAACCTATAAACTAGTCCTTTCGCTAATGAGACAATTTGTTGTTCTACACCATCTATATAATATACACCACCACTTGCAGTTACGGTAACATCAACATATTGTGTTATTGGTGAGGTTGAATTTAAAACAAACTCAGAACCTGAAACAACATTTTCCGTATTTAGTTTTGATTTAATATCGGTATTTAAAGAACCACTTTTGGTTTCTAAACTACCTAATCTACTATTTTGATTTGTATTAGTTGAGTCGTTGGATGAGGTATAACTATTAAAGTCAGACCTTATAGTACCATCCACACTACCCGTAAATGTTTCTAATCCATCTAACCTACCGTCATGTGATCCCGTAATAAACTCTATCTCCCCTAACCTTTCAATTATAGAACCTGACGCTAATTCTAAAGAGTTTAATTTAGATGAGTGTGAACCACTCGTTGTTTCTAATGAACTTAATCTCCCATCATGTGAACCACTAGTTGTTTCTAATGAACTAAGTCTATTATTACTTGCGGTATAATGTGCCGCAAATGCTTGGTCATTCGCAGTATCAACACTATTGATTAATCCTACGATTTCAGCAAACGAATCTTTATCGGCTTCAGAAGAATCTAAAATAGCGTCTACATCTGTTTTTAGTGATGCCACATCAACCCCATCGACAGTACCTGTTAATCCAATACTACCAGTAATAATCAATCCATTACCAAAAACAATTGAGTTTCCGTCTGAAGATATTATTTTATTACCCGCCGTTATTTGTATAGGTGCATCTAATTCTATATTACCCGTTCCTGAAGAACTTAATGTAATATCACCATCAACTGTTTGTAGTGTGATAGTATCAGAACCCGTTTCTAATATTTTTATTGATTCACCACTATCTGTAGTGACTCTTAATTCAGTACCTGTAGTTGAAAGTACTTGTTGTCCATTTATATATAATGACCCTGATGAAAGATATAAATCTCTCCACTCCTTGTCGGGTGCACCTAAATCAATTGTATTTGTGATACTAGGTATAATTGAAACATTAGTTATCAAACTGTCTGAGGATATCGACGCGGTTGCTGTTGTACTTGCAATCCGATCTAAACTTAGACCCGTAACCCCACTTGCGGGAACATTAATTAAACCACTACCATCTCCTCTAAAAGAACCAGTGAACGAACCCGATAATTGGGCTAACTCTTCATCACTGTCGTTAGTGGCCATTAACTTTAAACGACCATTATTTACTTTAAGAACTTTCTTGTTCGATCCGTGACCTAACTCAATTTCAGATGCAATTAATCTTTTTAAAGTATTACCACTATCGTGAAGTTGTACATCACCATCACTATTCTTAGTTATTTTTGTACCACCCAAATCGATAGTACTTCCCGCTAAATATATATCATTCCATCTTTTAGTGTCGCTACCCAAATCATGAGTAAGTGTTCCTTGAGGTAACAACGATCCACTAATTGTTTGATCCCCAATGAATATATTACTTCCAGTAGTAGCTGCGGTATTTTTATAATCATTAAAACTTGATGTGAGTAAGTAGGAGGCGGCGTGTGATGCACTTATTGCATTATCAACACTTCCGTCAATCTGTGCAGTACCATAGATAGTTCCTTGTACTGTTAAATCCCCTTGTATTTCTGCAGATGCGGAAACGGATAGGGATCCTGTAATGTGTGGATCAAATATATTCATCTATAAAAACGTTTTTCTTATTAGATAAATACTTTATAATTCAATAGTAATTTGGTTTTGATGAGATTTATAAGGACTAAATATATTTTTTCTAAATTAATGATGTGGTTCCATGAAATTTAAACCCGGTAAGTCTTGTGTAGAGTCTTTCTCCGTTGGAAGTAGTTGGTAATCCTCTTGAAGGGTAATGTTTTCTAAAATAGTCATGTATTCTCCTTATCTCGTCATCTCCGATCTCCTTTCTTAGTTTGTCAATTATGATAACTTGTATAATATCATACCATTTCATATATGTGGTATGAAAAAAACCATTAAACTCATGATCAAAATAATTTTTAATGTCATCAATATCATTAATAATTAATTCATAGGAGTCATCAGGTTTTTTTTTGGTTTTAGATAGAGGGGATATTATCACGCGGTCGCAACAATCAAATTTAAAATGATCATTATTGTTTACTTTTAGTTTAAATGGAAACTTTACACTATTAATATCAGGTACGTTATTGTGAGCGTCTACGATTGATAAGGGTATATCATCAAATACGAAATTGTTCCCTTTCTTACTTGATTTTTTATATTTTTTATCATGCAATCTTAAATTTGTGTGTAACATTAGTTGTTCTATATAACAAGAACCGTAAACCTCATCGTCTATCCTTTTTTTATTTGAATAATAATGATTTAGGGTTTCCCTACATACTTTACCAAAGGTTTCATGGTTTCTTACGTACGTAATGTTCATGTTTGGTATAGATTCAAAGTGAACTTCATCAAAGACCTTATCACTCATATTTTCCATCAAATCGAAGAACAATTTACTGTAAGTTCTATCGACATGGGGGTAATCCATATCTTTTGACGTTTTTTCTAAAATTATTTTAGGTATCTTATTGTTACTGTCTTTCACTAAGGATCTAAAAGGGTATTTATTTTGATCCATCTCCTTTTCATCCAAATTACAAAACCAATAAATAAAAAGGTTCTTGAGTGTCTCACCCTTACCATCAATAAACATATCCCTGTGACTAAAAATATAGTCACTATCATATCTATCCAATAATATTTTATTAAAGAGTAATGTGTCGGTATCAATATGAAGAAAAGGTTCTTTTATTGATTCATATACCTTTATTTTTGGAATACTCCACGTGTCCGTATCTCCTTTGACGAGTATGTCATGATTTATCTCATCGTAAGGTATGCCAATATCTTTTATTTGTTTACATGAAATTTCATCACCGTAGAAACTTATACTTCCATAATGTTTTTTGGCTAAAATGGCACTTAAATATTGAGTGTATAATAACTCTTTCCATATTAAGTTTTGTTTGTCTATGTATGTGTGAATTACTTTCATACTAATGCTTATAGGTAAATGGGTCTTGTTTTTTTAACCTCTCTATTTTTTCCTTATATCTTAACTCTCTTTTTTTCTTTTCTTTTCGGTCCTTAAACCATCTAATTATTTTTCTAAACATTATTTAAAAATTACGATATTATTTAAGACTAATACATCAATGTCTGTTGAGTCAAAAGTATCTAATGCGTCTTTAGGGGTTAAGACCATTGTCTTATCTTTAATGTTGAATGATGTGTTTAACAGTACAGGGTGTGACGTTAAAAACTCGAATTCCCTTAAAAGATTATGTATGTCATTATCATGATAAACTGTTTGTACTCGTGCGGTACCGTCAACATGGGTTGTGGAGACAAGAACATCCCTATATCGGTCACGAACCTCAACAACTTGATTCATATATCTCAAATCGTCATTCATTATAAAATATTCATGTTGTCTTTCTTTAGTTACCATAGGTGCAAAAGGTCTAAATCCTTCCCTCCTTTTTACCATTTTATTTATTCTATCCTTCATTTTAGGGTTTGTAGGGTCGGCTAAAATTGATCTATTCCCCAATGCTCTTGCACCAAATTCTATTTCATTCCTAAACCAACCGACGACTTTACCCTTTCTTATTTGTTTGGCAACTATTCTATATAAATTTTTATTACTAAGATACATGGTCTTCCTATCACCCAACTGTTTCTTGGATTTTGAATTTACGGTGTACGATGGACCCAAAAACGGGGTATTGGGTATCTCAACATTTGTCCCGTTGTTAATATAATAATTAATTACAGAACCTATAGAGGACCCTGCATCAGATGGTGCTGGTGGTACCCATACCTTCCTAAATCCAGTGTTTCGATATATCTTACCATTCGCCAACCCATTATACGCACATCCACCACCCAAACATAAATTACTAGTCCGATACTTTTTACCAACATAATCCAAAAGATCAAACAACACCTTTTCATAAACATGTTGAACCGCATATGCTAAATCCTTATGTATTTTTTTTATTTTTTCGTCAGGAGTCCTTGGTAACAAACCCAATAATTCAGATAACTCATAGTTGTACATAATTTTATCTGACTTATGCCAATTAAAATATTTTAAATTACATTTTATTTCTCCGTTTTCGAATTTTATTAATTTACTGACCTTCCCAACCAACTTAGTTTTATTCCCATAAGATGTTAATCCCATAACTTTGTATTCACCCTCGTTTGGTCTAAACCCTAAGAATGAGGTCATTGCAGAATAAAACAAACCTAAAGAATGTGGGTAAGATGAAATGGTTTCAACATCTAAAACCCCCCCATCGTATTTGGATATGGTTGTTGTGTCGTATTCTCCTACACCATCAATAGAAACTACTGCGGAGGTTTTATAAGGAGAACTAAATGATGAATAATATAAGTGTGAATGATGATGTTTTGAGAAAAAAATATTATCAGAAATATTAGGTAGTAGTTTTTTTAACTCTCGTCTATTTCTATAAGATTCCCATACTCTTCTAATTGATAATAAGGGTTTGGTTAGTAATTGTTTTTTTGAGTATTCTTTAACTCTTTGACTTTTCAACTCAACATCTTCATAAAAACAAACCACCTCTACATTTTCCTTTGTTAAAGAATACTTTTTTGTAACATAGTTTAGTACTTTCTTAGGAAAACTATAGTCATGTTTTACTCCCGTGAATTTCTCTTCTTCACACGCGAATATTAATTTCCCGTCTTTAAATAAACATAAAGACGAGTCGTGATAATAAGATGAGATCCCGATTGCATACATAATAGTTTGTGTTATTTAATCTTTACACATATATTCATTTTTATTATTTTCTAATAACTCAATACATTTTAACATCCAACCCTCATGTCCTTTCCATGACCAATGGTAATCACCATTACCCATTTCATGATCAATTGATTCATAACGAAACTGAACATCTTTAAGATCCCATAGTAAAAATCTAACACCAAATTGTTCTAATTTTTTTAATATTTTTAACGCTTGTTCATACTGATATTTTTTTAATATTTCACCGTGTTGTACTCTATACTCAACCAAAACCGTTTTCAATGAATTAAATAATTCCACATTATATCTACTATCATCCTCATCAAGTACTAAGGGGGTGTCCTCACTTGTATGGTTAATAAAATCCTGAGGTAAAAAATTCATATATTTACCACTTTTCTTATCGATCAGTTGAAACCTTTCCGACCATGATAAACCGACCACAACAATGTCATTAGGTTGTATGTTTAGTAACTCGTCGATTAATGAATTAATTATCCAATCATTAGATGCCCCACCTATCGATCTATTAATTTCATTCATATTAAAATGGTCCGCAACACCTTTTCTCCATAACACACCATGTGGTTTTAGTTTATAATACTCCCCATTAGGTGGTCGATCTTCAACACACCCATCACCATAAGTGAAACTGTCACCAAAGAACCAAATCTTATTTTTCATATTATCCAATTCGAGTATTTCCGTAATGAATAACCTTAATATCTTTTTCTGTCTTATATGATCTCCACGGATCCACCACTACCGACCCATCAGGGAAATCATAATCATGGTGTTTACCCATATGTCCCAATAAGTAAATTCCTTTAATTGGGGTCTCTAAATCATACTGTACTTTGTATTTACCACCATACGAAGATTCACAGTAATGACCAACAAGAATAGATGAAGAACCATCTAAATACTCTACGTCAGGTTTATATGATTGACCTAATATAATAATCGGTAGGTTACGTTTATTTGATTCAACAACTAACTTAGTTGCAATGTTTTTTGCTTGTACTTCTCTTGCTAACATAATCGCATCAAATAAGTCATACCCTAAATTCAATTCTTGGGCCATGTATCTTAATGCGATATTATCACGAGGATGACATCCTCCACCATCTCCCATTCCTGCTTTCATATATGCGGGTCCTAAAATTCTATATGTGGATCTTTCAAGTGCTCCTGTAATAACATCAGTATTAATGTTACCCGATTTTTCAGCAACGTCTTGAATCATGTTAACCAGTGCGACTTTGGTCGATATAAACGTATTGTAAAATATTTTAATTCCTTCGGCTTCATCCCACGTACCAAGTTCATACCTCGTACCTTCAGTAATAAATGTTTTATAAAAGTCTAATAGTAATTTCGCGTCTCCCGTTTCGGAACCATCTTCTGTTCCGATGATAATCATTTCAGGATTTACCATATCCCATTTTACAGTACCCATTGCAATTAGATATGGATTATATATAAACCTACCATTTGGTATTAAGTCAATAAATTCTCGTCTAATAGTACCAGGTAGGACTGTTGAGATTAAGACAATGAGTTGATCTTTAGAGACATATTTATTTACCTCCGTTAGAACTTCTTTCACTATGTCGTAATTAAAATCCTTATTTTCTAAATGTGATGTTGGGTATCTTCCATCATAGTCTGGATGGTGTGGTGTTGGAACAGCAATGAAAATTAGTTCTCTACCACCTTCACAAACATCCTTAATTGTTGGGACCATTCTAAAGTTATCTGGTTGTACTTCAGTTATGTCATAACCAACGACGTTATGTTTCTCCGCCATTACTTCGGCCGCGTCTTTTCCGAGTTTACCAACTCCAATAAATCCTACGTTCATATTTTACATGTATTTAATACATATAATGTATAATAAAATGACGTATTAGTAAAGTGTTTTAATGTCTTTAAATTATCGTTTTATGGGTTTTTGTATATTGTTTTTTTGTGTGTGAAGGGTCTATTTCTTTAAATAGATCTTGTAGTGTTTGACCCTTCATTAAGACATTGAAGTTATGTAATAGATTAGGTAACATCTCCTGAGTTATCTTAAAACACTTTTCCATATCCCAAGACGCAATTTCTTTCATTACATCAAAAATTTTATTCATCCTTTTATAGTAGTCAAGTTCTTCATCATAACTCTCATCCCACCATTTAGAAAATGTCTTGTATCCTTGACTTCGTAAAACCTCTAACGACCTGGGGTTACCCACCAATATAAATGGTTGAGCAACAAATATGGGTTTGTATATTTTCTCTGAGAAAAATACCGTCGTTTCATGAGTTAATGATTCAGACACGATATTTACAAATGAATCCGTATGTGCTTTCATATTTAAATTCATTGCCTTATTATTTTCCAAGTCAGGTTCATCGTACCAATAGTGTTCTCTCGCATCGTGATTCCTGTAGTAATTTTTAATGGTGTTTTTCCATTTATCATTATACTCCTTAGGTACACTTTGATCAACCCAATTCAAATACTCATCTGGATTATTTGTACGAAGTCCACCCAAGGATGAAATGAATTTACCCTCAAAAATATCGTGACTTTTTAATAATCCGTAAATTAAAACCCTATGTAGTTTGGGCACCCTATTGAAATTTAAGAAATGGTATTTTTTTCTTTTTGTAAGTGATGATTTGATAAAATCAGATAGTTTCTCCCTTCCACCTATCTCACATTTAGGGTCAGTTATTTGACCTGGCTCATGAAACCATAGATTACAACCAAAATATGTGTAATCTAATATAGTATATGAATCTTTTGTTATGTGACCATTCGTCTCTAAAAACTCTTTACGTTTTTTTGCAATTAAATTAGTTGTAATCATATAGAGATTAGTTTTATCTAAACCATATTTTTTAGATAAATTATCAAACCACACATAATTATGGTCATCTTGACCAAAGAAACCTTCTGTAGGTTGTAAAAAACATATTTTACATTTACCACTTTTCGAGTCCTCGATTATTTTAGGATCTATATCAACCGTACTATACGCATCAAACAATTCGTTATTGTATAAAACAATTGGGTATATATATTTGATATCGGGATTATCCGTTTTTATATCATCTAACGTATAAATTTTGTGTCTAAAAACGTCATGATCTAAAAAAACCTCAAAACTTTGACTCCTCAAGCAGTGAAAGTGATCCATTATCTCTTTACTCTCATCACCAGTTCTTTTATAGGGAAATACAATACCTAACTTATCACTTAATATATTAATAAATTCATAATTACCATCACGATCGTGTTCAGTTAGTAGTGGGTGGGTGTGCCATGGGTGAATATTATATGATGGGAGGTTTGAACTTACAAACTCAGGTCGACCTTGAGTGTCGTACACAAATATTTCATTATAAACTAGATTCATTTTAATTTAGTATTTTATCCTCGATAATATTAATTATTTTATCCAACCGTTTCCATATATCACCAATTTCATCGTAAGATGTGTCACACCAATCTGTTAGGTGAGTGATATCAAGATTCAGGTGTTCTTTTACTTCATGTTTAAGGTTTGTCAGCGACCCCTTACTTGAGAGTAATATGAACTTCTTATCTTGTTGGATACATTTCATTGTTTTTTCTGTTATAAAATGTAAACCTTCTGACACATCACTTTCAACTACTATTACAAAGTCAACGACTTTATAATAATCACCGTTATAATAACGTGTGTGTGAAATCCCATGTGTAAGATTATTGACATCTAAAACCAATTTTTTTGGGAGTTTTGATAACCCGTCTTTAATCTTTATTTTTTGACTTTCAGTAATACCAACCTCGTTGAGGTAATCCGATGTTTTATCATAAAAGAAATTACCCTTATTATTCGTAACTCCATCACCAAAAAAACTAACATGTCCATTACCAATTAAATTGTGGTGAGACAGCAAACCAACCATAGAAGTTCTTGGTGGTTTACTTTTTCCACTTAGAAACAAATAGTCTTTATGTTTAATATCTTTATCTGAATACATAGGTTTGTATTGATCCATATATTTTATAAAAAATGGTAAAAAAACCACGTTACCACCTTTCGTTCTAATTGAATTAATATCGTTTTCAAATTCTAATTCATAGGTGTTTGCATATATGGTAATTAAAGATGAATCCTCAAGATCTAAAACAAAATCAATAGTTAATTTACCAATAATTTCCGTAGATGCATCTATTATCAATTTACGACCATCATTAAGAAATCCCATTAAGTCTCTTTTATATAAATCAACATCAAACCCATATGGTGATACAACAACCGTTTCACAATGTTCGATTGTTTTCGTTTGGTTGGGGAATTTTAAAAAACTTAATTCGGGTTGGTGATCATAACCGTGGATATAAACTAATTCATTTATTACCATAAATTAAATTAATTTTCGTTTAGTTTTTATATTATCCGAATTTTTAGTTTTTATGTTATTCGAACTCAAATGAGGTATAATTACCTCTTCAGCAAATTTTTCATGACCATAGGATGTTGGGTGTACACCTCGATTACCATCCTTGTCAAATGACATTGGCATCCCTAACTCATCATAGTTATTTTGAACCCATTCCATACAACCGTCAATAGGTAGAAATTTATCTAGATTTACCTTAGAGAAAAGAGGTACTATTTCAGGGTGATATTTTAAGTGTCCCCATTTAAATATATCCATATAAGTTGACATAAAATAATCAATACCCAAACTGTCTAAGTACCACTGAATTCTTAATATGTGTTCGATAGTAAAGACCATGGATGATATTTCATTATGAAAGACTTCATAGTATGATTTAACTTCTTTACTTTCCCAATTAATGTTTAATATTCTCCAATTAAACTTACCATCAATAACATCGGTTGGATTTTTTATAGTATTATCATCTTTACTAAAAAATCCCCATGTTTTGACATCTTCTGTGTCTTCAGTATAATACTCATGTCTATTAACTCCCGACCACATTATACCAACTAATATTTCTTCTTTCTTATATGTTTTAAGTAACTCATCTAATCCTGAAATAACCTTACGAGAAATTAGTCCATTACCTTGTGATGCCATTCCTTTGTTCATCACATTTAAATTTAATTTTTGTGCCAAATGTCCCGGCCAATTCCAATCTTCAAATGTGAAACTACACCCACTTGCTAATAATACTTTTTTCCCCTCAACCATTCTTAGAGTTTTTATTATAAATATAAATCTTATAATTTTTTAATGTAGTCAAGTATGTTTATCTCCTCAGGGGATTCAACATAATCTTGTGCACCAGGATTAGCCCACTGAGGTTCTAAAACCCAACCTTCTTCCTTAGCGATGGTGAGTACTTCATTAACATATTTATTATGTTTAGTATCATCACCATTTAATGTTGTCTCCAACTCCTTGATATTTGTGTCAGGTATCAAATCCCACCACTTTTTTAACATAGGGAACGTTTCTAAGAAATTTTTACCTCTACGTTTATCATATTGTTTGTAAAATGATTTAAAATCCCGTTCTCTAGTCTCTATAGATGATGTATGGTCATGACCTTCCTCAGTATTTCTTAGATAGTTGATTAAACGGACCATACCATCACGCTCCCAATCCATAAAATAGTTAGAACCATCAGTGTAATTGTCCTCGATCCATTTTTCGAGTGCATCCGCCCTTTCTAATCTCATTTGCATTGGTAATGTCACAATTGATTGAAATGACGGGAATCTTAGAATGTTAAAAGAACATACAGGTGATGAGGATTTATGTCTTCTTTTAATTTTCATCATTTCATCCATAAACTCAGGTAAACTAAAAAGACATAATGAGTTTATTGTTAACATCATATTAAGTGATTTAATATTTCCCTCATCTAATATTCTATCTACATTTTTTAACCACTTCCTCCAATCTAATCCGTCTCTAATATATTCCGCATGAGTTCCATACGCTTCACAACTTGTATAAATGTGAAATGATTTAACATTGTGACTATACTTAATAAGTGCGTCCATTATTTTATCACTTATACCCAAGTTAGAGTTTATTGCAAAATCAATTTCTGAGTTTTGGTTTGTTTCCCACCACTTCATTAATTTCCAAAAATTACGGGACATTGATGGTTCACCACCTGTTACCCTTAACTCTCGTAATGAGTGTTGTAATTCACCCTCCCACCATTTCCAAAATGCGTCGACATAGGGGTTTTTTAAATTTAATTTTCCATAAGGCATTGCATGGTCACCATTATGTTGAAATGCACCCGCACCATCACTTACCAGATTTTGGTAGGGACCATTCTTATTGATGTCTTTTTGCCATGTTGTGGAAAACGATGAGTTACAATATGAACAAGCAAAGTTACATACAGGATCAAACGAAATTTCTAAAGTCCTTAGATCCACATCTTCACTTGCACCTAACTTTTCCTTGGCATCAACCAATTCTTTATCAGTGTAAATGACTGATTTATGTGTTCTATCAGAAATCATATCTTTCCCCAAATCTTCTATTCTCCAACAGTAATCACATTCTTTTGGACGTACACCCTCCAACATTTGTTTACGTACCGCCTTCTTATATGTGGTATTATGGATTGCTTTATACGATTTTTCAAGATCTGTTAGTGGTATCTTATGTGACGGTGGGTGATGACAACTTGTTGTTGCCCCGTTACCTAACCATATCGTTGCATTATACCATTTAGCCCCACAAAATGAAGGTGAAATTTTGTTAATTACCCGATCTCGATATTCGAGAAATGTTTCACCGGGTTTTCTTGCATCTATACTCATTATTTTATATTATAATTTTAAATTTTATGTAGGAAATTACAATTCCCTGAAATATCTACTGATTTGTTATGTATAAATTCCTCAAACGTATGTTCAGATATTAATTTACCATCTGTTATTAGTTTAAACTTATGAAACTCAAATTCAGTATAATTTGTATTCGTTTTATTCTTAGGGAAGTTACCCGCACCAAAAATTATGTGAGGTGAGTGGTCTAAACCTAATTCCCTTTCACTCAAATCAACATTTAATATTACTTCACCATTTAAAAACAATTCAAACCTATCTTTATAAATGTGATTTAATTTAATATTAGTTAGTTGATTAGGGACCACCATATGTTCTAAGGTATAATATTCTACATCATCTTGAAAAGTGATTGTAAATGAGATATTAGTAGGGTTAATATTTAAACCCATATACCTTGGTACTAATGCAAATAGAGTTTTCTCCAAATCACTCTCATCTGTTAATACAAAATCAACTTCTAAGGTGTAATTTAATTTATTGGATAGTATTTTGTTTCCCGCATCTTCAGGAAATGTTTCACAAATACTATTAGGCCAAAATATCCAAGGTTCCCCTTTATTGATTTTTAACATAGAACTCTTTTAGTTGTGGAAATGTGTCCAAAAAATTTAATTTTCGTCTTTTATCGTACTGATCAACGAATTTAACGAAATCCTTCCTGTTGGTTTCAACGTCGAAGTCGTCCGTACTAATTGCGTAATCATATGTTCGTTTTAATTTTTGTATTTCTACGGTAGAAAACCCATAATTATCATGAGTGAATTCCTTCATACCATAATATAACATTTTTTTAGCTGATTGTAAAATCAATTCTTTATGATTATCCTCTAAAATTTTAACTGACAGGTGTTTAGGGTGTCGTATGTATGATGTGTCTAATTGTATTGCAGACACCCAATACCTTTCATTATTTTGGTATTTTCTTTTCAGATCAAATACTCTATCAATTAAATCATCATATGTGAATACAGATAATGCGTTGTATGTTGACATTATATTAATAGTCACTTTTGGTAACTTACTAAGTATTTTCTCAACATTAGTCCAAAATTTACTAGTATCTAACCCATACCTCAGATATTCTGCTTGTGACTTGGTTGCTTCGATTGATGTAAAAACAATAAACTCCTTTACTTTATTGTTTTCTGTTAAATCTTCTATGATATTGATGAACCTATCAATGATATCATCACTCACACCTAAATTTGTGTTTATGGCTAACGATAGGTTAGGATTTACTTCGTGGTTATTTTGTATATATTCCAATAACTTAAAAGTGTCTGATGATAGTAGTGGTTCACCTCCCGTCACCCTAAATGTGTGTAGGTCAGGATACAAATCAGGGAACCATTTCCAAAACGCCTCAACATATGGATTAAAATCATTATGATGAATTGGCATTTCATTTTTCTTTTTTAAATGTTCCGTATCATTATAATCATACGATAATTTATAAGCACCATTTTTATTTATCTCATTCACCCATTTCGATGAGAATTGTGGTCCACAATACGCACATTTAAAATTACATACGTTTGAGAAAGAAACCTCAACATATTTTGGATTATAATTACCTCTCCATCCGTATTCTTTAATTTCTTCTATGTATGGTGCTGACCATGACTCTGAAGATTTAAATACCCTGTCTGAGAATGAGTTTGAGTTGTCCTCGATCTTCCAACAATAATCACACTCACTAGGTCTTTCACCTTCCAACATTTGTTTACGAGCCCTCTTTTTGTGTTGTGTGTTGTGTAGTGCCGATGGGTTATTTCTTAATTCGGCTAAACCAATTTTATGTGGGTTGGGGTGGTGACATGAATGTGTTAACCCCGTACCTAAATGTATAGTTACTTGTGTCCACTTTGCAGCACAAAAACCTCTACCCTTTTGGTCTAGTTGTTTCTTTATGTTGGATAGTAACTCACTCATAACTTAACATTAAAGATTTTACATTTTTCTGTATGTTGGATAGTTTCAACTAGTTCATATTTTAAACTATTAATACCATCAGTTTTATAATCTAACTTACCTTGTTGCATTTCAGTGACAAATCTTTTTTCATTTCTTGCGGTAGTTTCACCTTTAGCCCACCTTCCATTCACTAAACCTTCATCTAAATGTGGTAAACAATAAAATTTACCTTCTCGTCTATATGGTAAGATACTTTCATCAATTTCGATAGTCTCTTTCTGTAATTCCACATCATTTTTTATACTATCTTCATCATTGTTCATGTCGTATATGATATTTTCATTATTTAATTTACACTCTTCAAATGTGTCGAAGAATCTATCGTATATTTTTAATTCTGCAACCTTACCCTTAAAATTGGTATTTTGGTGATTACATCTACCAATATTAAAATCACCCATCAATGAGTGAGATCTTATTTTATCTGGTAGATCAATGGGTTTAGATTTAAGAACATCTCCATTATTAGAAACTAATTTATTATTTGAAAATATGTACAACTTTTGTTCATCGTGTTTATATGAAACGGTGAACCATGTCCATTTATTCTCTACCGCCTTTGACCAGTGATATAACGGATTGTTTATCTTATCGTGATTCAGTATCGATAATGCTCTTGAATTGTTAAACGATATCCCCCAAGTCCAACTTCCGTCTTTTCTTAGTATGGGATATTCTATAAATTTTCTTTCTTCATCACCCACTAACCATATTGGTACAACTTCAGGTTGTTGTTCAGGTGAAACTAATATAGAGATGGTGTGATCTCTAAACAAAGGTGTGGTTAAACCTCTATGTGATTTAAAAGTTAATGATGATGTTTCACCATTAAATAGATGTACTTCTTTATCTTCAATAGTTTCATATATTTTTCTATCAGAATGTCCTTCATAGAAACATCTCCAAAATAAATCATCATCCTCTTGTCCCCAATCCCAATAGTTGTTAGAATACCCATTTGTTTGTACTAAATGTTCTTTATTGAAAAGTACGACACCTCCAAAATATTGTTCATAACCCATAGACCATGAGTATTTTGATAATTTTGTTGCAATATGTGTCGGAGTATCATAGGGATATGAATAGTCACATGTCTCATCATGAGGTAACATATCAACATCATGAAATGCAACATAATCACAACCGTCTTCCATTGCTTTAACAGCAGCAATATTCTTCATTGCACCTCTATTGAATAGTTTATCATCTACTTGATGCCCAACATAAACACAGTACTCTATACCCTGTTTATTTAGATGTTTATCTAATTTAGGTAATAACTCATTCAAGTGTGATTCCCTGTTTCTATATGGTATGCATATTCCTAATTTATGACTCATATCCCAACATTTATATGTATTTGATTATTTTTTGAGGTCCTGTTCCATATTTTAAAATCTAAATTAGAAAGACCGTCTTTATTAGGGTCTCTAAACCCTTTTTCCATTTCGTTATGAAACCTAAGTTGATTATAACGTATATTAATATCTGACCACACACCGTTTTTATATCCGGTGGTCTCATGAGGTAACATCTCAAAATAAGATGTTCTCCTAAATGGTACCTTTATTATATGTTCAATATCATAAGTATAATGTACTAGTTCACATTTTTCTAATTGTAAGTAATTTTCCCTATCGACTAAATCCATGACCCTATATTCACTTATGTACTTCATATCGAAATAGTGACGTAAAGCATGAGAAGATCCATACTTGCCAAAATCCATTGTTAATGAGTACTTTTCGTTGGTTGATATTTCTTCTATTTCTTTCGATTTCAATATTTTATTATAAATCGCAACCTGTGATATAATACCTTTAAATAAATCTTTTTCTTTATTAGTTGATCCAACAAACAACTCTTTTTTGATGCATTTAGGTATAGTCTTTGAAAATTTCATAGACCCAACCTCTTTGGAATCTTGGTACATAGTTAGGATCTTTCTTTCCACACTAAGTGTTACAACTAAAGTTGTTTTTCTGTTGGTTTCAATTTTACTGTCAACATAACACCAATCATTATTATCTTTCATTAAAACCTTATATCTTCTAAAAGAATCGTAACTAATGGTTAAATCTAATTTAGGAATAGAGAGTGCGGTATATCTATCGTACGATTGATCAGTATCACACACAATTCCATCAGGGTCGATTGTAACCATAATAGTTAAATCATCTTCACTTGTATCGATATCTACATATCCCTCAGAATAAGCGTTCATACCATTAAATTTAATTGCCGAGTTTGGACCTCCTTGTGTATTTACATATTTTAAATCATACGGAATACCCTTGTCAACACATCTTTTGAAGAGATCGTCATCTTCAAAACCCCATCCCCAATATTCATTAGAGTAACCATTGATAATTTCAAACGACTCTATTGGAAATATGGTAACACCCCCAAAATATTGATCATATAACTCCCTCTTAAAGGTTTTATCTTCAGATAAGAAATCAGTGGCTAAGTGTATTGGTACATCCGAATATGAATAATCGACTTTCAATGGTATCATATCTATGTCATGAAAAACCACATAATTGCAATTTGATTTTACTGCCTCTTTATATCCTATATTTAATAATTTACCTCTATTAAATAATTTAGCATCATCCTGTTCTACCACTATTAAAACATAATCAATACCGTTTTCACTCAAGTACTCACCAATCTTTTCTTTAAATTTTAATAATTGTCTATACCTATCTCGGTATGGGACTATGACCGCTATCTTATTCTTCTTCTTCGTCTTCGTCATTATCTTGTATAGTGTGTTTATGCCATTCGTGCATATAATATTGGATTCTTTCATCCCAACCCGATTTGTCTATTTCTTCAAACCATATTGTTAGTGCATCCAAAGTATTTGCAATTTTTTCTAACGATTTAACTTTTCTTTCTTCTAAGATTAATCTTTCTTCTTCAAAAGATATATTTGTTTTTATTTGTTTTTTTGCCATGATTATATACTTATTATTTTTCTTATTAATTTATCCCAATGTTTATATGAACTGTAGATTGGTTTACTTGACTTTAAAAATAGGTAGTCTTTATTTTTAAGATTAACTATGAAGTTCGTTTTTCTCAATTCATCATAAAGTTTTAAATATTCTTTAGAATATGCGTACGGTTCGTTAACATCTACCACTTTTTTAATACGACTCTTACAGGTTTCATCCCATTTAAAATGGTGTACTTGTACGGAATGTTCTTTATATGGGGCAATCATTGGATGTGTCCATCCTTGCCACCTCCAAGTGGTATGACCATCTATATTCGCATAATGTTGACCATTAGTTATTTCAATATTACCTTTTACCACACATATCTTGTTGGGACATGCATTACTCATAGGATACCTAAAAAAACCTGCGTATGGGAATTGTTCAAATATGGGTGTCGAACTTTCTAATTTAGGGAACTCACCTTTAGGTCCGACCCTATCTATAAAACCACCTCTAACTACCGACCATAAATTTTCATCACATTCTTTAATCATATCACGTAAGTTACTGTAAGGATATACGTGGAATTCATCTATATCTGCAATAACCCACCAATCATTCTTTTTCTTTGATTTAATCATATTATAGAGAATGGTTACTTTTTCCCAATCGAAAACACGATCTCTTACCACCTTTACTATTTTACAATTATCGTATTTTTCAATTATTGGTTTTGACCTACTTAGTATTCTTGATGATGCTTCAGATTCATATATGACAAATTGTAATTCATCTACATGTTTACTGTAATGTTCAATAAAATGGGGTAATAACTCATGTCCATGACCCAAAACACATAATAATCTTATCATTTTCTCTTAATTATTGTTATTCCTGTTGAGGAAGGTTTATCTTTTATGTTTCCGAAATTAAATAAGTCCATTACTACCCACTCATCGTTATTTTTTAACTCTTCTACTAACTTGGAAGGACCATCGAAGGGGAAGAAATCTTTTTTAGAATCTTCAGATATAATTAAAGTTTCGGAATATGAAGAATCACTATCGTGCACCATTATTAAACCGTTGGGGTTTAACCTTTTTGAGTACAGATCAAAATCTTTCTTCACACCTTCGTACGAATGGTCACCATCAATAAAAAGTAAATCAATCATGATATCTTCTCTAACAAAAAAATCATAATACGCTTTTTCTGATGTCTCCTTTATGAATCTTGGGAAGAAGGTCTTCTGATAAAAACCTTCCATATCACATATATTACTATCACCACCAACACCATTACAAGGATCAACAACATATGTTGTTCCAATATCACCCCAACTATACGTGGGGTTACCTTCAAAAATTCCTTGTTTATGTAGATCGATTCTTGCTTGTGTCATTATTCTCGGAATGTAACCACCCCCCGTTCCAATACAAACACAATTTTTATATCTCATGTGTTGTATCATGGAGTAAACAACAATCCCATCACCCAAATGACTGTTAGTTGCACCATGTGTCCACAGAAAAGGTAGTTTTTCACCATTATCTGTAGTTATATTGGACTCTATGTAATTTTGGTTAGTTATCATTTTAAGTGATGAGGTATTTCTCTACTTGGAGTATGTCTTGTGATGGGTTTTAATACATTACTTGTTAATGAAACCAATTTTAAATCTTTTTGTATGGGTATTTGATTCAATTTACATGCAATGGACACGGATACCCCTTCACCAGCACCCGAAACATCTTTATTGTACCTTAAATCACAATATTCTTTTACTATTTGTAATTTCTCATATGATTTAAAAAAATCATTAGTTTTAAAACCACTTTTATTGAATACAATAAAATATTCCCAAAGTGTTTCTAAGTTATCTATATTAGGATATAACGATTTAGCATAATTTTTATACTCTAACCATTCATCTCCCTGCATTGGGATATCACCTACAGTTTTAAATTTTGCACTATGATTCCATAAGGTATCTATATATGAAACACCGTCTTTGAAGTTGTAATTTCTGAATCTCTCAAATAAATTGTAATCTTTGACGTATAAGTCGGCATCTAATAAAATACATACGTCGTGAACTCTATGAATTTCTTTTACTAAAAGAACCTTATCATAATATGATTTGTATGTTCTCTTATAAGGAACTATGGTTATCCTCCCCCAATACTTCTCTAAAAAGTGGTTTTCATTATCGGTAAGTACATAACAAGGAAACCCCATCTTAGTGAGGTTGTCTATAATATCCTTTGCTCCTTTGAAGTATTTATCATCACCGAAGCACATAATTCCGAAACCTATGTTCTCCATAGGTATTAATATAAAGAAAATATACTAAAAAAACAAGTCTAATCTAAACCAAATGGTGTTTTAAATGAGATATAATTTTGATATACCTCATTATCTGACAATTCATTATTGTATCTTCTAAATACAGGTATGGTACCATCGAAATAAGCGTTCCAACTTTTACCTATACTATTCACAGGACCACCATTTGTTGTATAACTATTAAATCCTGAGGTACTGTCTTTAACACCGTTTATGTAAAGGTCCATTGAAGAGTTATAACCCCTATTCACCCATACTAAATGATAATATTCATTATAGTTTACCGTAATATTACTGTTGTGGTTTTTCCATGATCCATCATAATTTCTATAATGCATCTTATTACCATATATCCCAAATGCGTTTGTAACGGGACCTCCCGAATTATTAGATAATATTGAATAACTGGAACTATGTGCGTTTACAATAACCTCTATAGCCCAACTACCATTACCTAAAGTAACACTATCTATGTCAATATAATTAGAACTACCATTAAATTCGGGATAACCATCAGATGTCCAAGAAATATTTGTTGTGTCTAATGTTTGGTTACCCTTAATATCAATTAATGATTCAGTGTTTGATCGTGTACCTTGAGTGAATTTTGTTGCCTCATCTTTATTAATCTCAACCATAAAATCACACATATCAATTGCGTATGGTTGGGTTGGTGTGTTTGGCCACCAATATGATATAAAGGAATAGGTGTTTGATGCCGTCCAACTAAATTCATATTTCTTCCATTGTGTTGTAAGTGGTCCAAATGAAGTTGAACTACCTGAAAACCCCGAACCAAAATACGTCGAGTACCCCAAAGATTTACCTTCACCTCTTCCGTCCGCTAATTTTAACCATACACTTACAGTGACCACATCACCTTGAGTTACAGGTGTATTAACACCATAAGCCATACCATCAACTACACCATCGGGTCTATACGCATGTAATCTCATTGCATTAGTACCGTGTCTTATTCCTTCGTTTGGTACTATCTCCTTAATTAATCCCGAATTTGGAAGGTGTGGTCCTCCCCACCACATCGTTGGGAAGTTAGTTGCATTTATTGATATTCTTGTGTCATTTACATATGCATCATGAACTTTAAAAAATCCCGTGTCAGGGTTTATATATCCTTGAGAACCGTTTTGAGATGAATTATATTCATGTAAAGTGAATGAATCAGTATTGTTTATTTTTTTAATAACGTAATTAGTACCTGCGGTTACCCCACCACCACTTGTTTGTGGTTTCAGAACATCAAAACTTCTGATAGTCCGTCCAACCGTACCTAAAATTACTATATTATTAGCTACCGATTGAATTGTACCTATTGAGAAGTAGGTATTACTATTATATTGATTGGTGTTGTAGGTACTCCAACCATTTTGAATGGTGAAATTACTATTATGTTGAGGTGAGGGTACTAAATTAGTTGTTGGTTCACCACCAAAGGAGAAACCTTGGGAATCATAACCAAAAACCAAATTTTCATTATTTAGACCACCACCTATTTTCATAATCCGTACCTTTCTTTACCGTTATTATATATTTGTAAAATTTCATCATCAGACAATGTAACATTGTACCCATATACCTGACCTATATTACCCGTGTGATAATAACCTGCGGAGTGATAATCAGCACCAAGTAATGTGTTACCACTATCATTAACCCCTCCTCTAAAATTTCCATTTGTGTTTGTAAATCCAACAGTATTTTTTAAAACACCGTCAACATAAATTTTGATGTCACCTGTACCACCATTTCGTGTACAAACCAATAAATGATATTCTCCATCACCTGTTATATCTACATTGGAACTTAGTAAATGAGATGCACCACCACCATCACCCATCCAAGCCGCGGCCGCTCCGTGATACCTACTCATTAATTTAAGACCGTATAAATAACTACTTGAAGTTCCTATCACGGTTTGGTGTGGGGCACCAGTACTTCCCTGTTTAACCCAACCAACTAATGAGACATCGTATAGATTTCGTAGGGGACTTGTTGTCCCATAATTAAAATAACTACCATTTGCACCAAAGGTAAATGTCCCACCACCATCGGTTACGTGTGTAATTGTTCCTGTAATGGTCGTACTATCATCTGAATGTGCGGTATTTCTATAATTAAGACCATCCCACGATTTTGTACTCGCAGGATCTACTGAAAAAATTAAACCTTCTTTAGGTATGTTTGGTCCTAAGTGTATTCCCATTATAAATTCTGTTCTGCCTCTTCTAATGTTTCGTATACACCGACTAAGTTTGCATCTTCCAAGACAAACCAACACCGTACACCATCTTTATTTATACCTTCTTCTATTATTTTCATAATCCAAATCTCGATTTTTGTGCATTATAGTTTTGTAAAACTTGGTCACCACTTACAGTGTTATTATAAACCTTAATCACTGATATTCCACCTGAAAATTGTCTACTGTCACCCTCCCAACCAATATTAAGGTCAGAATAGTATGTCCCCGTAGTTGTGGATGTTGTTACGGTATTTTCTAAAACACCATTTATGTACTGATAAAGTTTTCCCGTTGAGGAATCCCATACCGACATTAAGTGATGCCACCTGTTTCGATCCATTTGTGTTGTTGGTTCATGATATCCACTTGGACTTGCCGAATACCAATAATTACTTAATCTTCTATTTGACTTATTCCAACTTAAATAACAATACCCCTGAATTACTGCACCTCTATCTCCTGAACTTACTTCGTCTTGAGGATATATCCATGCTTCCAATGTTAGATCATTTGTAGTTCTATTATTATCGGTATTGGCGTTAAATCGTTTTCCCACCGCATCTAATATGAAACATTTAGCACCACCTAATTCCCCATGAGTTGGGGAACCGATAATATCCGCATTGTGACCATTACCACTCAAATCGTACCAAGTAGTACCACTACCCGGATATGATCTTTGTGACGCCGCATCTAAAATTAAATTAGCCTGAACACTATTTGTGTGTGCACCTCTGAATATTCCCATAACTATAAATATCTAATCTATTGGTTTGATGAACCAAATTTGTAAATTCCTAAGTGACCTATTTCTCTACTCAAATTGGTATCTATGTATATATTTTTACCAATATTTCTAAACTTAGTAAATAAGTTAAAATCTTCACCTAACCAATCATCGGTTTCCTTATTATAAGTGAATTCAAAGTAAGGTTTATTAATTTCTTTGAATAAATCTGTCTTTATTAATATACAACCCATACCAACACCCTCAACTTTGACAAGATCCTTCTTTTCGTCTAAAGAAACCCAACTATCCCAATTACCAATTTCTCTATATGCAACAGGTGTCTGTGGGTTAGATCTTTTTTTGTAGTTACATCCCACTATCTCTTTATCATGTGATAATAGTCTTAATAATGTGGTCGATGGGAAGGTCATGTCACTATCTAACCATAACGTGTAGTCGGATTCAACCTCCATAGACGATTTAACTAATTTCTCTCTCTGATTTAATAATACAGATCCTGAGTTAAAGAATAGGAATGTTTCAATTCCCGCATTTTCAGAAGTTTTTATTAGTTGAGTTAATGAGAATGCAAAACCACTATGAACCATATCCCTTGTCGGAACGACAATAGATATTCTTTTAGGTTGATTTATCCATATTGATGTGTTATTCTTTGATTTCAATCTCCCGGTAAGTTTTCTCCCAATCCATCATTTTGAACATAAACAGATTGTCCTATTTTTATGAGTTCCTGTACTCTCTTGGTTACCAAATCAAAATCACTCTTTGGTAGGTTACTTATTTGTTTATATGTGTCTGTGTTGTATGTTCCTGAGGTTAGTATTTCTATTGACCCATTCCTTGATAATCTTTCAATGTGAGATAATCTTGAGGTTGTTTCATCATTACTTAGTAGGTTAAATATTTTAACCCTACCATAGTGATCTACAATATTGATCATAAATTCCAACTCTTTTTTATATGTAGTACTGAATATTGATAGGAACTTAATCCACCTGAATCGTCTAACGAATCTCCTTAGGATTTTACGATCGTATTGTACACCCTCCCATTTTATATAGAGTGTTTCGTATTTTGAAAGTTTGTTTTTGAATCTAAGTTTCATTTTTATATATATAACTTAATATAAATAAAATAACTTAGTTTTTAAAGGTTAATAGTTGTTCGGTGTATCTAACCCCCCGAAATCACCCGACTCTTCAGTTGAAGACCCTGATATGATAGATGATATGTTTGTAATAGCATTACTTCTATTAATACCTAAAGTACCGTTAAGTTTAATTTGTGATGGGGGTGGATATGATGTAGAAGTACCTAATGCTCTAGATATTCTACCCATACTTACTTCTGACCCTGTTGCTGGTATTATTCCCATATCACTTTACTTTTTTAAACCGGATAAGTACCCATATTAATTTTATTTTTTTGTGCATCATAGTTCTCTTGAACTTGATCTGAACTTAAATTTTTACTCCATAATCTAAATGATAAAATATCATTAGTACCTGGTCTATTAGTTGCTCCTCTTCCTAAAGAATGTAAACCTAGACTTTCTCCATGAGTGAACGTCCAACCAAACGTTGTTGTTTTTTCATTACCATTCTTATATAATGTAAATGTTCCTTGATTAGATCCTGTAGATTCATAAACAATGGTTAGATGATAGAATCTACCTTGAGGGAAAACCGACGCCTTAGTCCAACCAGTGTATTTTATTTGGGAACTACCATTGTAACCTTCATAGTATGTCAATTGATTACTATGAAACATCCAATATCCACCATTACCTAAGTCTCCTCCGAATATACCAGACCAACTACCATCATTAACATCCCAAGGGTTAAATACCACTTCCGCAGTCCAACTTTGTGATGGTGAATATGTAATTGGATCCACCGAAATATAATCATCAGTACCGTCCATATCAAAATAGTTTAATTGTCTATAACCATCTCTCATACTTGAAAACTCTCCCGAGTTATTAGGTGTCATATATTGTTTGTCCGATCCTAAACTTTTAAAACTTGATTCCCCCCTAAATAATAATTGTTCAATTGTTGGTTCATTACCGTCAATTTTGTCGATTCTTGGATATGCAAATTCAAGCCCCGATGACGTGTTTGTTGTATAAAAATGATAAGTTCTGTGTTGTGCCGATGTGGTTGTTTCATTCCATCTGGTGTCTTGATCACCACAATTACCATAACTTTTATCACTTATTTTAGTCCCATTTTCATACCACCCCGATTTAGGATGTCTACCACCACTATAACCCGCATAAAATACGTGAGCAACCACCAAATACCATTGATTATGTATTAAATTTGAAATTGATGGGTATGTAAAATAAGGATTACCTTGAGAGGATCCGTTATCATTTCTTATTGGGTTTGGGTTCATTCCCATGTAAAAGGTACCTCCCGTTCCTGAAGTATGTCGTCTAACCCAAACAGAATACCTGTAAGTGTATTGTACATCAACATTATAATAACTACTATTCCAACCACCATCAGCACCTGAAGTTGCATCGGGTGTTGTTCTCCAAATAACCGATTGTCTACCCCAAGGATCATCAGAAATTACCGCCCTTAATTGTTCGGTGGAACTTCCATTAGAACCATACCCCGTAAAACCTCCAGTACCTGTTTGCCAAAACCCCGGATCTGTAAGAATGTTACTTGTTTGTAAATTCCTTAATGTCGATCTTATACTTTGAGCATCCACCGATAATACTAAGTTGTCTGTATGTATTTTTGATCCTATATTCATTATATATTAAATCTTCTTTTATAAGAATTAAAATTTCTTTTAATTTGGTTATCATCTAAAGGTTGTTTGTACAGTTTGATTACCGGCATCTCACCGTTAAAATATCTTGAATAACCACCATTATATTCATATCTACCAACGTATCTTGTTTTCAAAGCACTAAAACTTGATGAAAAGGAAAACGACGTGTGGTCACCCCCCTCAGGTTCACCATTAACATAGTACTGCATACTAGTTCCTGATTTTTGGACGAACGCAACATGGTACCAAGTATCACTATTAAATACCGTGTTACCATATTTCCATACCCCTTGCCCATGATCCCAAACCGCTAATTTCGATTGGTATATTGCTAACCAATTAGCGTTAAAATCGTCCGCTTCCGCAGAGTTAAAATGTTGTAAGGTGGACGCACTATGAGTATAAAAAACATATTCGGCTGTCCATCCTTTATTATTTGGTGATAACATTATATCACTCCCGAAATCAATAAACTCATTAGTTCCATCAAAAGTAAAATTCGCAGTAGGGGTTTCATAGGGTATTACACTATTTAAATGTGCAACCGCACCTCCCGATTCATTCTCATAACCCCATCCGAATGCATTTCCTGCACCTAAACCAGGTCTACCAACTAAAACAAATTCTCTCCTTCCATTTGCCCATGTTAAAACTTCTTTAGGTGCCCCCAAATCCACCAAAGTCTCTCTAATTCCCGTAACATCATATCTATCATTTGCATGACTTGCAATTATTACGTGAGTAGCATCAGGAAAATTTGATTTGATTATCTCATAATCATCTAAAAATTTATTTGACTCACTAACATAATCCGTAGATGAATATAAATCATAACAATGACCATTTATTCTCATTCCTGTGAAATAGGAATCAGGTACCCAATCAACTCCATCATGAACATAATAGTTAAGTGACCTACTAGCACCATAAGTCATACTTCCGAATTGTACGTTATGACCTGGTGTGACACCATCTCTATTTGCGGGACTATAGTTACCTTCAGGGTAAGTTATGGCATATAAAGTATAATATTGTGCATCAGTTAAGTGTGGAGAGAAGGTACTTGGGTATTCACTCTTATCAATTAAATTTTTAATAATGTTATCCGCAGAATATGTACCGTTAGGTGTGAACCCTCGTATTGAACTTCCCGAGTCTAAGGAAATTACCAACCCATCTCTCTTTATTTTAGGACCTGACGATACACCCATCTTTATTGAATATCATTACTTGGGCTCCACTCAGGAGACCTTAATAATTCTAAGATTTCCTTGTGGTTATATTCTTGGTACTCTTCAGAATAAATTGAAGGTCTACCATAAACTCCAACTTCTATTGTATTAGTATAAATTATTGTAGGGTCTTCGGCGTCTTGATATTCCTCATTATATTCTTCTGTTACCACATTAACCTCATATTTAATAAAAGTTTTTGAACCATCTACAGAAAATCTTAATGATTCTGATGATGACTCAAGTACTTGATTGAAATCAATTGTATCTATTAATGTTGTTGGTATTACTAACCATCTTCTGTTTTCGTACATATCGTTATAAGTTAAATCTGTTTTTATAGCTGTTATAATTTTGTTTTATCTCGTCGGATGTGAGTGCTCTACCATATACTTTACCAACATACACCGCACCATTAAAATAATAATCATTATATATTGGTGTCCATCTACCTGAACATATGGGTTGAGGTATAAAATTGGGAGTTGATGAAAGACTATACGTCGAATCTGATACTCCATTTATAAACCACTCTATTGTGTTATTAGATGAGTCGTATTTTAATACGGCATGAAATGGTACATTCTCTTGAATAACGTAAGATGTGTTTTTGGACGCATATTCTCTTGACCCATTTGTATATCCAATAGAGGCACCTAACCTACTTCCACTTACATAGTTTATTCCAAAATTAGATTGTGGAGACTGAAAGTGGTGATTTGTTAGTATACCCGCAGGTGAGTCGGGGGCTCCTGTAGACATAGCTACAATTTCCCATGTTTGATCTCCCTTTATTAGAAAGTCCTCATAAGTAACAAGATAATCGTTTGTACCATCAAAAGTAGGTTGTCCTGTTGAATCAAACGATAGGTTAGACATATCAATATCTGTTGTTCTTTTTAGATCTATGAGTGACTCTGTTGATGGTCGGTCACCATCCACATGTGGGGTTACGACACTTCCTAATTCATATTGAGGTGCCGTAAAGTAAGCAACTCCGTTGGTTCTATATGCGTTTGCAACATTACCGTAATTATTAACATCATTAGTAACTGTTTGAGATAACCTTACCCACCTACCTAAAGGTGGATTTTGTGTGTCACCATACGCCCATGGATTCCAATGTTGACCCACCGTTACGATTGTTCCTGATTCTAAATAACAGTAAACACTATGGACATAATTACCACCCACACCATTTACTACGTTAGAGGTTCCCATTATACCTTGATTTAATCCACCATCGTTAGATTGTAACTTATAAACTTCAAACCCTTGTGCTTCAAGTGGTGGTGGTACGGGTGGTGTTGCATTTCTTGTGGCGGTTATATTCCCACTGGTGTAACTATGTGAGTTTTTATTCCAAGTATTAGTTGTGGGTTTACCTTGGTAAAACCTACTACTCGTGTGATTGTCGCACACACCGTGTCCACTATCATATCCGAATACTAATCCACCTTTTTCCATATTTGGTCCTCTATGAATTCCCATCTATTTCTTTAGTTTAGATTCGAGTTCTTCTACTCTCGCAATTAATTCTTTATTTGATTGTATTAGTAGTGCTGTTAGTTTTTCGTACTTAACACCTTTATAACCATCACTTCTTGTTCCAACAAGTTCAGGTAATACTTCTTCTATTTCTTGTGCAATAACACCCACATCATGACCATTGTTATTTTTTGAGTTTGAATTCCAATCGAACTCATAACCACCAATCATTTTTATTTTATCAATTGCGTTTTCAATAGGTTTAATATTGTCTTTCAATCTCTTATCGGATGCGTAGTATGCAATAACATCTCCCGTTACATGTAAAGTATCGTCTACAGTTACTACACCTGAAGAATTAACAGTTAAGATTGGTATACCCGATATGTCGGATACTTCAAATATGTCCCCTATTAAACTATCTGTTATTGAGAATAACTGACCACTTGTACCTTGTACCTCGAATACTGTTTCACCTGCAGTTGTACCTTCAACATATAATGGTGTGTCACTTGGGTTTGTTATCGTCTCACCCTGACCAACTGATAGTGATTTTGCAATAACCATTTTACCTTCGGTGGTGATTGACGCGGCTCCTTGGTCATCGGTATGTGAGGTGTCTCCCCACCACCAACCTCTACCGGCGGTATTACTCATTTGGAATGACATTGCGTATTCACCTGATCCTATATGACCGTAATCATACCCATTCTTCATACCAATCGAATACTCACTTGAATCCCAAACTCTTATTTTATCTCTTGTTTGAGAACTGTATCCAAGGATAAGACCTATGTTGTATCTCGTACTCTGCGAGAATCTCGCCGCTACAAATGTACCACTTGTAATATCACTCGTCGAGTGTGTGTGTGATGAAGATGCGTAACCAGCACTTGCGTGGTTACCCCATCCATATGCGGTGTTCCATTGTGATGAATTACCATGGGATGTTGTTGTTATAGTACCATCTGTCCATATACCCGCCCCAATGGCAGATACAGTAGTACCATTCCTCATTATTAACATTTGATGATCTAAACCTGATTTAGATTCTCCACCAACATTTGTGTGTGTAAACGCTAATCCGTATAAATTACCTGCACTTGTACCGTCATCTGAGAGATTATAACTCGTACCCATAGACCATACGTGTTGGTATCTTGTTGAGGAATATATACCATAAACACCTCGTCCATAGTTATTAGCCACTAACGCCTTTTGAGTACCCATTGTTATAGTACCTGTGAAAGTGTCCGCCGTGTTACTTCTTAAAAACTCTGAAGAATCAATACCATCAAGTTTATCTGAATCCGCGGCCTTATCTGATATTTTTAAATACCTACCATCAATATCGACAGTGAACCCTGCATTACCCACACCTGTACCTGTGATAACACCCGTACCTGTATCGAATGATGCTGAATTTATATAGTCAATATCATTATCAAAACTTTTTATATAACCTTCTTGTGAATGATCACCCCATCCATACGCTGTATTCCAATTACCTGAGTTTCCTCCTGATGCGGTTACACTACCTGTTACAACAACGTTACCGTCACCTCTAATTACCATGTTAGTAGTACCAGCTACACCACCATCCTTAAATGCAATGTCTTCACCTCCCGATGTGGCAATAATGAAATGTTCGTCATTTGTGTCTGTCGATTGTAAAAATCCTCTCGTAGTACCAGCAGCGGTTTTAAATGATATAATACTTCCACTTTCTATAGTGTCGTCAACATCAGTTCTTAGATATTTTGATTGTGTTGAACTACTTGTTAGATATCCCACTTGTGAATGATCTCCCCATCCATACGCTGTATTCCAATTACCTGAGTTACCACCTGTCGCTACTATCTGACCTTGTGCAGTAACCGTTCCATTGTAACTAACTCTGAACTGTTCCGCTAAACCACTACTATTACCTAACTCATCACTACCAACAGGTGCAGTATATACCACAAACGAACCCGCACCTTCTTTAGACATTGCGTTTGCGTCCGCATCTGGACCAACCTGTGCACCTATACGTACTTGTGGTGTGTAATTTGCGTTAGTGTCAGTAAACTTAAAATCAATAAAAGACTGTTGTTGTGATATATCAGAATTTTCGTTATGTAACGTTAATAAACTCTTACCGGCGGTTGTTGATGTATTTGTATCCTCTTTAATTGTGATTAAACCATCAAACTGACCACCACTTGATTTGGACACAAAGTCTGTCGCTTGAGAAGTTATGTATCCTGCAGTACTGTGATCACCCCATCCATACGCTGTATTCCAATTACTTGAGTTGTTGGTGAAATTACCTGAATGATAAACTTGTAACCATGCTTGAGTTGAGTTTATTGCCGCCGCACTAAACTTTCTATAATATATGTTACCGTTAGAACTAAACCCTAACTGACTATTGTATTCACCTGAGTGTCTATTAATATTTAAGAATGCATTTGAATTATCTACGGTAGGCATCCCCAATGCTCCTGAACCTGCACTTACTTGACCTGTAAATATTACCTTATTTGTGCCAGGGTGAGTATTTGCAGATCCACCATCACCCAAGAAACTGTTAGATTCTGAAGTTAAATATCTACCATCTAAATCAACAGTATATGTGTCTCCACCATTCTTAGTAAAAGTTACAACACCATTACCACTGTTAAATGTTGCACCTGTTGTATGTAAAACCGTATCGACTGCGAACCCCGTAACATCTACACTACTTCCATTTGATTTATTAAGTGTTAATGTTTGGTTAGCGTCATTATATGTACCACCAGTGACATTTATATCAGTTAAAGTACTACTAATATCAACAGTGTACTGATCTCCATCATTTCTTGTAAATGTGATTATACCATTACCACCATTAAATGTTGCACCTGTGGTATACTCATCATTATAAGAGGTTAAATAACCCTCTTGTGAATGATCTCCCCATTCATATGCGGTATCCCAATTAGTTACGTTCGCGTCACTTGCACCTGCAATAGTACCACCGATGAAATTACCCGACCCATTAATACCTTTACTTGTACCATCAACAAAGAAACCTGCGTCGGCTCTTATGTATCTTGGTGTGTATATATTTTTACTTGTGTTTTGATTAATTCTTAACCATGTATCATCTTGTGCACCAATCTCACCAATACGAGTTGTTCCATTATAAAATACAATATGATCCGATACGTCGTTATCCGCTTTCTTTATTATAAGTCTTGCTTGGTTAGTACCCTCACCAATTGTAAGTGCTCCCGTTGTAGTATCATCAGTATCACTTCTTAAGTATTTACTTTGAGTTGAACTTGAAGTTAAGTATCCCGCTTGTGAGTGATCTCCCCATCCATACGCTGTATTCCAATTAGATGAGTTGTTGGCAAAGTTAGCACTTGTCCATACGGTTCTCATAGATTGCCAAGTAGTACCATTACCCTGTCTAAAATATAGGTTTGTATCTCCAATACCACTATCCGCTTCCGATATTAATTGCCAAGCCGCATATGTACCTGTCCAACCTTTTAAAGTTATTCCACTATACCATGAACCTAAAGAACCATATTCATCGGTAAAATCTAACGAAAGGTGTTGATCGGTATATTCATTAGGTGTTTTTTCTGCCGCTCGTGTATCAGGAATCCTTAATTCTGACAATTGTCTTGTAGAATGACTTGTTATTACACCATCAGTCATTGTTAATTGGTCAACAACATAAGAACCTGATGTATTTATATCTGAGTCCGTACCTATAATAGTATTTCCACTTGAGGTTACGTATCCCGCTTGTGAATGATCACCCCATCCATATGCGGTATCCCAATTTGTTTTATTATACCCACTTGCAGAAAGAGTACCCGAAATTTCAACGTTTTGATTGGCATCTATGGTAATTGCAGTGGTTGAGTTTGTTTGTAAGTATAGTTCGTTTGCGGTTGTGGTTCTAATAGTACCTGTACCACTTGTAAATGATAATCTTCTACTTGCACCATTAATATTTAAATCAGTTGAACCTTGTACATGTACATCGCCACTAACTAAGAATCTTTCTGAAGTACCACTATATACATGAAGTGCACCTGAAGGATTAACCTTATTAATACCAACATTACCTCCAAATGGTTGTAATGACATGTCCCAATCAGCGGTACCCGCACCATTTGTAAATTGTAAACCAACTGAGTTACCCGCATCCACTTGTGCTATTGCTAAAGTACCCGAATTCGTAGAATGGGGTCTAAACTTAGCAACCCCCATACTTAACATCTCCGCCTTAGTCGTTGCGTTCTGTGCTGATTGGTGAGATGCTAGGAAATCACCAACACTAATAGAATTGTTTGTTGAATTTCCTCTTGATGTTACACTACTTAAGGTGTCTGTTTCTGTAAATGAAGTTAAATATCTCCCATCGATATCAACAGTAAATTGGTCTCCATCGTTTCTTGTGAATGTAATTACACCATTACTTGTATTGAATGTTGCACCTGTGGTGTACTCATTATTGTATGTTGTTAAGTATCCTGCTTGTGAGTGATCTCCCCATCCATATGCTGTGTTCCATTGGGCAACCTTACCATCAGTTATGGTATTGGTTCCCATATCTACACCACCAGTGGCAGTAAATTGTATACCATTACCCATAGTTATTTTACCATCAGGTAGGAAAGTCATTAAAGTGGTTACTGTTCCTGCTGAAGAATCAGACCATTGAATCATACCATTATTTCCACCCGCTCTAACTCTAAACCTATCGGCAGTGTCAGTAAAACTATTAGTATCTACAAAATCCAAATAAGGGAATGTATCGGATATTGTTAATCCACCAACTTGTAGATCGTTACTCGTTGTCGCACCTAAGGTAGTTACGTCATTTAATGTTTGTGTTTCGGTGTAACTTGTCAAGAATCTACCGTCAATATCAACAGTATATGTATCTCCACCATTTTTAGTAAATGTTATTACACCATTACTACTGTTAAATGTCGCACCTGTTGTATGAAGTACAGTGTCCACCGCAAATCCAGTTACATCCACACTACTTCCATTTGATTTATTAAGTGTTAATGTTTGGTTAGCATCGTTATATGTACCACCAGTGACATTTATATCGGTAAGTGTTGAACTGATGTCTACGGTATAGGTGTCACCATCATTTCTTGTGAAAGTAATAATACCATTACCACCATTAAAAGTAGCTCCTGTTGTATATTCATCGTTATATGATGTAAGGTATCCGGCACTTCCATGATCACCCCATCCATATGCTGTATCCCAATTACTTATTTGAGTTGATGTAATATCGTAAGCGGCATGGGATGTGAATACTGGGTCAGTCTCCGTGAATGAAGTCAAATACCCCGCAGTACCATGGTCTCCCCATCCATATGCCGTATTCCAATTGTTTCTATCATTTGCTGAGAAGTGATTTGTCGTCCAAACCTCAGTCCAGTTCTGCCAACCAGATCCTTGTGGAGATGCCGAGTTACCGTTGTATTGTCTAACCCATAATCCTGATTCAGAATAATCTTCATTGGTTCCTAACTGTAAGGCGTTATATCCACCACCTAAAGTGTAAACAGTTGACCAATTAACAGGTCTATTTGAAGTAGATCCATTAGTATTATTAGCACTGAATATTGTTCTTGTAACATTATTAACGTCTGAAGTATTACCATTGGTTTCAAACTCCAAATACCTACCGTCTAAATCAACTGTAAATGTATCACCACCATTGTTTCTTGTGAATGTAACAATTCCATTTCCATCATTAAAAGTTGCTCCCGTTACAAATTCGTTCGTATCTGTATATGATGTTAGATAACCAGCACTAGCATGGTTACCCCATCCGTATGCGGTATCCCAATTTGATATTTGGGTAGAAGTAATGTCATAAACCGCATGTGCCGTAAATATTGGATCCGTTTCTGTGAATGAGGTTAAGTATCTTCCATCAAGATCAACGGTGTACGTATCCCCACCATTCTTAGTAAAGGTAACCACACCATTACTTGAATTAAATGTTGCTCCTGTTGTGTGAAGTACGGTGTCCACCGCAAATCCAGTTACATCAATAGAAGTACCATTTGATTTATTAAGTCTTAGTGTTTGGGTTGAGTCATTATATGTACCACCAGTAACATTTATGTCAGTTAAAGTACTACTAATATTAAGGGTGTAAGTATCTCCATCATTTCTTGTGAAAGTAATAATACCGTTGGATCCATTAAATGTAGCCCCCGTTGTATACTCATTATTGTATGTTGTAAGATATCCTTCTTGTGAATGATCACCCCATCCATATGCGGTGTCCCAATTACCTATTTGAGTTGATGTAATGTCATAAACTGCGTGTGCAGTAAATATTGGGTCTGTTTCTGTAAATGAAGTTAAATACCTACCATCAAGATCGACCGTGTATTGATCACCATCATTTCTTGTAAATGTTACAACACCATTTGAAGTACTAAAAGTCGCCCCTGTAGTGTATTCGTCATTATATGATGTTAGATAACTACCCGTACTCGATTCAATACTATCTAATCTACCATTCTGTGTACTGTTTGTGTCGTCGTTAGATGATGTGTATGTATTTAAATCATTTCTTAAGTCTGTTACATCATCATCCGTGGCATATGTTAAATCAATACTACTTGTAAAAGATTCAATACTATCTAATCTACCATCAACTAAATTATAATTTGTAGTTCCTGTTATATCTATTTGTGCGGAACCACTTACAACTGTTTCAGTATTTAATTTAGATTTTACACCACTTAAGAAGTGTACCGATCCAGTATCGAGAGTTAAACTCCTATTTGTATCGATAGTACCTCCACCAGTTAGACCCTTACCACTACCAATTGTTATGGATGAGTGGTCAATGTGTTCATTACCTACGTAATTTGTGGTCGCATCATGATCTATCTGTATAGAACCACTTATTACACCATCGTTATTTAATTTACCCTTAATTGTGGTATTAATACTACTCGTAAATGAATTTAGTGAGGACGTTGATATTTCAATTCTATCAATTCTATCTTCGTGGGAACCACTAGTAGATTCTAAACTATCTAACCTACCATCTAATGTTGTAAGATCACTATTAATTAGTAATCTTTCTTCACTTCCTTTAGTACCCGCTTTCCAAGTATTTTCACCCGTATCGTATATTAAAGAACCCGATAAAACACCTGGGGACTCCGTATCTCTTACTTCTATACCCGCATTTGCCGCACCACTACCATTAAGTGATAAAATGTTATCGTCAATGTCTACTGTGGTTGAATCTACCCTTGTTTCTGTCCCTTTAACTAATAAATTACCCTTTATTGTTACGTTTGAACCTGTAAACTCCAACCCTGTATCAACTTTAGTCTCAAAAGTTTCAAGATCGGTTAATCTTCCATCGTGGGACCCTGAAGTTGTTTCTAAAGAATCTAATCTTCCATCATGTGAACCACTTGTTGTTTCTAAACTACTTAGTTTTCCCTCATGAGAACCTGAAGTTGTTTCTAAAGACCCAATCTTCCCTTCTATTGTTGAAAGGTCGTTAGAAACAAGGAAACTCCCCGTTTTAGATTCAATACTATCTAACCTACCGTCATGGGACCCACTTATTGTCTCTAAACTGTTTAATCTGCCGTGATGTGAAGAAGTGACGGACTCTATATAATCTAACCTTAGATTACTTGATCCACTTGTTGTCTCTAAAGAATCTAATCTACCATCGGTTGATGATGTGTATGTATTTAAATCGGTTCTGAGTGTTGTAACATCATTATCCGTAGCATAAGTATCGTCAATACTTGAAGTGAATTCCTCAAGACTATCTAATCTACCATTTTGATTACTATTTGTGTTATCATTTGATGATGTGTATGTGTTAAAGGAACCAGTATCAACTAAAGTGGAAAAATCAATAGATCCACTAAGTATTCCTGTTTTCCAAGTTGCAATACCATTATTATCTACCGATAAAACTCTATTCTCATATCCTGAGTCAATTGATGGTAATCCACCACCGACAGTTGCCGTTACAGTACCTGTTTGAGGTGATGCAAAACTAACAACCACTTGATTAACACTTGTTGCCTCTATTTTCTGTGGGATAATAACCTCATCATTACTGTCAAAAACCTCAATAGAGGGGTGTTTTTCGTTTAAATTGTGATTTAATGTCCATGTACTTGTTGCACTTGTAACTTCTAACTTTGCAGTTTTACCTTCTCCACCGTCCGATTCCGAGGCAACCCCTGAAAGGAATACAACCGCATCACCACCTGTGGTACCACTTATTTTTATACCTGTTGAATCATCGAATTTAATTCTTGTGAACGTAGAATCGATAGAAGTCGATCCCGCGTCTGATCCTGAGATTTTAATTGGCACATCTGTTAAACCTAAACCACTACCTGTAAATTCTGTTGCTGTGAGAGACCCTGTTACTGTAGTATCCGTATTAATATGTAAACCATCCGCATCAATAGATGCTGTGGAGGTTGAACTCGCTATTCGATCTAAACTAAGACCCGTAACTCCTGATGCAGGAATATTATAAAGTCCACCACCATCACCAATAAAGGATGAACTGATATTAGTTGCCGTTAAATCGCCAACTAAGTCAATATTACCAAAATTTTGTGTGTTTGTGATTATTACTTCTTCGACGGAAGGTCCGTTTGAACCTGATTTTGATAAGAAAATCTTACCGTCGGTTGTATTCATGGATAATTCACCAAGTAGTAGTTGTGAATTAATCGGAATCTTACCGGATATAGCGCTTCTACGCAGTTTAACTGTCTGTCCCATATATATGGATCTCTCTAAATGTATTTATAGTGATATCTATCACTTTTATTATGATCTATATAGATCTTTATTATAAATACTACTTAATATCAATATATAAAGAAAATCCCCTGATTTCTCAAGGGATTTTTGTGTAATAAATATTTAATTTAGTTTTTAGTAAGTTCCTCCATCAATAACGGTAGAAAATACTAAAGATCCATCACTTGATTTGTAACCTAAGATACCGTCTAAAACATCAGTTGTTCCTGTACTCGTTATATAACCTATTTCACTACTTGAATTTCTAAATACAATTTTTGAAGTAGTATTTCCCGAATCAAGTCCACCACCACCACTAAGTGTTACGTTACCCGCAATTAAAGTAGAACCAGTGTCTTTATCAACTGTAAATTTGTTTGTGTTATATGCCAATACACTACCATCATCAGTAAGTAAAGAATCACCCATAGTGTTCTTACCTGTTGCTACAGGTATTGAACCAATTCCTAAACTACTTTCCGAACCGTAAGCTCCCGCAGTTGTCCCAAGTAATTTACTTGATTTTCCTGATGAAGAAACAAACATCCAATGGTCATCTTGTGAATCCCATACTAAAGATGCAGATACACCTGAAGATCCTGAATCCATAACCTCAAAACCTGCGTATCTTTCAAATGGTGAATATGCGTTTAATTTAATAATATTGTCATCGATTTCGACTGTTTGTGATTGTATATTCACTTCGGTAGCCGTACCTAATATTTCTAAGTTACCTGATATTGTTACATTATCATTAACTGTTAATGTTCCATCAATTTCAGTATTACCTGTTACACCAAGTGTTCCACCTATAGTAGAATTACCTGTGATGGTTGCCGTGGCACCACCTAAATCACCTGATGCTTCAACATCACCAGTTACGTCTAATGTTGATCCGTCAAATGTTAACTTTGAACTATCTTCAATTGCTCCTCCCGTACCTGCTAATACTACTCTACCTGATGTTAAATCTTCTACGATTGCACTTGCTAATGTAGATTCACCATCAACATCTAAACTAGATTTTAATTGTGCAGAACCTGTAACGTTTAGTGTTGAATTAATTCCGACCGCACCTTTTAGTTCCGTAGTACCTACCGAAGTTAATGAACTTGCCGCAGATATATCGTTACCAATTGTTGAACTACCCACACTAATAACATTAGTTGTTGAGTTGTATGTTAAATCAGCGTCATCCTGTAATGAGTCTCCGTCAACTGCGAAAGGTATTCTGTTAGCAGTTAATGGTGTACCATTATTATCAAGTAATGTCTCTCCTTGTACCCTTGAGTCTAATGTGTCTTGTACTAATTTGTTATTTCCGTCTAAACCAATAAAGATTGCTGTATCTCCGTCAGGAATATTTGATAATTCAATGTCTCCCGAATTTACAGTAATTGTGTCCGAACTTGCATCACCTAAAGTAACGTTACCTTTTAAGTCTGTAGTTCCCGATACCGTTAAGTCACCTGGTAGAGCCAAACTATTTACAGATAATCCACCTTCAAGGTTTAAGTCTTGAATGTGTGCCGTTCCACTTACGTATAATTCTCTCCATGCCTTAGTTGTAGAACCTAAATCAAATGCGTCATTTACATCTGGTATGAATGAAGATGATATATCCGCACCAAATGAAACAAAGTCTGTTGATGCATCACCAACACTAATATTTCCACCTAAGTTTATATTTCCTGCAATGTCCGCATCTCCCGTAAGTCTAAGATTTGAACCCGTAATTTCTCCTTCCGAAACTAATTTTCCTACAGTCGCAGTTAAAGCAACCCCTAAACTATCTCCTAGGTTTGTTGCTCCCGTAACTCCTAAAGTTCCACCGATAGTTTGATTTCCTGTTACGGTTACCGTACCACCAGTTACATTTGTTAGGTTAGCGTTAGAACCTGTAAGTGATGTTATTGTTACATTAGAAATTAAATTACCCTCTATGTTACCTGTTAAATCTACCCTGTCATTACCAACTCCATCATTATTTAATATGTATAATGATTCGTCTCCTGACGCGTAAAATGGAGTTCCGTCTAAAATTGATCCGTAAGTACCAACACCTATTGTGGGTGCATTGGTTCCTGAATATATTTTTGATGTTGGTTTGAACGCTCCGGCGACTCCTTCGTCACTAGAAACGGGTGACCCAACAAATACGAAAGGTCCAGCTAAATCTGAGATCGATCCTGACGCTATCAAGACTTCACCATTTCTTGTGGTTGTTGCCTTTACACTGTCTATCGAACCTCTTCTGTGTTTAATAATTTGAGCCATCTTCTTTTTTAAATTTTGTCTTTATTTGATTTATTATTATAAATATCTTGAATATTAGAAACCACCAAGGTCCATGACAGAATTATTATTAATATCTCCTATCGATCCTAAGTTTTCAATGTTTAGTGATGCGGACCTTATTTGATTCTCTATTTGATTTTTTAATATACTCATCGCACCCGACACAATTAATGAATCTTGAGTTATGTCTTGCGATTGTAATGTTGTTTGTCCTTCAACCTTTAAGTCTCCTTTTATTATGACCGAGCCAGTTACTTGTAGATCACTTGTTGATGACCAATATGAACCTGAATTACCCCATACTAAATCGTCTTGTCTTGCAATTGGTAATTCACTTCCCTCTTGACCCGCAATCCACTGATCATTCGTAGCATCCCATAATAAAGAACCTGATACGGTATTAGGATTTACTGTGTCTTTAATACTTAATCCACCAAAATTAGATTCGTTACCGTTTAACTCTATAATATTATCATTAACGATAACCGTCTCAGATAATGATGAGGTTACAGTTCCATGTACAGTAAAGTCTCCTGTTAAATCTAAAGATCCACTTATCTGTATGTCATTCGTAGTGGCATAAAATGAACCTGTAGGTTTAAATATATCTTGTATAGCACTAGCACCACCTCCACCTAATTGGTCACTTAATGTTCTACCAACATATTGGTAAACACTCATGTATACATATTGATTACTTGAAGGGGTACCACTTATAAATTGTACTACACCTGTTTTGTAATCAAAAGAATAGGTAGATGGTTGTCTTAAATCACTATTTGATGGGGAGGAAGAATTAGTTGAAACAAAAAGTTTAATTAAATAACCTGGTGTGGAATCCTCAACTGTTGAGTTTGCCAAACCTGATATGGCATATTTTGGTGAAATGAAATTTACTTCTTGATCATTACTAATCAACTGTGCCCCTATACCGTCATTTGAACCGACGGGATCTAAGAAAAACCAAACCTCCCTATTTAAATCAGATTTAGTTAATTTATGTCTGTACCAATATTTTAATACATCTAAACTTGTATCACTATCGGTATAGACAGATAAGTGATCTGAACTACCATTAAATGGTAAGTTTGAAGAAGGTATGAGACTTTGGTCAACATAAATTTCACTACTATTTAAATCCAATACAGAAGTGAATGATTCTTGTGAATCTAGTAGGTTGTTGTGTGTATACCTCTTACTTTGGAGGAACCTTGATGATTTTATATTCTTATCGTATGCCATGTCTCTTAACTAAAACTTACACTTAAACTTGTTATGGGTGTTGGGTCCCCTTTGTATCTAACCAATACCATAATTTCATTATAGGTTGAATTCAGGAACATACCGTCTGAATTTCTCATAGGTAAAGAATATGAACCCCCTGAACCCGATCCACCTGTATTACCGTACAAATCTATATCTAAACCAAATGGGTTAGTACCATCTGTGTTAGAACTTATTGATCCAACAAAATTTTCTAATGTTTTAGTTGGGTCATAAAATCTTGCGTTTGCATAAACATTAGTTGTAGAAGATTCAAATAGTATTACCACAGATGCTGAGTTATTATTTGTTGAGTCCCATGAAACTAAAGACGTTCCACCTACATTAATACTCATACTTGTTTTTGTTCCTGATGTGGAAAATTTTCTAACATAATACTTATAATCACTACTATTACTTGGGTTAGTTAACCAATATCCATTGTTACCACCTGGTTTAACTAAACGGTTAGGTCTTACTTGTAAATCTTTAGGACCCAAAATACCATATTCATTATAGGTGTTATCCCAAGAAGTTCCACCAAATGAAAGTAAATTATCATTCAGTTCTAATCTTCTACCCTCACCCGTAAAATTTTCAGAAGTGTTAGATGAACCATCGTATGTTTGTGATCTACCATAATAATGTAAACTACCACTTGATGCCGGTTGTCCAAACGTTCCCGCTATGTGTACGGACCTACTTTCAGAATCAGACCTACTTCCACCGAATCCGGCTCCACTTATTGAAACCGACTGGTTAGCTGAGGTACCATACGAATTACCCGCACTCCAACTCAAACCTGAATTAAGTTTTATTTTATCATTAATGTGTGGAATTGTACCACTCGACCTTAAATCTGTAAATGTTTCATCATAAAACACATTACTTGTTGATATTCTACCGTTAGAGACACTTGCAGTTCTTTGACCACTATTACCTGACATTGAACCGTGTGTACCGTTTTGGTACAACTTATTAAATGTACCCCCAATGGACCCACTCGCGTTAAACGTTGCCGTTTGTAAGTATGGTGCCCCACTTAAAGATCTTGATGTTGCGGTTAATTGTTCCATAGAATCAATATTTGCCGAAACACCTAAATTAGTTGACCCTATACCACTTTCAATTGTCGGCATTGGTCCATATAGTATCTCAGTATTACTCTCTATTGGTGTGGTAAAATCACTTGACCCACTTGCTATAGATATCGAACTTGATATATGGTAATACCCAATATCGTCTATAGTATTACCAGCATTTAAAATTGTTGGACTAAAGACTCCACTATATTTACCGTCTTGATACCCTGCGGGAATTAATTCAGGATTTGCCGATTCAATCTTACCAAGAGTAACTCCATTAGTTGTTCCCGCACCAGATTGTATTATTAAATGATTAGAACTTGATTCTTCCAATAAAACTCTGTTATGGTCGAATTTTTTAAACGTAAAAGATCCTGAAACTTTAAACGTTGTGGGTGTTCCGCTACTTAATCTACCTAAACCAAATAAATTACCATCATTTGATGATCTAACAGTTGTTGAACCACCGTATCTACTTGTAAATGAGTGTCTATAATTACTATTTGTATAAAAAGTACCGAATGACCCTAAGATTGTTCCACCAATACTAGCAAATCCACTATCAATAAGGTCAATTAGTGTTGTATTTGTTGTTCCTGAAGGAAGATATCCACCAATACCCGAATCTGTTGATGTATTAAATGTGTTTTTAGTATATCCGTTATAATATTTGGTGTTTGGAGAGGCATCAGGTGCTGAAGAGGATAATAACCCCGCCATAAACCTAATAATCTCCGAAACGTCTGTGTTTTCATTAAAATTATTAAAATATGAACCATTCATGGTCCCCCAATCATTTGAAGTGGGTTGACCCACGTTAATATTTTCTGCATGTAATGATTTTGACACAATTACACCATATTTTCCTGTTATAGAACCATCGGGTGAATCTAAACCACTACCCGATATTTGTAAATTTTCAGATGTACCATAATATGAACCTGTTTGTTGGAATATATTACTTGCTTCGATATCTGTTTGTGCATTACCAATAGCATCACTTAAAGATGCGGAAATGTCTTCTAATTCTTGGTCTGTCGCATAAGTGTTATCTAAAGAAGTACTAAATAATTCTAAACCATCAATCCTTGTTTCATGATCAGACCCTGTCGTTTCTAATTCGACTAACCTACCATCATGTAATGTGAATGTGGAATCAACCGATTGTGATAATTCGTTTATCGAAGATGATAATGACGATGATAAATCAGTTAGGTCATTATTAACCTGATCAAAAGATGAGGATACTGACTGTGATAAATCATTTATTGATGATGATAATGATGAGGACAATTCACTTATTGATCCTGATAATGAAGACGATAAGTCTGTTAATTGTTGGTCTGTCGCGAATGTGGCGTCTAATGAAGAACTAAAGTCCTCCAAATTCACAACCCTACCATCTAATGAAGACGATAGATCACCTATTGATGAGGTGATTGATTGTGATAAATCCGTTAATTGTTGGTCCGTTGCAAATGTTGCATCTAATGAAGAACTAAATAACTCTAAGTCAACTAACCTACCGTCATGTAGAGTAAACGTAGAGTCGACAGATGAAGATAATTCATTTATTGATGATGATAATGATGAGGATAAATCTGTTAAATCTGTATTGACTTGGTCAAACGACGACGACACTGATTGTGATAAATCATTAATCGATGACGACACTGAAGACGATAAATCTGTTAAATCCGTATTAACCTGATCAAATGATGAGGATACTGATTGTGATAATTCGTTTATAGAAGATGATATTGAAGATGAAAGAGTTGTTAATTCACTCTCTATTACTATATTTTCTTCTAACCCTAAAGGTCCTCCAACCCATCTATCAGTTGTTGTATCCCACAACAATGATCCTGAAACTAAATTAGGGTTTGTGGGGTCTTTTATTAATAAACCACCAAACGCCTTGTCAGTACCATTTAATTCAATGATATTATCATCTAAGGTGACCGTTTCCGATTTAATAGAGGTATATGTTCCTAAGACATTCAAATCACCTTTAACGGTCATATTTGAACCTGTAAATTCTAAAGACGTTAAAACCGAAGCACTAAATTGATTTAAAGGGTCAATCCCTTCGGTTATTCCTCCACCAATTAAATCATTTAAACTTTGTGTACCGTTTATAAAGAAGTTATCCGCATAAACATTCTTCAAAGACGCTGTCGGGTTACCTAAATTTACCGTTTGTCCTGAGGTTATATCCTCGGTCGCAATTTGTTCCCAATATATTTGTTGTAATGCCATCTAAAAGTTTACTTTATTATAAATACCTGACAAATGGATCTTGGAAACAAAAAGGGGAGACTTTTTTGTCCCCCCCTTGATTTTATATATTTTCTTTGATTTTTTCTAACATCTCTTCTTGACTTTCCACATTTATATCTGGCATTAGAAGTACCCCTAAACTATCTTTTTCATTCCTTATAAACACTGTGGGTAGGTTTTCTTCACCAATCTGATTTACAACTTGATCCCATAGATATTGATTGTCGTCAACATCATACTCTTGATAACTTAAGTTTTCTTTTTTTAATATTTCTTTAAATTCATCACAATATGAACATCCCCTCATTGTAAAAACACATATTGTTGTCATTACAATTTATCTAAAATGTCTGTATAGTTTGTGTCTGCCTGAGCACCCGTTAATCTACCGACTTCAATGTCTCCATCAAAGATAATTACCGTAGGTACACTTCTTATACCCAATCCTTGAGCGTATGATCTATCTTCATCCACATTAACTTTTACGAATTCTACATTTTCGTATTTTTCGTCCATATTTTCTAATCTAGGGATTAGTGACTTACATGGTCCACACCATGGTGCCCATAAATCCACTAAAACTTTCTTACCTTCTTTTTGTAGTGACAAAATTTCTTGTCCTGTTGTATTTTTCATAATTAAAAACCTATTTTACCTTTTTGTTTAATTGTTTTATAGATATCAACATCTATATTGTATATATCGGATAATGCCATTTCTTCTTCTGTTATAACGTCTTTAGAAAGTGATTCCAATAATTTATTACTCTCCTCTATTGATAATTTAGTAAACTTATGTTCGGCAATTAACCTTCCTTTTCTCATAAATGCATCATCAATGTTATCTCTTTTCGTGTTGAAAGTCGCCACAATTTGTATATTTAAACAATCCCCCAAGATACCATCGGTTAAGTTAAGTAGGTTAGATGTACTCTGTGACATATTGTTTGAATTCTCTCGAGTACCTAAAACTTTCTCAGCATCTTCAATTATTAGAATACTATTTTTATATTCCATTAAGAATGGTATAATCGTTGGGTCTGTTAGTGATTCCGCCATCATAGGTGGAACAAATATGATTTGTTTTTCTTTTATTAATGAGGATAAATATTTTATATAGGTCGTTTTACCCGTACCAGGTTCACCATGTAAAAGAACAATACCCTTATCATTATCCCTATTTAACCTCTTAACTATAGTATCGTGGATTTTCTTAAAATCTTTACCATAATTAAGTTTTAAATCCGTTTTAGGTATTTTCAATTCATACTCTTCCAAATCTAAAAATCCACCGCTATGAGACTTTATTAAAGATATATTACCTTTCTTTTTTTTCGTAATATGTCTTTTTAATTTGTCTAAATTGTACTGAGACTCAATACTACCATTGTCGTGAGAATAATAAAAAGTTAGAGTAATATTTTTATTCCCTTTACCTCTTTTAGTTTTAATTAGTAATTCCTTATCATCAAAATGATATAGAGTCTCTTCAGATGTTCTCCCAATTAGGGTCCTTATACTTGTCTGGTACTCACTACTTAATTTACTCAGTATTGAAAACCCGTCCTTAGTTATGAGTTCCAAAACTCTTTCGCTGAAGGGTACCCTATATGACTTTACTGAAGGTAATTTTTCGTATTTTAGTATGAAGATTTGTTCACTGGCAATCTCCTCACTATATGTTGATTCAAATATTGGATAATATTTAGGTATATTCATTTAGTTTTAATTGTTTCAAGACCTCTTTCATCTATAAAGATTGTAGGTTCATAATAACTATCGTCTCTATTAGAAATTTCATTTATTTCTTCCATAATGCCCTTCTTTAACTCCGACGACCTCATGGACTTTCTTATTTGTTCAAATTGATCCATTGATAATGTGGGGTCGTTCTTTTTTTCGAAGTTCCCCATTGCAATCATAGTGACATTTTCTAAGAAAATTTCCACGTCTAAATCACCAACAAAATGTTCTCTCGCATTTTTATTGGTATCCAAATACTTTGTTAGTTTCGCAATATATAATAACACCTCAGCGTCTATCATAATTTATCTATCTGTTCTTTTGATAACGTAACTTTGGTAGGTCTACCAAAAACCTTAACATCTACATCAACCTTATCACCATTTATAGATCTGATTTCACCATCGAAGGTGTTAAACGGTCCGTCAATAACCTTAATTGTTTCACCTATGTTGTATTGTATACTACTTACGATTTCCTGACCTTCTTGACCATTTTTTAGAACCCTTTGAATTTCCCTATCTCTGACTCTTATCGGTCTTTTGTCCCCCAAAACTTTCATGGTGTCAGGTAAGTAGGACAAGTTAGTTAGATCGTCTTCTGTTAGAAGTTCATCCGTATTAAAATATAAGTAACCTGTGTATATTACTTTTTCTCTTACGACTTTCTTTGTTTTGACCATTTTAAGTTCTTTCTCTAATGGACAAACAAATTCTTTTATTCCTCTGATGTTACCCAACTCAATATCCGAATTGAATTTATCTTTAAGTTGTCTCTCTTTACCTGGCAGTACTTTTACTAAATACCAATAACTACCCATACTTTATATAATAAACTATAAACTACAGTTTAGGGACTAATATTTTTTTTGTTTTGTCCTTTTCATCATCCACAAGTTCAAACATACTTAGTTGTTCTCCCTCCTTGTATGATGGTTGTCCGTAGTTCATTATCAGAATTTCAATACCTGTATTTTGTGTACCGTCTTTCTTCGCTGCTGCGGATTTTTTAAAACCCTTCTTTTCCCATTTGTAATCCGTGTAAGGAAACCACGTCTGTAATAATGGAAAGTCATAATACGATAAACTGTATCTCCCTTCCGAATTTTTTAAACAGTCCGCTAATCTCTCATGGTCTGACCTATCAAAATCGTGATTCGAATAATAGTTTTCAGTTTTCCAATAAGGTGGGTCAGTATAGAAGTAAGAGGTGGGAGAATCATATTTCTCTATTACATCTTGAAAATCCATATTTTCCACGAACGTTATTTTGTCGAAGTGTTCTCTAAACTTACCATTCTTCAACTTATCCATAAATATCAAGACTTTACAACGATACTTACCTTTATAATCTGTGTAGTTTGAGGTTTCAGGTTTGGATCCTGAAAATATTTGTGTTAATACGTAAACATATTTTACTGCTGCCTCGTAATTTGGATACTCCCCTATTTCGTAGTCAGGATGAAAGACCTCTTCTTGACATCTATTGAAGAATTCTCTACATTCGGGAGGTGTATTTTCTTCACCGACTACCTGCACATATTCGATATACTTATTTAATTCTTCATGCATTCTATCATAGTCTAAAGAACACTTCATTAGGTTTGCGTTCAACCCATTGAAGTCATTATACACTACTGTCTTAAGATTAGGATATTTTTTAAGGTCCATATTGAAGAACACCCAAAACATCCCTGAGAAAGGTTCAACGTATGTCTCGATGTCATTAGGAATGAACGGAACTATCCATTTCCCTATTCTGGCTTTACCTCCAATATAACTTATCATGTAATTTCGATGTTTCGTTTACTTATATAAAATATACAGAAAAAGAATGAGTAAGTCAACCTCGTTATCTCTTGTTTTTTAGGAATTCAAATAAATCTTCACCCAACTTCTCACCTAACTTAGAATCGCTAGGAAAATGTACGCGACCCACATTTCTACTTATGGATATTTTTTCGGCAATATTACGATACCCCACGTCTTTAGTGACTTCAACTAATATTTCTCCAACTATTTTAGATTGAGTTGAATGACCAGATGGGTATGATGGTGATTTTGCACTTTCTAAATCCATACCACCTATCTTCATATCATTATGTTCCGCTATTTGTTGTGGTCTTGGTCTGTTAAAATGATACTTTAATTCATAAATTATACCCGCCGCACTTTTAATAACCTCTTTAATTTGGGTTTTAGGTATTTTATGGTCCCGTTGTTCCGCATATTTTTTAAATGATTTGAATATTCGATCATATTTTTCAACGAAGTCCTTTTGTTCGGGTAGTGATGATAATGTTTTCAATTCTTCTTTTGCAATCTTAGAGTCATTACTCGGAGGATACATTTTCTTATATTTAGAAATGTCAAAGTCCTTAAACAAACCACTTTCCCTATTATAATCTATTTCTTTTTGATGTTTATCACTTATTGATTCACTGAACTTAAGGTCTTTTAGTGATTCATTTATGGTATCGGCATTCGTGTCGTTACCACATTTATGACAAATGTATAAGTCGTCACCACCTTCGGATATTTTCCAACTCCATCCGCAGCTCTCACACTTTATTTTATCACCCTCGACTATTTCCAAAAGTTTCATATTGATAAATAGTTATAAATTACATATATTATTATTATGAAGAAAAAAAAGGAATCTTGCTCAAAGTGTAAGAAAAAACAAGAAAGGGAAGAACTACTTCAAGAAGTAATCAAAGTAGAAAAAAGTATTAAAATATCCCTATTCATAGTTTTAGGTTTATCCGTGTACGGACTTTACAAAATCCTATCTCTGTTATTTTGAGTATGAAAAAGAAGAAGAAATATAAAATAATACTCTTCTGTAATAAAAAAAGAAAGAAACTCTTTTACCAAACTATTAGTCTTCCCGCAATACGTGATATGTGGTATGAGTTAAAAACCGAAAAGAAACCGAGGTATACAAAAGAGTACGGTGGTAAACGCAACCAAAAGTTAGATTACGAACTCGCACTAATATATCCCGATAATAGATGGGCAAAGAAAAAAACAGTTGTCAAAAGAGATGAGTTCGGTAGATTGTACGAAGCGGGTGTTGATATGAAGGGTTTCAGAATGAAGGAAATAGTTCCTTATTGGCAGGAAGAGAAAATATACGATCATGATAATAAGGGACACATTAGATATCACCAACTATTAGATTTATTGGTTGAGGTCGACGAGATTGCACAAATATTCACTCTTAATACTAAATTGTTTCTTCAAATAGAAGATAACGTTAGGATGTTCGGTAATAAGAACTTATACGACTCTGACAGATTATTTGATTTACTTAGGGAAGATTTATTAAAACATAAAAAAAAGGGTAATTTCATTTTTGTGAAAGATATTACTACCACACAAAGAAAAACCCTATACAACTTACTTGAAAAGAAAGGTTACAAACGTACCGATCTATTTAGACACTATTCTTACTAAACATAAAGGAGATGTCCCCTATTAAAATGGAAAATGTATTAGAATCAGTTTCCTCAACCTCATTACCATCAAATTTAGTTTTAATGTATTCTAATATTTTATCGTATTCTTCCTCAGTTAATTCATAAAATACCGTACCCCCATTAAAATCAAATGCGACTTTTTCTATTAGATCTGAAATAATGGCTAATTGATTTAATATGTCACCTTTTTTTTCTTTTGACATTATATACCTAATATTTTACCTACTTTGGTTAGTAGGTCTTTAAATTTATTTGTTTTTTTACTTTCAGGGACTTTGAATAGATCCTCCTTCTTCGTCTTCATCAGTTGTTGAATCATTTTTTTCTTGTGTGTCTCCACTTCCAACTGATCCTTTTGAATCTCCTTCTCCAACCAATCTAATTCTTTGCGTGTCGTATTCTTGGACATTACTTTCAAATTTTAAATTTTCGAGATCATCTAACTTACTTTCCTCAAACAATGCTCTCATTTCTCTAACTTTCTTATCGAACAACTCTCTCTTCTTTTCATCTTCAATGTTTTTTTCAACCACTTCATTTGCACATTGTAGTGCCGTGTTGTATCCATCTTGAGATGATTCACATATAAAAGAGACTAAAACATCTTTATCGTTTTTGTCTTGGACCTTTATTTTTAAGGTCTTATAAACAGAAACAATTTCTTCGTATTTCCATTTTGATGGAAGTTTTAAATCTAAACTAACATTTCCCTTAATCTCTCTTAGAGAAAAGAAATAAGGTCTTAAAGGTTTTATTATTTCGTACACTTATTTTATGTTATTATATATGTTATTATATATGAGATTGCGAAGTATAGAGTTACTTTCTCATATTTATTTGTTGATAATGGTTCTGCAGATGTTATAAATAATTTTACTATAAACTCAACTATAAATCTTAGAACGAAAACTATCGATAAGACCAAAATGTATAATTCTATATTATTTATCATGTCTCTTTATTTCGTCTAATATTTCTTTTCTGAATGATGCAATAAGACTCTTTACTTCTTGAGCGTATTTTCGTGCTCTGATTGATGCAGATCTGTTACCTTTGTCGTATACCTTGTGAGTGTCAACCGACATTTTCTCTACAAGGTCCTTAATTTTTCCTAACGTTTCCATACTTTATTACCGTTTCTGATAGTAATATACGGAATTTATTTTACTAGTTCAAGTTATTTTCTAGTAATTTATAAATTTCTGTTAGAACCGCTAGTTCAGATCTTGTCTTTTTGTGGTTGTAATTGAAGAGTCTATAGAGATATTCCTTAATTTTAATTTCTTCCTCATCCATTTTTAAATAATAAAATGATTCTAAAAAGAAATCCCAAAAATATTCATAGTGTATTCCCCTACTATTAAAATTTATCTTTTCTTTAGATAGATTATTAATGACTTTATCCCAACACCATGTAAAATGTTTTCTTTGTTCATCTTCTGTAATGATAGCGTCAGGACCTAAGTAGGTTTGATCCACTATTCTATAGAGTGAATCCACTAAGTCGTAGAATAGTTCTATTTTTTCTGTTGTGATACTGTAAGCACGATACCACACTTCCGTCTGGTATCCGTAGTCTTGATCCTTGAGTATTGATTTAAGATATGTGTCTTTATTTTCCATATTTTCATTAAAAATATACGAATAAAAGAAAACAAAGACAACAATATTATTGAGTCTTTTCGTTATAATTTGAAAGATCCTTCAATCTTTGAATTTCTTCCTCTAAAACGTTTGTTTTTTCTTTTGATTCGGTTAATTCTTCTTTCTCTTCTTTAACAACTTTAACAGGTTGTATATCTTTCTTATACATAGGTTGATTTTCATACCTTTCTTTTCTTTTCTCGGCTGTCTTAGCCAAATTTTTACCTGTTTCAGTAGGAATTGTGTTTCCACCGTCTGCATTACCCATAGTAGAGTCACCTTCTAACGCCTTTTTAACTCTATCTTTAAACTCGTCACTAGGTTCGTGATCATAATCTAAATCTAACACATGTTCCCCTCTTTCCATATCTACCTCTTCATTCTCTTCTTCGGTATTATGTACTACTTTTTTAGGGTCTATTTCACCTTTCCCTGATGCATTTGGAAATTCAGGATTGTCATTACCTTCAATCGATAATGCCTTCTTTAATTTCTTATCTACGTTAGCCATATGTTCTTTTGTTTCTTTATTACTTAATTTATGGGAATCTTTAACCGCCTTTAAACCCGGTGTTACTGCTTCATTAACTAATTTACTGATCATATCTATTAATTGTGATTCCGATAATCTAAGTACTTTAGGTTCTTTACCTTCGTGTTGTTTACCACAAGATTCATACATTTCTTTTAATTTTTCCTTATCACATTTTGAATATTTTTCACAAATATCTTCATATGTCATTCCTTCTTTAACACATTTAGATATTTCATTCATAGTTGGGAGTGAATCTTTATCTTCTGATTCTTCCATACTTCCACACTCACATAAAGGTTTCCCACATTCCTCACACTGACCTTCATAAAGTGGTTCAACAGTTCCTTCCTCATCTTCGTACATTTTATCTCCACACTCTTGACATTCTTCTTTCTCGTCAATATCTGTTTTAATTGTTACGGGATGCATCTTTCCACTTCCTTCAGGGAATTCAAATTCATCCTTACCAGCATCTTTAGCCGCATCTGCCGCCAAAACAAATGCTGATTCATTTTGGTCTTGTTCTAATTCTTCTATTGAATGGTCTTTTTTCATGTCTTTTGAGTCTAATTCTTCACCTAACTGATCTAATTTATCTAATAAATCTTGTTTTGATTCGTAGGTTTCTATTTCCACAACAAAATCTTTGTCGGGGTTATTTTTATTATATTCTTCACATTTTTGGTCCGCCTCCTCTTTTGTGTCACAAACCTCAACGTATTCACCCTCACACTTAATACAGTATGCGGTCTTATCACCACTTCCTTCTTTCAGAATGGTGTCCTTTATCTCTTGTGAGATCGTTTCTTCAATAATTTTATTTAGTTCTGAAACTTTCATATTCTATAAATATATCCTTTATCTCATTTATTACTAATTTCTCCACCTCTTTATAAGGTAATCCGTATTTTTTTGAAACGTTCTTCACTGCCTCATTTAATTCATCATTTTCATAGAATTCTAAAGCATTAATGTCTCCCTCCTCACAGTATGGAAATTTTTTACATTTTTCCTTCACTTTAACATATGAACCACCCTTTCCACCATACATTGGGAAATTAGTTTTTCTCATATGTTTCATACGTTGTACAATCGTCTTAGGTCCACCTATTTTAAGTGGATCTTTACCCCCACTACCAAACGGTGCGTCGTATTGTCCCGCCGATGACGTAGCTGAAGTCATTGCTTCAGTAAATTCCTCTTCTTTAGGTTCTTCCTCGTTGTATTTCTTACTATTATGGATTTTATATATTTCTCTCTTACTAATAAAATTCATAGGTGCCTCAAATGATCCTGAAGAACCACCCGCCATTGTTGCTTCCTTGGTTTCTTTTTTCATTACTTAGTGTTAATGTTTTTCAAAGGTCCTTCCCAAAAAGACTTACGTTGCCATAATTGTTTAAACAACTCAACAACAACTTTAGTAGATAATTCCACCACCTTTTTATTAATGTCTCTTGCCCCCATCTCTTTTTTAACCATATCAACCACGATTTTATGTGCTTGAGTACCATTAAGAAAGTCCTTTATCTCTTTCTTAGCAATAGTCTGTATTTGATTTTTATCTGTGGTTGTAAGAGCCATATTAATCTATTCTTCTTTGAGATATTAGGTCATTCATTGCATCTGCGAATACATCTTCAAACTTTAAAAGTTTTTGAATTGACTCTAATAGGTCATAATTCACTTTTAACATAGCGGTATTAAGGTATGTACCTTTATTTTCACCTGCAATTATTACAAAATCTAAACCAACGTCAGGTAAATTACCATCTAATCTTACTTGATTAGATTGTATTGTAACGCCTGGTCGAAGATCACCTAAATCCGATACCTGTGTACCGAAATTACTAATCACGTCCCCTATGGTCTTCTTTTGTACCTCGTTAACATCCAAATCCTCATCAGTTGAAGAAATGAGTCTCACTTCAACACCATTGACGACGATTACATTGTCTTTTAATTCTTTTTTCTCCTCTTGCTCTGAAATTGTCCCTTTTTCAAGTGTTGACTCTGTCAGATTCCTTAGAGTATTCAACATTTTTTTAGTATTATCGTAGTTCATATGTGTTTTATATTTCATCGTCTAAGAATTTTTTAAAATTAAACGAAGGGTTTATATCTGTATAAATATTTGAAAAATTGGATTTACATACAATTCCTTTAAATTTATCTATCTTTTCTATGTAACCGTGACTGGGAACCACTCTTTTATGTATTTGTTTCTCTTCACAGATATATTCACATAAATTAACAATACTTTCCATTTGTTGGTCAGTATAACGATCCCAATAAAATTTATCTCTCCAACTTCTAATAAATGGGTCACTTCTATGGGGGTCACCTATCCAATTACTATAATAACCCGTTATAGTGTTCTTTTGTAACCACCCCAAATTTTCAACCGCAATTTTAACTTGTTTTTTGTCTAATTCATGATTACCAAACGTAACTGAAGAATAATCCATGTCCAAAACTTGGTATATGTCCCCCATCTTAGAAACAATAAAATGAGGAATATCCTCATAATTACCATCTTGTCTATATTTTAATTTACCGACAAAGTCATCAATCCTACGTTTAGTATCATATAAAAGAATTTGTTTCTTTTTATATTTTCTACCAATGTGGTTTAATTTTTTTTTATCTATTGTTTCTACGTCTCGAATTTCCAACATTTCTAGTGATTACTTTTGACCCTACCATCATATATGGTTCTTGTGGTATAACTTTAGGTTCCATATAAAGGTCGTCCACAAATACTGTGGGTGATGGTGTAGGTGTATTGGTTGGAGTTGGTGTGGGTGTACCACTTACCGTGGGTGTGGGAGTTGGAGTATTAGTAGGGTTTGGTGTAGGACTACTTGTGGGGTAAGGTGTAGGTTGTGGTGTACTAGTTGGAATTACCGTACTTGTGGGGTAAGGTGTGGGAGTATTAAAAG
>Ga0206677_10000027_pt1 | contig 120035 bp, 111 predicted proteins | sample M130m12015metaG_FD_155475 | JGI IMG/M metagenome (GOLD analysis project Ga0206677, IMG submission 155475) | Ammonia-oxidizing marine archaeal communities from Monterey Bay, California, United States - M1 30m 12015 | ecosystem: Environmental > Aquatic > Marine > Intertidal zone | place: USA... | reverse complement strand
TGGCACCTCGATGTCGGCTCGTCACATCCTGGGGCTGGAGAAGGTCCCAAGGGTTGGGCTGTTCGCCCATTAAAGTGGCACGCGAGCTGGGTTCAGAACGTCGTGAGACAGTTCGGTCTCTATCTGTTGTGGGCGTTAGAAATTTGAGAGGATCTGACTTTAGTACGAGAGGACCGAGTTGGACATACCTCTGGTGTATCTGTTGTGCCGCCAGGTGCAGTGCAGAGTAGCTACGTATGGAGCAGATAAGTGCTGAAAGCATCTAAGCACGAAACTGACCTCAAGATGAGATTTCTTTTAAAGGTCGTTAAAGACGATGACGTTGATAGGCTACAAGTGTAAAGGCAGTAATGTCATAGCTGAGTAGTACTAATTACCTGTAGACTTACCATTTTATTTTTATAAAAGTTTAGTTTTTATTTTACTTCCAATTTTTGTCATTTATGCTTATGCGTTTTAAGATTTTAAGGTGGTTATATCGTTGGGGTACACCTCTTTCCATTCCGAACAGAGAAGTTAAGTCCAACTGAGCCGATGATACTTGGGTAACACCTGGGAAAGTAGGTCACCGCCACTCTATTTAAGCCTCATCACTTTTGTGTTGGGGCTTTTTTATTAGTATTTATTTAGATCCAATAGTGAGTATTGAAACTCCAAAAGGAAATTTAATATTTAACTTTAATAAGAATTTTTCAGAATAAAAAATTCTGTATAATATTTCATTAACTATCTTCGATGATTGCATTATTTCATTGTCTGATCCAGTAGAATCAGAATCTTTTTTTCTAGAAATATTATTCAATATAAACCTTACGATTGATATGGGGATGAATAGCCAAAAATTAAAATATGTACTATCATCAATTTTTAGCTTTTTGTTTACTATTAGCTTATTAATTTGATTTTTTCTATATCTTCTGAAATGGTGATTGATTACATCATGATTACTCCATAACGATTGAAATGCAGGAACTGTCAAGAAATATTTTCCCTTTGGTCTAAGTACTCTATATATTTCTTCAATAGCTTTACTATCTTCTTCAATATGCTCTATAACATCGAAAGCACATATTATATCGTACGAATCATCTTCAAATGGTAAATCGGTTAGCGATGCATTTACTGCCTCAATACCTGTTTTCTCTTTCAAAAATTTACAACAGAACTCGTCATATTCTAATGATGTTACCTCCCCAAATTTAGATAGCATTTCAGATGTTGCTCCAGTAGCAGCACCAACATTTAATATCCTCATTTCTGGGCGATTTATAATTTTCTTACAATATGATTCTAAGATAGATAATCTTGCCTTGAACCACCAGCCTTCTCTTTCAAGCTTATAGTATTCTTGATAAAATTTATGATCCATTTATTTTTTTAAATGTTGTTCAGCATGATAACTTGATCGAACTAATGGACCACTTTCTATATATTCAAATCCTAATTTAAGACCTATATTTTTATATTTATCAAATGTGTCGGGATGAATATACTCAGCAACTTTTAAATGTCTACTTGTTGGTTGCATATACTGTCCCAGAGTAACTATTGATACATTAACTTTTCGGAGATCTTCAAGGGTTTCGATGACTTCTCCCTCTGTTTCACCCATACCACACATGATGCCACTTTTAGTTTTAAGTCCAGCTTTTTCAAGGTATTCTAATACGAACATGGAACGTTCATATTTAGCTTGAACCCGTACTTCTTTGGTCAGTCTTCTTACTGTTTCTATATTGTGGGATACAATCTCTGGGCTTACGTTGATGATGGTGTCTAATTGATCAGTTTTTCCCTGAAAATCTGGGATAAGTGTTTCTAGTGTTGTTTCAGGGTTAAACTCTCGAATTGTTTGAACAGTTTTAGCCCAATGTCCGCTACCTCCGTCTGGTAAATCATCACGGTCAACACTGGTAATCACTGCGTGCTTGATCCCCATCATATTGATGGATTGTGCAACTTTAAATGGCTCTAAACTATCTAATATATCGCCTTTTCCTGTGGCAACATTACAGAATTGACAGCTACGAGTACATGTATTTCCAAGTATCATGAAAGTGGCAGTTCCAACACCCCAACATTCTCCAATATTTGGGCACTTACCACTCTCACAAATGGTATGCAGTTTATTGTCTTTTACTAATTTTAACATTTCAGCATACTTCCCATCACCAGGTATTTGAGTTTTTAACCAATCAGGTTTGATACGCTTATTTTGTTTTATTTTTACTTGAGGCTTATTTTCTATTTTGTTTGCCATTATTAGTTACAAATGTAGTGTAGATTCTTCGTTTTTAAATTATTCATGATTTATTATTATGTGGTAATAAAACATTGTAATCATTCGTTAATTTTGTGAAAATTTCAAGTATGAGAAGAGTAATATTTTTGACCCTTTTGCTTAGGTCTTTAGTGGGTTACACTCAGAATAATACCCCTACATATACTTGGCGTATGCATTTACCATATAATAGTGTTAGGCAAATTATAGAGGCTGATCAAAAATTGTTTGTCCTTGCAGATATTGGTATTTATGAATTTGGTTTAAAAAGTGGTGAGGCTGAGTTCCTAACAAAGGTCAATGGATTTTCTGAATCAAATGTGGTTTCCATGGGTTACTCAAATGAGTTTAACACCCTAGTAATTGCTTACAAAAGTGGTGATATTGACCTATTAAAAGGAAATTCTATTATTAATTTACCTGGTATTAAGCGTTCTAATATTTTTGGATTGAAGGATATATACGAAGTTTATATTTATAACCAGTACGCTTATTTATCAACTGCTTTTGGTATAGTAGTTATAGATATAGTTGCCGAGGAAATTATTGATGATTATCAAAACCTTGGTGACGGTGGGACTCCTTTGACAGTAAATTCATTGGCTATATTTAATCAAAATATTTACATAGGAACAACTGAAGGAATCAAATTTGCACCAGCATTTGATAACAATGTGAATTTAAAAAATTTCTCAAGTTGGGAGACAATTAATCAATACGATTCAGCCTTAAATATTACGGATTACAATAATAAATTATACTTTGTTTCAGATAGTATTTTGTATTTATATGATGGCTCAGGCTATTCAGCTGTTGAATCAGGAGTCAAAAAAGGTTACAAGAGTATAACAGTCTGTCATGGAAAATTAGTTGTATGCAGGTATGAAGGGATTGCTGTTATTAACCAATTAGGTTCAATTGAAGAGTATGGAGAAGTTGCAATGAGTTCAGCTATATTAGATTTTCAGAATAATTTGTGGTTTGGTGGATTTTACAGAGGGTTAATGAAAAAAGATTTATCAGGATCAATAAGTTTTTTCACACCTCAAGGACCTTTTGCCTCTACAACTTACGATATGGAGGGGCAAGGGAACAGTTTGTGGGTTACTTCTGGAGGTTATACTCCTGCTTTTGCACCTACCTACAATGGCTATGGATACTATCGATATGAAGATGGTAATTGGTTTAATAGAAATACATCAGATCCATTTGCTGGTGGGATGAAAGATTTTACTGCATTATATGTCCCAAAGGACAAAAATGAAACTTGGTTAGGTAGTTTTGGAAGTGGTTTATTAAAATTAGAAAATGGTAAACCTGTGGAACGTTATACTAAAGTCAATAGTACTCTAAAAGTTTCCGTTGGCACAAATGAGGTTGCCCTCGGTATGGCATATGACAATCAAAATAATTTATGGGTGTCAAATTATGAAACAGATAGATCTCTTGCTGTAATGAGACCAAATGGAGACTGGGCTGATTTTAACGTAGGAACCAAGCGATTGGGGGAGATGGTGGTTGATGAAAGGGATCAAATTTGGATACTAGTGCCAAGGACTTCAGGAAGCGGTATACTGGTAGCTAAAGAATTTCAAAATGGATCTTTGCGAACAAGATTTCTAGGTACAACTAAAAATGGAGGGGGGCTTCCAAGTAATAATGTTAAAGCCATAGTTAAAGACAAAGATGGAGAGATATGGGTAGGAACAGAATCTGGGATTGCTGTTTTTTATAATCCAAGTTTAGTGTTTGATGGTGGAGTAAATGCAGATGCTCAACAGATTATTATTGATGATGGTGAAGATATCGGTTATTTGCTTGGAAGTGAAGTAGTTAACGATATAAAAATTGATGGGGGGAATCGTAAATGGGTAGCTACAAATAATGGAGCTTGGCTAATCAAGGAAGATGGTTCTGAGGTAGTTCTTCATCTGACTGAAGGTAATAGCCCGTTGCCTAGTAATGTGATTAATTGCATAGGAATTATTCCAAATACAGGGGAAGTTTTTTTTGGAACAACTAATGGAATTGCATCTTTTAGAAGTGACGCAACAGAAGCAAAGGATATTCACGATAACACCCTTGTTTTTCCAAATCCAGTTCATCCTGAATATGAGGGACCAATAACAATTACTGGTTTACCAGAGGATGCTACGGTAAAAATTGCTGATGTAGCGGGAAGGGTTGTTTATGAACTTGTGGCAGTGGGTGGAACCGCAGTTTGGAATGGACTCAACTTCGATGGTCAAAAACCGCAAACAGGAGTGTATCTAATTTTTTCAGCTAATAAGGATGATGAAGACTCTTTGGTATCTAAACTTTTGATTGTTCGATAATGTATTTTAAGACAAGAGCTATTGTACTTAAGAATACTAATTACAGTGAAAGTAGTGTCATTAGTAAAATATATACACGAGAATTTGGTATCAAAACATATATGCTAAGAGGCATTAGAAAGGGTAAATCAAAAATAAGAACTTCCATGATTCAACCTTTATCATTGATTGAACTGGATGTCTATCAAAAACCGAATACTTCAATTAATAGCGTAAAGGACTTGAGAAATTCTCCAATATTATTTGAAATACAGGATAATATTTTGAAGAAGACTGTAGCGATGTTCATGACTGAAATTATAAATCATTGTCTTACAGAAGAAGTTAATGATGAAGAATTGTTTGATTTCCTTGAGCATCAAATAATAACTCTTGAACAACAACCCATGTCAGTTTTTTTTCCATGTATTTTTTTAATAAAATTAACAAAATTCCTAGGTGTTTTTCCTCAGGGTAAATGTGATGTGGATACGCCATATTTTAGTATCGAAGATGGGGTATTTATTGTTGAATCATCAACTTCTACGGCTTCTAAAAGTACATCTCAAATGATTTCGAATATTATACACGAACAGGATTTAGATTTTAAATCTAATGGGAATATTCGTAGAGAAGTTCTAGCCTATATTGTAAGGTATTATCAGTTTCACATAATAAGAAATAAAAAAGTTAAATCAATTGACATACTATCTGAAATTTTAAATTAGCTCAGTTAAAGATAACTAATCGGAATGAAAATAAGTAAATTTTTTTTGTATTTCATTGCTTTATTAATGCAATGTCAAGTTAGTTTTTCACAGGACTTTGAGGAAAGTGATTCATCTATGATACTTCGGAAAGTAGTAATGGATGGAGATACATTTTACCTATATTCATTTAACCAATTTATTCTAAAAGAATTTAATTCAAAGAAGGATAGAGATGCTTACATCAAACTTGTTAGAAATGTTAAAAAAGTTATGCCATATGCAAAGTTGGCTGCATTCAGATTACAAATGATGGATGATAATCTAAATCAATTACCATCCAAGAGGTCCAAAAAGAAATACATCAAAGCTACAGAAGATGCTATAAAAGATGAATTCATTGGGCAACTCAAAAAGTTAACTATTTCTCAAGGTAAATTATTAATTAAGTTAATTCACAGAGAAACAGGCAATACTACTTATGAGATTCTAAAACAGTATAGAGGAAGTGCAAGCACGATGTTTTATGGTATTTGGGCACGGATGTATAATGCAAATATTGACACCAAATACGACCCGATCAAGGATTATCAGATTGAATATATCATAAAAAATGCTAAACTTGAATAAGATAAAGATACAAGAATAGAATATTAGATGAAATTAGATATACTGGCATTTGGTGCTCATCCAGATGATGTTGAGCTTTCATGTGGAGGCACAATTATTAAATACGTAAAAGAAGGTAAACGAGTTGGGATAGTAGATTTAACAAAAGGAGAATTAGGTACGCGTGGTGATGTCCCTACCCGCAATTCTGAGTCATCAGTGTCTCAGAATATATTAGGGGTAGAAAAACGAATAAATCTAGATATTGGAGACGGTTGGTTTGAAATAAATAAAGAGAATAAGTTAAAAGTAGTTAAAGCAATTCGAAAGTATAAACCAACCATAATATTAGCTAATGCAGAAGACGATAGACATCCAGATCATCCGAGAGCAGCACAGCTATTAAAAGAGGCATTCTTTTTATCGGGTTTAAAAAAAATTAAGACCATTGATGATGAAGTTGTTCAAAATATATGGAGACCTAAGTACCTTTTTCATTATATTCAATACCGATATTTAAAACCTGATTTTGTTGTTGATGTATCTTCTTATTTTGAAACGAAGATGAAAGCAATCTTGAGTTTCAAGTCTCAATTTTATGAACCAGGTAAAGATTCAGATACACTAATCAGTTCAAAAAAGTATCTAGACTTTATCAAAGGACGGTCGCATGAAATGGGCAGCTCAATTCAGGTTGAACATGGAGAGGGTTTCACATCCTCTGTACCACTTCAAATGGATCTAAAAAACCTGTTATAAATTGACATTAATGGCCTAAAAATGTGGCTACAATATGTGATCTCGTAAAATGGTTCATTTTTCGCACCGAATGATAAATAAAAGTCTTTAACCCTATGAATACTTGAACCTTCAAAATCCAAAATCATATTTTTATTAGCGTATTTGGTTAAAATTTCGCTTAATCCGTAGGATAAAGAATTTAGTGCTCTTCCATTTTTGGTAGGGGCTCCTAAAATATAATGTATCCTATTCTTACCCATTGCAAAAAGTAAACTAGCAGTGGTTTCTTTGACATTAATCACATGAATATTAATAAAGGACCTGGGGTGTTCACGAGTCAATTTTTCTAATAGATTGAAGTCATCATCTTTTAAGTGTTTGGTCATGCTTCCATAAGCTGTCTTATAAAAATCGATAGTTTGATTTACATTTTCTTCAAACTTTATTGTATGAATAGTGCTTGCCTTTCTTACATTTTTTCTCAATGACCTTTTAAAGTTTGCTTCCAAAGTATCTCGGTCTAAAATATCAAGAATTAAATTATCCCTTTTTATTTTATTTAAGTTTAATGCAAGGTTAGTATTGAACTGTATAACACTAAATTTAGATTTGATGAGGGTTTTAATTTGTTCAAGTTCCACAGTATTCGGTAATTTCCCAATCCAATTACATTGTTGGATAAAGTTTGGTTGAAGTAAAGTTTTAATTCCCCATTTATTCGATATGGGAAGCGGAATAGCTGCATCATAATCACCCAGTATAATGGCATCCCAACTGCAAAATTGATTCAAATACCATGAATAATTAAACACACGTCCATTCTTGCTAGAATCAATCAGATTGTTCCACTTAGTATAATTGATTTTATGATGTTTAAGATATTCTAATTTGTTTGACATCTATATAAACATAGTTTAATTAAAGGCACAATGATAAAGACATTTCAACTTAAAATGACTCTTAATTTATTTGCAAGATTAATAGTAGAATAGATTATTTGATTTTTTTAGAAATAGCCCTTGTAATCTTATATATAAATGCTACTTTTGCAGACCTTTTTAGAAATTTGGATAGAAATATATGCCTACAATACAACAGTTAGTACGTAAGGGAAGGAAGGAACTTACCAAGAAAAGTAAGTCTAGAGCCCTTAATTCTTGCCCTCAAAGAAGAGGAGTATGTACAAGAGTGTACACGACCACTCCTAAGAAGCCTAATTCAGCGATGAGAAAGGTAGCAAGGGTAAGACTCACCAACGGAAATGAAGTGAATGCTTACATCCCAGGAGAGGGTCATAATCTTCAAGAGCACAGTATCGTGTTAGTAAGAGGAGGAAGAGTAAAAGATTTACCTGGTGTAAGATATCATATTGTTCGTGGAGCATTAGATACAGCGGGTGTTGAAGGCAGAACACAACGAAGAAGTAAATACGGAGCAAAAAGACCTAAACCAGCTAAGAAATAATGAGAAAGTCGAAGGCAAGAAAAAGAGAAATAGTACCCGACCCAAGATACAATGATGTTTTGGTTTCTAAATTCATAAATAACATGATGATGCAGGGTAAAAAGGAGACTGCCCGTAAAATATTTTACGATGCGATTGATATTGTTGATGGCAAAGTAGAGGAAGATGCTGGAATAGAGACTTGGAAAAAAGCTTTAAATAATGTGATGCCTTCTGTTATGGTTAAGAGCCGAAGAGTTGGTGGAGCTACTTTTCAGATTCCAATGGAAGTTAAGCCAGACTTGAAAGTTTCGTTTGGTATCAAATGGATGATAGGCTATGCTCGTAAAAGAAATGAAAAGTCAATGGCAAACAAACTTGCTGGAGAAATTTTAGCAGCATCAAAAGGTGAAGGAGCTGCAGTTAAGAAAAAAGAAGATACACATAAAATGGCAGATGCTAATAAGGCATTTTCACATTTCAGAGTATAAGTCATGTCAAAAAGAGATTTAAAATTTACTAGAAATATTGGTATTGCTGCACATATTGATGCAGGTAAGACAACGACCACTGAACGTATTTTATACTATGGTGGTGTGAGCCATAAAATTGGAGAAGTACATGATGGTGCTGCAACCATGGACTGGATGGAGCAAGAGCAAGAAAGAGGTATTACAATTACTTCTGCTGCGACAACTCTTAACTGGAAGTACAGAGATCAAGATTATCACGTAAATATTATTGACACCCCAGGGCACGTTGATTTTACGGTAGAAGTAAATAGATCGCTGCGTGTTCTTGATGGTTTAGTTTTCTTATTTAGTGCTGTTGATGGTGTTGAGCCACAATCTGAAACTAATTGGAGATTAGCCAATAACTACAATGTACCACGTATTGGTTTTGTTAACAAAATGGATCGTCAAGGTGCTGACTTTATTAATGTTTGTGCACAAGTAAAAGAAATGTTGGGTAGTCACGCATTACCATTACAATTAAATATTGGTGCTGAGGATGGATTTAAAGGTGTGGTTGATTTAATCAACTTTAGAGGAATTACATGGAACGACGCTGATCAAGGCATGACCTTTCAAGAGATAGATATTCCTGAAGATATCATTGATGAGGCAAGACAGTTGAGAGAAGAACTTCTTGAGGCCGTAGCTGAATTTGATGAAACTTTAATGGAAAAATATTTCGAAGATTCAGAATCATTAACCGAAAGAGAAATACTAAATGCACTTAGAGAAGCAACAATTGGAGGTAAAGTTGTACCTATGATGTGTGGATCTGCATTTAAAAATAAAGGTGTTCAAGCTATGCTTGACATGGTGATGGAAATTTTACCATCTCCATTAGATCAAGAAGCAATTGAGGGTACTAACCCAAAAACAGATGAGCCAACTTCTCGTAAGCCATCTGTAGATGAGCCATTTGCATCGTTAGCTTTTAAAATTGCAACAGATCCATTTGTGGGTAGATTGTGTTTTACTAGAGCTTACTCAGGAGTATTAGATTCTGGTTCTTATGTTTATAACACTCGGACTATGAAGAAAGAACGAATCTCTCGTATTTTCCAGATGCATGCTAATAAGCAGAATCAAATTCCTCAGTTACAAGCTGGAGATATTGCTGCTTTAATTGGTTTTAAAGATATTAGAACAGGAGATACCTTGTGTGCAGAAAATGCACCTATTGTTCTAGAGTCTATGGACTTCCCTGATCCAGTAATTGGTGTTGCTATTGAGCCAAAAACTCAGGCAGACGTCGATAAGCTAGGTATGGCCCTTGGAAAGCTTGCCGAAGAAGATCCAACATTTGTCGTTAAGTCAGATGATGAGACTGGTCAGACGGTAATTTCAGGAATGGGTGAACTTCATTTGGAGATTATTATAGATAGACTCAAAAGAGAGTTTAATGTAGAAGCTAATCAAGGTCAGCCTCAGGTTGCTTACAAAGAAACAATCTCTAACTCAGTAACTCATAGAGAAACTTACAAAAAACAATCAGGTGGTCGAGGTAAATTTGCTGATATTCAGGTTGAAATAGGTCCTGGAGAAGAAGGGAAAGAAGGATTAGAATTTATTAACGAAATCGTTGGTGGGGCTATTCCTCGTGAATTTATTCCTGCAGTAGAGAAAGGTTTCAAAGATGCTATGAAAAATGGTGCTTTGGCTGGATATGAAGTTCAAAACTTAAAAGTTAGATTATTTGATGGTTCGTTCCACCCAGTTGATTCTGACTCACTTTCCTTTGAGACTGCAGCCAAGTTTGCATTTAGAGAAGCTTCTAAAAAAGCGAACCCTGTAATTCTTGAACCTATTATGAAATTGGAGGTAATTACACCAGAAGAAAATATGGGTGATGTGATTGGTGATTTGAATAGAAGAAGAGGTCAGATGCAAGGAATGTCAGAAAAAGGTGGAGCACAAGTAGTGAAAGCACTTGTTCCTTTATCAATGATGTTTGGTTATGTTACTGATCTTAGAACAATTACTTCTGGTCGAGCTACTTCAACTATGGAATTTAATAATTATGATATCGTTCCAACTAGCATGGCTACAGAAATCATAGCAAAAGCAACTGGAGCAACTGTAAAAGCATAAATAAAATGATTAATCAAAAAATTAGAATCAAGCTTAAGTCTTACGATCATAATTTGATCGATAAATCAGCGGAAAAGATTGTTAAGTCTGTAAAGGCTACTGGAGCAATTGTTAGTGGTCCTATCCCACTACCAACGCAGAAGAAAATATTTACAGTGTTAAAATCTCCTCACGTGAATAAAAAAGCAAGAGAGCAATTTAAATTATGTTCTTACAAGAGGTTAATGGATATTTATAGCTCAAGTGCAAAAACAGTAGATGCATTAATGAAGCTTGAATTACCAAGTGGTGTGGATGTAGAAATTAAAGTATAAGAAACATGTTAAGTGTTATAGGAAGAAAAGTAGGAATGACTTCGCTTTTTACTGAAGCAGGTAAAAAAGAGGCGTGTACAGTAGTGGCATGTGAGCCAAACTTTATTACTCAAGTTAAGACTGGAGATAAGGAAGGATATAATGCTGTTCAAATTTCTTCTGTAGAGAAGAAAGAGAAGAGTTCAAATAATCCAGAGAAGGGTCATTTTGCAAAAGCTAAAACAACACCTAAAAGAGTTGTTGTTGAAGTCAGAGATTTCGATGGTGAGCAAAATTTGGGTGATTCTTTTGGTGTGGAGGTATTCGAAGAAGGAGAGTTTGTAGATGTAGTTGGAACTTCTAAAGGTAAAGGTTTTCAAGGTGTTGTTAAAAGGCACGGTTTTAGTGGTGTTGGTGAGTCTACCCACGGTCAGCACAACAGGTTAAGAGCTCCAGGATCATTAGGGGCTGGTTCTACACCTTCACGAGTATTTAAAGGAACTAGAATGGCTGGTCAAATGGGCAATGAAAGAGTTAAAATGCAAAACCTAAGAGTTTTGAAAGTTGATACTGAAAAAAATCTACTGGTTATTAGTGGTGCTCTTCCAGGTCACAAAGGTTCATACGTAATTATCGAAAAATAAAATGAAAGTAAAGGTATTAAATACATCTGGAGATGATACGGGTAAGCAAGTAAATCTTCCCAAAGAGGTTTTTGGTGTTGAACCCAATGATCATGCTATTTACTTGGACGTAAAGCAATATTTAGCTAGTCAAAGACAAGGTACTCATTCATCAACTGAAAAAGGAGCGATTAAAGGTTCTACTCGTAAAATCAAAAAGCAAAAGGGCACAGGTACAGCAAGAGCTGGATCGATAAAGTCGGGTGTATTCGTTGGTGGTGGTCGTATGCATGGACCAAGACCTAGAGATTATAGTTTTAAACTCAATAAGAAGTTAAAACAAGTTGCTCGACTTTCTGCATTGTCGCACAAAGCTAAAGGTAAAGAAATTACTGTAATTGATGCGATTTCATTAGATTCACCTAAGACAAAAAATTATTTAGATGTATTAGATAATCTTAAGATGGCAGATAAGAAGACACTTCTTCTTACCCCAGATTATGATAATAATGTATATCTATCATCAAGAAATATACCTAATGCACAAGTCATGAATGTAAGTGATGTAAATACATATAGTATTCTTCACGCTAATAACATTATCTTGGTAGAAGGTTCTATTAACAAACTAAAAGAGACGTTAAGTTAAGATGGCAATACTTGTTAAACCACTAATTACAGAAAAAATGTCTTTGTTGAGTGAAAACAAAGGTCAGTATGGTTTCAGAGTAGCATTAACGGCTACTAAACCTGAAATAAAAGCAGAGATAGAAAAAATGTATTCAGTTGAGGTTGCTAAAATTAGAACCTTAGTTGTTGCAGGTAAAAGAAAAACACGTTTTACAAAATCAGGTGTTTCAAATGGAAAGGCTAATAACTATAAGAAAGCAATAGTAAGTCTCAAAGATGGTCAAAGCATTGATTTTTACGAAAATATATAAGCTGAGAAATGGGAATTAAGAGAATAAATCCAGTTACACCTGGTCAGCGATTTAAATTAGCTGTCACTTTTGAAGCATTGACTGCAAGTAAGCCAGAAAAGAGTTTGTTAGCTCCTTTGAAAAAATCTGGTGGCAGAAATGATACAGGTAAGATGACCATGAGAAACCGTGGTGGAGGGCATAAGCGTAGATACCGTATAATAGATTTCAAAAGAAATCGTTACGAAAGTGCTGAAGTTCTTACTATAGAATATGATCCAAATAGGACTGCTTTTATATCATTAGTTCAGTATGCTGATGGAGAGAAACGATATATCGTTGCACCTAAAGGAATTAAAGTTGGTCAGAAAATAACTTCTGGCCCTGGATCTACTCCTGATTTAGGAAATGCACTTCCTCTTGAAGAGATTCCACTTGGAACAACAGTTCATAATATTGAAATGAAGCCAGGTAGAGGTGCTGAGATATGCAGAAGTGCAGGCACAAGTGCTCAGCTAGTTGCTAGAGACGGTAAATATGCTGTTATCAAACTACCATCAGGAGAGAGCAGAATGATATTGACTACTTGTCTTGCTACGATTGGAGAAGTATCAAACGGAGATCATCAATTAGAAATTTCAGGTAAAGCAGGAAGAAGCCGTTGGTTAGGAAGAAGACCTCGTACTCGTCCAGCAGCAATGAATCCAGTAGATCACCCACAAGGTGGAGGTGAAGGCCGTTCTAAAGGAGGTCAAGCTAGAACTCGAAAGGGTACTATGTCTAAAGGTTTGAAAACAAGAAGTAAAAAGAAACAATCTTCTAGATTAATTTTAGAAAGAAAACGAAAATAAACTATGGCGAGATCATTAAAAAAAGGACCATTTGTTCACTATAAGTTACAACGCAAAGTGGATGCTATGAATGAGGGAACCAAGAAGTCAGTGATAAAAACTTGGAGCAGATCTTCATTGATTACACCAGACTTTATAGGTCACACATTTGCCGTTCATAATGGCAATAAATTTATTCCAGTCTACATTACAGAAAATATGGTTGGGCATAAATTAGGAGAATTCTCTCCAACAAGAACATTCAAAGGTCATCAAGCTAAGAAATAATCATGGAAGCAGTAGCTAAATTAAATAACTGTCCAATGTCTCCTCGTAAGATGAGACTTGTAGTTGACCAAATTAGAGGGCAACGCGTAGAGGATGCTTTAAACACGTTAAAGTATAGCCAAAAAAGGGTCTATGCTGAGAAAGTTGAAAAACTATTAAAGTCTGCAATCGCTAACTGGCAAGAGGTTAATGATGAGAGGGTAGATGAAGAAACGGGTTTAATCGTAAAAGAAGTATTCGTTGATCCAGGAAGAATGTTGAAAAGAATTCAACCTGCACCTCAAGGAAGAGCTCATAGAATAAGAAAGAGATCAAACCATATTACCCTTAAAGTGGATACTGTGGATACAGATGTACAAACCGAAGAATCAAATTCAGAAGAATAATAAATGGGACAAAAAGTAAATCCAATAGGTCTTAGATTAGGAATCGTTCGTGGCTGGGAAAGCAACTGGTACGGTGGCAAAGAATTTGGCGAGAAATTAGCTGAAGATAACAAGATACGTAAATATTTAAAAGCTCGTATGCCTAGAGCAGGTATTTCGAAAATACTTATTGAACGTATGCTTAAGCGTATCATTATAACAGTTCATACTTCAAGACCGGGTATTGTTATCGGTAAAGGTGGTTCTGAAGTAGACAAGCTCAAAGAAGAAATAAAGAAATTAACTAAAAAAGATGTTCAGATAAACATTTTTGAAGTCAAACGACCAGAACTTGACGCAATGCTTGTGGGTCAATCTATTGCCCAGCAAATAGAGGGACGTGTTAATTTCAAACGTGCTATCAAAATGGCGATTGGATCAACCATGAGAATGGGTGCTCAAGGAATCAAAATTATGGTTTCAGGTCGTTTGAATGGTGCTGAGATGGCAAGAACTCAACAATTTAAAGAAGGAAGAATTCCGTTACATACATTTAGAGCTGATGTTGATTACGCTCTAACAGAGGCCCTTACTGTTTATGGTAAAATTGGTGTCAAAGTGTGGATTTTTAAGGAAGAAGTTTTTGGCAAAAGAGATTTATCCATCAACATGGGTATGGGAGAACCAAAACAACAACGTGATAAGAGAGGTGGTCACGATAGAAGAAGAATAAAAAAATAATAAGGCAAGATCATGTTATCTCCAAAGAGAATAAAATATAGAAAACGCCAGAAAGGCAGAGTTAAAGGTTTAGCAGGTAGAGGTCATCGTGTAGAATTTGGTGATTTTGGTTTAAAATCATTAGAGCCTCACTGGATTACTTCTAGACAAATAGAAGCGGCAAGGATTGCTCTGAATCGCTATATGAAAAGAGAAGGTAAAGTATGGATTCGTATTTTCCCTGACAAGCCTGTAACTAAAAAACCTGCAGAAGTTAGAATGGGTAAAGGTAAAGGTTCTCCTGAATATTGGGTGGCAGTTATCAAGCCTGGTACTATCATATTCGAGGTTGATGGTGTTAGCGAAGAGATAGCAAAAGAAGCAATGAGACTAGCTGCTCAAAAACTTCCTGTGACAACAAAATTTGTAGTAAGACCAGATTATAGTGCTTAAGAAATATGCAGTATCAAGATATTAAAAATTTGACTGAAAAAGAGCTTCATTTAAACCTAAAGGATGAAAGAGCTCAACTTCAAAAAATGAAATTTAGTCATGCAGTATCTCCAATAGAAAATCCGCATAAAATTAGAATTGCGAGAAAAACTATTGCGAAATATCTAACAGAGATTAATAGACGTAGAAACGAAAAATAGGACCTTAAAATGGAAAGAAATTTTAGAAAAGAAATTATTGGGGTTGTTAGAAGCAACAAGATGGAAAAAACCATTACGGTTTCTGTCGAAAGAAAGATGAAGCACCCTAAATACAAAAAATTCGTTAAATCTACAGCTAAATTCAAAGCTCACGATGAAAAGAATGAGTGCAACGAAAATGATATTGTTCGTATCATGGAAACAAGACCTCTCAGTAAGGACAAGCGTTGGAGATTGGTAGAAATAATAGAAAGAGCTAAATAAGATGATACAACAAGAATCAAGATTAAAAGTAGCTGATAACAGTGGAGCCAAAGAGGTTCTTTGTATCCGTGTGTTGGGCGGAACCAAAAGAAGATATGCTTCTGTTGGAGATAAAATCATTGTAACTGTCAAAGATGCAATGCCTGCAGGTAATATCAAAAAAGGTACAGTTTCTCGAGCTGTCGTTGTTAGAACTAAGAAAGAATTTAGAAGACCAGATGGATCATATATCCGTTTTGATGATAATTCTTGTGTTCTTTTAACTGCTACTGATGAGCCAAGAGCTACTCGTATTTTTGGACCTGTAGCAAGAGAGTTAAGAGATCGTAAGTTTATGAAAATTGTGTCATTAGCACCAGAAGTACTGTAATTATGAGAAGGAAATACAACAAAATACCTAAACTGCACATTCGTAAAGGCGACACAGTAAAAGTATTGTCGGGTAACGATAAAAATAAGACTGGAGAAGTGAAGTTAGTAAACCTTAAAGAAGGTACTGCAATCGTTGATGGTATCAATATGGTTACAAAGCACAGAAAACCAGATGCAGATAATCCAAATGGTTCAATTGTCAAACTTGAATCTCCTATTCGTGTGAGTAAACTCCAACTTATGGTAAATGGGGAAGCAACTCGTATAGGTAGAAAGTTAAATGAAAATGGAAAATTGCAAAGATTTTCTAAGAAAACAGGTGATTTTATAAATAATTAGTATGAGACCAAGATTAAGAGAAAAATTCGAAACAGAATTGGTTGCTAAGTTAAAAGAAAAGCACAATTACAACAATGTAATGCAAATACCTAGGTTAGCTAAAATTTGTTTAAACCAAGGTGTTGGAGCTGGAGTTGCTGATAAAAAATTAGTAGATACAGCTGTGGAAGAGATGACTACTATTGCTGGTCAGAAGGCAGTTCCTACCTACTCAAAGAAAGCAATCTCTAACTTTAAACTTAGAGAAGACATGCCTATTGGTTGTCGTGTGACACTCCGTGGTGATAGAATGTATGAATTTTTAGATCGTTTTATTGCCGTATCTCTGCCTCGTGTTAGAGATTTTAATGGGATAAGTGATAAGGGATTTGACGGTAGAGGTAATTACTCAATGGGTGTTACCGAACAAATAATCTTTCCCGAGATAGATATTGACAAAGTATCTCGTATTAATGGTATGGATATCACCTTTGTAACAACTGCAAAGACTGATGTTGAATGCCATAGTTTATTAACAGAATTAGGATTACCATTTATAAAGAAATAAGAAAAAGATGGCAAAAGAATCAATGAAAGCAAGACAGCGAAAAAGAGAGCATGCGGTGAAAACCTATGCTGCCAAAAGAGCTGCTCTTAAAGAAGCTGGAGATTATGAAGGGCTTCAGAAGCTACCAAGAAATGCTTCACCTACTCGTTTAAGAAATAGATGCTCTGCAACTGGCAGACCTAGAGGTTACATGAGAGATTTTGGAATTTCTAGAAACGTCTTTAGAGAAATGGCGTCTAAAGGTTTAATCCCTGGTATAACAAAAGCAAGCTGGTAATAATATGAGTAAAATTACAGATCCAATAGCAGATTTTCTTACTAGAGTGAGAAATGGAATAAAGGCAAATCATCGAATTGTTGATGTGCCGGCTTCAAATATCAAAAAAGCGATGACTCAAGTGCTATTTGACAAAGGTTACATTCTTAATTATAAATTTGATGATGCAGCTGGACCTCAAGGGACTATCAAAATAGCTTTGAAATATCACCCAACTACAAAGTTGTCAGCCATTCGTGAGCTCAAAAGAGTGAGTAAACCTGGATTAAGACAATATAGAAGTGCTGAAGAATTACCTCGTGTATTGAATGGTCTTGGAATTGCAATTATCTCTACATCGAAGGGTGTAATGACAGATAAAGAAGCAAGAACTCAACATGTTGGAGGTGAGGTTTTATGTTATGTATCTTAATAAAATTTAAAGAAAGATGTCACGAATAGGAAATAATCCAATAGCTATACCTCCCGGAGTGGAAGTTAAGGTAGATAATAACATCGTAACTGTTAAGGGACCTAAGGGTGAACTTAATCAAGCAGTTGATCTTGTTGATGTTAAGGTTGAAGAAAATCAAATTGTTTTATCTAGAAATGGGGAAAGCAAAGAAGAAAAATCTAAACATGGTCTTTACAGGTCACTAATCAGCAATTGTGTTGAGGGTGTAAGTAAAGGATTTAAAACAGAGCAAGAACTTGTTGGGGTAGGTTATAGAGCTACTGTCACTGGTCAGTTACTCGAACTTAATTTAGGTTTTTCGCACACTATTTTTATGCAAATTCCTTCAGAAGTTAAGGTGTCAACAGAAGCCGTAAAAGGACAACCACCACTAGTAACCTTTGAGAGTATTGATAAGCAGTTATTAGGTCAAGTGTCAGCCAAATTAAGAAGCTTGCGTCCACCAGAGCCATACAAGGGTAAAGGAATCAAGTACAAAGGAGAGCAATTAAGAAGAAAAGCAGGTAAGACTGCAACTAAATAATAGGTTATATTATTATGATTAAAAGTAAAGCTACAAGAAGAGCTAAAATTAAAGCTAGAATCAGAAGCAAGATTCAGGGTACTGCAGAAATGCCTAGACTTTGCGTTTTTAGAAGCAATAAGGCAATATATGTTCAGCTTATCGATGATACCAAAGGAGCAACAATACTCTCTGGTTCTTCGGCAGGCATAGACAAAGGTACTAAGTCTGAAATTGCTCGAGAAGTAGGTAAGGCAATAGCAGAGAAGGCAACAGCAAATGGTATCGAAAGTGTAAAATTTGATAGAAACGGATATCTATATCACGGAAGAATCAAGAATTTAGCAGAAGGAGCTAGAGAGGGAGGTTTAAAATTCTAATAATATGGCAACACAAACATTAAAACAAGTAAGAACAACAGATCTCGAACTGAAAGAGACTGTAGTAAATATTAATAGAGTAGCTAAAGTTACTAAAGGTGGTAGAACATTTAGCTTCAACGCAATTGTTGTTGTTGGAGATGGTAACGGAATCGTTGGTCACGGGCTTGGAAAAGCTGGTGAAGTAATAGATGCTATCCAAAAAGGTATTGAAGATGCTAAGAAGAACCTTATAAAGGTTCCTTTGAGAAACAACACAATTCCCCATGAGCAATATGGAAAATATTCTGGTGGCAGAGTGTTTATGAAACCTGCATCTAATGGTACGGGAGTTATTGCAGGTGGTGCAATGCGTGCGGTATTTGAAAGTGCTGGTATTCATGATGTTTTAGCAAAATCAAAAGGTTCATCTAATCCACATAATGTAGTTAAAGCAACAATTGATGCCTTATCAAAATTGAGAGACGCATATACCGTTGCTGAACAACGAGGAACAAATTTAAATAAAGTGTTTAACGGATAATACGATGGGAAAGGTAAAGATAACACAGATTAAAAGCTCAATTAGAAGACCTGAAGACCAAAAGCGAACACTAATCGCTTTGGGCCTAAAGCAATTAAATAAAGCAAGAGTTATAGAGGAATCGCCTGCAGTATCAGGTATGATTCGTAAGGTAGAGCATTTATTAAGAATAGAAAAAGTATAGTTATGAATTTACATAGTTTGAAACCAGCCAAAGGTTCGGTCAAAAAAGGAAAAAGAATAGCTAGAGGACAAGGATCTGGAAGAGGTGGAACTTCAACCAAAGGTCATAAAGGTGCTCAATCAAGAACTGGCTACAGTAGATCTGTTGGGTTTGAAGGAGGTCAGATGCCACTTCAACGAAGATTGCCTAAGTTTGGTTTTAAAAATCCTACTCGTGTTGTGTATGTTGGGATCAATCTTGATAGACTTCAAGATTTTGTTGATAAAACAAAGGCAAAAGAAGTCACCACATCATCATTGATTGAAGCAAACGTTATCAAAAAAACAGAAATTGTCAAAATACTAGGTAGAGGTGATTTAACCAGCAAAGTTGATGTTAAGGTGAATGCATTCACTAAAACAGCTAAAGCGGCAATTGAAAAAGCAGGAGGAACAGCGGAGGTCATTTAAGATTTATGAAAAAGTTAATAAGTACATTAAAAAATATATTCTCTATTGAAGATTTAAGAACTCGTCTTATCAATCTTCTATTATTGTTAGTCGTATATAGAATCGGGACATTTATCGTGATTCCTGGTGTTGATCCTCTGATATTGAGCGATCCAAATTTTTACGGAAACAAAGAGTCTGGAGGTTTTTTAGGACTTGTTAATACCTTCTCCGGTGGTGCCTTTGATCGTGTGTCTATATTCGCTCTAGGTATCATGCCTTACATTTCAGCTTCTATTGTTATTCAATTACTTACAGTAGCTGTTCCAACATTTCAGAAAATGCAGAAAGAGGGTGAGGATGGAAGAAGAAAAATAAACGCAATAACTAGATATCTTACAATAGCTATTACTGCTGTACAGGGAATGGCTTATTTGATAAATTTGAAATCAACTTCTGGGTCAGGTAAACCTTTAGCATTGATGTCTGAAACATCTGATGCACTTGGTTGGACAACATTTTTAATTATTGGTGTACTTGTTTTAGTTGCGGGTACCATGTTTACAATGTGGTTAGGTGAAAGAATTACGGATCGTGGTGTAGGAAATGGTATTTCTATCATTATCATGGTAGGTATCATCGCTCGCCTACCATCTACGTTGTTAGCTGAGATTATCGATCGTTTTGGTGGAAGTCAAGTCATGCTTTTGATAGTTGAACTCGTCATATGGGTAGTAGTAATACTCGCAGTTATTGCTTTAGTTCAGGCTACACGAAGGATTCCAGTTCAGTATGCTAAACGTATTGTTGGCAATAGACAAATGGGTGGTGTTAGGCAATACCTTCCATTGAAAGTAAATGCTGCTGGAGTAATGCCAATCATTTTTGCTCAAGCTTTGATGTTTTTACCTGGGTCAGCAGCTCGGATCCCTGGTTTGGAAGATTCAGCATTTCTAAATTCATTATCAAGACCAGATGAGATTGGTTACAACATACTAACTTTTGTACTTATCGTATTATTTACATATTTCTATACAGCAATAACGATTAATCCAAATCAGATTGCTGATGATTTAAAAAGAAATGGAGGTTTTATTCCAGGGGTTAAACCCGGCAGAAAAACAGCAAACTTTATTGGTTCTGTAATGTCACGTATTACTTTACCTGGTTCTGTTTTTCTTGGCTTTGTTGCCATATTCCCGTTTTTTGCTATTCGTGCAGGTGTAAATGATCAATTTGCTCAATTTTATGGAGGCACCTCATTATTAATTATGGTAGGAGTTGTACTTGATACACTTCAACAAGTCGAACAATATCTTATTATGAGACATTATGATGGGTTGATGAAAACTGGTAGAATAAAAGGTAGAACATCTGCTGGAGGAGCAATGACAGGTTAGTTTGTATAAGAAAATAAAAAAAATTAAATTTGCAGCCCTTTAAAAATGGCAAAACAACAAGCAATTAAACAAGATGGCGTAATTACGGAAGCATTGTCTAACGCAATGTTCCGAGTTAAATTACAGAATGGTCATGAAATCGTGGCTACCATCAGTGGTAAAATGAGGATGTATTACATCCGTATTCTGCCAGGTGATAAAGTGCAAGTTGAGATGTCTCCTTATGATTTAACCAGAGGTAGAATTAGCTACAGATATAAATAACAATATGAAAGTTAGAACATCAGTAAAGAAAAGATCTAGTGATTGTAAAATCGTTAGAAGAAAAGGACGTGTTTACGTCATTAATAAGAAAAATCCAAGATTTAAGCAAAGACAAGGTTAACAATGGCACGTATTGCAGGAATAGATTTACCCAAAGGTAAAAGAGGAGTAGTAGGATTAACCTACATTCATGGTATCGGAAGTAGTAGAGCTTCCTATATACTTGAACAAGCGAAAGTAAGCGAAGATAAAAAGGTCGAAGAATGGACTGATAATGATATCTCAGGTATTCGTGATGTTATAGGTAAAGGTTTTAAAGTAGAAGGTGAGCTTCGATCAGAGGTTCAGATGAATATCAAACGTCTGATGGATATTGGATGTTATAGAGGTTTAAGACATCGAAAAGGTCTTCCTCTAAGAGGTCAGCGTACTAAAAATAACGCAAGAACTCGTAAGGGTAAGAAGAAAACAATGGCTAACAAGAAAAAAGCACCGAAATAATTAGATAATGGCAGGTAAAAAAACAGTTAAGAAGAGAAAGGTTAGTATTGAATCTAATGGATTTGCTTACGTTAAATCTACATTCAATAATATCATAGTATCTATCACCAATAGTCAAGGACAAGTGATTTCTTGGAGTAGTGCTGGAAAAATGGGTTTTAGAGGTTCTAAGAAAAACACTCCATATGCTGCTCAGGTAGCAGCTCAAGACTGTGCTAAAGTAGCCGTAGACCTTGGACTTAAAAAAGTAGAAGTGCTAGTGAAAGGTCCCGGTGCAGGTAGAGAATCAGCTATTCGTACATTAAGTCAAGCTGGTTTAGAAGTTTCTGCAATTAGAGATGTCACTCCACTTCCTCACAACGGGTGTAGACCACCTAAAAGAAGAAGAGTTTAATTTGATTGTGAATTTTGATAAAAGAAAAAGATAATGGCAAGATATAGAGGACCCAAAGCAAAAATTGCACGTAAGTTTAGAGAACCCATATTTGGGCCATCTAAAGCTTTAGAAAAGAAAAATTACCCTCCAGGACAACACGGTAATTCTAGAAGAAGAGGTAAAAAATCAGAGTATGCTATTCAGTTAGCGGAAAAACAAAAAGCTAAGTATACTTATGGTATTCTTGAAAAGCAATTTGCCCTAACATTTGATAGAGCTGCACGTAAAAAAGGGATCACAGGTGAGAACCTTTTAAAATTTCTAGAAGCTCGTCTCGATAATACAGTATTTAGAATGGGTATAGCACCAACTCGAAGAAGTGCTAGACAATTAGTTGGACATAAACACATTCGTGTTAACGGTGTTCTTACTAATATTCCTTCTTATCAAGTTAAACCTGGAGACATCATAGAGGTTAGAGAAAAATCTAAGTCTCTTGAATTAATTACAGACTCAACATCTGCTGGCAGATCCTTTAGCTGGTTAGAATTTGACAAAACAACATTAAAGGGTACTTTTTTAAATTATCCAGAAAGAGCTGATATTCCTGAGAATATCAAAGAACAATTAATAGTAGAACTTTACTCAAAGTAATAAAATGGCGATATTAGATTTTCAACAACCTGATAAGGTTATAATGCATAAAGAAACAGCCAATTATGGTCTGTTTGAATTTAGTCCTCTTGAAAGAGGTTATGGTATTACCGTTGGTAATGCTATGAGAAGAATCCTTTTATCTTCACTTGAAGGTTGGGCTATTACATCCATTCGTATTCCTAGTGTAGATCATGAGTTTTCTACTGTAAAAGGAATATTAGAAGATGTTACTGAAATTATTCTTAATCTTAAACAAGTTCGATTCAAGAAATTGATTGATTCTAACGATTCTGAAAAGATATTTGTCTCTATCAAAGGTAAAGAGCAATTCAAGGCAGGTGAAATCGCTAGATATACCAATGCTTTTGAAATATTAAATCCAGATTTTGTGATTTGCACTATGGAGCCATATGTGAATCTTGAAATTGAATTAACTGTTGAAAAGGGCAGAGGATATGTTCCTGCTGAAGAAAATTCAGTTGAAAATGCACCTATTGGTGAGATTGCAATCGATTCAATTTTCACTCCAATCAAAAATGTGAAGTATCATGTTGAAGATTTTAGAGTTGAACAAAAGACAGATTATGAAAAGCTCATTTTTGAGGTTAAAACTGATGGATCTATTCATCCTGAAGAGGCTTTGAAGGAAGCTTCAAAAATCATGATGAGACATCTTGTATTGTTCTCAGATGAAAGTATCCTTGAAGACACTCAAGTTCACTCTCAGAAAAATGAGGTAGATGAAAATATGCTTCATATGAGAAAAATACTTAAAACTTCATTATCTGATTTAGATTTATCAGTTAGAGCATATAATTGTTTGAAAGCTGCTGAAATCAGAACTTTAGGAGAGTTAGTAAGTTTCCATATTGAAGATTTACTGAAGTTTAGAAATTTTGGTAAAAAGTCATTGACAGAATTAGAGGATTTTGTAAAAGACAAAGGTCTAAACTTTGGTATGGACGTTTCAAAATATAACCTTGACGACGAATAATAGTAAAAGAAAATGAGGCACGGGAAAAAATTCAACCATTTAGGTAGAAAAAAAGGACACAGAGAAGCAATGCTAAGCAATATGGCAGCTTCACTCCTTACACACAAACGTATATTCACAACAACTGCAAAAGCAAAAGCTTTACGAGTTTATGTAGAACCTTTGATTACCAAATCAAAAGATAATACAACGCATTCTAGAAGAGTTGTTTTTGGATATCTTCAAAGTAAGGATGCAGTCAATGAATTATTTACCACTATTGCTCCTAAGGTTGCTGATCGTCCTGGAGGATACACTCGTATTCTTAAGACGCATAATCGTCTGGGAGACAATGCTGATATGTGCATGATGGAACTTGTTGATTTTAATGAAGCAATGCTTGAAGCTAAATCTTCAAAAGCTAAGGCTAAATCTGGTTCTAAGCGTACACGTAGAGGTAAGAAAGCTGACAAACCTTCTGATGATGTTGTAGCTGCACAAACTACTCCAGTAGTTGAAGATGCTGTTGTTGTAGAAGAAATCACAACTGCTCCTGAGGAAACTCCTGCCAAAGAGGAGACTCCAAATAAGGAAGCTAAAGCTGAGTCAGCTGAGAAAAAGCCTGCTGCAAAGAAAAAAGCACCAGCTAAGAAAGCTGCTCCTAAAAAGGATGACAAGGAAGAAAAGTAATCTTCTTTGAGTGACATAAAAAAAGAGGCTTCCAATTTTGGAAGCCTCTTTTTTTGTTATTGTTATCTTAATTTACTTAAAGTATCTAAAATCTTGCCCTGCTTTTAGAGAGCATATGGTGTGATACATCAATTGAATGCAATTCTCAATATCTGTATACGCTACGGTTTCCACTGTAGTGTGCATATATTTCAAGGGAAGTGATACTAAAGCTGAGGCTACACCAATATCACTATAGGCAAATGCGTCAGTATCGGTGCCTGTACTTCTGCTTGCAGCTTGTTTTTGGAGTGTTATTTTATTTTTATCAGCTACGTCAATAATGTGTTGGAGAAGATTGTTTTGTACAGCTGGTCCTGTCGTTACCGCTGGTCCACCACCACATGATGTATCTCCTTGTACCTTCTTATTATACATCGGGCTTTGTGTATCATGAGTTACATCCGTCACGATTGCCACATTAGGTTTTATTCTTCGGCTAATCATCTCTGCTCCACGAAGACCTATTTCTTCTTGAACAGAGTTTACAATGTATAGTGTAAATGGTAGTTCTTTTTTGTTCTCTTTGAGTAATCTTGCTACTTCTGCAATCATAAAACCACCGCCTCTATTATCAATAGCACGGGCTACAACATACTTTTTGTTAAGTTCCATCATTTCAGCATCAAAGGTGACTACTGTACCGACATCTATTCCCATAGCTAGTACCTCTTTTTTATTAGCAGCACCCACATCTATGGTAAGATTTTTAAGTGATGGTTTTTCTTCTCTTTCTCTATTTCGAACATGGATGGCTGGCCAACCAAATACGCCATCTACTTTTCCATTTTTGGTGTGAATTTTGACTCGCATGCTTGGTGCTATTTGATGGTCACTTCCACCATTACGGATGACATAAATGTACCCTTTGTCATCAATATAATTAACGAACCATGCGATTTCATCTGCATGAGCCTCCAATACTACTTTGTAATCTTTGCCTGGATTGATAACGCCCACAACAGATCCATAAACATCCACTTCATAGTTATCAATGTAAGGCTTCATGTAATCTAACCAAACTTTTTGACCAGCAGTCTCAAAACCAGTAGGAGCATTAGCATTCAAATAATTTTGTAGAAATTTTTTACTTTCTTTTCTCATTTCATACAAATTTATAAGTATGCAGGGTTTAAAAAACTAGTTTTCCTTAATTAGAGAAAACTTTACTTATTAATTGCTTAATCGAAATAGTCAATCGATCAGTGAGGTAGTACATTACTGGTACAATGACCAATGTCAAGAATGTAGAAAAAATTAAACCGTAAATAACAGCCCATGCCATGGGCCCCCAGAAGTCTGCATTTTGTCCACCCCAATATAATTCAGGATTCCCGCTACTTAGTAGCCCTACAAAATTTATATTTAGTCCTATAGCAAGCGGGAATAAACCAAGTACGGTGGTTATGGCTGTTAATAGAACAGGTCTAAGTCTAGTACGACCAGATTCGATGATGGTCTCTTTTATCTCTGTAATGCTAAGTACTTCCTTTTGATCCATTCCTTTGGCTGCTTTTTTTCTTCGTCTAAGTAGGTTGGTATAATCAATGAGAACAATGGCATTATTTACTACAATACCAGCCAGAGATATAATTCCAATCCCAGACATCATGCCTGAGAATGTGGTTTGAGTAATTGAAAAGGCTAAAAACACACCGACTGTACTCATAACTACGGATAACAATATGATGAATGGTCCAGCTATGGAGTTGAATTGTGAGACGATGATTAAGAAAATTAGAAATACGGCAATTAACATAGCTCCTCCAAGAAAAGCTAAAGACTCTGCTTGCTCTTCTTGTTCTCCTGTAAATTTAAATTCATATCCATCACGAATTTCATGGTCAGCTAGTAAGTCTTTGTATTGTGCTACAAGCTCATTAGCGTTAGCACCTTCCTCTACTTCAGAATATATCGAAATGACTCGATCCATATCTTTTCTTTTGATGGAACCATAGGTAGAATTATAATTGGCAGTCGCCACAGCAGAAATTGGGACTTGGCTTATCTTCCCATTTGCAGGGTTTCTAAATGTTATTCTGGTATTCAGTAGATTATTCAAATTGTATCTGTATTCGTCCTTGAATCGCAGTTGAATTTTATAGTCGTCTTCACCTTGTTTGTACTTTGATATTTCCTTGCCAAGAAGGGCTGTTCTGATTGTTCCAGCAATTTGCATTGTGCTGAGTCCAAATCTTCGAGCAGATTCCTGATTAATTGAAATTTCAAGCACGGGCTTACCTAATTCTAAATCAGTTTTTAATTGGTCCACGCCTTTGAGATTGGCATCTTCCATTTTCTTTTTAATTTTCTCAACTTCTTCGATTAAGGTCAAGTAATTCTCTCCTTTAATTTCCACGTTGATTGGCTTTCCAACAGGAGGTCCCATATTGTCTTTACCAACGGTAATCTGTGCCTTTGGGAAATTTTTCGTAGCATCTTTGATGTTACTCATAATATCGGATGTATTCACATCGGATAAGAATACACGTTTTTCATATTCGAAGAATGATACCGTAATACGAGCTTTGTTTGGAGAGGATCCCATGCTTGGAGTTCCTCCGTTTGGATCGGCAGTTTTTTCACCAACTTGAGTTAATATAGCTTCAATAATGACGCTATCTTTTTGTACAGCTTTGGTAATTCTGTTTTCTAATTCTTTAGAAATATCATTGGTTGTTTCTATGTCGGTACCAAGAGGTGTCTCGATAAATACGTTTACATAATTGGGTTGATTGTCTGGGAAAAATACAATTGGTGGAGGATTTAGTGCAAAAGTCATAATGGAGACTATAAAGACTACAATCATACCAACCATGAATAAGATCGGTTTCCAGCCTGTTAGTGCATATTTGATAAACTGAGCATACTTGTTCTCGATGCGAGGCATCATTTTTTGCATGAACCAGTTTCCACCCGGGGTAAGTCCATAACGATTTAAGATAGATATAATTACGGTAGCTAAAAACAATCCACCCCATACACCAGCTGATCCCATGTATAGGAGAATAGAAATTAAAAATAAAATTCCATTTCTAATCCAAAATTTACGATTAAAGGACTTTTCTGAATTTCCAATTTTAATCAAATCGGATGTAAGAACTGGGTTGACTACTAATGCCACAAATAGCGAGGAGGATAATACAATGATTAATGTGATGGGGAGGTATTTGAAAAACTCACCCATCAAGCTAGGCCAAAACATGAGCGGTATAAATGCAGCTACTGTTGTAGCCGTTGAAGCAATAATTGCTGTAGCAACTTCTCCCGTTCCTTCTTTGGAGGCTTGATCTTTTGTTTTGCCTTTCTCAGAGTATAATCGATAGACATTTTCGACAATTACAATTCCATTATCTACTAGCATCCCTAATGCTAGGATTAATGAAAATAGAACCATCATATTCAGCGTAGTTCCACTAAAATTCAGTATTGCAATGCCCATAAGCATACTCAATGGGATGGCAATTCCTACAAATAGGGAGTTTCTTACTCCCAAGAAAAAGACAAGTACGCCGACTACCAATAGAACACCCATGATGATGCTATTCTCTAAATTAGTAATCATATTTTTAGTCATCTTACTCTGGTCATTTGTGATAACGACATCTAAATCTTTAGGGAAGATTCCTGATTTTGCTTTTTTGACAATGGATTGAATGCTTGCTGCTGCTTCAATAAGATTACCACCACTTTTTTTCTTGATATCAAGCGTTACAACAGGATTGCTATTTAGTCGAGCAAAACTCGTTGCTTCTTTTTGACCGAATTGAACAGAACCAATATCTCGTAAGTAAACTATGTTTTGAAACTCATTTTTGATGATTATGTTTTCAATGTCTCTCCAATCTTTGAATTCTCCATCAATTCGAATATTTCTTCGGGTGATATTTGTTCCTTCAATACTTTTAATGTCTCCACCAGACATGGTGACATTCTCATTTTTAATTGCGTTTTCTACATCGAATAATGAAATTTGAAGAGCTTCCATTTTTACACGATCAATCGAAATTTCGACTTCTTCTTCTGATAAACCCGTGATGTCTACTGAGGAGATAGCAGATAAATTCTCAATTTCATCTTGAAGGTATTCGGCATACTCTTTTAGTTTGTTTTGAGGGTAATCACCTGATACATTTACATTCATTACAGGAAATTCAGAGAAATCCATTTCCATCACACTGGGATCTGCGGGTAAATCATTGGGCAAATCAATTTTTGCACGATCAATAGCATCCTTAACTTCTAAAACAGCTTTTTCTCCTTTGACACTCAATTCAAACTCGGCAACAATGATTGAAAAATCTTGGATATTGGTGCTGGTTAGTTTTTTGAGTCCTGATATAGTATTTATCTCCTTTTCAATAGGTCTGGATACCAAATTTTCCATATCCACTGGAGAGTTACCAGGGTAGGCTGTATTAATATACACAATAGGTTGTTTGACCTCTGGGAAACTTTCCTTTGGCATGGAGTCATAACTGTTTATCCCAATAAAAGTGATGATTCCGATGATGACATAAACGGATATTTTATTATTTACAGCCCAAGAGGAAAGCCTAAACTCTTTAATAATTTCGTTGATTTTTTTTGACATAATTTTGATTTAAATTACTCAGTAATAATTTTCACTTCATCACCAACGATCACTGAATTTACTCCTTCGGTAATTACTAAATCACCTGAAACTAGACCAGACTTTATGATAGTTTTGCTTGGAAACTGCTTTTCTATTTCTATGTTAGTCTTATGAACGACTTGCTTCTCACCATTTGTTTTTATGGTGTATATGAAATGTTGTCCATTAGCTACACGAATCAACTTTGTGGGCACGCTGATTGCATCTTTAGCAACATAGTCATGAGCAGTAATCATGGCTAATAAGTTGGGCTTCATTTGTTTGATATTTTTGGTTGGCTTTACATAGAATGAAAATGTTCTATTGTTTGGATTAATTACATTACTAACTGCAGATACTTTTTCAGTTGTATTGAGTTGTATGGATGGAAAAGAAAGACTTACTTCTTGTCCTACGTTTAAATTACCCAAATAAGTTTCGGAGGCAGATGCTACGATTTTGATGTCACTCAAGTTGACTATACGTGCTACGGGTCCACCTGTCATGCTTCCAACAAATTCTCCTTCATTAGCCATAATTGCATCTACTGTTCCATTTATTGGTGAACGTAATGAGTATTTTCCCAATTGGGTTTTAGCAGTTTGTATTGCATTTTGTAATTGCTCATATTGGTTCTTTGCTTGAAGGTATTGCATTTCACTTCCAATATTTTTATTCCACAGACGCTCTTGTTTTTCAAAATTGAGTAGGGCAAGTTCCATTCTACCTTCTAGCTCCTTTATTTGTGCATTGGCTGTGCTGCCGTCTAATTTTGCTATTACTTGACCTTTGGATACCTTCTGTCCTTCTTTTACAAATAGATGATCAATTTTAGCGGGTACTTCTGGTGTCACGAGTACATTTTTATCAGATTGGACGATGCCTTGAACTTCAAAAGGATTTTTGAATAGTTCTTTTTTAATTTCCATGGCCATTACTGCTATTGCATTATCTCGTGCATTGGTGTCTAAGGATTGAATTTCTCGTTTAAGATCCAATATTTCTTTTTTAAGAGATACCAAATCTTTCTCCTTTTGAGAAAGTTGCTCCTGTTTTTCTTGAATTCCTGTTAAATCTTTATTGCCACATGATGCAGCTAAAAAAATGATAAGTAGTACGGATATATTTTTCATGTGTATGTATCTTGGTGTTTAATTAAAAGTCTTGTTTAAAGTGTCCCAAATGCTTTTTGTAAGTTAATGTGAGCAATATTTAGTTGGTATAGTGCATTTAGATAATTTATTTTAGCTTGAGTAAACTCGTTGTCTGCTGTAACCATTTCAAAACTACTACCTACACCTTCTTTAAATTTAATGGAGGTTGTTTGGTAAATGTCTTCAGCAAGCTGTTTGTTTCGCTTTTGAAGTTGAAGCGTTTTTTTAGCTTCTTCATATGCATTCTTGGATTGGTTAAGTTCCAAGTTGATACCTCTTAGAGCTTGACTTCTTGTATTTTCTGTTTTCTTGATTTTTATTTTAGCCTGATCAATTTTAGATTTCTTGTATAAACCATCAAATAGTGGCAGTTTAAGGCCAATGCCATATCTGCCGTTGCCATACCAATCCGTGCCTAATTCTGAAAACTTGTTTTCTCCACCAAATGTACTTGATCCATAGGAGAAATTACCATATAAGCTAGGCATATATCCTACTTTAAAGCGTTTAAGGTCAAGTTCATTCATCAGTTGTTGTTGGTCCATTAACTTTATTTCAATTCGGTTATTGGGATCAAAATTTGATGTTAAAACACTTTCTTCAACTTCAGAAGGAAGAGAAGTGGTGAGCTCTATATTTTGATTAATATTTATTCCGATGGTGTTCAAAAGAAGTTGCTGCGTAAGTTGGGTTTGGTTATTGACTCTTGTGAGGTTTACATCTAAATTTGATAGTGCAAGTCCAATTCGGTCAACGTCCAATTGCTCTGCAAATCCGGCCTTATACATTGCCTCTGTCTCCGATTTGAGTTGCATCATGTTTTGATAACTTGATTGCAATTGTTCTAAATTTTGTTCTGCAATCAATACCATATAGTAAGCCTTGCATACTGCTTCTTTGACATCAATTTCAGCTGATGAAGCACTTAACTTACTGATTTTTACAAACTCAGAGGAAGCCTTTAAGCCAAGAAAAAATGTTCCGTCAAAAAGCAACTGATTGACACCAATAGCAGCATTCACGTTGAAAGGAACCCCAAATTGAGCGGCTATGGTAGTGCCTGGTTGACCTACAAAATCCCCAGGAATAATTTGAGTTGGAATTTCAAAGGTGTGGTTGAAGTCTGCACTCCCATTTATTTGTGGTAATCCATTTGATAATACTTCGGTTACTTGATGCTGGGCATATTTAATGTCTAAATCAGCATTTAAAATATCGGTATTCTTTTGTTTTGCCATCGCAATGGCATCCTCTAGTGATAATGACAATACCTCTGATTTCTGGCAAAACCCATGAAAATTTGAGAGTATGACAATTAGCGATAATAGATATTTCATGATTGGTCTGTTATTTCGTTGATGTGTTGTTTTAAGTATGTTCTTCCCTCTTCGGTACATATTCCATGTAAATGATAGCTAACCATCTGAAAATGAATTGTCTGAAATTGATAATTGTTCTCAGCAGATGTAAACTGCTGAACCATGCCACTGACTAAGGTAATGTACATAAGGGCAATTATATCCGCATTTATATCAGAACGAAATAGCCCTGATTGAATGCCATGTTTTATGTTGTTTTTTACGGTATCCTTGAAATAATCTGTTCTAAATTCTTCCATTTTTGCCCACTGATCTGGGTAAAATTTTTGCATATCGTAAATCATGGTTGGATTTAGATCTTTTTTAGACTGACTGATGTATCGACTAAAATCAATCATGCGTTGAATAGCATTTTTATTGCTAAGGGCATATTTCTTTAATGTAGCTTTTTCAAAGTTGATTTTTTCATCGATAACGTGATTTACTAAGTCTCGTTTATCTTTAAAGCTTTTGTAAATTGTCTTTTTGCTAATATGAAGTACCTGAGCAATATCATCCATACTCACACTTTTAATACCAATTCGCATAAAGAGCTGCTTGGCTTCTTCTAATATTTTACAAGATTCGTTCAAGATTTGCTGCAAATTAAATTGTGGAAACTAATAAAACAATAATAGTTTCCATGGTTTTGTCGGATATTTTAATCATTTCGTCTGATAAGATTTAAGTTTAATCTCAACTGATAAAAAAGCGAGTAAATATGATTCAACATCATCCGACATTATTTACTTTCGTAATGTGAAAAATAACACATCATTTTTGGTAGGTTTAGCCGGAGGCAGTGCTTCAGGTAAGACTACTTTTATCCGTCAGATTAGCAAAGAATTTGGCGACAATCAAGTGTGTGTTATATCACAAGATCACTATTATAAGGGCTTATCAGAACAACTTAGGGATGAAAATGGAATTGTGAACTTTGATCATCCTACAGGTATTGATTTTAAACGTATTAAAAAAGACATTAGAAAACTTCTTAAAGGTCAAACGGTTCAAATCGTCGAATACACATTCAACAATCCAGATATTTTTCCAAAACAGATTGTCTACCAACCAGCACCAATTATATTATTAGAAGGTCTCTTCGTATTTGCAGATAAGGGGTTGAATTCCATGTATGATTATCGTTTGTATATAGATGCAGATGAAGATGTTACGTTGGATAGAAGGTTGCAGAGAGACACCAATGAGCGTGGAATGACTCATGAAGAAGTGATGTATCAGTGGGATAATCATGTGAAACCTGCCTATAATCAGTTTCTGAAGCCCCACAAAAAAGAGTCCGATTACGTGATTCAAAACACAGATAATTTTGACGATTGTCTTTCTCATGTAATTACTAAATTTAGAGAAGTGATGGTGTAATATATTTCAACTTAAATACACTCTTCTACAGCTATAAATTCTACCTAAACTTTAATTGTTAAGTTCCTCGATTACTACTAAATTTGCGGTCTTTGAAATTTTTGAAAAAATCTAACAGAAACTAGATAAATATGAACAATAAAGGATTTATCCAATTTATTACAGTACTGCTTTTATTAGCAAGTGCTTACCAGCTTTCGTTCACCTTCGTTACGAATTCTGTCGAAAAGTCTGCCGCATCAGAAGCTGCGTCAATGTATCCTAATTCAACGGTCCAAAAAGATAGTTTTGAGCATCGTTATTTAGACTCGATGTCTCAAGAAAAAGTATATCCTGGTTTGGGATTCACTTATCAAGAGTGTAAAGAAAATGAACTTAACCTTGGCTTGGATTTACAGGGAGGTATGAATGTGACGCTTGAAGTAGAGACTCCCGCTGTAATTGAGGCTATGGCCAATAACACAACTGATCAAGCTTTCTTAGCGGCATTTGAAAAGTCTAAAAAAGAATATTTGGGTCAGCAAAATTTTGTAGATTTACTAGCCAAGAATTACAATGCAGAAAACCCTGATGGTAAAATTGTTGGTATTTTTTATGGTAAAGGACTCAAAGCAGAATTACCTAACGAGTACAATTCTACCAATGAGGAAGTGTTTGATTACCTCAAAAGAGAAAGTGAAAGTGCCATAAGTAGAGCATTTGAAATTATCAGTACACGTATCGATAAATTTGGAGTAGCACAGCCCAATGTTCAACGATTAGATAATGGTAGAATATTGGTAGAGTTGCCTGGTGTTGATGATCCACAACGTGTGAGAGATTTATTGCAGAGCTCCGCAAAGCTTGAATTTTGGAAAGTATTTCCAAATTATAAAGGTTTTGAATATTTAGAACAAGTTAATAAGATTGTTTATGGAGTAAATCAGTTGAACAATCTAGGTAGCGAGGATGATCAAGAAGTAGAGCTAAAAACTACAGAAGATACCTCCAATAGCAAAGACGGTGATTTGTTTGGAGATGATTTATTGGCATCCAATGATTCTCTTGGAAATGATTCTGTTCAGAAATCTCGAGAAGAAATCCAACGCGAAAATCCAGTGCTAAGTAAGCTAGTTCCTAATGTAGCTAACGAAGGAAAGAATTGGGCTCAATCTGCTGAGATAGGATATATCGATGTAAATGATGTTGAAGATTTTAAACAATATTTTGCTAGAAAAGATGTCCTAGTTGCTTTGCCATCTAATTTGCATTTCAAATTTGGTTTCAAGCCCATCAAAATAGAGGGTAAGGATTTTATTGCACTGTATGCACTTAAAAGTGGTAGAGGCGGTCAGCCAGCATTAGCTGGAGACGTTATTACGGATGCACGTCCTACTCGTCAAGATGATCTCAACCTTGCTGTTAGTATGCAGATGAACCAAGAAGGAACCTCTGTTTGGAGAAGAATAACCAAAGAGGCATCCTCTAGTAGCCCCAAAGAGTGTATTGCGGTAGTATTGGATGATCAAGTGTATAGTGCACCGACTGTTCAAGGAGAAATACCTAATGGAAGTTCTGTTATTACAGGAAACTATGAATTGGATGAAGCTACTGATTTAGCAAATATCCTTAAGGCTGGTAAGTTGCCTGCTCCTGCTAAAATCACAGGAGAGACCACTGTTGGTCCTACATTAGGTGCTAGAGCTATTAATGCGGGTCTTATTTCACTTGCTGTTGGATTTTTATTGGTCATCTTTTTTATGATCATCTATTACGGAAAAGCGGGTTTATATGCAGATATCGCATTGTTGGTTAACCTTGTGTTCATCATTGGTGTGTTGGCTGGTTTACATGCAGCCTTAACGCTTCCTGGAATGGCTGGGCTGGTATTAACGATTGGTATGGCAGTAGATGCTAACGTACTGATCTTTGAGCGTATTCGTGAAGAATTACAAGCGGGTAAATCTTTTAAGATGGCCATCAAAGATGGTTACTCTGGAGCATACTCTTCCATCATTGATGCAAACATTACCACAATTATTGCTGGGGTTATTCTTTGGGTATTAGGTAAAGGTCCTGTGATGGGATTTGCGGTTATCTTGGTGATTGGTATTTTGTCATCTTTATTCACTTCGATATTCTTAACTCGACTATTAATCGATAATGATATTAAAAAAGGTAAAGAAACATCGTTCTACTCATCAATGTCTGAAAAAATTGGACACAGACTTAATACCATTAATTGGAACTTTATCGGGAAGAGAAAAACTTTTTACATTATATCGTCTATCATCATCATTGGTGGTATTGCGTCGCTTTTAACCAAAGGAGTTTCTACTGGTGTTGACTTCAAAGGAGGATGGAGTTATGTTGTTAATGTTGAAGATGCTTCAACAGGTCAAATCAAGGAAGCATTGACCACTAAATTTACAGATGCTAATACGGAGGTAAAAACCTATGGTTCGGCAAATCAGTATAAAATAACTACGTCTTACATGATCGATAATAAAGATGCTGATGCTGGTGCAAAAGTAGAAACAGCATTGGTCTCTGCTTTAAGTACATATAATGTATCAGGAGATGATATTTTGTCGAGCAGTAAGGTAGGACCTACCATAGCAAAAGACATTACCGTTCGATCTACTTGGGCAATTGCTTTGGCAATCATAGGAATGTTCCTATACATCCTTGTTCGTTTTAGAAACGTAGGATTTAGTTTAGGTGCTACTACGGCAATTTTCCATGATGTATTAGTGGTCTTTTCGTTGTATTCCATTCTTTGGGGAATTTTACCTTTTGAATTATCCATTGATCAGGCCTTTATAGCAGCTATCCTTACGGTAGTGGGTTATTCGATTAACGATACCGTGGTTGTATTTGACCGTGTGAGAGAATTCTTAGGACAAAACAGAAGAGAGTCAGATCAGTCTCAAGTTATCAATAAAGCGATTAACTCTACGCTTAGCAGAACGTTGATTACTTCACTTACCACGTTATTGGTGATACTTATACTATTTGTTTTCGGTGGAGAAGGGCTTAAAGGTTTCACATTTGCACTACTTGTAGGTGTTGCAGTGGGAACCTATTCGTCGGTTTGTGTGGCTACTCCAATTGTGGTAGACTTCATGAAACGATTCAAAAAATAACTAAAACTAAATTAATTGTTATCACTAGCCTCTCCACTTTCAAAGTAGGGGGGCTTTTTTTATTATGATTTAAATCATATGTAATTATGACAATTATTATGTATCAAAAAGTGAGTATATGATTGGTTTATTTTAAATTCGTAGTATTAAAATATCATTGTTTATCAATTCGAGAACATAATTTTAATTTAGTTAAACAAAAGCCCTTAAAATAGAATTTTAAGGGCTTATTTTTTTATTTTTTTAACAAAAAACATTTTTCGTACTCATAAAAAAAGCCCCAACAAGTTGTTGAGGCTTAAAAATTTAGTTTTTAAAAAATTTTGATGTTATTCTTTTACAATTTCTAAATTGCTCAAGAAACCTTTAAGATTCATGATAATGGGTACATTCATTAGATCAGATCCCAATTCATTGGCAAGCATAACACTCACCCAGTCTAACCTATAGATCACATCAAAAATAGATTGAAGCGAATATTCTGGGATTTGCATCGGTAGAATAGTGTTATTATCTAACTCAAGGTGAGAGATAAGGAAATCAAATCGTGCTGCTACTCTTGGATTTTTGTTAGAGTACAACATGATGAAATTAGTATCTAATTTATCAGTATAGCTCTCAATAGCATTATGATTAGCTTCAGGAAGTACGTTTACAAATCCTTCAAGTTTTGAATTTTCTTGAAGTTGTTGAGTGAATCTCACAGCTACTGGTGCAAATTCTCGATCAGCTACGATGACAAATTTTTTGCGTATGGTATTTTTAAAGAAATTGAATATTTGCTCACCACTTTGTTTTTGACGATCTCTGTTTTCTTCGAAATAATCTCGGATATTTTTAATGATGGGTTGGTGATCTTCCCCAAGAAGTTCTCCAAAAATCATACTGATAAACCCTAATCCTTGACCAACGGTCATTCTTGGCTGATATCCACCCTTGAGATCATATGTTTTGAGGTTGTTCTGAGTAGCTAATTCTTTGAGTTTTCCACCACCTGTCATGATAATCATAGGACATCCTAAAGCATTTGCTTCCTCAAATAATTGAAGTGTTTCTTCTGTGTTTCCAGAATATGAGTTAAGAATAACGAGTGTTTTTTTACTAGCAAATTTTGGTAGATGGTAATCTGCTATTGTTTCAATAGGAATAGAGCATTTATCAAAAAACCAATTTTTGGCTAATACTGCTCCAATACCGCTTCCACCAAGCCCTCCCATAATAATGTTGTCAAATTGAATGACGTTCATACCATGGCTTGTGTAGTTGTCTAATACAAAGTCGAATTGCTCGGTAAAATTATCTAAAGACGATTCGTGTGTAATCATTTATTATTCTTAATACTTTTGTGGCTGCAAAAATAAACAGATAAACGATTAACTTGTTCCCATTTATAGATAGAATCCAATAAAATGTCTGACATATCAAATAGCGAAGTTAAAATGGAAGATGATGGTCTTTTTATTAAGTATACCTTCACGGTAGATGAGGGACAAGAACCGCTTCGCGTAGATAAGTATCTTGTTAGTAAAATTGAGCGAGCGAGTCGAAATAAATTACAAGAAGCGATTGATCAAAAACATGTGATTGTTGACGGGAAAGCTGTCAAAGCTAACTACAAGGTGAAGCCTAAAAATTTTATTGAAGTATTGGTTGATAAAGAACCTAGTGAGCTAGAGGTTATCCCGCAGGATATTCCATTAGACATTGTATACCAGGATGAAGACTTAATGATTGTCAATAAAAAAGCGGGTATGGTAGTTCATCCAGGATTTGGAAATGAGTCAGGTACTTTATTGAATGCGTTGGCATACTTGTTAGATACTAAGGCAACCCATCAAGGTAAGCGACCATGGCTAGTTCATCGGATTGACAAGAATACAAGTGGATTGCTTGTGGTAGCTAAAAATGATGAGTCAATGGCTCACCTTTCCCAACAATTCAAAGATCACTCGATAGAACGAACGTATCAAGCGTTGGTATGGGGCAGCCTACAAGAGCAAGAAGGCACCTTGTCTACCATTATTGGTCGTGATAAATATGATCGTAAAAAGTTCGTGGTTTTGTCTGAAGATGAGGAAAGAGGGAAGCATGCAATTACCCATTTTAAAGTTTTAGAAGATTTTTTGTACACGAGTCTGGTTGAATGTAAATTAGAAACAGGTCGAACACACCAGATTAGGGTCCATATGAAACATTTAGGGCATCCATTATTTAGTGACGATCACTACGGGGGGAATCGTATTTTGAAAGGTGTAGTTTTTAGTAAATATAAGCAGTTTGTAGATAATTGTTTTAGCATTTTGCCTAGACAGGGACTGCATGCGAAGTCACTTGGATTTCAGCATCCTTCCACAAAAAAATGGATGCAATTTGATTCGGAATTACCACACGATATGCAGACTGTCGTTGACAAATGGAGAAATGCCGCTATTACTTATGGGTTTTGATTACTGCCTGAAATAACTCTTTTTAACCAAAAGTTTTCCCATGGTATATTCTTGAACAGTAACCAAAAAAGGAAAGTCTGTGAATGTAGCAAAGTAGCGTTCAGTGTCTTCTACGATAAGTTGACCTCGTTTGTCGTATAAAGAATTTCCTGCTTGAAAAGAACCCTTGCGATGTAAGTTTAGCTCGATGGGTTTTCCTTTTGTAGGAACTACCTCAATACTCATGAACGGAATTGCATTTTTTATAGAATCTTTTTGTTCTTGTCTCAGATATTCAGCATAACCTTCAAAGTTTTTGAATAAAAACAAGGAAAAATAACTTCTTGCAGCAGATTGAGATAAATCAGCTAAATGTGGAATTATCTCATAAAAAGATTCAGTATTTGTTAATTGAAAAGATTCAGTTGAGTCATAAAAATGATTAATTTTTATGGTTTTTATTTCATCGGATGAAAAATCAAAAACGGTTTGATCAAACCAATCTTTTTCATGTGTACTAAACTTGGGTTCTAATAAGTTGGCAAAGCCAAAAATATGGGCTTCGTATGGAGTGTTTGATCCATTAATGTGGATATAAGTTGATGAGCGGTCCGGATTAGATGAACCCACATAATAATCTCGTATGCATTGATCTTCTTGAAAAATTTGAACATGGATGGAATGTCCTACCATTTTTCGAATAACATTTTGTTGTGCGGTTTTAGCTACGGGGCCCTTAATTCGAATATTTTTAATGGTTTCACTCAAAAGTGATTCAATTTTGGGCTTGAATGCTTTTAGTTTATCATTGACATACCAAGAACTATCTTTTTTTGATAAAATCACTTCATTTCCTTGACGGTCTTTTAATTTTATACACGTGATATCTTTCGTATTTTCAACAGCAAATTGGCTAATATTTCTAAAATCACTCTCTCCATCGTTGTCATTGATTTTCCATAAGCATAATATGCTAACCAAAAGAACAGAGGCTATAATTATTGATTTCTTCATTTTTGTATAGGTTCAAATAAACAACGCTTTTTATAAAATTTTGCAATCGGTATTAGATAATTGATGGTATACTATTTATGGTTTAATTCAGTGATGAGGTGCTCCAAAAGAATAGTTAGGTTGAACCTTTAGTTTCAATTGGTTGTTATAACTTTGAAGTTGTGAAAAACGGACTTAAGCATCTAAAAAAATTTATCTCTGAACATGAAGAAAATATAATTATCTTGGTGGATAAGCATACCTATGCAACTTGCTATCCGCTTTTAGATTCGACTGTACCAAATATTTTAGTTCCCTACGGTGAGAACTACAAAAATCTGAACAGTTGTGAATATATCTGGAAAAAACTTGTTGAGCTCAACGCCAATAGAGAAACAATCTTACTTTGTTTGGGTGGAGGAGTTTTGTGTGATATGGGTGGTTTTGCAGGAATGTGCTATCAAAGAGGAATGCCAGTAGTTTTAATACCTACTAGTTTGCTTGCTATGGTTGACGCTAGTATAGGAGGTAAAAATGGTGTTGATTTTTTAGGCTTTAAAAATTATATAGGCACCTTCAATAAACCACGCCAAACTTTCATCTGCCCTGAATTTTTAGATACTCTACCTTATCCAGAGTTAGTTAATGGGTTTGTTGAGATGTTGAAACATGGTTTGATTGCTAGTCAATCACATTATGACCAAGTTAAACTGTTTTTTTTGAAAGATAGACACGCATTAGTACCTCAATTAATTTACGATTCTATAGCTATTAAGACGAAACTTGTCGAAGAAGATTTTAAAGATTTAGGGGTGCGAAGAAGACTTAATTTTGGTCATACTATTGGTCATGCAATAGAGGCAAACAGCCTGAGATTAAGTGAGGAGAACGAGGCTTTGTCTCATGGTGTAGCTGTAGCTTTGGGTATAGTAGTAGAGAGTTACATCAGTCATAAGATGTCAGGACTTTCTGCAGACCAATTGAATGAAATATCAACCGTGCTGAGCGGTATTGTAAAATCAGTTCACGATGAGATTCCAGAAATAGATGAATTGATGCCTTATTTAAAAAGAGATAAGAAGAACCATAATCACTTAATTAATTGCACCTTATTGAAACAGATTGGTGAAGGTAATCATGATTATGTAGTTGGGGAAGAATTAATTGAAGATGGTATAGGTTATTTGAAAAGTATAAAATGATTCGATTGTCGAATACCAAAAAACAGTTATTTGGTGAAGTTCATTTGCCAAGTTCAAAGAGTGTTACCAATCGTATGTTGATACTCAAAAAGCTTTATGAGCCAGAATTGATTTTAGATAATGTGTCAGAGGCTAATGATTCTCAAGTTTTGAAAAATATCTTAGATACAGAAAATCGTCATTTAAATGTTCAAGATGCTGGAACAGCATATCGTTTTTTAACAGCATATTGTTCAGTTACACCTGGGGAGTGGACTATCGAAGGGACTTCTAGACTTCATGAACGACCTATAGCAGATTTAGTGAAAACCCTTCAAGGGTTGGGGGCGGAAATAAAATATTTAGAGAGACCTGGACAAGGACCATTAAGAATAATTGGTAAAAAGTTAAGTGCTACATCTAATTTAATTGATCTTACTGAAATTAATAGTAGTCAATTTGCTTCTGCGTTACTGATGATTGCACCGTTAATTGATGGTGAATTCAATTTTAAAGTAAATACAAAAATGTCCTCATATGCATATGTTTTATTGACAATTGCGTGTTTGAGAAGAATGGGTTTTTCTGTTTGGGTGAAGGGAGCTTATATCAAGGTTTCCAAGAAGCAAAAGTTTGACGGGGAATATTTTCAGATTGAACCAGATTGGAGTTCATTTTACTATTGGGTGAGTATGATTCACCTCTCAGAAAAAGCAGATTTATTTTTCCCAGGTATTCGGTTAAATAACATGCAAAAAGAGCGAAAAAAACTTTTTGAGATTGGCCATCCGTGTATTGTCATGGAAGAGCAAAATGATGGAATGAGTATACTAAAACATCCCTCCAACGACTCCTATGTTTTCCCAAAAGAGTTGAACTATAACCAGTTCCCTGATATTTTTATGACTTTTGCTATGTTACTTCCAGCAATTGGGTGTAAAGAAATGACATTTAAAGGTCTACAAAGTCTCCAATATAAAGAGTGTAATCGAGAATTTGCAACGATAGATCATTTGAGCCAAGTAGGTGTTGATTTTAAATCAACGGAGGGTTATTGGCTAATGAACGGAGCTAATTTTAAGCTAGAAAAAGATACCCTTTTTGGGTCATTTAAAGATCATCGAATGGCAATGTGTGTTGCACCACTTTCATTGCTAGAATCGATTCGTATTGATGACGAAACAGTTGTGAATAAATCATACCCGCATTTCTGGAAAGATCTAATCAAGTTGGGATTTGAAATTGAATATCTTTGAAGTAATGAATTCTTTTGGTAGACATATCATTCTTACCTCCTATGGAGAGTCTCATGGCAAGGCTGTTGGTGCAATATTAGATGGTTTTCCAGCGGGATTTGAGTTAGATAAGTCGTTTATTCAGCAACAGTTAGATCGAAGAAGACCTGGGCAATCTGATTTAACTTCGCCAAGAAAGGAATCAGATCAGGTAGATATTCAAAGTGGAATATTTGATGGTAAAACAACAGGAGCACCTATTCATTTTCAATTATTGAACACGAATTCAAAACCAAAGGATTATGATCATCTAAAAGAGATTTATAGACCAAGTCATGCGGACTATACTTATCAGGCAAAGTATGGTGTGAGGGATCATCGTGGAGGGGGAAGGAGTAGTGCTCGAGTTACAGCTGGGTGGGTTGCAGGTGGTGCGTTAGTCCAAGATTATCTTCATAAAAATCTGGGAATTTCTATTTCTAGCTATGTCTCTCAAATTGGTGATGTTTTGATGGACTCTACTAATGAAAAATTTACATTATCTCAAATTGAAGCTTCTCGTGTTCGCTGTCCAAACAATGAAATATCAGATCGAATGATTCAAGCCGTTGAGCAAGCGAAATTATCAAAAGACAGTTTAGGTGGTGTAATCACTTGTATAATTTCAGGGATTGAGTCGGGAGTTGGTAATCCTGTTTTTGGAAAGTTAAATGCACTCTTAGCTCATGCCATAATGAGTATCAATGCTACCAAAGGTTTTGAGTTAGGTGGTGGGTTCAATATGTCTTCTAAAAAAGGATCAGAAGTCAATGACAGTTTTATCAATGATGATGGAAAAATACGTACAAAAAGTAATTTTTCAGGAGGTATACAAGGTGGTATAAGTAACGGGATGGATATTATTTTTCGGGTAGCCTTCAAGCCAACTGCTACAATTGGTATTGAACAGAATACCCTTAATAAATCTCAAGATGAAGTAGTTATAGAAGCTACTGGTAGACATGATCCATGCGTAGTTCCAAGAGCTGTCCCCATTGTTGAAAGTATGGCAGCATTAGTAGTTGGCGATTTGATTATTTAAATCATGCAAAGAATTATACTTGTATTACTCAGATTCTATTTGAAGGGAGTAAATATTGTTTCATCGCGACTGGGAGGTAAACATGCCTTTTTATTATTCTGTTATCCTTTTCCTATTAAGTTAAAAAAGCATCAATATGAATTTTTGAAATCAGGTCAACTCTCATTTTTTGATTTTGAAGGAAAGCGGATTGCCCAATATAAGTGGGGTACTGGTGAAAAAGTGATTTTGTGTTTGCATGGTTGGCAGAGTAGTAGTTTCAGGTGGAAGAAATATGTTGAGGCATTAGATAAAAAAGACTACACCATTATTTGTATAGATGCACCAGCACATGGAAAGTCTGATGGTTCATTGTTTAACGTACCTATGTACTCAAGATTAATCCAGCAATTTCTTGAGCGGAATGAGATAAATATTATTTTATCTCATAGTTTAGGTGCTTTCAGTACGATGTATCTGTTAAGTGAGAATCCTAAATTATCTCCCAATAAAATAATCGCATTGGGAACACCCAATCATGCAGATTTTTTTATTGATGAATTTATCCGTGTTTTAGGGCTATCAAAAGCAATAAGAAAAAACTTAGTGAATTATTTTTCAAATTATTCTGGAATGAACACTACGGATTTTGATTCAAAATTATTTGCTAGAAATCAAAAATCGTATGGATTAATCATCCACGATAAATGTGATAAAGAAGCTCCTTTTGAGTATGCTAAAGAAATGTCTAAATTCTGGTCACAATCAATTTTTGTAGAAACGGTTGGTCTTGGACACAAGCTAAGAGACGATACTGTTGTCCAAGAGGTGATTAGGTTTGTGGAGAAGTGAGATTTTAATTTCATCAATCAATAGCTCCAGTTTTTCAATCGTTACATGTTCCATAATGATTACTTTAAACCAGTTTGGTTGAAGATGATTGTCTGGAACAAGACCATATTTTTTGGCAATTTTGGGAAGAATAAAATTGCTATGAATTGTAATAATATTGGATGCCGTTTGTCGATAGAATTTTACATTTAATTCGTCCAACTGATCACACAACCATTGGGCCCTTTTTTGTAGAATAAAAATTTTTTCATTCCAACCATGAGGTCCGTTTTTAGATAATATCATCCAAACTGCTACAGCGTTTGCTCCGGATCTACTTCCAATTAGGGTGTAGTCTTCTCCCTCTACATAGGTTGCTTCTTTCGTATTGGCATTTTGAATAAAACCTTTTCTAATAATAAAGATACCTGTTCCATAAGGAGCTTGAGCCATTTTATGTGCATCTAACGTGAAAGAGGTAATATGTTTATTCTTAAAAGTTAGTGAGTCATTATTTGAAGAAAATGGATAATAGAAACCGCCATATGCGGCATCAATATGTAATTTGAAATAACAGTTTGATTTGATTAATGCATTGATCAATAGATTAACATCATCCACTGATCCATACATGGTTGTCATCATATTAGCCACAGCTATGATGTATTTTTTTTTGGTTTTAGTGGCTTTTGAAATAACCTCTGATACCCCATCACATGAAAAACTACGGTTATTAAAATCTACAGTTATTTTTAGTATATCAATAGTCAGAAGATTTGCTGCCTTGTCCATGCTGTAGTGAGTGTCTTCAGAACAAAGAATACATATTTCATCATCTTTTGCTGAGTGAAATTTTCTAAAAAAGTTTCGATAAATCCAGATTGCCTGAATGTTTGATTCTGTTCCACCCGATGCTACGTAACCATCATAGTCATTTTTTGAACATCCAAGAATATCTATAGCACAAATATCAATAACTTCTTTCTCAATTTTTTGCGTACCACTAAAAAATGATTCAGATTTCTCCAGCGTATGACAACCTATGTGGTTTGGATTTTGCACGAGTGTTGATATGAAAGGGGCATCTTTCAGAAAGGTCGCATCTTGATTAAATACTTTATCATCTAAATAAGATGCGGGAATACCTAGAATATGTTGAGTCTGATAATTAATGTTCTTATCGAGAGCATGGAAAACTTGAGATTTAATCTCTTGATCAGATTTTTTTACCCAATGGGTGTATTTTTTTGATTCTTTCATTAGTCTTGTTTACAAATAGCTATTGCAAATATAAGGTGTTAAATACTTCAATTTTGTGTACTTAGTTTGGTAGTTGTTTGAGTTAAAAAAAAATACCTAACATTGAACCCATGAAAAAAATAGCTTTACACTGGCAAGTAATTATTGCTCTTGTTTTAGGTGTAATGTATGCTGTGATAGCCGTTAATTATGGATGGCAGAGCACTACAAAGGCCTATATTTCACCATTTGGGGATATTTTCATAAATCTTTTGAAGCTGATTGCTGTGCCCTTGGTTTTGTTTAGTATCATCACAGGTATAAGTAGCTTGAAAAACATCAAACAACTCGGTAGAGTAGGAGTGAAAACACTCTTGATATATGTTGGTACGACAATGAGTGCAATCCTTATAGGATTATTATTGGTTAATCTTATAAAGCCAGGTAATTTCACTTCTGATGAATCTAGACTAGAAAAAAGAATAGAATACGAACTATGGTTAGCGGATAATCCTCACGTAATTCCTCTTGATAAAATTAGCGAATTATCAAATGTCGAAAATGAACAACTTATTATAGAGGTTCAGGCAAGAGTTAGCGAAAGTGGAATTAGCTCAGCTGTTCAGGATAAAATAGATAAAGCAAATAATAAAAAAAGTAAAGGACCTTTGGCTCCACTTGTTGATATTGTTCCTAAAAATGTAATCGTAGCATTGGCTGAGATGGAGATGTTACAGATTATATTTTTTGCGATATTTTTTGGGGTAGTTCTAGTAAATCTAAATGAGAATCAAGCCAAGCCTGTGAAGGATCTTATGGAAGGGCTTAATGGACTTTTCGTTGCAATGGTGAATGTTATAATTAAAACAATGCCATTTTTTGTTTTCGCCTTGATGGCGGGAAGTTTGGTAGAGGCAGCTGGTGAAAATATGACCAAACTTAAAGAGCAATTGTTGTTTCTTGGAAATTATTCATGGGTTGTAGTTTTAGCTTTATTTTTGGTAGCATTTGTTTTTTATCCATTGCTAATTCATCTTTTTGTAAATCGACTTACCATTATGCAATTTTTAAAAGGAATTAGTAAGGCTCAGCTTACTGCATTCTCAACTTCAAGCAGTATGGCAACCTTGCCAGTAACAATGGAATGTGTTCATGATAATTTGAAGGTACCAAAACCAATTTCAAGTTTTGTCTTGCCCATTGGAGCAACAGTCAATATGGATGGTACTAGTTTGTATCAGGGAATAGCTGTAGTAGCCATGGCTCAATTTCATATGATAGATCTGAGTTTTGCTCAGCAAATGGTTATTGTTCTAACAGCTACTTTAGCAAGTATTGGTGCAGCAGCAGTACCCAGTGCTGGGCTTGTATTGATGATTGTAGTATTGGAAAGTGTAGGTCTTAATCCTGCTTGGATTGCTATTATACTTCCTGTTGATCGAATATTGGATATGTGCAGAACTGTGGTTAATGTTACAGGAGATGCGACAGTTTCCACTATAATTGCAGCCTCAGAACAAACGAGTGAAAAAAAGTAATCGAACAATTATGACTGAAATATGGTTTATCTAATTAGTAATAAACAAGTTGATAAGTCTTTTTTTGTAAAATTAATCACCACATGAATAAAATAATTTATACCATACTTTCAATTCTTATTACGACAATAGTTTTCGCTCAATGTGCTACTGATGAATATAATCATCATTTGGTTAAAGATAAATTATCAGAGGGTCAAAGCTATGCAGATTATCTAGAGAACATATATAATTTAACGTATGATGAGTCAGTAGATTTAAAAACCAAAAAAGCTACTCGAATTATTCCTGTTGTTTTTCATGTAATACATGCCTATGGTGATGAAAATATAAGCAAAGCTCAGATTGAGGACCAATTGCGTGTGGTTAATGAAGATTTTCAACGACAGAATGCAGATGCATCCAAGACTAGAGATGTCTTTAAAAGTCGTGCAGCAAATTTTAATATTGAATTTAAGTTAGCTCGTATTGCTCCGGATGGATCCTATACTGAGGGGATTACTCGAACTTACGATCCTGTAAATATGATTGAGGACTATGAGGATAGAGATAATGAAGCAAAATCTGTTGTTCCACCCTGGGATAGAAACAGATATTTGAACATATGGATAGTTAAAGAGATTAAAAGTAGTGGGACGGGAACAATCCTTGGATATGCTCAATTCCCAGGACAACAAGCTTCTACAGATGGAGTTGTTATGATACACGATCGGGTGGGAACTATAGGAACAGCTAGTAGTTCTTCCTCAGGAAAGGGTCGTACATTAACACATGAGATAGGTCACTGGCTAGGGCTTTATCACCCATTTCAGGGGGGGTGTTCTGGAAATGGTGATCGTGTTGATGATACACCACCTGTTTCTGAGGCCTCTTATGGATGTACTGCAAGCCAAAATCCCAATACATGTAGTACCGATTTTCCTAATGAGATAGACATGGTTGAAAACTATATGGACTATGCTAACGGAGCTTGTATGAATGCTTTTACTAATGGTCAATTCGCTAGAGTAAATGGTTTTCTAGCTAGCAATCAATATAGAGCTAGAAATATAGCAGCTTCTAATATTGTAGCTACTGGAGTAAATACTAATCCAGTCTCGAAACCCATTGCCGACTTTTGGTATGATGACCCAAACAAGAAAGTAATATGTGCTGGCCAGAGTATGAAATTTAAAGACTTCAGTTACAACGGAGATATTACTTCAAGAACATGGAAATTTGAGGGTGGAACTCCCGCAACATCTGCTGATTTAAACCCTGAAATTGTCTATAATACTCCGGGAGTATATAAAGTAGAATTGGATGTTTCTAATAGTGCAGGAGGTACAAATACAAGTCGGATTTTATTTGTAACAGTATTACCTAATATATCGGATTCAAAAGCTCCTTTCGGACAAGATTTCGAGTCAAGTGCTTCCGTAAACGGTTGGCAGTTTGAAAAAGATCTTTCGGGCAATGGTTGGGGACGAAATACATCAACTGGCTATTCAGGAAATAATTCTATTATGGCTTATGTTGATGAAAATACAACGCAATCACTTCGTATGAAGGCAATATCTGAAGCAGTTGATGTTAGTGAATATGAAGTTCCCTTATTTCTACATTTCAAATATGCTTATGCTAGAAGAGTCTCGAGTGCATCTGAGATATTACTTGTTTTAGGTTCTGATGATTGTGGACAATCATGGTCTACATTAAAAGCATACAATGCCACAAATTTGGTTACTGGTCCAGTTTCCCCAGATTGGGTTCCTCAATCTAAAGATGACTGGGGAAGAGCCTCTATTAGCTTGTCAAGGTATGAAGACGCAACGAATTTATTTTTACGGTTTGATGTAATCAGTCAAAAAGGAAATTCAGTTTTCATTGATGACATTAATGTCGGAGAGTTTGCTTTGTCAACCTCAGAATTAGATAATATGAATCCATGGAAAGTAATTCCCAATCCCGCACAAAATAGTTTTGTAATTAAAACAGAAATTGGGACTGCTAAAGGCAGCTTATCTATTAAGGATTTAACAGGAAGAATACTTTTTGAGAGAGAAATAAATTCAGCCCAGACGAGTGTAAATTCTTCTGGAATGTCCAATGGACTTTATGTTATAACTATTTCGAGTGATAATAAAATTTGGTCTAGTAAGCTAATAATCAGTAAATAATGTCAAAAAATTTAGTCATAGTAGAGTCCCCTGCCAAAGCAAAGACAATTGAGAAGTTTTTAGGAGATGGTTTTACCGTTAAATCAAGTTTTGGTCACATACGTGATTTAGCCAAAGGTGATTCAGCTATCGATATTGAAAAGGGTTATATGCCCAATTATATAGTGTCAACTGACAAGAAAAAAATTGTTACAGAACTCAAGAAACTCGCAAAAGATGCTGATATGGTGTGGCTAGCATCGGATGAGGATCGAGAGGGGGAAGCAATTTCTTGGCACCTTTCTGAGGTACTAGGACTTAAGCCAGCTAATACCAAGCGGATTGTGTTTCATGAGATTACAAAATCTGCAATTTTACATGCAATAGATAATCCTCGAGATATTGATAATAACCTTGTAAAAGCACAGCAGGCAAGAAGGGTTTTAGATCGTTTGGTAGGATTTCAACTTTCTCCTGTATTATGGAGAAAAGTTAAACCCTCATTGAGTGCTGGGAGAGTTCAAAGTGTTGCTGTTCGATTAATCGTAGAACGAGAAAAACAAATTGAAGAATTTGTTTCTAGTTCAAGTTTCAAGATGCAAGGACTATTCTCTGCCTCAGGTAAATCAATTCGAGCAGATTTAAGTAAACGTCCAACTTCACTTCAAGATGCTAATGATTTTTTAACGAGTTGCAAAGGTGCAGACTTTAAGATAGGTGCTATAAAAACGGTCCCTGCCAAACGTCATCCTTCTGCTCCATTCACTACATCTACACTCCAGCAAGAAGCTAGTAGAAAATTAGGGTACAATGTTTCAAGAACCATGATGCTTGCTCAACGGTTGTATGAAAATGGGCACATTACTTACATGAGAACAGACTCGGTTAATCTATCAGAATTTGCTAGAAAGAGTGCTCAACAAACAATAACTCATGAATTTGGCGATAGTTATTCAAATCCAAGAAAATATTCTACAAAAAATGATAGTGCTCAAGAAGCTCATGAGGCCATAAGACCTACTAATTTTGATATAAACATAGCTGGAGATGATGATGCACAAAAAAGACTTTACCAACTTATTTGGAAAAGAGCCATTGCTTCTCAAATGAGTGATGCTCAACTTGAGCGTACTACTATTGATGTGACAAATAGTAAGAATTCCGATGTATTCAAGGCAAAAGGGGAAGTCATCAAATTTGATGGTTTCCTAAAAGTTTATCTAGAAGGTTCGGATGATGAAAATGAAGAGGAAGATAGTGAGTTGTTGCCACAAGTCAATGAGGGGCAAACTCTTGATTTAGTTGAAATTAAAGCTACTCAAAGATACACAAGACCACCTGCAAGATTCACAGAAGCTAGTTTAGTAAAACGATTAGAAGAATTGGGTATTGGTAGGCCTTCTACATATGCACCAACTATATCAACAGTTCAAAAAAGAGGGTATGTTGTTAAAGATGAAATAGAGGGTAAATCAAGATCTTATGATGTTTTAATTCTTAAGGATAACGAAATAGCAAATGAAAAGCTGACTGAGAATTATGGGGCTGATAAAAATAAACTTCATCCCAGTGATATAGGAAGAGTTGTTACAGATTTTTTGATTGAACATTTCAGTGAAATCATGGATTTTGGTTTTACAGCTAGTGTTGAAAAAGAGTTCGATGAGATTGCTGAGGGAATGAAAAATTGGTCACAAATGATTGATGATTTCTATCAGCCCTTTAGTAAAAATGTGTCCAAAACCTTAGAGAATGCAGGGAGAGCAACTGGAGAAAGAGCTTTAGGTAATGATCCTAAAACAGGTAAGCCTATTATAGCTAGAATTGGACGCTTTGGACCGATGGTTCAAATTGGCGAACAAGACGATGAAGAAAAACCAAGATTTGCTAGTTTATCAAAAGGACAAAACATTAATAACATTACTCTTGATCAAGCACTTGATCTTTTCAAAATGCCTCGAATCCTTGGTGTATACGAGGATAAGGATGTGAAAGCAAATATTGGTAGATTTGGTCCATATGTCCAGCATCAAAAGATGTTTGTTTCTATTCCTAAAGATGAAGATGTAATGACCATTGAGTTGGAAAGAGCCATTGAGTTAATTGAGGCAAAAAGATTAGCAGATGCGAATCGAATAATAAAAAAATTCGAGGAAGATCCAGATACAGAAATCCTCAATGGGAGATGGGGTCCTTATATTAAGTCAGGAAAGAAAAACTACAAACTTCCTAAAGACTTAGAAGATCCTTCCAAATTATCGCTTGAAGAAGTAAAGCATATCATGGAAAATCAACCTGTTAAGGGAAAGCGAAAAGCAAAAAAATCAACAAAAAAGTAGAGATTGTTTAGTTGTTTCGGAGTCTAGATTAAATGGAAATCAATGAGCTGAAAAATATGGTTTACTTGCTTGACGATTCTGACGATCGTGTGGTAAGTCATATCGAAGAAAAAATCTTTTCTCTAGGATTGAGTTCGATTCCCATACTTGAATCCTTGTGGCCTGAGGAAGAATCAGTAGTTAGACAAGAACGCATAGTTGAGCTAATCAAACGGATCAAACAAAATGCCCTTGCTGTAGAATTGAAATCTTGGTTAGCCTCGGAGGATCAAGATTTGTTGGACGGAGTATTTATTATCAATAAGATTTTGGACCCAAATATTGATCGTCAATTCATTGAAAATCAATTAGACAAAATTAAGCTCGATGCCTGGTTAGAATTGAATTATGATTTGACATCTTTTGAGAAGGTTAAAATATTAAATCGTATTTTTTTTGAGGTACATGAGTTTTCTGGAGATACAGAAACATATCATCATAGTAAAAATTCATTTTTATCATCAGTATTAGAGAGAAAAAAAGGAAATCCCATATCATTGGCTATAATATACAGCATTGTTGCTCAACGATTAAATATTCCGATTTATGGTGTCAATTTACCGCAACACTTTATTCTTGGATATGTCAAAGATTTAGAGTGGCCTCCATTGTTGAGATTTAACGATCAGTCTTTATCAAGAGAGAGTCAGTATAGTGATATATTATTCTACATTAATCCTTTTAATAGTGGTCTTATTTTCAACCAAGAAAATATTCATAAATTTTTGAAACAGTTCAAGCTTGAGGCTAAAGAGGATTATTTTAAGATTTGTGAGAATCGAGACATTATAGCACGAATGTTAAGAAATTTAGAAGTTTCATTTTCTAAAGAAAACAATCATAGTAAAAAAGAGCAAGTTAGACAGCTTATGGATATTATGACTAAGCAGAATTAAAGGCTCATTTACCATCCAAGTATCTTAGCAAATATTAGTGGTGCAACGATGGTTGCGTCACTTTCGATAATATATTTTGGAGTATCTATCGCCAATTTTCCCCAAGTGATTTTTTCATTTGGTACAGCACCAGAATAAGAGCCATAGCTTGTTGTACTATCACTAATTTGACAGAAATAACTCCATAGTCGAGTCGGTCTTTGTAAATCTTGTTCTAGCATTGGAACTACACAAATTGGGAAATCGCCTGCTATACCTCCACCGATTTGAAAAAATCCAATAGAAGAGTTCTTGCTTGTCTCAGTATACCAATCAGCCAGATAAGTCATGTATTCAATTCCACTTTTGACAGTAGTCGGTGTTAAATCACCTAGAATACAATTGCTGGCAAAAATATTTCCAAGGGTGCTGTCTTCCCAACCAGGAACGACCATTGGAAGGTTTTTTTCAGCAGCTGCAAGAAGCCAAGAGTCTTTGGGGGCAATTTGGTAATGCTCTACCAAACAACCATCCAGAAGCATTTGATACATATATTCATGAGGGAGATATCTCTTTTTGTTAGTCTGTGCTTCATTCCAAAAACGTTCAATATTATGTTGAATTTTTCGAAAAGCCTCCTCTTCAGGTATGCATGTGTCGGTGACTCTATTTAGTTTTTGGTCTAATAAGTCTTGTTCTTCTTGAGGAGTTAAATCTCGATAATTTGGTATTCGTTTGTAGTGATTATGAGCAACAAGGTTCATGATGTCTTCTTCCATATTAGCTCCAGTGCAGCTGATGCAATGAACTTTATCTTGTCGAATCATTTCAGCTAAAATTTTACCTATTTCTGCGGTACTCATTGCACCAGCAAGTGTAATCATCATTTTATTTCCTTGTGCCAATTGATCATTATATTCAATAGCGGCATCTGCAAGTGCTGCTGCATTAAAATGCAGAAAATATTTATCAATAAACTTACTAATTGGATTCATGTTTTTTAATTTAATACCCTAATATTTTCATCATATCTTCTGCAGATTGTTCTTCAGCAAAAACTTCATCAACGATTTCACCTTGTTTGTTTTTGTATAATAAAATTTTCTTTGGACTTGGGATTAAACAGTGTTTAATCCCACCCTGACCACTCAAGCTTTCTTGATATGCACCCGTATTGAAAAAACCAACGTATAGTGGTTGTTCTTTATTGAATTCAGGTAAATAAATAGCATTGACATGTTGTTCACTGTTGTAGTAATCATCGCTATCACAGGTGAGTCCTCCCAGTAGTACTCGTTCATAACTAGCGTGCCATTTGTTAAGTGGAAGTAATATAAATCGTTCGTTAATGGCCCATGCATCAGGTAGCGTAGTCATGAATGAACCGTCAATCATATTCCATTTTTCTCGGTCATTTTGTTTTTTTTGATGAATTATTTTGTAAACTGTGAAACCGCTTTCACCTACGGTATAGCTTCCAAATTCCGTAAATATATGTGGATCATCAATATTTTTTGATAAACATTTTGACTTGATTTGATGAACAATTTCTCTCACCATGTAAGCATAATCATATTTGAAGTTTAAATTCTTTTTAATAGGGAAACCGCCTCCAATATTTAGAGAATTTAGTGAGGTGCAAATGTTTTTTAATTGAACATATACATTCAAGCATTTTCGTAATTCATTCCAATAATAAGCGGTATCTCTTATCCCAGTATTAATAAAAAAATGAAGCATTTTAAGCTCAATATTTGGGTTCTCTTTGATGTGGTTTTCATAAAACGGGACAATGTTTTTATAACCAATGCCCAACCTAGAGGTGTAAAATTCAAATTTGGGCTCCTCTTCGGAAGCAATTCGAATACCAATTTTTATTTTTTTGTTTGTTCTATTCTTTAAGAGATCAAATTCTTTGGTGTTATCAATGACAACATATAAATTTTCGAAACCAATTTCAATGAGTTCGATAATATTATCGATATATGACTCTGTCTTAAATCCATTGCAAATAATAAAGCGATTCTTCCCAATTTCTTGATTATCAGCTAATTTCTTTATTAATGCTAAATCGTATGCTGAGGATGTTTCAATGTGAACGTCATTCTTAAGACATTCTTGGAGAACATACTTAAAATGAGAACTTTTAGTGCAATAACAATAGTGATATTTACCTTGATACTCCTGATCTAAAAACGCATCTTCAAACCATTGTTTAGCCTGTTGAATATTCTCAGAAATCTTAGGTAAAAAGCTAAATTGTAGGGGCGTTCCATGTTTTTTTACTAAATCCATCAGAGATATATTTCTTAGCAGCAGTTCACCATTTGAGTTGGTTGTAAATTCCTCTGTTGGGAATTCAAATGTCTGCTCTATCAAATCCGAATATTTATTTTTCAATGCTATGAAATTGTAATTACAAAAGAATGTAAAAAAATGGTCTCAGACATATTAAAAAAAACACAATTTGACAACATGATTTGTTTTATATTTAATATGGTTAATTTATTTATCTCTTCACTATTTGTATTGATATAAGACCAAAGTAATTAGGTATTTAGTAAATTCGCAAACTTCCAAAAATTAACGTTATCAAAAATCAAGATATTATAAAAATTATAGGTGCCAAAGAGCACAACCTTCAAAATATTGATTTAGAAATTCCAAGACATGAACTCGTGGTATTTACAGGGTTAAGCGGAAGCGGTAAATCAAGCTTGGCATTTGATACCATTTTTGCAGAGGGTCAACGAAGATATATGGAAACCTTTTCAGCTTATGCTAGGCAGTTCATTGGAGAAATAAAGCGACCAGATGTTGACAAAATTGAAGGGTTGAGTCCTGTAATTGCTATTGAGCAAAAGACAGTTAGTAAGAATCCAAGAAGTACCGTTGGTACTATTACAGAGGTGTATGATTTTTTACGATTACTATATTCTCGTGCTGGAACAGCTTATTCTTATTTGAGTGGTAATAAGATGAAAAGCTTTACAGAGCAAGAGATTATTCATGGGGTAAATCATCTTCCTTCCTCAAAAATGATTATACTTTCTCCATTAATAAAAGGTAGAAAAGGTCATTACAGAGATCTTTTTGAGCAGTACAGAAAGCGAGGATACACAAAAGTTAGGGTCGATGGTGACCTGCAAGATATTGAGCTTGGGATGCAATTAGATCGTTATAAAGTTCATGATATTGAATTGGTTATAGATCGTGTTACACAGGAGGACAAAGGGACTCTTCGTTTAACAGACTCCATTAGAACTGCTCTAAAAATGGGTAAAGGAATCATCAGTGTACTTGACTCAGATACGCTGGATATTACTCATTTCAGTAAATTTTTAATGGATGTAGAAACAGGGTTATCCTACAATGAACCTCAACCTAACTTATTCTCTTTTAACTCACCCTATGGAGCTTGTTTGTCTTGTAGTGGTCTTGGGACTTCCTCTGATATTTTCAAAGAAGATTTGATACCCAATCCAAAATTAAGCATTAATAAAGGAGGTCTAGCACCTCTTGGTGATGTAAAAAATAATTGGACTTTTACCCAGCTTAAGGCTATGGGTAAAAAGTTGAAGTTTAGTTTATCAAAACCAATTTCAGAAATATCTCCAAGTGCTATGGAAATTATATTAAATGGATCGGAAGAAAAGTTTGAAGTGGAGTATCGAGGTAGTTCGGGATATAACCAAACTTTTGAGACAAAATGGAAAGGACTTATACCATCACTTATGGAGGCTTATCATGAGAAAAATTATGGGACATTAAGTAGATGGGCAGATGAATTTATGACGGTCGTTCCTTGTTCTGTGTGTAATGGTGGAAGACTTAATCAAGAGGCATTGTCTTACCAAATAGGTGGGGTGAGCATAGCAGATTTATCTTCAAAAAGTATTGGTGATTTATCTAGTTGGCTTCAAGATGTGGAATCAAACTTGGAAGATAGACAATTAGTTATTGCACAAGAAATTTTAAAAGAAATAAGGGAACGTGTTCAATTTTTAATGGATGTGGGACTCTCATATTTGTCGCTTAATAATTCGGCAAAGACACTTAGTGGGGGTGAAGCCCAGCGTATTAGACTAGCAACTCAAATAGGTTCCCAGCTGGAGGAAGTTTTGTATATTTTAGATGAACCTAGTATTGGTCTTCATCAAAGAGACAACCATAAGCTAATTCAGTCATTAAAAAACTTAAGAGATATAGGAAATTCAGTAATTGTAGTTGAGCATGACAAGGATATGATCGTTGAAAGTGATTATGTAGTTGATATTGGCCCATTAGCTGGAAAGAACGGTGGTCAAATTGTTTCAAGTGGTCGTTGGGATGAAATACAAAATAATGGTACTGTTACAGCAGACTACTTATCTGGTAAAAGAAAAATTGTAATACCAACAAAACGTCGAAAGGGCAATGGAAAGAAAATATCCCTTTTTGGATGTGAGGGTAATAATCTAAAAAATATAACCGTACATTTTCCACTAGGTAAACTCATTGCAGTTACTGGTGTTAGTGGAAGTGGGAAGAGTAGTTTGATTAATGAAACACTTCATCCAATTTTATCTGAATACGTATATAAATCAAAAAAGAAACCCCTCAAATATAAAAAGGTAAAAGGCCTTGAAAATATTGATAAGGTGATTACAATCGATCAGTCTCCTATTGGAAGGACTCCTAGAAGTAATCCTGCGACTTATGTTGGTTTTTTCTCAGACATCAGAACATTATTTGCAGAAATTGGGGAATCAAAAATTAGAGGATATAAGCCTGGAAGATTTAGTTTTAATGTAAAGGGTGGTCGATGTGAGACGTGTAAAGGAGGAGGGCAAAAGGTCATTGAAATGAATTTTTTGCCAGATGTATTAGTAGAATGTGAGACCTGTCAAGGAAAACGATATAATCGAGAAACGCTAGATATTAGATATAAAAATAAAAATATTAGTAATATTCTTGATATGACTGTTGAGGAGGCAGTTGAATTTTTTGAGGCAGTACCTTCAATATACAGAAAAATAAAAGCTTTGAATGATGTCGGTCTAGGTTATATCACCATTGGACAAAGTAGTACTACTATTTCGGGTGGGGAGGCTCAACGTGTTAAGCTAGCAAGTGAGCTATGTAAAATTAGTACTGGTCAAACATTTTACATTCTTGATGAACCGACTACTGGTTTACACTTTGAGGATATTAATGTGTTATTAAGTGTGCTTCAAAATTTAGTTGAATTAGGGAATACCGTCTTACTGATTGAGCATAACCTAGATGTTGTTAAAGTAGCAGATTGGATTATTGATATAGGGCCTGAAGGGGGTAATGGTGGAGGTCAATTGATGGTTGAAGGTACACCTGAGCAAGTAATCAAATCAAAGATTGGCTATACCTCCAAATTTTTAAAAACAGAATTTGAATAAACCAAAACTGCCTTTGAGTCATGTCAATACTATGGCTTAGTTTTGGTATAACCTATAATTATGAGTAAGAAAAATGTGTCCATTAAATGGGCATTTAATGAATTCATTTGGCCAAGAAGAGCCATGATAGCTTTGGGTTTAATTCTAATTGTTGTCAGAAGTTTAACGGGCTTAGTTTTGCCATATGAAACAAAAATCTTATTGGATGATATTGTTCCGTCAGGAAATATTTCTGGATTGAAAAATGTAATAGGATTTGTATGCTTAGCTATTTTTATTCAAGCGATTACCTCATTTGCACTAACTAGGTTATTGAGTGTTGAGGCTCAGTATTTGATATCACAACTAAGAGCACAAGTTCAAAAGAAACTTCTAACTCTTCCAGTTTCTTTTTTTGATAATAATAAGTCAGGTGCATTGGTCAGTCGGGTAATGAGTGATGTAGAAGGAGTTCGTAACCTTGTTGGAACGGGCTTAGTTCAACTCATCGGTGGTTCGATCACATCCTTGGTTGCTCTTTTTTTTCTGATAAAAATAAATGCATTAATGACCCTTTTTGTGTTACTACCAGTTCTAGTATTTGCGTTTATTGCATTAAAGGCATTTGGTTATATAAGACCAATTTTTCGTGATAGAAGTAAAATAAATGCAGAAGTCACGGGGAGATTAACAGAGACTTTAAATGGTGTAAGGGTGATTAAAGGTTTTAATGCAGAGGAACAAGAAAATATAACCTTTGAGAAAGGAGTCGAGCAATTATATCTAAATGTCAAAAAGAGTTTAACGGCAACAGCATTAATGACAAGCTCATCTACTTTTCTTTTGGGCTTAGCATCCACAGGTATTATGGGAATGGGTGGCTATTTTATGATGGAAAATATCATGACAAATGGTGATTTCGTCTCCTTTACCCTGTTTCTAGGATTCATGATTGCTCCTATAGTTCAAATGAGTAATATTGGTAGTCAGTTGACAGAGGCTCTTGCAGGATTAGATAGAACTCAAGAACTTATGAATCTTGAAGAAGAAGATAACCCAGAAGTCAGAAAGCAAATTATTGATAATATAAAAGGTAACATTAAGTTTAATGCTGTATCCTTCAATTATGAAGATAGTAAGGAGGTTTTACACGAAATATCATTTGAAGCTAAGGCAGGGTCAGTTACAGCTTTAGTAGGTTCTTCAGGGAGTGGTAAATCTACAATCGCTGGTCTTGCAGCAACATTCTTAACCCCTAAAAGTGGAGAGGTTACTATTGATGATTTTGATTTATCGAAGATTAACTTGAGTAGTTATCGTCAACATTTGGGAGTGGTATTACAGGATGATTTTTTGTTTGAAGGTACCATACGTGAGAATATTTTATTTCCAAGACCATTGTCTTCTGACCATGAGTTGGAAGCTGCAGTAAAAGCTGCTTATGTCAACGAATTTACAGATCGTTTTGAGAAAGGTTTAGATACCGTAATTGGAGAGCGAGGAGTGAAATTGAGTGGTGGTCAACGACAGAGAATAGCCATAGCTCGTGCTTTATTGGCCAACCCAAAAATTATTTTACTTGATGAAGCAACATCTAATTTAGATAATGAGAGTGAACGATTCATTCAGAAAAGTCTAGAAGTATTGATGAAAGATAGAACCACATTTGTAATAGCCCATCGATTGAGTACGATTCAACAAGCAGATCAAATATTAGTAATCGAAGAAGGTCAGATTGTGGAGCAAGGGAAACATCAGGAACTTTTAGCCAAAAAAGGAAGATATTTTGACTTGTTTACTTTTCAAAGTAGGATATAGTTTTTTTATGTCATCATTTGATTTCTAAGATGTTTGAGAGTATTTATCGAAAAATTTATTAATGTTGAAGAACTATTTAAATACTATAAAATTATGACTAGAGTAAAACTAACGTTTGCCATAATAGTGGCTTTATTATTAACTTCTTGTGGTATCAGAACAGAGCAAAGGTTTAAGGAATCCAAATTATCAAATTTCACTCACGATCAAACAGTTGAAATTGTTGAACAACTTGCAAGTGAGGATATTAGTCAATTAAACGTCAAATTAGCTAGATTAAATGCTAAAATGGAGTTGCTAGAATCAGAAGTTCAATTGAAAGATACTTCTAACTGTTATGAAGCACTTGAAGGGGAAATCAGTAAAATACAATCTAGGTACAACGAGAATAATAGCTTTGAAATTGTAAATTCTACAATGATATTTTTTGATCTTAATCAGTTTAAGTTGTCGGCAAGTGATAAGCAAGAATTACTTTTATTTAAATCAAGAATTGATATGGCTTCAGAGTTTTGTCATAATTACTATATAAATATTTATCCTTTTACAGACTCCATAGGAAATCAAGATTATAACAAGAAATTACGATTGTTGAGAGGTGAGTCAATCAAAAAATGTTTTGTAAAGGACTTTGGTGTAAAAGAAGATCGAATCACTATTTTGACGGAGAAAAAATATTCGCATCTGCCTGTAAATTATTATAACAGACGTGCGTTGATAGAGGTAGATTGTCAATAATTTATTTTTATCGTTCTCTCACCCATTTTTTTCGTCTATTTGGGTTGTGATAGGTCCATGCTACAATACGACTACTTTTGTTTCCTTGACCCATTGGAATTGTTTTTACATCAAATGCTTCAACTTTTTTGAGAGTCAGATAAATATTTTTTAGATTACCATGTTTGCTAACGAGTGTACTGAACCAAAGTACATTTTCTCTAAATTTTTGACTTTCTTTTATCATATTTTTAATAAATCTAAGCTCACCTCCCTCGCACCAAAGTTCATTGTGTTTTCCACCAAAACTTAGGTTTGGTTTCTTTGGTTTTTCTCCTTTCAAATTTTTCATTTTTTTCATGTTTGCGGCTATTGCCTCAGCTTGAGATGCATGAAAGGGTGGATTACAAATTGTAACATCAAATTTTTCATTGGTATTGATAATCCCATCAAAAATACTAGTGTTATTCTCTTGATGTCTGATGTTAACACTGAGGTTATTATTTTTAATAATTTCTCTAGCAGAATTAATAGAAACTAGATCAATATCTGATCCAACAAAATCCCACTCATACTCACAATGACCAATAATTGGATAAATACAATTGGCTCCCATGCCAATATCTAAAGCATGAATGATAGGTCCTCTTGGAACTCTTCTATTGTCATCACTGGCCAAAACATCAGCAATGTGATGAATGTAGTCTGCTCTTCCTGGAATAGGAGGACAAAGATAGCCTTCGGGAATATCCCAATTTTCTATTCCATAGTCAAATTTTAGTAGGGATTGGTTCAAAATTTTAACCGCTTCAGGATTAAAAAAATTAATGGTTTCTTTACCATATTTATTTACGCCTACATACTTTGCTAAATCTGGAGTTTGTTGGATTAGCTTTGGGAAATTATATTTAGTTTTATGACGATTTCTTCTATGAAGTCGGTTTTTTACTTCCGATTTTTGAGTGTCATTTTTATTGATTTCAGACATAATAGGTCAAAATTAACGTGCTTGATGGTACTACCTAGTTGTTTTTTTTAAAAGTCGAACCAACTTCTTCTTCTATTGAGTTTAAGATCTTGTAGCGTGCTTGATTTAACATTTATCCCAAACGAAAACATCTGTCTTCCTATAGGGTACCATTCAAAATTCATCTGCCAGCAATGTAAATCCCTAAAGAAATTGATGGATGTTAATGATAATTCTTCTTTTGTAATATCATAACCACTATTTAGTCCAATCTTCCAGTTTTCAGAAAGTTTGATGTCTCCATTGAATGTAATGCTCTGAGTAACGATTTTTTCAAGTAGAACTGGTTTAGATGCTCTCATGTTATAATTTACACTTAAGCTCCAAGGGATGTTAAAGTCCACATAATTTTGTAAGTTGTTATTGATATGTTCTAGTTCTTGCTCATTTGCTATTTCTGAGGATTTGCGTTTGAAAGCTTCAGGGTTTAAGTTAGTTGAAATAGATAGATTACTTTGAGTAAAATGTCCCAGTGTATTCATGGTATTTATTGAATAATTTTTGCGTCGATATGATTGGGTTTCATCATCATTCAATTCCCATTGATATGGATCAAATGAGGTTCCAAATGTCATTCTTATTTTATTGAGTATGGTAGTATTTCCACTTATGCTAAAGGTAGATAGGTTAAATGAATCAGCCAGAAAATTATAACCACTTCTTAAATTTAAATTTTCAATAATTTTAATTTTTTTGATTCCTCCGTTGGTGGTATCTTTTTTGGATTTAATTTTTATTTCAAGATTATTACCAACTCCAAAATTTATAGATGCTTGAGGCCCTGAGGATGGTCGACCTAATAATCCATTTTCATATATGGAATATGAGTTAAAAATCTGAGGTGTGTCAGTTTGGACGGTTCTGTAGCCGTTTTTTTCTCCTTTCGAAAAGTCAGGACTGTAAACTGCTGACATATTTGGTCGAATAACGTGTCGAATAGCTTGTAGTTTACTTTCTTTTTTGAATATTTTCATACCATATAAAATGGTGCTTAAGCTGATGCTTGTACGATATGATATGGCACGATCAAAACCTTTGATAGTATTTGTGAGAAGTGAATCTTTTTCACCATCCCATTTTTTTTCAGTTGTTTCTAAGTACCAGTATTCATCAAAGCTAACATTAGGCGATACCGTGATCCATTTCAATGCCTTGAAGGATGTGCTTATCGGCACACGGTGACTAATTCCATTCTTGATACCTTCTCTAAGATTTGCTGAATTAATAGAGGGGCTACCACTAAGCTGCTCTTGGATACCGCCAATTAATGTAGTATCAATTGTTCTAATCTCATTTCTGAATGTTCCTTGGTATGATATACCAAAGTTTCTCATAAAACTTAGGAGTGTTTTATTTTTTGCATTGAACGTTTTAAAAGGCATTTGTCTGCTCATACTTGCAGTCATTTGAGGGAGTGTCATAGTTAAGTTACCAGTACTCAAATTTTGATTTATATTACTAGCTATGCTTAGGTTAATTTTTCGATTAAATAATCCACGACTATAAGAAATACTTGAATTAGAATTTGTACTTATTATATCTTCATAATTTGTGGTATTATTTTTTAGAAAACTACTAGTTACAAAATTGACATTAGCACTAAAATTACTTCCAGGTCTTGACTTGGCATCTTTGGTATAATTCCATCGTAAACTATAATCATTAGAAACTCGAAATGAAGGTGATTCTGATTCTCCAAATTCATTTCGATTGAAGCTGAATTGAAGATTTCCACGGTATTTGTATCGTTTGTAATAATTTGACCTTAGTGTAAATCCCCAACTTCCTCTGAAATAGATATCCCCTGCAATCTGTACATCAAAAAAGTCATTAATTGGAAGATAATAGCCAAGCCCACGCAGATTATATCCCCTCTCTTGTGATTGTCCAAAAGTGGGGAAAAGTATTCCGTGTTTTCTCTTTTCGGGTATTGGGAAAAATCCAAATGGTACCACTAGCGGTGTATTGATTCCTTCTATGACTAGATTAGCAGGTCCAGTGATAATTTGTTTCCCTGGAATAACCTTGATTTTATCAGCTTTGATATAGAAGTGAGGGTCTGGCAGATTGCACGTAGTAAATTGGGCATTTTTAACATATATGTTTTCTTGGCTATCTCTCAAAACACGTTCACCATGAATGTAACCGTCTTTTTCTGTTGTTAGTACACCATACGACATCCCTTTCTTAGATTCAAAGTTGTATTTCATAGTGTCAGCTTCATAAATTTTACCGTTATCGTCAAAGGCTGGCCGTCCAATGTATTTTTGTGTTGAATCTTCAATGATTCCTGTTGCGAATAGATCTTTAGTGCGAAAATCAATAGCGATGTAATCTGCATTGAGCTTTATGTCTTGAAAGATAATTTGAGCTTGACCATACAAATACGCTTTTTGAGCAGTTAAGTCTAAAATAGTTGAATCTTTGGCCTCATATTCTAATTGATCTTCTATGTCTGATTGATGGTTAGATATTGAGAATAAGGTTGAATCTTCATAAATTGAATCAGTTTTAATATCAATATTTTGGGTGCTATCAACACTTTGAGCCAAAACTACATGATGCATAAAAACACTAGCTAGCAAAAGTAAAAATTGACATATTTGATATGGGTTGCTAAATGAACTAGGACTATATGTAAACCTGATTCTTTTCAAAAAGATAACTTACTGCAATAATCGTTCAAACCAACAATTATATTAGACAAGATTATGTGACTTTTCATTTTGTATATAAAATTTAAGACATTTAGATGGTTTAAGGCAAAATTTAGAAAAATACCAATTAAATAAGTTTGTTTCATATTCTTTAAGATTTTGAATGATAAATTGGACCATAATGAACCAGAAAAACTACATTAATATGCATTATTAACATTGTCAAGCAGATTAAGAGGTTAAAGTTCTCATTATATTTGGACCAAGATATTATACAGTTTATTTAAATAGAATTAATTGCAAGTAAAACTATCATGAAAATATCAAAAGAAAGTAAAGTAGGTGTTTTAGTCGCCATTGCCATTGCGATTTTGGCAATAGGATATAATTTCATGAAGGGTGAAGATATTTTCACTTCTAGCAATGAATATTATGGGAAGTACAAAAAAATAGAAGGATTATTTAAATCAAATCCAGTACTGATAAATGGTTATAAAGTGGGCAGTGTAAGTTCTGTTCAGATGAATAATGAGACGTTGGAACTTACAGTTGGAGTAATTGTTTCACAGGATATAAAAATCCCTAAAAATTCTATTATGAAGATTGTCAATAATGATATGATTGGAAGTAAGGCTGTTGAAATTATTTTTGGGGATAGTAAGGAAATAGCACAAAATGGAGATTTCTTTATTGCACAACAAGATCAAGGAATCGCTCAAGCAGTAAGTGGTGTTCTCACCCCTATAACACAGAGTGTAAACTCTGTACTGGGAAATATGGATACAGCTATTGCAGGTGTTGATTTAAGAGGTACTCTAAGAGATGCATCTCTTGCTTTGCGATCATTCAAAGAAACTGCAGACAAGCTAAATAAACTTCTTGCTGGTAAGGATGAACAGATTACTAATATCCTTAATAACCTTGAAAAAACAACCTCTGGATTGGGAGGATTAACTCCTAAAATTGATACCATTCTTTTGGAGCTTGACAAAACATCTAAAGACCTAAATCAAATTGAGTTTAATCAGTTGGCAAGTCAGATTAAAACATTATCAGAAGAATTATCCAAAACAACTTCAGCAATTAATGAAAAAGATGGATCATTGGGAATGCTTGTTCATGATAAATCATTATATAACCATTTAGATTCTACAATTTCTCAATTAAAGTTATTGCTAAAAGACATTGAAAGATATCCAAGAAGATATACTGGGGTAACTGAGCGACAACGAAGAAAAGGCAATAAATTAAAAAAGAAAAAATAGCATCAATTCATGGTGCCAATTTCTTTAATTAATCCAGGGCCAGAATAGACAAATCCAGTATAAATTTCAAGCAAGTCTGCTCCAGCATCTAGCTTTGATTTTGCAGAACTAGCATCTTCAATCCCACCTACTCCAATAATTGTCATGCCTGACTTCCCTCGAATGTATTCAACCATTATATTGGAAGTGTCCAAGATAACGTGACCACTAATGCCTCCATTTCCTAACTCAGTAACAATCTTGTGATTACTCTTTTTTAGAAGTGTTCGGTCAATAGTAGTGTTGGTAGCAACAATGCCTTCAAATGAAATTTCTTTCTGTAAGGCTATGATTTCGTCTAATTGCGTAAGGGAAAGGTCTGGAGCTATTTTTAAATAAAGTGGTTTCCATACTTCCTGATATGCACGAATAGACAATAAAGCGTTTAAAATTTTGAGTAATTCATTTTTGTTTTGTAATTCACGTAGGTTTGGAGTATTTGGTGAACTAACATTGACAATAAAGAAATCTGCTAAATCATACAAACCTTCATAGCATTTTACGTAATCATCTACTGCATTTTCATTGGGTGTTGTTTTATTCTTTCCGATATTTATGCCAATTTTCATTGAACAATCACGTTCTTTTTTTCTAAATGTTATTAATCTCGATTTTAGGGCTTTTAATCCTTCATTGTTAAAACCCATTCGGTTTAAAAGTGCTCGGTCCTTTTTTAACCTAAATAATCTTGGTTTTGGGTTACCGCTTTGTGGTTTTGGAGTGACCGTTCCAATTTCAACAAACCCGAAATTTAATGTATATAATTCTTGTAAAAATTTTCCGTCCTTATCAAATCCAGCAGCTAAACCCACCTGGTTCTTATATGTTAGGCCATCAACTTTAATGGGTTTATCTTTAAATTGAAACATACTATGAACAAAAGGCAGTTTACTTAAATACTTAAAAATAAACATGGTAGTGTAGTGAGCTTTTTCAGCGGACATCAAGAAAAAGAAACTTCGAATTATTTTATACATTGCAACAAATTTTATTTAGAACTGATTTAATATCAAAATAAAGTTTAGGACCTTCTGAACACAATGTTAATTTTGTTGTTCTAAATACAAGATATGTCAACCAAAAAACAGAATTTATCCAGCATAGGAAAAAAGGTGCTGATGGCTCTTACTGGTTTCTTTTTGATGTTGTTTTTGTTACAGCATTTGAGCATAAACCTTTTGTCAATTATAAATGCGGATATGTTTAATGAAGTTTCCCACTTTATGGGGACTAATCCGCTAGTTCAATTTATACTTCAGCCCGTCTTAATATTTTCAGTAGTATTCCATTTTGTTTGGGGGATGTATTTAGAGTATCAGAATAATCAAGCCAGAGATATCAAATATGCTAAATATAAAGGAAGTGCCAATGCTACGTGGATGAGTCGAAATATGATTATTTCTGGTTTAGCAGTTCTTGCATTTTTAGCAATTCATTTTTATGATTTTTGGTTGCCGGAAATAAATATAAAATACATTCAAGGAGATATGAGTGGGATGTTGCATGGCACAGATCATTATCGTTATCATGAGGAGTTGGTCGCTAAATTTGCCCATCAGCCTATTCGCCTAGTATTATATGTTATTGCATTTGTTATGCTGTCATTGCACTTGCTTCACGGATTTCAGTCTTCCTTTCAGTCGGTGGGTTTTAATCACTCAAAATATACTCCAGTAATCAAGAAGTTAGGAAATTTATTTGCAATTGCTGTCCCACTCGGGTTCGTAATTATTGCGATTTACCATTATAATATTCATCCTCATTAATTCAAAAATTAGCATTTTAATTATGTCAACATTAGACGGAAAAATACCAACTGGTCCAATCAAGGATAAATGGACAACTTATAAAGACAAGGTCAATTTGGTTAATCCAGCCAACAAGAGGAATATTGATGTTATTGTTGTCGGTACTGGACTTGCAGGAGGAAGTGCAGCAGCAACATTAGCCGAACAAGGGTATAATGTGAAAGCGTTTTGTTATCAAGACTCTCCACGTAGAGCTCATTCTATTGCTGCTCAGGGAGGTATCAATGCTGCTAAAAATTACCAAGGTGATGGTGATTCTGTTTATCGATTATTTTACGATACGGTTAAAGGAGGGGATTATAGAAGTAGGGAAGCAAATGTCCATAGATTAGCTGAAGTATCAATCAATATTATAGATCAATGTGTAGCTCAGGGTGTTCCTTTTGCTCGTGATTATGGTGGATTATTGGATAATCGTTCTTTTGGTGGAGTTTTGGTAAGTAGGACTTTTTATGCCAAGGGTCAGACAGGCCAACAATTATTACTTGGAGCATATTCTGCGATGAACAGACAAATTGCTAGAGGAAAAATCAAAATGTACAATCGGCATGAAATGCTAGATGTTGTTATTGTAGATGGAAAAGCAAGAGGTATAATAGCTAGAAATTTAGTTACGGGAGAAATTGAAAGACATTCAGCTCACGCAGTAGTTTTGGGTACTGGGGGGTATGGTAACGTATTTTACCTAAGTACAAATGCTATGGGTAGTAATGTAACTGCTGGTTGGAAAGCTCACAAACGTGGAGCTCATTTTGCCAATCCTTGTTACACTCAAATTCACCCAACTTGTATTCCAAGAAGTGGAGATTACCAAAGTAAACTGACACTAATGTCTGAGTCGTTAAGAAATGACGGAAGAATATGGGTTCCAGCAAAAAAGGAGGATGCACAGGCCATTCGTGATGGTAAACTTAAACCAACCGAGATAAAAGAAGAAGATAGGGATTACTATCTTGAAAGACGTTATCCAGCATTTGGTAATTTAGTGCCTAGAGATGTTGCCAGTAGAGCAGCTAAAGAACGTTGCGATGAAGGCTATGGAGTTAATGCTACTGGAGAGGCTGTATATCTTGATTTTGCTGCAGCTATAGTTCGTTATGGAGAAGAACAAGCTACGATTAAGGGTGAAAATAATGCCACTGAATCAAGAATTCGAGAATTGGGGAAAGAAATTGTCAAAGCCAAATACGGAAATCTTTTTGATATGTACAAACAGATTGTTGCGGATAATCCATACGAAACTCCGATGATGATTTATCCAGCAGTTCATTACACGATGGGTGGGGTTTGGGTAGACTATAACTTAATGACGACTATTCCTGGCTGTTATGCTATTGGTGAAGCAAACTTTTCTGACCATGGAGCAAATAGGTTAGGGGCTTCGGCATTGATGCAAGGTCTAGCGGATGGATATTTTGTATTACCCTACACTATTGGAGACTATCTCTCGTCTGATATCAGGACGGGTAAAATATCAACTGAAACTAAAGAGTTTGAACAAGCTGAAAAACATGTGAAAGACCGTATTGAGGGTCTTGTAAATAATAAAGGAACACATTCTGTAGATTATTACCATAGGAAACTGGGCAATATCATGTGGAACAAGTGTGGTATGGCAAGAAATGAGAAAGGGCTCATAGAAGCCATCAAGGAAATATCAGAATTACGCGATGATTTTTGGAAAAATGTAAGTGTACCTGGAGGTGCTTACGAATTAAATCAAGAGCTTGAAAAGGCAGGTCGTGTTGCTGACTTTTTAGAGTTAGGTGAGCTATTTGCCAAGGATGCTCTTGAAAGAAATGAAAGTTGTGGTGGACATTTCAGAGAGGAATATGTAGAGAAGAGTGGAGAGCAAAAAGGAGAAGCACTTCGAGATGATAAGAACTATGCATTCGTTTCAGCATGGGAACATACAGGTGTTCCAAATGAGGCAATTCTTCACAAAGAGGAACTAGAATTTAACGATATTGAATTAAAACAAAGATCATATAAGTAACCATGAAAGACATGAATTTGAATCTTAAAGTGTGGAGACAAAACAGTCCCCAAGAAAAAGGAAAAATGGTGGATTATCAACTAGAAGGGATATCTGAACACATGTCCTTTCTTGAAATGATGGATGTTTTAAATCAACAACTTATTGAGAATGGGGAGCGTCCTGTTGCATTTGATCATGATTGTAGAGAGGGAATTTGTGGGAGTTGCTCCATGTTTATCAATGGAGAAGCACATGGTCCTGTAAAAGGTACAACAACATGCCAATTGCACATGAGAAGCTTTAAAGATGGAGATACAATTTTCATTGAACCATTTAGAGCAAATGCTTTTCCAGTTTTAAAGGATTTAGTTATCGATCGAAGTGCATTTGATAGAATACAGCATTCAGGAGGGTATATCTCAGTGAATACAAGTGGAAATACTCAAGATGCTAATGCGACACCTATACCAAAAGAAAATGCAGATCTTGCTATGGATGCAGCTACTTGTATTGGTTGTGGTGCATGTGTTGCTACATGCAAAAATAGTAGTGCAATGCTATTTGTCGGAGCCAAAATATCTCAATATGCTCTACTACCTCAAGGACAAGTAGAAGCAAAAGAAAGAGCTCAAAATATGGTGGCTCAAATGGATTCAGAGGGTTTTGGTAATTGCACGAATACTGGAGCATGTGAGGTAGAGTGTCCAAAAGGAATATCCCTCAGCAATATCGCTCGAATGAATCGCGAATTTTTAGATGGAAGTGTAACTAAATAGTTGATCCATGTTTAGTGGTATCATAGAGTCTCTTGCAGTTGTTCTTGAAATGGAAAGAGATGGAACAAACATTCATTTTACATTTGAGAGTGAGTATGCCCATGAATTAAAGGTAGATCAAAGTATTGCCCATAATGGGGTATGCTTAACCGTTGTTTCTATAAATGGGAATTCCTATAAAGTAACTGCAATTGAAGAAACTCTAAAATTGACAAATCTTGGAGATTTGAAGACGGGTGATAAAGTTAATTTTGAACGATGCATTAGTTTGAATGATCGTTTAGATGGTCATATAGTTCAAGGACATGTTGATGGCGTGGCATCAGTTATTGAAATTCAGGATAAGGATGGTAGTTGGGAATATCAATTTCAATTGGATGAGCATTTTACAAATATCCATGATCATTCACCTGAAAAACTGATTATTCAAAAAGGTTCTATTACTATCAACGGTACAAGTTTGACGGTTACGGGTGTTAACAATAGACAGTTTGGTGTAGCTATAATACCATATACTTATGAGCATACAAATTTTCACACATTAAAGGTTGGTGAGAAAGTAAACATAGAACTTGATGTCTTGGGTAAATACGTGGCTAGGTTGACGGATTAATTATTTCTTTATGAAAATCCTCAAATACATAGGCGTTTTTTTTGTACTCATAGCTGCATCTTACTTTGGTCTAATTTTCATGGCACCGAGTGAATTAACTTTTCAAGTAAATGAAGATTTTGATGCTCCGATTGATAAAGTATTTTCCTTAATGACTGATCCTTTGTTAATGCCTCAGTGGGTTAATGGTGTAGATGATGTTCGCATAGGTAGTGATCATGTTCTAGAAGTAGGAGAAAAATTTCAGGTTTTTTATCAGGGAGAAAATTCCATGGTTATGGATAAGGTCGTTTTATCACTTCAACCCAATGAAACATATTCAACTCATGGGGTAATTAAAGATTTTTTTGAATGGAATGAACGTATTCAATTTCAGTCATTGGATACTGTACATACTCGGATTTCAACTTTTGTAACGCTTAAATCATTAAGTAATAAATCAAGATTATTTATGTATGCTGAAGAAACCCACAAACAGAATGTTGCCAATAATTACATAAAATTGAAAAGTTTAATTGAATAGCTTTAAGCAATATTTTCCCAATCAGTATACCCTTGCTTGTCTTTCATAAAAAGATAAAGACTTTGATGATTTATCAACTGAGGGTCTTCACTTAGGATCTCTACTATGGCATTTCGAGCCTTGTCTGCTATGTTTGAATCTGTATTTAGTGAGGCTAGTTTCAGTTGATCAAGACCACTTTGTCTAGTTCCAGCAATATCACCAAAACCACGGAGCTGCATATCAATTTCGCTTAATTCAAATCCGCTGGATGTTTGAACCATAGCTTGAAGTCTTGTTTTTGCATTACTACTTAACTTTTTACTACTTAGCAATATACAATAACTCTGTTCTCCTCCTCGACCAACCCTTCCACGAAGTTGGTGAAGCTGAGATAAGCCAAATTTTTCAGCACTTTCAATGATCATAATCGTTGCATTTGGGACGTTTATTCCAACTTCTATTACGGTGGTACTCACCAAAATATCTGTCTTGCCTTCTGCAAAATCTTTCATTTTTGCTTCTTTATCACTTGGTTTCATTTTACCATGAAGTATTTCGACCTGATATTTTGGCCTTGGAAAGGTTAAAAGGAGTTCATCATAGCCATTGTTTAGATCTCTGTAATTTAGTTTTTCAGATTCTTCAATCAATGGATAAACAATATATGCTTGTCTGCCTTTGATAACTTGTTCTTTAACAAAATCATGTACCTTTTGACGTGCAAACCCAAATCGGTGAGCTGTTTTAATCTGTTTACGTCCTGCAGGCATTTCATCAATAACACTGTAATCTAAATCTCCATACATACTCATAGCCAGAGTCCGAGGTATAGGGGTTGCGGTCATTACTAAAACGTGTGGATTTTGAATTCCTTTACTCTGGAGTTTGGCTCGTTGTGCAACACCAAATCGATGCTGTTCATCAATGATAACAAGTCCTAATTTATTGAATAAAACAGCGTCTTCTATCAAGGCATGGGTGCCTATTAATAGTTTTATTTCACCTGTTTGTAATTTCTCGTGAAGTACTGTGCGTTCCTTTTTTGTAGTTGAGCCAGTAAGTAATCCTATTTGTACTCCTATTTTGTCAGCAAATTCCTTGAGACCAATGTAGTGCTGAATAGCTAATATTTCTGTAGGAGCCATTAAGCTTGCCTGATAATCGTTGTCAATTGCTCTTAAAACACTTAAGAAAGCCACAATGGTTTTACCACTTCCAACATCGCCTTGCAGAAGTCTATTCATTTGTATGCCTGAGTAGAGGTCTGTCGCTATTTCGGCTAAAACTCTTTGTTGAGCTTGGGTTAAGTCAAATGCTAGGTGGTGCTCTATAAAATCTCTATATAGTGCTTCTTTTTTCTCAAAAGTAATTCCATGATTGACCTCTTTCCTATTTATCTTTTTTCGAATAAAGGGGAATTGTAAAAAAAATAACTCCTCAAATTTAAAACGATACTGTGCCGCTTCAATATGTCGATGACTAGGAGGTTGATGGATATATTTAAATGCTTTACGTCGGTGTATGAGTTTGTATTTTTTACAAAAATTATCACTAAATATTTCGGGTATTGCATATCGCTCATGATTTACAGCATTTTGTGTGATTTGACGAATGATTTTAGTTTCGATTCGTCTGGTTTTCATCATCTCAGTAGTATGATATACGGCTTCAAGTGGTGCAGATTTCAATCGATTTTCAACCGTGTCTAGTTCGGGATGACTAAAATTGATACTCCCTTTATAGTGGTTTGGCTTGCCAAATATTACAATCTCTTCATTAATCTTTATGGTTTTTTTTATCCAATTTATGCCCTTAAACCAAATTAGTTCAACTTCTTGACTACCATCTGAAAATGTAGCAACAAGACGTTTTTTTTTGGTGACTCCAATTTCTTCAAAGTGCTTAACTCTTCCTTTTATTTGGATATAGCTTGAGTCAGAGTCGATTTCAGATATTTTAAAAAACTTAGATCGATCTACATACCTGAATGGAAAGTAATTTAAGAGATCATTAAAACGGAATATTCCAAGTTCTTTTTGAAGAACTTCGGCACGAGTAGATCCAACACCTTTTAGAAATTTTATATCTGAGGTTAAAAATTCATTCATGGAAAAAAATATTTACTTATGAATGCACCTATCTCCATCATCCATGCAATTCCAACATGTACAATGATACCTCCCCAAATAGACTTACTGTAGTAGGATACGATACCTAGAAGACTTCCACCAAAAAACGAGCTAATGAGTTCTCCCATAGGCTTATTCCAATGAATTACAACGTACATGTATGCAACAGGAATGATTGCTTTTGGACCTACAATCCCAACAAATGCTAGAATCATAAAGCCCCTAAAAAAAAATTCTATAGTAAAGAAGTCTAATCCGTATAAAATCTCATAGATCGCATAAAACTTCCAATGCTCAGTTATAGTTATATCAATTGATTGCAATCGTTGTACTCGTGGATAGGATGATAAAAAATCAGCTTGAGTACTTGCAGCAGCAATAAGTGGAATCATACCGGCTAACATAACCAGGTAGGGTTTGAAATCAAAATCTTTGGATGTGAATCCATAGAAGGATTGCTTGGATCTATCTGTAAAATACCAGTAGATGAATAAGATTATAAAAACAAAAAGACCTCGTGCTATTGTACCAATAATCCTATTTAACCAATCTACATGGGCATAATTTGAGTGTTGATCCAGCCAATCACTCACTAAGAATGTTATGGAACTTCTACAGGAAAATACAAGTACACCAAATATCAATAGAGCAATAAATCGCGGGTTCTTCCAAAATTCCCAATGCTTATGAATCAGGCTATGAACGAAATAACCAATCAATAATGGTGTTAGATAAAGAATAAAATGAAAGGGTAGTTTAAGATTTTGGTAATAGGCTTTATACCACCAACTTGTCAGTAAAGATATATCATTGTTGTAGTTGGAGATGTATTTGTAATATTTTAAAAAACAAAACCCAACTATAAAAAGTAGAGCAATGATTAGTTCTTTCCAATTAAAATGGTCTGTGTAAAATTTGTTAAGGTATTGGAATAACTTTTTCAAATTGCTAAAAATCAAAACAATAATAAAACTATCCAGCTGATATATCTATGGAGTATAATAAAATCTTAAATGATTACATCTTATTTGAACTATACTTGTATAAAATAGAATAAATAATGCCTTCATTCTCTCATTTACATTGCCATAGCCAGTTTTCTTTACTTGATGGAGCTTCACCAATTGACGATATGTTTGCTAAGGCAAAAGCTGATGGAATGAGAGCAGTAGCTCTTACCGATCATGGAAACATGTTTGGGGCATTTAAGTTTGTAAATTCAGGTATTAAACATGGTGTAAAACCGATTGTAGGATGCGAATTCTATATGGTAGAGGATAGAACCAGAAGATCTTTTGTGGGGGATACAAAGGATAAAAGGTTTCACCAACTCATTTTAGCTAAAAATCAGAAAGGATACGAAAATTTATCTCTGTTGTGCTCCATCGGTTTCATGGAAGGTTTGTACGGTAAATTTCCAAGAATAGATAAAGCAGTTTTAAAAAGACACAGTGAGGGCCTAATAGCTACTTCTTGTTGTATTGGTGCCGAGATACCTCAAGCAATTTTATTCAAAGGAGAGGAAGAAGCTGAGATTATTCTAAAAGAGTACATTGATATTTTTGGTGAGGATTTTTATATCGAATTACAACGTCATGGTATTCAGAATATTGATGGCACAGGAATGAGTCAAGAAGATGTGAATCAGGTACTCATAAGTTTTGCTAAAAAATATGATCTAAAAATCATTGCTACGAATGATTCTCATTACATGGAAGAAGATGATGCCTTGCCTCACGACATTCTTTTGTGTGTAAATACAGGTTCAAGAATTTCAGACCCAAAAGGATATGGAAAAGGAATGCGTTTTGCATTTCCTAATAATGAATTCTTTTTTAAGACCCAAGAAGAAATGGGACGACTTTTTGCCGATATCCCTGAAGCTTTGGATAACACAAATATTGTGGTTGATAGTATAGAAACTCCTCAATTAACTCGAGATGTTCTGCTGCCTAACTTTGTTATGCCACCTGAATTTAAAAGTCAGGATGATTATTTAAAGTATCTCACTTTTGAGGGAGCTAAAAGAAGGTATCCAAGCCTTACATTAGATATTGAAGAACGATTATTATTTGAGCTTTCAGTAATTAAAGAGTCCGGTTATCCAGGATACTTTTTGATAGTTCAAGATTTTACAAGTGTTGCCAGAGATATGGGCGTATCGGTTGGGCCAGGAAGGGGTTCAGCTGCAGGAAGTGCAGTTGCCTATTGTCTTGGAATAACCAATGTAGACCCAATTGCTTATGACCTGCTTTTTGAGCGATTTCTAAACCCAGAACGTGTGTCATTGCCTGATATTGATATTGATTTTGATGATGAAGGTAGGCAAAAAGTGATTGATTATGTGGTGGATAAATATGGAAAGAACCAAGTAGCTCAAATTATTACATATGGAAGTATGGCGGCTCGTTCATCTCTAAGAGATGTTGGCCGAGTAATGGATGTTCCATTGGGTGAAGTAGATAAGGTTACAAAAACCTTCCCAGCCCATCTTAGTGCTAACTTGAAAAAGGTATTAGGTGAGGAAGGAATCGATAAAAAATTAAAAGGAGACATGAACTCAGAACAGGTTAAGGCTGCTGAAGATTTCAGAAAACTTTCAGAAAATGATGACTCCATAGGGCAAATGATTAGAACTGCAAAACGCTTAGAAGGGTCTGTAAGAAATACAGGTATTCATGCCTGTGGTGTTATCATTACACCAGATGATATTACCAAGTATGTGCCTGTAACAACGGCCAAAGATTCGGACTTATTAGTTACTCAATTTGACAATAGTGTTGTAGAATCAGCTGGGCTATTAAAAATGGATTTTTTAGGCCTTAAAACGTTGACAATTATTAAAGATGCGGTTGAAATTATTAAGAACAAGCGTGGGGTCACGATAATTCCAGATGAGATTCCATTAGATGATAAAAAAACATTAGAACTTTTCACTAAGGGAAACACCAACGGTATTTTTCAGTTTGAAAGCCCGGGAATGCAGAAGAATCTAAAAATGTTGAAGCCCGATAAATTTGAGGATTTAATAGCGATGAATGCTCTTTATCGCCCAGGTCCGATGGAGTATATCAAAAACTTTATTGCTCGTAAACATGGTCGAGAGGCTATCAATTATGATTTGGATGATATGCAAGAATATCTTGCTGATACATATGGAATTACAGTTTATCAAGAACAAGTAATGCTTCTTTCTCAAAAGCTTGCAGGTTTCACAAAAGGACAAGCAGATAGCTTAAGGAAGGCGATGGGAAAAAAGAAAATTGAGGAGATGAATAAGCTCTTTGATTTATTTATTTCACAAGGTACTGAACGTGGACATGATGAGGCAATACTAAAAAAAGTATGGACCGATTGGGAAGCATTTGCTTCATACGCATTTAATAAAAGTCATAGTACATGTTATGCATATCTTGCCTTTCACACTGGGTATTTGAAGGCTCATTATCCAGCTGAATTTATGGCATCGGTACTTACCCATAACATGAATGATATTAAAAAGGTGAGTTTTTTCATGGATGAATGCAAGTGGATGGGGATAGAAATTTTAGGTCCTAATGCCAATGAAAGTGAGCGTAAGTTTAGTGTTAATAAAGACGGTGCGATTAGATTTGGATTAGCAGCCATTAAAGGGGTTGGAGATACTGCTGCAGAGGAAATTATTCGAGAGCGAAATGAAAATGGTGTATATGCAAGCATTTTTGGTATTTGTAAACGTGTTAATCAGCGAGTGGTTAATAAGAAATCACTAGAAAATTTGGCCATTGCAGGAGCATTTGACGAGTTTGGAGTAAACAGATCTGCCTATGTAGTTGATTTAGGACAAGGTAAAGGAGTTGATTTGGCGGTCAAGTTTGGAAATCAAGTACAAAGTGATGCGTTGAGTAATCAAGCTTCATTATTTGGGGGTGCTGGTTCATTAGAAATATCTGAGCCTGTTTTGCCATCGGTAGAACCATGGTCTCTCATGGAGAAACTCCAGCTTGAAAAGGAGCTTGTTGGGATATATATTTCTGGGCATCCGTTGAATAATTACAAGTTTGAAATTGATCATTTTACGACTCATAATATCCTAAATTTAGAGGAGCAAAATTTGAAATTGGAAGGAGCTGAAATTAAACTTGCTGGGCTTATTACGACTGTTAGAGATTCGGTTAGTAAAAATGGTAAACCATTCTGCATATTCACATTGGAGGATTTTAGTGGAACGCGTGAGTTTGCTCTATTCGGAGAAAAGTATACCCAATTTAAACCATGGATTGAGCTAAATGCTCAAATATTTATTACAGCTAAGGGAGAGAAAAGTTATCGAGATCCTGAAAAACTAGATTTAAACTTAATGCAAATTTCTTTCTTGGAAGATACGGTAGATCATCAACTAAAGAAAGTTACTCTTGAGATTAAAGCTGAAGATATTAACGAAACGGTCATGGAATCTATATTTGATCTTATTGACGAACGAGGTAAAGTGAAGCTGGCATTTAAGATCAAAAGTGATGGGGAAAGTGTTCAGGCCATGTCCCAAAGATATAAAATCCAGATGGATGAAATTACCAAAAAGAAATTAAATTCTTTAGGTTTAGATTTTCGTTTCAATTAGTATTTTGGCGTGAATTCTTAACGTTAAATTTTAATTCATTATCGTCTGTAAAATCTGATCAACTTGATTTTTACCTTTTTTTTGGTTAAATTTATAGCACCAAAAACAATTTAAACTAACTATTATGGATGCAGCATTTAAAAAAATATTAATAGCATTTGATGGGAGTGACTCTTCAAAGTCAGCTCTTCGGAGTGCTTATGGAGTGGCTAAAAATTTTGATTCTGAAATAACGGCTCTTGTCGTATCAGAGGAAGATATAAACCAAGAGAAAAACAAGGCCTATTTAGAGGATTTTTCGAAAAATAAGCATCTGAAAATTGAAATTATTGAGCGATCTGGTGCGGTTTATGATGAAGTGTTAAAACTTGAATTAGAGCATAATTATAGTTTGATTCTGATTGGAACCCATGGAACAAGTGGATGGAAGCCCTTGTGGATGGGGGGTAATGCTTTTAAGGTGATAAGCAGTTCGACTTGTCCTGTCATTAGTGTGCCTGAAAAATTTTCTTCACCAGAATTAAACCATATACTTCTTCCATTATTAGATTCAAATACTACACGTCAAAAAGTACCTTATTGCATTAAATTAGCAAAAGCTTTTAGCTCGACAGTTCACGTATTAGGTATTTCAAAAAATAATTCTAAAGAAACTCAAAAACATGTTCATGCTTATGTCAATCAAACGATAAATTATTTGTCTGAAAGAGGTGTTAAATGTACAAAAGAAGAAAAATATGGTGTCAATGTCGCAGAATCTTGCATCAGTTATGGGGAGGATGTGAATGCTGGATTGATGCTTATCATGACCGAAACAGAAAGTGCTGGTTTATTCATGGGAACATATGCACAACAATTAGTTAATAGCAGCACATTACCCGTTATGAGTATTCATTCTAGGGATACTCGTCTGGCTGGAGCTTCAGGTTATTAAATTAAAGTCCCTTATTACGAATAACCTCCCCAGCAGCAGGTTGTGCTGAAGGCATAATAATCAGTTCATTAATGTTGACGTGCTTTGGACGGCTTACTGCAAACCATATTGCATCAGCAATATCTTTAGCTACTAGATTTTCAAAACCGTTGTAGACATTTTTTGCTTTTTCAACATCACCATCAAGACGTACAACAGAGAATTCTGTCTCTACAGCACCTGGATTGATGCTAGTAACTCGAACACCAAATCCGGCTAATTCTCTTCGCATCGACTTATTTAGAGCATCTACCATATGCTTAGTGCCACAGTATACATTGCCGTTTGGATAGACCTCTTTACCTGCAATAGAACCAATATTGATGATATGTCCTTTAGTGTTTTTTAGTGTAGGAGTCATATACTTGGTAACATGAAGAAGTCCTTTAATATTGGTGTCAATCATTCGATTCCAGTGATCAATACTTCCACATTCAATGCTGCTCAATCCTGCAGCTAACCCCGCATTATTGATAAGTAGATCAATGGAGCTCCAATCGGATGGTAGATTTTCAATGTATTGTTCTACATCGTCATGATTTCTTACATCAACATGCATGATTCTTGTGTTAATCGCATATCGGTCTTTGAGTTCTTGACTTTGTTCTTCTAAACGTTCCTTTCTTCGCCCATTTAGGATTAAATCATACCCATTTTCTGCAAGTATTTTAGCGGTTGCAGCTCCAATTCCTGAGGTTGTTCCTGTGATTAGTGCTATGGGCATTATTTACCTTTTAACATGTTAAGTATGGCCTCGTCAGACATTTCTAGCATTCCAGAATTCAATATTTCTTTAACCTCTAAAGCCTTATCATCATTTGGGTACTCATCTAAAAATTGAGTGTAATACTTTTTTGCTAAATTGATGTCTTTAAGATATTCCCAAGCGATGAATCCTGCACGATAGATGAGGTTATTACGGTTTTCAAATTTGGGCCATTTCACAATGGCATTATCTAATGATTGGATAGCATCACTAAATCTTCCCACGGCAGTATATCCCATGGTCAAATTCTCGAAGTCTTTTGGTCGAAGAATAGTAGTAGCGTCTGCAATTTTATCTTGATAAAGTTTGATGATGTCTTGCCATTGTGCAGGAGTTGGGAGATTATTATCCAAAATTTCAGCAATCAAGTCTTGAGATTTATCGTATTCGTGTTTTCGACCGAACATAATGGCTAAGTTGATTGCAGCATTTCTATAGCGGTCAGAACTATCATCACGAGTAATATATTCAGATAATAGATAGATTGATTCCGAAGTATCATTTTCGTAAAAGTAGTACTGAGCTGCAGCGTATAAATAATTATTAGCCTCACTATCTGAATATTTTAGTCCATAGTTTTTGTGTAGTAGAGCTAATTCTTCGAGTCCTTCTTGAGTGCCTGTTTTTTCAGATTTTTCAAAAGATTGGATTTCAGCCAGAAGCGATTCTTGGCTTTTAGTACAGCTTATGATGAATAGGGTAAGTAAGATTAAGGGGGTTTTTTTCATGTCTTAATATTGATTAGATCGCAAAAGTACTAATGTACATGCATTTATGGTTTGAATGTTATTTTGACTAGCCATTTTAGCTAGTTTTTCGTTCTCAGTTCCTGGATTGAAAATGATTCGTTTAGGGTTCAGAGCTATAATTTTTTGATTATACTGTTCTTGTAGTTTTGGGTTAATATATAATGTCACAGTGTCAAACGATTCAGTTTCGGGCCATTGGTTTAATATCTCGAGTACTCCGATTGTCCCTTTTTTAATTCCGTAGGGAACTACTTCATGGTCATACTCAAGTAACATTTTAGTAGCCTTGAAGCTGTATCGATCCATATTAGGTGATGCACCAATGATTAATGTCTTTTTATTCTGACGCATAACCGAGATAATTAAACGGAGTGATTTTGCTGATTTCTATTTTTACAGCGTCAGAAACCTCCAATTTGGCAACAAATTTAGCAATGCTTTTATCATTGATTCCATTGTTCGTTCTGGTGAGATTCTTGAGTAGCTCATATGCTCCTTCTACTTTTTCTCGTCTCAGAATAGTTTGAATAGCCTCTGCTACAACAGCCCAATTTTTATTCAAGTCTGCATGAATAGCATCTTCGTTCAAGATAAGCTTACCCATGCCTTTATTCAAACTTTTAAGAGCAATTAATGTGTGAGACAATGGAACTCCCACATTTCTCAATACTGTACTATCCGTCAAATCTCTTTGAAGTCTGCTAATGGGTAGTTTATTACTTAAATGATCAAACAGGGCATTAGCAATACCAAGGTTTCCTTCAGCATTTTCAAAATCAATCGGATTGACTTTATGTGGCATAGCACTCGACCCAACCTCGCCTGCAACAATTTTTTGTTTGAAGAAATCCATACTGATATATTGCCATACATCTTTGGCAAAATCCATAAAGATAATATTGATTCTTCGCAAGGCATCAAATACAGCAGCTAATTGATCATAGTGGTCAATTTGAGTGGTTGGATAGCTTCTAATTAATCCTAATTCATTAACCAATTGGTCGCCAAATGCTGGCCAATTAACTTCTGGAAAAGCAAGCCTATGAGCATTAAATGCACCAGTAGCACCTCCAAATTTTGCACTTATAGGAAGTTTGAATAAGTGTTTCTACTGAACTCGAATACGTTCTGCAAAAACAGCAAATTCTTTACCCACTGTAGTGGGTGTTGCGGCTTGTCCGTGGGTTCTGCTAAGAAGAGGAACTTTTTTCCACTCGTTAGTAAAAGATTCAATTTGTTCTAGGCTATTTTTAATGGCAGGTATGATTACCTCATCAATACCTAATTGCAAACTAAAAGGAACAGCTGTATTGTTAATATCTTGACTAGTCAGACCAAAATGAACAAATTCACTAAACGGTTCAATGGAAGTCCCTTTGAGTTTATTTTTTATAAAATACTCCACTGCTTTCACATCATGATTGGTTGTTTTTTCGATCTCCTTGATTTGATAAGCATCTTCTTCGTTAAAATTTTGATAGATAGCTCTCAAAAAAGTCTGGTTTTCTTCTGATGTTTCAGGAAAAGGTTTCAATCCCAATTGAGATAACGAAATGAAATATTCTATTTCAACCCAAACGCGGTATTTGAATAGGCCATATTCAGAAAAATAAGGAGCTAATTCGTTTACTTTTTTGTGATACCTTCCGTCGATCGGGCTGATTGCTGTAAGTGGTGAAAGCATGTTGCAAATCAACATCATTTTTTTTATTTTGAGCAAATTTGTGTTCGATAACCATGCACATTTTGTTGAAGTATTTTTTCTAAAATGCGATGAAGAGTTTTATAAGATTCCTAAAATTTAAAATATGCTTGCAAATTATTACATGATGGAGTATCATTGAACTGACAATTGATATGGAGCAAAATATTAAACTATGAAAACATACCATGTGTTTATGACTTTATTTTTTGCTATGAAGAATGGTTGCTTCAATTTGTGAAGTGAATTCAAGCTTTTCATTTGAATTGTGGAGTTTTAAAAATTAAAACAATTTTAATACATATGATAGATTCAATAATAGACTCCTCAAAGGGAGAAGTAGTAGAAGGCCTAACGAATAAGTTGGGTTTGAGTGGTACAGAGGTAGACAAAACACTATCCAGCACAAAAGATGCTTTTGATAAAACTATATCAGAAGAAGCAGGAAGCAATGGATTGGAAACTCTTGCTAATTTATTTTCAGACAATGAAAATTCAAGTTCATCTAATGGTTTGATGGCTAGTCTAGGTGAAAACTTAATATCAAGTCTTTCTTCCAATGGATTCAGCTCAGATAAAGTGGGGTCAATTAAAGAGTTGATTCTTCCAGTACTCATTAAATTAGTATCAGAAAAAATTGGGGGTAATTCTCAAATGCTTTCTGGACTTTTGGGTAAGGGTGATATTCAAGATAAAGCCTCAGGTTTTATAAAAGGTCTTTTCAATTAAAAAGGATTAAATAAGTATGGAGAGTTCCACTCTCCCTATAAACCCGAAATGGACATGTCAACTAAAAAGTTTCTAGAAGCGATAAATAAGGGGTATTCCTTTAAGGGAGAATCTATCATACTCGGAACGGGTATGTTAAACGGTGAGGGTGTGACCAATGCTCACGTGAAAATACCTCTAAAGACCATAAATAGGCACGGATTGATTGCCGGTGCTACAGGAACTGGTAAGACCAAGACATTGCAAGTATTGGCAGAACAACTTTCTCTGGAAGGTATACCGTCTTTATTGATGGATGTAAAAGGAGATTTGAGTGGTCTGGCAATGCCTGGGATGAATAATGATCACATCACTTGTAGACATGATGTGATAGGTTTAGATTACAACCCTAATTCAATCCCTGTTGAGTTGATGACCATTTCAGATAATGATGGTGTAAAACTACGTGCTACTGTCTCAGAGTTTGGGCCAGTTTTATTCGCTAAAATTTTAGGATTGAATGATACCCAATCAGGTATTATTTCACTCATATTCAAATATTGTGACGATAATCAACTGCCATTACTTGATTTAGACGATGTGAAGAAGGTCTTTCAATTTTCAATGAACGAAGGAAAAAAAGAACTCAACGCTGAATATGGAGCTATATCAAAAGCTTCGGTTAATACGATTCTTCGCAAAATAATAGAGTTAGAACAACAAAAAGCAGATGTTTTTTTTGGAGAAAAATCATTTGAAATTGAGGATTTGATGAGAAAACAAGAGGATAAAGGAATAGTGTCTATTATTAGGTTAAATGACATACAAGACAAGCCAAAATTATTCTCAACGTTTATGTTAAGTCTTATGTCTGAGGTTTATCATACATTACCAGATGAAGGGGATTTGGCAAAACCTAAGTTATCCATTTTTATTGATGAGGCACATCTAATTTTTGATACGGCATCTAATGCTTTGTTAAGCCAATTGGAGACCATGGTTAAATTGATCATATCCAAGGGGGTAGGGTTGTTTTTTGTAACCCAAAACCCTACCGATATACCCGATGATATTTTGAGTCAACTGGGGTTAAAAATACAACATTCATTACGAGCTTTTACTGCTAAGGATAGAAAAAATATTAAACAAACAGCTCAAAATTACCCGCTTTCAGAATTTTATAAAACAGACGAAGTATTGACATCCATGGGGATTGGTGAGGCACTAATAACAGCACTTAGCGAAAAAGGAAAACCAACGCCGTTGGTCCATACCTTACTCAGAGCACCTGTCTCAAGAATGGATGTGTTAACCTCCTCAGAAATAAGAAAATTGGTAGAAAAATCGGAGTTGGTAAAAAAGTATAATCAAGAGATAAACCGAGAGAGTGCATATGAGATGCTGACGGATAAAATAAAAATTGCACAGCAAGAGGAAAATCAAGAAAAACTTAACGAGGTGAAAAGAAATTTACAAAAAGTAAAATCAAGAAGGAAAAAGTCAACTCTTGAAACGATTTCAAAAAATACAATGGTAAGACAGTTAGGTAGAACAGTTTTGAGGGAAGTTACTCGAGGTTTGTTGGGTGCCTTGGGTATAAAAAGAAGATAGAATTTAATGTAATTAATTTACTTTATTTAACCAATTCTGAGAGGGTTAGGTAGCTAAATATCAATAAAATAAGGACTTGGTAAACAATATGTTTCTATTGCTTTCTGATTACCTTTGCCGCCATGCGGAAATACAATCTTTTAAGCGTTTTTGTCCTATGTGCTGTTTTTGCACAAGCCCAACTCACACTTTCTTTGCCCTCAATTGATTTTGGTGATGTGCTTACCACAGAAGAAAAAGAAATAGCGGTAGATATGACTAATAAAAATACTTACCCAGTAAAAGTTGACCAAACGATGTTGTACTCAGAAGATTTTTCTTGCAGAGTAACCAATACTGAAATTGGGGTCGGAGCTACCTCAAAAATTAGAGTAACCTTCAAACCAAGACATAATATTGCTTATAATTCAGAATTGATTGTAGTGTTAGACGATGGTGCAGAGTATCGAATTGATATTCAGGGAGACGGTAGGTATGAGGACACTTATTATTCCTCAACTTTTAATAAAAGCTATCAAGATTTAAAAGATGAGTTGAAGACTATTCTAGCAAGAAATTATCGAAACTTGGGATATACCAATGCAAGGGATAATATGTATGGTGATATCGATAATCAAAATGGTAATGTAACTTGTGTCTACACAGGTAGAGTATCTACTTTTAGCACCCGAAGTGGAGCGAATTCTAATAGCATGAATTGCGAACACACTTGGCCGCAAAGTTTTGGTAGTTCTAGTGAACCACAACGAGCAGACATTCATCACTTATTCCCTACTGATGGAGGCACAAATAGTCGTAGAGGTAATAACCCATTTGGTTTAGTAACTAATCCAAGCTGGACTGGTGGGGGAAGTAAACTAGGCAGTGGTCTATTTGAACCTAGGGATGAACACAAAGGAGCTGCAGCAAGGGCGATGCTTTACTTTGCTATACGATACCAGAATTATAACAATTTCATTAATAGTCAAGAAGATATTCTAAAACAATGGCATACCACATTCCAACCAACAGCATGGGATATTCAACGGAATGAGAAAATATTTGGATATCAAAAAAATAGAAATCCTTTTGTTGATCATCCAGAGTTTATTGAGCGGATGAACAAAATTGGTTCAAATGACCCAAGACCAGTGATAAGAAACCTTGAAATATCTCAGAAGCAAATTTCTTACAATTATGTTACTCCATCCACTGATCGCACAATTTATCTTGTGAATAATGGAAATATTGAGATTCCAGAAATATCGAATGTTACCTCAAAAAATGGAAATATTATCATCAAATCAGTAGATGCCACAGCACTGCCTGGAGATGTTTCTGCTTTATTGATAACATTCAAATCACTACCTGACGGTACCTATGACGATGAAATTACAATAGATACAGATGTTCAAACTGGAGATATTTTTAAAATTCCTGTAACTTTTACTATCGGTCAAGCGTCCGTAGATGATTTGATTAAAAAGCCTTTAATAGCAATATATCGTGCTCACAATCAAACAATACATATCGATAACTTACCGAAAGATGTTTATGGCATAGAAATATGGAATTCAAACGGACAGATGATTTTAAACGATATATCACCGACGTTAAACGATATCCCTTTCAATAATCCTAATTCGGGTATTTACTTCGTACTTGTTAAAACTAAGGCTGGAGCAGTTGCTTCAAAAGTTTTGGTTTATTAAAGTATAAAGTTTTTACCATATGCGTTTTTTTAAAGTAGTATTTGCATCAGCCCTAGGTTATATTCTAGCGATAGTCTTATTAATTGTTTCAATAATTTTTATTGGTATTGGTTTTGCTTCCAAAGCAAAACCTGAGGTTAAAATCCCCTCAGATGGTGTGCTTAATATGAAGCTAAATTATCCGCTATCAGATAAATCTGCGGATGATAGTCCGATTGTGTTTTTATCGGCATTGGATCCTAATTCAAACATTCCATTAGGGCTCAATAAAATAATCAGAGTGATTGATCAGGCTAAAGAAGATGATAAGATTAAAGGGATTATTTTAGATTTAACTACTTTCTCCTCTGGATATGCTAAAATCAGTGAAATTCGCAATAAGCTGAAAGATTTTAAATCTTCAGGAAAGTTTATCTATGCTTATGCGGATTACTATTATTTTCCTACCTATTACATGGCATCTGTAGCGGATAGTGTTTTTGTAAATCCAGAAGGTGAGATGTCTTTCACGGGTATGGTTGGTCAAGTATCTTTTTTTGCTGGTGCATTAGAGAAAATGGGGATTGAAGTGCAAGCAATTAGAGCAGGTAAATTCAAGGGTGCAGTAGAGTCATTTACTCGAAAAAATTTAAGTCCCGAAAATCGTCTTCAAATGGAAGCATATATTAATTCAGTTTATAATGAAGTTTTGTCAAAAATTTCTGATGCTCGAGGAATTAGTGTAGAAAAATTAAAATCCGATGCTGACCAGCTTCAAATGAAATCTGTAAATGATTTTATTAGTGCAGGATATATTGATCAGGCTTTGTATAAAGATCAGTTTTATAGCACCATGAAGAAGAGAATGGGTGAGGATGAGGATAAAAAAGTGCCTCTTATATCTGAGAAAAAATATGCTAAAAGTATAAGAGTAAAAGTTAGCAGTCGTGATCGAATAGCTGTTATTTATGCTAGTGGTGATATTGTTGGAGGCAAGGGAGATGGTACTCAAATTGCTGCAGATGATATGGCAAAAACATTAAAATCAGCAAGACTTGATGATAAAATTAAATCGGTAGTTTTTAGAATTGATAGTCGTGGTGGTAGTTCGCTTGCAAGTGACATTATCTGGAGAGAAGCAAAACTTCTGGCTGATGAAAAGCCGCTTATTGTGAGTATGAGTGATGTTGCTGCAAGTGGAGGTTATTATATTGCTACACCAGCTCTTAAAATTGTAGCAGAACCAACAACTATAACTGGCTCAATAGGGGTATTTGGATTATTGCCAAATGCTCAAAAATTACTCAATGATAAGATGGGCATCACCTTCGAGTATGTGGGTACAGGTAAAAATTCGGACATGGGAAGAATTGATAGACCATTAACATCAGAACAGAAAAACTACATAGGTTCGATAGTTGATAAAATCTATGATACCTTTTTAACTCGAGTTGCTAACGGCAGAAAAATGACCAAAGATGAGGTGCATGCTATTGCACAAGGTCGAGTATGGACAGGGAAAATGGCTAAAGAAATTGGTTTGGTTGATGAGTTAGGTGGATTAGAAAAAGCTATTGCTATCGCTGCTGAAGAATCTGGTTTGAAAGATTATAAACTTAAAGAATTGCCTAAGTCTAAAGATCCAATCATAGAAATGGTCAATAAGTTTCAAGGGAATGCTAGCCTGACTTCAAAACTTCAGCAAATAACAAAAAATACTGGTTTTGAATCTTATATCCAGCAGTTTAGCGATATTGAACGCTGGGGTACAAAACAAAGTGTTCAAGCAATCATGCCCTACTCAATAGAGATCAAAAACTACGTTTTAAAGTAGAATAAAATTTTGAAACTGTTCTTTATTTGGTTTTCCGTTAGGATAAGTTCTTTGTGAATAAAAATCATTTGACTGCCAAAAAATCGAAAAAATCTGCCATTTTTGCAGTTATTTAATGGATTTACAACAAGTAAAACAACGATTTGGAATTATTGGAAACTCTGCAAAGCTTAACTATGCTTTGCAAACGGCTATGCGTGTAGCTTCAACGGAACTCACAGTATATATACAAGGAGAAAGTGGAAGTGGTAAAGAGTCTTTTTCTAAAATTATCCATCACCTGAGTCCACGAAAACATGGTCCTTTCATAGCTATTAATTGCGGTGCATTGCCCGAGGGCACGATCAACTCCGAATTATTTGGTCATGATAAAGGAGCATTTACTGGAGCTGTAGATAATCGAAAAGGTTATTTTGAGAGTGCTAATGGTGGGACTATTTTTTTGGATGAGGTAGGTGAACTTCCACTCGAAACTCAAAGTAGACTACTTCGTGTATTAGAGAATGGAGAATTTATTCGTGTGGGAAGCAGTAAAGTTCAAAAAACAGATGTTCGAATCATTACAGCAACAAATCGGGATTTGATAACAGAAGTTGAACGCAATAAGTTTAGAGAGGATTTATATTATAGATTAGCAACACTTCCTATTGCTGTTCCGCCATTAAGAGAACGACCAGGAGATGTGTCTCTTTTGTTTCAAAAATTTGCCTTTGATGCATCAGAAAAATATAGAAATGAAATGATGGAGCTAACCCTAGATGCAGAGCAATTACTAATGAATTACCGCTGGCCAGGAAATATTCGGCAACTTAAAAACATAGCAGAGCAAGTTTCTGTACTCGAAGAAGGTCCTCGTATTACAGCAGATACTTTAAGAAAATATTTGCCAGAACGTGCTGAAAATAACTTGCCAGCCTTGTATAAGGGGAAGGGTAAGGAAAGTGATGTCTCTGAAAGAGATATTTTTTACAAGGTTCTTATAGATCTTAAAAAAGACGTTTCAGAACTCAGAAAAGTGGTTTTCGGGATGCTTGAAAATTCAGACTCTCCAGAGGGATTTACAGAACCAAACAAGCCTTCAATCACTCGATTTATTCCACAAGATACAGCACAAGTAGAAACTTCAAATTATACACCTAATATGCCTGATAAAGCAGAGGATGTTTATCAGCATGTAGTTATTGAAGACAAAGATTCTGTGGGAGAACATGAAGTGTTATCACTCGAAGCAAAGGAGGAGGAATTGATTAGGAAAGCATTGCTAAAAAATAATGGGAGACGAAAAAAAGCTGCTAAGGATTTAGGAATCTCCGAGCGAACACTATATCGAAAAATAAAACAATATGAAATTGAAAGTTAATGCATTAATACTTTTAGGTTTGATATTGGCTTCAATGGTCCTTCAATCTTGTGGCTTTTATTCCTTTTCTGGGACTAGTATTCCTCAAGAGGTCAAGACTTTTTCTGTTAGTTATTTTGACAATAATGCACCAATAAACTCACCACTTCTGAGTCAATCAATTACGGAGGGGCTTAAACAAAAATTTATATCAGAGACCAATTTAAGTATTGAGGAAAGAAATGGAGATTTTGATTTTTCGGGCGAGATAACCTCATTTACAGTAACACCTGTTTCCGCACAAAGCACAGACAATGCCCAGCTCAATAGATTGACCATCAAAGTAGCAGTCAAATTAGTATGTGCCTCGGATGATAAAATTTCTTTTGAGCAGACTTTTTCTAACTTCCAAGATTTTGACGCCACACTTAATTTCAGTGATGTTGAAAATAATTTAGTTGAAGAAATATCAGATATGTTGATACAATCTATTTTTAATAAAGCAGCAATCAATTGGTAGATTACACGATTAACATACCAAATCTAGTGGATCATCCTCATGCTATTGAGGAATCAGATGTTAAAGAATTGGAACAACTATCCAAAGAACATCCTTGGTGTAGTAGCTATCAAATTATATTGGCTAAGGGATATGCTAACCATGAATCGTACCTTAAAAACAGACAGTTGAGGCTGGCATCAACATATACTGGTAGTCGAGAACAGTTATTTCTATATTTTCATAAACAAGATTCTCCAACTACTGATATCGTAGAAGAAATAGCAATCAAAAAACCAAAATCAGAGCCCTTAACTAAAGCAAAACCAACTCCAAAAAGTAAAAGAATTGAGCCTGTTGAGCAAAAATCACAACCTGCTATTACTAAAGAAAAACAGCCTACTATTGACTTTGATGAAATAGTAACTTATAATCCCATAGAGGAGCTAAAGGCTAAAGAACAAAAAAATAAACCTGATTTACCTCGAATTCCAATTGAGCAGATACCCTATAATCCAGAGAAAGAATTAGCTAAATTAATAGATGAATCTACGGATAATAAAGACAGGGATTTCATGTATTGGATTAATCATGTAGATAGTGGTGAAATTGACAAATCTTCAAAATCCAACGAGAATTTAACTAAAAAGTCTAAGGATAAAAAAAATTCACCTGATAATGTCCAAACGTTATTGGATCAGTTTTTAGCAACCAAGCGATCAAGACCAATACAGAACCGAAGTTTTTATAATGCCCATGATAAAGCGGAGGAAAGTGAAACAGATAAAATGAATATTGTTAGTGAGACATTATTGAAGATTTATGTCCAACAAGGGCACTATGATAAAGCCATATTAGGTTACGAAAAATTAAGTTTGCAAAATCCTAATAAATCCGCGTATTTTGCCGCCCGAATTAAGGAAATTATAAAAACAAAAAACGAATTATAATCGCATGTTTACATTACTTATCATATTAGCCATTATTGCCTCGGTACTATTAATTTTAGCTGTACTTATACAAAATCCAAAAGGAGGAGGAATTGCAGCTAATTTTTCTGCAGCAAATCAGATTGCCGGTGTGAAAAAAACAAATGAATTTATTGAAAAAGCTACTTGGACTCTGGCTATAGCTATTATGATTTTATCTATCGGAAGCCGATTTGTTTATACACCTGATGTAGAGCAAAGAAATGCTTTCTTAGAACGTGTTGAAGAATCTACACCAGCGGCACCAGCTCCAATACAGCAAGCTGTTCCAGCACCACCAAAACAAGAAATTAATCCAGAGAACATGGATGTTGAAATTTTGGACGAGAATGGAAACCCTATTGAGCAATAGCGGGCTTTCACAAACTAATATTTCTTATCAATAGTAGTCTGATAGTTTATTGAATAAATTATTGGATCTAAGTATGACAGTATGGCTTATCATTGGTCTTCTGTCTGCTAAAAATGAAATTTTGTCTTCAATATAAAATTGGCACAAAGTATGATTAGACTTATGTAAATTTAGAATTTTAAAAAATGAATATTAAACCATTATCAGACAGAGTATTGGTAGAGCCTGCAGCAGCAGAAACAAAAACAGCTGGAGGAATCTACATTCCTGACACTGCCAAAGAAAAACCTCAAAAGGGAACAATCATAGCAGTTGGTCCAGGAAAAAAAGATGAACCAACCACGGTTAAAGTTGGAGACACAGTGCTTTATGGTAAGTACTCGGGTACAGAATTAGCCGTTGATGGAAAAGATTTATTAATGATGAGAGAATCAGACATTCTTGCAATCGTATAACTTAAAAAAATTAAAAATTTAAAGAATTATGGCAAAGCAAATTTTATTTGACACCAAAGGAAGAGATGAACTTAAAAGGGGTGTTGATCAGTTAGCAAACGCAGTAAAAGTTACCTTAGGACCTAAAGGTCGTAATGTAGTTATTGACAAAAAATTTGGATCACCGAACGTAACTAAGGATGGTGTATCTGTAGCTAAAGAAATAGAACTTAAAGATCCTATTGAAAACATGGGAGCACAAATGGTTAAGGAGGTTGCATCCAAAACAGCAGATATTGCTGGAGATGGTACTACAACGGCTACCGTTTTGGCTCAAGCTATTGTTTCTGGAGGACTAAAAAATGTAGCTGCTGGAGCTAACCCAATGGATTTGAAGCGAGGTATTGATAAAGCTGTTTCAGCAGTAAAAGATAACCTTCAAAAACAAAGTGAGGTAGTTGGTGATGATTTTGATAAAATCAGCCAAGTTGCTTCTATATCAGCTAATAATGATGAAGTTATAGGAACTTTAATAGCTGACGCAATGAAAAAAGTGGGTAAAAATGGAGTTATCACAGTTGAAGAGGCAAAAGGTACAGAGACAGAAGTTAAAACTGTTGAAGGAATGCAATTCGATAGAGGATATCTTTCTCCATATTTTGTAACAAATACTGAGAAGATGGAAGCGGATTTAGATTCTCCATACATCTTGATTTGTGATAAGAAAATTAGTAGTATGAAAGAACTGCTTCCTGTTCTAGAACAAACAGCTCAATCTGGGAAACCACTTGTGATTATCTCAGAAGAAGTAGAAGGAGAAGCTCTTGCAACACTAGTTGTGAATAAGATTAGAGGATCACTGAAAGTGGCAGCAGTAAAAGCTCCTGGTTTTGGAGATCGGCGTAAAGCTATGTTGCAAGATATTGCCGTATTAACTGGTGGTACAGTAATTAGCGAAGAACAAGGTAGAAAATTAGAAGATACTACTATAGAAATGTTAGGTACTTCTGAGAAAATTACTATTGACAAAGAAAATACAGTTATCGTTAATGGAGCTGGAAATTCTGCGGATATTAAAGGGCGTATTGCTCAAATTAATGCTGAAATAGAAAATTCTACATCAGATTATGACAAAGAGAAGTTGCAAGAACGACTTGCTAAGCTTTCTGGTGGTGTTGCTGTATTATATATTGGTGCAGCGTCAGAAGTAGAGATGAAAGAAAAGAAAGATCGTGTAGACGATGCATTAGCTGCAACAAGAGCTGCCGTTGAAGAAGGTATCGTAGCTGGTGGAGGTGTTGCTTTTGTTCGATCGATTGAATCAATTGCTAAATTAGAAGGAGCTAATCCTGATGAGCATACCGGAATCAATATAATTCGACGTGCACTTGAAGAGCCATTGCGTCAGATTGTTGCAAATGCTGGAGGTGAAGGGTCTGTAGTTATTCAGAATGTAAAAGATGGTAAGAAGGATTATGGTTATAATGCACGTACGGATGAGTATATGAACCTAATTAAAGCAGGTGTCATTGATCCTACTAAAGTAAGTAGAGTAGCATTAGAGAATGCAGCATCCGTTGCAAGTATGCTTTTGACTACAGAATGCATTATTGCAGATATACCAGAAGCTGAAGCTCCACATAGCCACGCAGGTGGTGGTGGAATGCCAGACATGGGTGGTATGGGAGGAATGATGTAATCATTCATTTACCAGATATTAAAAAAGCACCTTCTTGGAGGTGCTTTTTTTATGGGTTGAATGAAAGTAACTGTTGAATATCATTTTCAATGGTCTTTGGTAATACTCTTGGTGCATATCTGTTAATGACATTACCTTGTTGATCAATCAAAAACTTAGTAAAGTTCCATTGAATACGAGATACTATAAATCCTTTTTTTGCCTTTTTTAAGAACTGATAAATTGGATGGGTATTTCTCCCATTGACATTTATTTTTTCGGTGAGTTGGAATGTTATTCGGTGTGAATTAAAGCATGCTTTTTCCATGTTATCATTGGATAGTGGCTCCTGCCATGCAAATTGGTTACAAGGAAACCCTATCACGTTTAATCCATAATTTTTATAGGTTTTGTGTAGTTCTTCCAGTCCCTTAAGTTGAGGTGTTAACCCACAGCGAGTAGCTGTATTTGCAATCAGAAGGATTTTTCCACGAAATTGTTCCATGGGTAGTAAATCTCCACTGGGTGTTTTTGCTTCTAGTTTATAAAAATCATTCATAATTTTTCACTCCTTTGGATAGATAATTTTCACTCGGCCTACTTCACCAGTTTCAAGTTGCACTTTAATACCGTGGGGATGTTGAGTTGATTTAGTCAGGATTTTTTTTACAAAACCGTTAGTTAATTCACCCGAAATTTGGTGGTGTTTTTGAACAATGTCAACTTCTGTACCTATAGATAAATCATGTTTATTTTTACCAAAACTCACATGCTATAAACAACTGAACTCTTTAAATGGTTGGTCCAATCCATTTAAATTCAAATTCCTTTTCAGGCTCTTGCATTCTGTTGGTGATTTTCTGTAATCGGTTGGGAAGAGCCATTAAGTAGTCTCTTGCTTTCTCACCAGCCTCATTTAAATCTGTTATTTTATCAATATTCCAATCTTTAATGAGTGAACTTAAAATATTAATGTAATCTTGGGCGGTATATACTTTGGTGCGTTGAGCTGCATCCGAAAAATGACTCCATAATTCTCCCACTTTATCACCGCTTTGACGCATGAAGTGAGCAGGCATTACAATTTTTCTACGCATCATTTCTTCAAAGGAAGTCATCATTTGACTGGGATCTAATTCAAAAATTCTTTTTATAAAATCTGAATAGGCAGAAGCATGGCGTGCTTCATCTGCAGCAATGATTCCATTGATCTTTGCCAATAAGGTATTTCCTGTTTTTTTGACTAAAGTTGCCACCCTACGATGGGATATATTAGTAGCTAACTCTTGGAAACTTGTGTAAACAAAGTTCTTGTATGGATGACGGTCTGTACCTATGTCAAATCCGTCATTAATGAGGTGTTGCGTTGTTATCTCCATCTCTCTCATATTTACTCGTCCGCATAGAAATAAGTACTTATTTAATAGGTCTCCATGCCGATTTTCTTCAGCTGTCCAGCCACGTATCCATTTACTCCATCCATTAGGATTACCATTATTATATTGTTGATTGACTCCTTCTACATCCATAAGCCATGTTTCATAGGTAGGTAGAGCTTCTTCAGTAATTGTATCGCCAATTAATACTGTAAGTAAATCATAATCCATTTCCCTAGCCAATTCTTGGATTTCATTTATTTCAGAGATAAATTCTGGTTGTCTTGCATCAGGTAGTAGGTCTGCAGGTTGCCAATTTGATTCGATCGGTTTTAAGTATTTAGCTAATAAATCATCCATTGATTTTCCTATGGTAGCCATTACTTCTAATCTTAAGTCATGTAATTTCATGTTGTATGCGAATGTAATTAATTAAGGTGCTTTTTTTATTTAATTACCAATATGATATGAGTATATATAGCAATGATTTAAGTAAATAAATTCTGTAATTTATCTACCATAGTATTCGTGTACATTTGTACAAGAATGAAGTTTGATGATTATCGATTGTCCAAAGAAGTTAAAAAAAACTTAGGTGACATGGATTTCCGAAGACCTACTGATATTCAGTATAAGTGTATTCCTCCAATTCAGCGAGGTGAAGATCTTTTGGCGATAGCTCAAACGGGTACAGGAAAAACGGCTGCATTTGCTATTCCTATAATTGATAAGATTCAGCAGATTAAGTATAAGTCTAAAAATAAAAATAGTGTAATTCGATCGATTGTGATGGTTCCAACGCGAGAGTTGGCTCAACAAATCACACAGGTTTTTAATAGAATAGGTAAAAATACAAAGGTAAAGGCACTATGTATTTATGGTGGAGTAGAACAAGATCATCAAATAAATAAACTCCTAGAGGGTATGGACATCATTGTAAGTACACCAGGTCGAATGTTTGATTTGGTGAGTCAAGGATATTTGAAATTAGATAGAATTGAAACGCTGATATTGGATGAGGCAGATCATATGTTAGATTTGGGATTTGCTAAAGATATTGATGATCTAGTAAGAAAACTTCCAAGAAGAAGACAAACGCTATTTTTTTCTGCTACCATTAATAAAAAAATAAAAACTCAAGCTTATAAAATGGTCAGTAGTAAGGCTATAAGAATTCAAATTTCTCCTAAGGATCCTGTAAGTAAAAATGTAAATCACCAAGTGGCTTTTGTTGAAATGGATGATAAACGTTTTTTTCTCCAACGAATTATACAAGAAAACGATGATAAAAAAATTCTTGTGTTTGTTCGGACGAAAATAAGAGCAGAACGAGTATACAAAGCAATGTCAAGAGCCCAGATTGATACGTTAACTATTCATGGAGATAAAGAGCAACAAGATAGAGATATTTCATTATTAGCATTTAAAACGGGGGCGTGTTGTGTTTTAATTGCTACGGATATTACCGCTAGAGGTATAGATATTGATGGGGTTGATATGGTGATCAATTATGATTTGCCAGAAATTTCAGAAAATTATGTTCATCGGGTTGGCCGAACTGGTCGTGGAAGGAATAAAGGAAAAGCTATCTCTTTTTGTGCTAAAGAAGAGCGGGATTATTTGTCAGCAATTGAGGAATTTATAACTGTTCCTATTGCTCGAGCAACAGTTACTAAACGAGAGTATGAAGAGACGGTTGAATATGCTGATGATGGGGCAAATGATTGGCAGAAACTCATGCAAGAAAGTAGTTCAAAAACCAATAAGAAAACGAAGAAAGATAGAAATTGATCAAAAAAAAATCCATTTGAAACCAAATGGATTTTTTTTTGATTTTTATTATCTACTTATGGTCCAACATCATGATTTGCAGATTCTAGTACATAAGGATGATTAATGGGATAGAGATTTGCTTTGCTCAATGAATGAAGCACGGTGTATGCAAATATTCCAAAGAAACAGATGGTAGTACCAATCTCTAAAAGGCCTATTCCTGCGTGATCTCCAACTGTACCTGGCATAATTAACAGATACATATCCACCCAATGTCCAATCAAAATGATGGAAGCAGCAAGTATTAGTACTACTGGTGATCGTTTAGCATTTCTCATCATTAGAACAAGGAAAGGAGCAATAAAGCACATAAAAAGGTTGATGAAGAACAAAGGTTTGAAGTCTCCACTCAATCTAGCTGCAAAATATACTGTCTCTTCAGGAAGGTTCGTGTACCATATAAGCAACCATTGACTAAGAAATATGTATGCCCAAAATACGCAGAATGCAAACATGAACTTACCTAAATCGTGAGTTACCTCATCAGAAACTAAGGTCATTTTCCCTTTAATCTTAAGGTACTGAAGTATAATCATCATCACAGAAAGTCCTGTTACAAATGAAATTGCAAAGTTATAAACCGAGAACATGGTAGAATACCAGTGAGCATCAATACTCATGATGATTAACCATGATAAAGCAGAGAATGAGAATGCGAAAAAGAAGATGAATCCAGCTGACCATTTAGTAGAACTCTTGAACATGGATAAGCCCTTATCTGAATCTTCAGCTAAACTATTCCGTCTTAGCTTCATTCGAATCATAATCCAAACAATAGTAACAAATGGAATGAAGAAAAATAAAGAGGTGTTGTTTAACAGCCACGATTTACTTTCTAATATCTTATCATAACCAGCAGCATTTGGATCTCCAGCAGCAGAACTGTGGAAATATTGTACCCAATGATACAATGTATCTTTGGATCCGATGATAATACCAACAAGCAGTATAGAACCAACCAGGAGATAACTACTTTGAGCTTCCATTATTCTTTTAAGCATGACAGCCCAACCAGCGTTAGATACATAATTGACGGCTATAAAAAATATAGCAGCAACTGCAAATAACCAGAAATAATAACTATTCATGAGAAGGTTAGCCCATACACGAGTCATCCAGGTTGGTCCGTGGTGTTCGTCTGCATGTGCATCATGAGTTTCTGCTGCATGAGTTGCTTCTGCATTATTAATCAATAAAACCGTTGTGGTAGCATCCATTGAATGTTCGTCTGCATGTGCATCATGAGCTTCTGCTGCATGTGATTCTGTTACTTCATCTGTGTGATGAGAATTAGTATCATTCCAGTGATCTTTCACCTGCATCGATCCAATGAAGGCCAAAACCGCTCCTAGTAAAATGAGTAGAATAGGAATTAATTTAGCTCTCCCTTGAAATTCAAATTTTTCTTGCGATACTTCTTGTATTGTATGGTGTCCCATGATTTAAGTTTCGTTATTTAATTAGTTGACTTCAGTGTTTTTTTGATTATCAGTAGCATAGTTGAAATCGTCACCAAAAGCTAAAGATTTCACATAATGAATCACTTTCCAACGTTCCTCGGGATCAAGCATGAATGCGTGAGACCCCATTAAACCTTTTCCATATGTAATGGTGTGAAATGCTTTTCCATTAGGGAGCTCTTTGATATAATCTGACTGATAGTTTGGCCATGAAGGAGTAGGCATTTTCTTATCCTTAAAAATAGGACCATCATTTTTACCTTTTTTCCCATGACAATGCCAGCAGTAAATATTATATAATCGTTCGCCTTCCACCACATTCTCTTTTGAAGGAGCTATAGAGCCCAAATATTCAGCACTTGCAGCATAACCGTCTCCAGTATTTGGGTGGGGGTAGATGTAGTTAATTTGACCACGAGCAACAGTTCCATTTACAGGTTCTCTCATCGTCATACCATTGGGGTTAGTAGAAAATTTCTTTTCTTGTGAGTATGGTTCATAAGCTTGAGAGATATACATGTTTGGAGCATACTCTATTCCTGGATTATCTCCAGAGCTTACGCATGAGAGCATGCTTAGAGCAGGTAAAGCTAGGATAATTCCGAATTTTAAAATTTTGTTTAGCTTCATGGTATTATTTCTTCTTTGTTTTTTTAGTAGAAGTTTTGGTACTTTTTAAAATTTTAGCTAATTCTTCTTCTGAGGTTAACGATGTATTGAAAGCTTCTTTTGAGTCATTGACTTCAATTGCTCCTTCTTTTTTAAGAAGTGCTAAAATATCGTCATTACTTAATGATTGATCTTCATCATTATCAATAGCAAGAACCATGTGATCATCTGTTTGTCTTCTAGATAATAGATCTTCCTTGATACCATGGATCATACGTGATCTTGCAAAAAACATAATGACCATACCAAATGCAGTAAAAAGAATGGTCAGCTCAAACATGACAGGAATAAAACTGGTAAATACGGTAATGTCTTGTGGTTTACCTCCAATAATCATGGGCCAGTCTACTACATTCATATAATAAGCTAATGTAAAACCTGATAAACATCCCAAAAGTCCACACAAGAAAGCACCTATAGTAAGATTTGTTCTGTGATAACCAAGTGCATGATCTAAATGATGAACGGGAAATGGGGTATAGCAATCAAATATTTTTACTCCCTTTTCTTTTAGGATATTAACTGCATGTAAAAGCTTATCGGAATCATCAAATATTCCAACAGTAAACTTTTTATTATCTAATAATATACTTTTATCAACCATTACTCTTTGTCTTTTATGATAGTCTTAACCTCCGCCATATTGATTACGGGTAAAAATTTAGCAAACATGAAGAAGCATGTAAAGAATAATCCAAATGTTCCAAGAAAAATTCCAACTTCAACCCATGTTGCGTGATACATCACCCAGCTACTTGGTAAGAAGTCTCTGTGAAGTGATGTTACGATAATTACAAAACGCTCAAACCACATCCCTATGTTTACGATGATCGAAATGATGAATATAAACCAAGGCGTAGTTCTTGCCCATTTGCTCCAAAATACTTGAGGAGCCATAAGGTTACAAAACATCATAGTCCAATAAGCCCAAGCATATGGACCAAACATCCGATTAGCAAATGCATATTGCTCATATTCATATCCTGAATATGCAGCGATAACAAATTCTGTAATGTATGCTAGTCCTACAATTGAGCCTGTTAAAAGAATAACTTTAGTCATAGCCTCTAAGTGCTCAGTTGTAATATAATCTTGATAGTTCATTACATGTCTAGCAATAAGAAGAAGTGTAAGAACCATTCCAAAACCAGAAAAAATAGCCCCAGCTACGAAGTATGGTGGGAATATCGTAGTGTGCCAACCGGGTATTACTGAAGTAGCAAAATCCATTGATACAATCGTGTGAACAGACAAAACAAGAGGTGTTGAGATACCAGCTAATATAAGAGCAACAACTTCATATCTTCCCCAAGATTTAGCTGAACCATTCCAACCCATTGCAAAAAAGCCATACCAAAACTTACGAGCTTTTGTAGTCGCTCTATCTCTAACGGTAGCAATATCAGGTATTAACCCAAGATACCAAAATACTAAAGATACGGATAAATAAGTAGAAATAGCAAAAACATCCCATAGCAATGGAGAATTGAAATTCACCCAAAGCGATCCAAATGCATTAGGAAGAGGTAGGGGCCAATATCCAAGCCATACGCGACCCATGTGAAACAAAGGAAAAATAGCCGCACAAAAAACAGCAAAAATTGTCATTGCTTCGGCTGAACGGTTAATAGCCATTCTCCATTTTTGTCTAAATAAAAGAAGAATTGCAGAAATTAACGTTCCTGCATGACCGATACCTACCCAGAATACAAAGTTGGTAATGTCCCAACCCCACATCACTGATTTATTTACATTCCATGTACCAATTCCTTCCCAGACAGTCCATGCCAAGGTTCCGGCTAATACAAGGAGTAGGACAACTGCAATAGAAAATCCTAGCCACCAAGATGATGTTGGTTTATTTTCAATTGGCCTACAGACGTCTTTAGTAACATCTGAATATGTTTTCCCGCCTGTTACGAGCGGTTGTCTTATATCTGCTGTATACATGCTTTATTTATGAATGGGCTGGTTTATTATTTGTTTCTTTAATATTTCTGATTTTAGTCATGTACTGAACGCTTGGTTTAACGCCTAGTTCTTCAAGTACATGGTATGATCTGTCATTCTTGTATAATTTAGCAATTTCGCTGTTCTTATCATTCAAATCTCCAAAAACAATCGCATTTGAAGGACAGGTCTGAGCACAAGCAGTTGTGAATTCATCCGTATTCATTTTACGGTTATCTCTTTTAGCTGATAATTTAGCAGATTGAATTCGTTGAACACAGAAGCTACATTTTTCCATTACACCTCGAGAACGAACAGTTACATCTGGATTAATGACCATTTTTCCTAAATCATTACTGAAATGGTAATCAAATTTTTCATTCTCGTTGTATCTGAACCAGTTAAATCTTCTTACTTTATAAGGACAGTTATTGCCACAATATTTCGTACCAATACAACGGTTGTAAGTCATTTGGTTAAGACCCTCACTACTGTGAGTAGTTGCAAGTACTGGGCAAACAGTTTCACAAGGAGCATTATCACAATGCTGACACATCATTGGTTGATGAGCAACTCGTACATTTTGGTAATAGTCATATGCGTTTTCAGCTTCTGAGTCTGCACTGTAAGCCTCCATAACCTTCTCTTTAGTCATCAATTCGCCTTCTTCAACGGTTTGATCACCACCATGAACGATGCTTAAACTTAAATCTTTTTTCGAAGGTGCTTCAAAACTGTAGTATCTATCTACTCTTAACCAATGCATTTCTCTGCGGCGTCTAACCTCGTCTCTACCTACAATGGGGACGTTGTTTTCAATGCTACAACTTACAATACAAGCACTACATCCTGTGCATGAATTTAAATCGATTGCCATAGCCCAATGATGTCCTTTAGAATAATCGTAATCATCCCATAGCGAAATCATTTTAGGTTTATGAACATACCCTCCAGCTTTTGGATCTTTTCGATATTCATCCAAACTAGCTTCTCGGATGATGTCTCTACCTTCAATGGAATAATGCGTTTGAGTGATTCCAAACTCATATAATTTTGAACCGGCTACTTTTTCAATGGTCACATCACCTGACAAGTAGTTAGCGTATCCATTCTCTGTATCAACCAATGGATAGGCATTTTTACCAAGATCTTTTAAATCATTTTTTACATCTTCTGGAAGTTCTCTGCCATAACCCAAAGCAATTCCATAGGTGGTTTTCGCTTGTCCAGGTTGAATAAGAACAGGAAGTTCAATCTTTCCAGAACTAGTATTTATTGAAACTACATCTCCAGTTTCAAGATTTTGTGCTTTCGCATCTGGCATAGAGATAGATAAATAATTATCCCAAGTCACCTTTGATACGGGATCAGGCATTTCATGAGCCCATGGCGTATTTCCATAAGCTCCGTCTCTTACACCAACCTTTTGATATAAGATCAGTTCAGTTTCAGATCCTTTTACCTTAGATAATTCATTGGCGATTGTACCACCGGTAATATTAAATGAAGGAACACTATCGTCAGTTGACTTATCAACTAAACCATGCTCGATTGCCTTATTAAAATCTCCACCAATTGCTTCTGTGAAAACTTTTTTAGTGTAATTATAAGCGTGAGAGGTCTCCTTTTTGTCAGAGACATCTGTGCCAGCCCAAGATAGGAGTGATGATACAATGTGTCTGCCATCAAATACTGGAGATATTGTGGGTTGAGAAAATACATATCGACCATTATAAGGATGCTTAATATCCCAACTTTCTAATGGGTGAAGATTTGTAGCAATGTGAGTTGCGTCTATCGTCGTTTCATCAGCGGTTACTGCAGTACTAACACGAACTGGGATCTTAGCAAATGCCTCTGTTGATTTATGATGAGAATAAACAGGGTTTGCATCAATGGTAATCACTACTCCATACTTTCCAGCTTTAGCATCATTTACAAACGATGAGAAATCAGATTCGTCTGCTGAATGACCATTATAATGATTTGTTGTGTCAATAGTAGTGCCATAGTTGCCTAACATCATGTTAATTGCATTCACCATCATTTGATCTGATTTTCGATTACTGCCACATACAACTAAACTTCTTTTACCAGCTGCTTTGAGTTCTGCAGCAGCTGCTTTGATATTATTTCCAGCAACTTCCATTCCTTGATGGGGAGTATTGCCTCCAAGTTCGCGGAAAAGTGCTATAAGGTGTTGACTGACATTACTCATTTTGATTGGAACACGAACATCAGCATTACTGCCCGTTAGACTCATTAGTGATTCAAACTGATAATGTTTTGACATTTTACCGTTTTCAGTTGGAACACGATTTTCACTATAATCAGTATGGAATTTAATAGGGCTAATCCATGTTCCTAAGAAATCAGCACCAAAACTTACCACAACATCGGCTTGGTCAAAATTATAAGCAGGTATGACTGCTTTGCCAAATGATGCTTCATTTGCACGGGTGATACCAGAGTATGAAATTGGGTTGTAGGAAATAACTTGAGTATTTGTGTATTTAGATGAGAATTCTTCAATGGCCTTATCTAATACAACACTGGTATTTCCTCCACGGATTATGGCTATTGATTTGCCAGAGGTTAATGTTTTATCAAATTCATTTATGACTTTTTTATCAAAACTAATCCAATCTTGAGCCTTTCTTTTACCTTGAATCATGGCTCCCTTTAAACGATTGGTATCGTATAGTGATAGGAGTGCAGAATGACCCAGTCCATCAAGGCCTCCACCAAAGTAATTAGCTTCTTTATTAGGTTCAAATTTGATTGGCCTTCCTTCTCTAACTTTAACTAAAATAGGGAATCCCTCTAAATTACTGACTGAACTACTCGCATAGTAAAGGGGTACACCAGGAGTAACATTATCTGGTTTTTCTACGTACGGAATAGCTTTTTTTATGGGTGCCTTGTTGCAAGCAGCAAGTGTTACAGCTCCTAGTCCGAATCCGAAATATTTAAGGAAATCTCTACGATTCGCTCGTGTAGAATCCTCATTTGAGAATACTTGTTCTAACGGTAAACCCTCGGAAAATTCATTGGCATTTGATGAGACAAACTCTTTCGTTTGATTTAATTCATCTAATCCTTTCCAGTAATTATTTGAAGACATAATTTGATTTTCTTTTTAATCTTGTTTTAATAGTGACACTTACTACATTCTAATCCACCATTTTCAGCTACGGTGATATAATCTTTTCCTTCTGCTAGCATGTTTTTGTGTGCTTCTTCATAGTAATCATTGTTTTCAGAATCAATTCCGCGTTCTCTATGACAATCAATACACCAACCCATTTGAAGTGTTGAGAATTGATATACTTTCTCCATTTCTTCAATTGGTCCGTGACATGTTTGACACTCAACTTTTCCAACAACAACATGTTGAGAATGGTTGAAATAGGATAGGTCTGGTAGATTATGAATTCTTACCCATTCAATAGGCTTTTGTTCATATCCTTCGATGTATTCCATATTGTCACCATCGTATCCGATAGCGTTGTATATTTTTTGGATTTCTGGAGATGTTTTACCGTTATATTTCTCAGCAGCTTTAACATATTTATGGCAATTCATGCATGTATTCAAAGAAGGAATACTAGCAGATTTGGATTTCTCTACCGTGCTATGGCAGTATTTACAATCCATTTCGTATTGTCCTGCGTGTATTTTATGAGAAAAATTAATAGGCTGAGTAGGAGCATATCCTTGTTGAACACCTACTTCTTCCATGCCAAATTTGTAGCCAAATGCACCTAGAAACAACATTACTGCACCAGCGATGATAAGCGTAACAACCGTTGGGTTCCATGCCTCAATAATTGGACGAAATTTTTTCTCGTACAAAGAGGGTTCTGCTGTTTGTTTGTTTTTATCATTGTTTAAAACCGTTAGGTGTCTTTTAATGCCATATAATAAAACGGATATAGCAATTAAAACAATAGATAAAATAATCAACGCAAGAAACGTCGATTCGGAGTAAAAAGATGACATATTATTATTTGAATATGATAGGGTGTTTGATAGAACAAAAAGAGTTGTTAATACAATTTGTGTTTTTGGTATACTCATTGGATATAGTGCGTCAAAAATACGCAGTTGCAAATATAATTATCGAATAAAATTTGAGTTTTTGATTGGATTAGAATTTTTCAATTTAGAAGGTTTTCAAATAATCGGTTTTTGTATACGTAATATCCTGTATATCAATTGTTTGTGTCGGATGTCTTGTTCGTGAGTTGTAAATTATTAGTAGACTTTTTTTTATTCACAATAGTTGATAATTTATTATGCAGTGAATCGGTGTAAAATAAAATTAATTAGCTTTTATCATATTGTTGATAAGCTCGGATAATTTCTTTGACCAAGCGGTGTCTAACAACATCATTTTCGTTGAGTCTGACGACTCCAATACCATCTACTTTTTTGAGCATATCTAATGCTGGAGCAAGTCCGCTCTTTGCTCTAGCAGGAAGGTCAACTTGACTAAGATCTCCCGTAATAATTATTTTAGAAGTTGGTCCCATTCGTGTAAGGAACATTTTTAGTTGGGTATGAGTAGCATTTTGTCCTTCGTCAAGTATAGCAAAGCAATTTTTTAGTGTTCTTCCTCTCATGAAAGCTAAGGGGGCCACCTCTATGATTCCTTTTTCAATGTATGCTTTGTACTTTTCACGTGGTATCATATCTCCAAGGGCATCATATAATGGTCTAAGATAAGGGTCAACTTTATCTTTCATATCTCCAGGCAAAAAACCTAAACTTTCTCCTGCTTCTACAGCAGGTCTACACAGAACTATTTTTTTGACTTCTTTATTCTTTAATGCTCGAACTGCTAGTGCAACGGCAGTGTATGTCTTGCCTGTTCCTGCAGGGCCAATGGCAAAAACTAAATCATTTTTGTCTATTTTATTAACCAATTCTTGTTGGTTTTTAGTTCGAGCAGATATTATTTTCCCACCTTGACCATGAATAATGATTCCTTTATCTGATTGAGATTCACCATTTTTTGAATTTTCTTCCCCAATCACAAGTCGCTCAATATCTCCAAGGGTAACATTTTTATTAATTTTTAGATATTTTACAATCGACTCTACGGCCGTAATAAATTCATCTACATATTGTTCCTCTCCTTTGATGGTAATTTTGCCACCGCGTGATGAAAGTTTGAGATTTGGATATTTCTCTTTATATATCTTAAAATGACTGTTGTAAGGTCCAAAGAACCGAGAATGTTCAATGCCTTCAATTAAATATTTTTTTTCTACCAATTTATATGATACAAATGTTGTGATCAGGTGTTATTTTCGTCTGCTAAATTAGTTAAATAATATCAATTGGTTGCACTAACTTTTTTAAGCGATTTTGGACAAGGTTCTCATTACACGGCATCTTTTAGAGGAGCCTTGTGTAAGGAGGACTTGAGTTTTCCATTTATTGAAATCAATAATCAAGTTGATGGAAATGAGATTTCTGAAGCGGCTTATTTAAGTAATATGATATTTGAAGATTTCCCATTGGGAAGTATTCATATACTTACTGTTGGTACCGTAGCTCATACCTATGACTTTCATTTAATTGCTGAGTATAAAGGGCATTACTTCATGGCTGCGAATAATGCAGTATTGAGTTTGATATTTGGGATGGATTTTGATTCATATTTTACTATACCTAACCCTAGTAAAAAACTAAATATTAATGAGTTGTATGTTCCTGTAATCAAGCGTTTGCTCTCAGGATATGGATTAGTTGATTTTCTCGAACCTGCTCCAAATGTTAAAAAGCAAACGCTTCTAAAGCCTGGATTTGTTGATGGTGAATTAATAGGAAGCGTTCTGTTTGTTGATAATATTGGGAATGCATATACGAACATATCTAAACAAGATGTCGATAAATTTTTTAAAAATATATCCTTTCAGATTAGACTTTCTAGGCATCATGTAGTGGAAAAAATAAGCGATGATTTATCGGATTTTAAGCCTGGAGATGTTTATGGTTATTATACAAATCACGGATATTTAGTTATTGCATTGAGGGAAGATAGTGCTGAAAAACTTCTTAATTTGAGAAAATATAAACCAATTATTATTCAAAAAAGATGATACTAAGACTAGTCAAAATGGAGTTTACGAAAGAACAAACAGTGGTTTTTTTAGCTTACTTCGATTCCATTAAGTCTAGAATTTCTGAGATGCCTGGATTAGTAAACCTTAGGTTATACCAAGATGTGAATGACCCTAATGTGGTATTTACTCACAGTACTTGGCTGAATAAAGACTATTTAGAAAGTTATAAAAAATCCAAATTATTTGGTGAAATATGGCCAAAAACTAAGTTGCTTTTTGCTTCAGACGCTGTTGCTTGGAGTTTGACCTTAAAGTAAATATTATTGTAGTACAAATGAAATTAACAAAACTCCTTCTAATTCTTTCCATTGTTCACTTTTTTAATAATTCTTATGCTCAGTTAGAAAAACTTGAAATTGCAGCAGAGGATCAAAACTATATGCGATTGCTGAAGGTGGCTAGTGATGCTACTGAAGTTAAAGAGCTGAAGAAGATGCCCGAGGTGTATTATTACTTATCTCAGTCTTATGTCAATCTTGCACAAGATGAACGCTATCTACAAAAGAATCCTGATGCCATTAAAAAAGCAGTAAGTTATATGCTTAAGGGAATCAAAAAAGATGAGAATAAAGAAGTTTTGACTTCAAAATTTGAAGTTGTTAGAGATATGGTTGTTCAGAATAATGACCGTGAGGCATTCAAGCAATACAATACAAACAAGTACGCTAAGGCAGCTAAGATGTATGGACAGTCCTATCAAATTGACACCACCCGAAGAGGCTCTTATTTTTTGCAAGCTAAAAGCTATCTAGGTGCGAGTGAAAATTCATCAGCTGAGATCATCTACAAAGATCTAATCAACAGGTATAGGGAAGATTTAGCAAATGGCAAAGAGTCAAAAGATATTGAGGTAGATCCACTAGTATATTTTATTGACAAATATTGGAAAGACAATAAATATGATAGTGCCATAGCTCTAATTACAGATGGAAGAAAGTTGTACGGGAATAATGCTAAATTGAATTTCTACCTCAGAAAAATTACTGCAGATATAATTAAGGAGATGCCACCAAGTAAACTTATGTTGGATTATGTTCAGGAGGTTTTATTCTTCGCACCTACGGCCGAAGAATTTCTTCAGAAAGAGAATTCAATCTACATTTATTTGATAAAAAATAGCATCATAAATAATCATTGGTCCGAGTCAGATACAATGATTAATAAGTTTGTCAGAGAAAAGATCCAAAAAAATAAACTAAAACAATCAAATAGGATTAGAGAGACAGATATTTTTATTGAGAAAAAGTCTGAGAATGTATTGTGGAAGCTTGCAGAATATTTTGAGCATTATTCGCATTATAAAAGTGCATCCTATGTTTTAGAAAAGTATATCTCATCAACTACTGAGGGTAATCAAGCTACAGATACATTGTCTAGATGGCAAGTTATCTCTGATTATACTTATCAGACAAAACCATTACCATTTGCATCTTTTATTTTACAGGAGGCTATTTCAAATTATCCGTCTAATGAGGAACTTTTAACGCTTCGTTCTCGTGTAATAGCAGAGAAGGAGGTTGTTCGGACTAATGTTGACGAACAAGGGGCATTATATCGTTTGGCAAAAGACGAATTTGAATACAATCCATCCACAGAAGTACTAGCTAAACTGGAGCAAATAAATTCAAAGTATTTAGGTTTATTAGTTTCAGAAAATCGTTTTAGTTCCGCTCTTCAAGTCATGCGTGAATTGATGGAATATTTCCCAAATAAGGATCATGGTGAACAACTGCAATTGATCGCTCGTGAAGATTTTTATCAAAATTATTTCAATACAAAAACGAAGGGAAAAGACATTAATGGAAAAGATATTAAACCTTTCATCTGGAATGGAAGAGTAGGAGGTTGTAATCAAGGAACGATAGATATTGAAATCCAGAATAAGGTAGTTGATAGAATTAATTATTTTAGAAGGAATGCGGGGGTTCCAGAAGTATTATTTGATGAAGCTACGAACGAATATTGTCAAAAAGCGGCATTGATGATGACAGCCAATAATGCATTGAACCACGAGCCACCAAAAACATGGAGATGTTGGAGTAGTGAGGGGGCCTATGCAGCTAAGCATTCACTATTGATTAAGGAAGCGAATACATCTATGGCAGTAACCTATATCATGGATGATAAAAATCCAAGTGCAGGAAATCGAAGATGGTTGCTATACCCAAATGGTCGAGTTTATGGTCATGGAAGTACGAATGATTATGCGGTAATATGGGCATTAGATGATAGTGGAACAACCGACACAGCAGATTATATGGATAAACCCATTTCTTGGCCTCCACAAGGATATTTACCTCAATTGATGTTGATGGAAAATTGGACTTTTTCTCTGTATGGGGATTTGTCTGAGGCTACGGTTAAAGTTGTTCAAGATGGGAAGCCCTTAGAGGTTAAAGTTGAACCAGTTGTTCAGGGTTATGGAGCTCCTACCTTGGTATTCAAGCCAAAATATAATAAAAATAGTTTGCCTGCTAAGAGTGACTTTGATGTTCAAGTTAGTTTGTCAGATGGACGTCAATTTAATTATGTTGTTCACACTTTTGCTTATAATCCTGTGAGGTAAACAATTTTTATGTAACGTTTTTAGTAACTTGCACGTCTTACATATTTATGGTGAGAATTACTAAATCGATAACCTACATCATTATTCTTTTTTGCTTCAGCAATGTCGCTGCAGATGGTTTTTTTGAGAATAAAGGTCAATTTGATAAATCTATTATATCAAAACTCGATTTGAGTACTCATAGCATATCAATGCTAAATAATGGATTCAGTGTTCTTCTTCATGATCACAATAAATGGGCAAAAATGGTTACCCACTACCATGATGATTTAATGCATAATCACTCTTCTCGAGAGATAAATGCAACAGACACCCTTCGTTTTCAATTGTTGAAATATTCATTTATTGGAGCGAACTTTAGTACACCAAATTTTTCTCAACCTTCTGAAGCGTATTATAATTTTTATCTTGGAAATGATACCTCGAAATGGGTTGGAGGTGTTCGTAAATATAGCAAGCTAATTTACAAGTCAATCTATCCTAATATTGATTTAGAGTATGAAGTCATTGGAGATCGATTCAAGTATAACTTTATCCTTAATCCTGGGGCAAACCTGAACGATATCCGAGTAAACATTGAAGGTCATAATGGATTGAGCGTTCAGCCAAATCGAATTACATTGAAAACTAATTTTGGAGATTTTAGTGAGGTGATGCCCCTATCGTTTGAGATGAATGGAAGTCAGGTGAAAGTCATTCAGATGAAATATGTTGACCATGGGGATTACATTGGTTTTGAGTCCAGTTTTTTAAAGTCAAAAGTAAAAACGGTCATAGACCCTGAGTTGATATTCTCTACTTACTCTGGTAGTACAGTAGATAATTTTGGTTTCACAGCAAGCTATGACGATGATGGGAATTTATATTCTGGAGGAATCGCTACTAGTCCAACTAAATTTCTAAACGGAGTATACCCAACCACGCCAGGTGCTTTTGATATTACTTTTAATGGAGGAGAACCTAATACGTTTGCTTGTGATATAGCCATTAGCAAATACTCTAATAATGGTCAAAATTTGATTTATGCTACTTATTTAGGTGGTAGGGCAAATGACTATCCACATAGTCTAATTGTTGATCAGGATAATCAATTAATCGTTTTTGGGACTTCTTCATCTTCTGATTACCCAACTACTGCAAATTCTGCGGATCCATTTTATAATGGTAGTGAGGATATCATTGTTACGAAATTTAGTGTTGATGGAACTGCTCTTGTTGGTTCTACATTTATTGGTGGATCTGGAAGTGATGGCATTAACGATAATGGAGATACCCGTTATTTTTATGCAGACGACTATCGTGGAGAAGTTAATCTTGATAATGATGGAAATATATTCATTGCCACAAGTTCGTCATCATTCAATTTTCCGACTACGGCTGGTGTAATTCAACCTGGTCCCTCAGGAGTACAAGACGGAGTAGTTATAAGTCTTAGCCACGATTTATCATCCGTTAGGTGGAGTACTTATTTTGGGGGTTCTCTGGGTGATGCGATCTATAGCGTTGATATTTCCTCTGATGGTGATTTATATATTGCAGGCGGTACGAGTAGCCGAAATATACCTACAACTAATGGGGTTTATTCTCAAAATCGATTGGGTGAAACCGATGGTTTTATTGCTCGATTAACCTCAGACGGTACTCAAGTAAAGCAAGCTACTTATTACGGCTCACCAGGATATGATCAGATACTACAGTTAGAAATAGGTAAGTTTGGTAATATTTATGTGGTTGGACATTCTGAAAATAATATACCGACTCGTGGAGTTGTGTATTCTAATAATAATGGAAAGCAATTTGTTTCAAAATTCAAACCTGATCTATCAGAGCTTTTGATTAGCTCTGTGTACGGAAGTGGGGGTAATGTTCCTGATATCACAATTAATGCTTTTCTAGTAGATGATTGTAATAAAATATATGTTAGTGGTTGGGGAAGTAATTCAGAAGACATTCCTGGGAAAACATTATCGGGTATGCCTCTAAGCGATGATGCTTTTCAAAAAACAACTGATGGTCAAGATTTTCATTTGGTTGTTTTTGAAGAGGATATGGCAGATCTATCATTTGCTACTTATTTTGGTGGAAATCAAACAGGAGACCATGTTGATGGAGGTACGAGTAGATTTGATAAAAGAGGAATAGTATATCAAAGTGTTTGCTCAAGTTGTCCAGAGAATCCGTTGAGTTCTAGAATTAGTGATTTTCCGACTACACCAGGAGCATATTCAGAAAATAACCCCAGCCCTCGATGTAGTAACGCATCATTTAAAATGGCTGTTGTTCCTTTTAATTTGCCTCCCAATTTACCACCTAAAACATATGTGACAAATGTAGTAGACACATTAAACATTCAAGTGGGAGATACCTTCTCGTTTGATTATCCGATTACTGATCCTGAAGGGGACTCACTCTATGTTTATTTTGACATACCGAGTAGTTTGAATTCTAGTTTAATAAGTTTTGAAGACACTTTGATTGGAAAAGGTAATTTGACTGCAAAGTTTAGCTTATTGTTTTCATGTACTCAAGCAGGTAGATCATTCAAAATTGATGTTCATGCTGAGGATAGAGGGTGCCCAAATTATACCGATAGTATGACATCTATTCTTATTCAAGTAGATACAACTCAAGTTTTGCCTCCACCAGATGTTTTATGTCTAAATTTTGTTAGTGACGATGAATTAAGGATTGACTGGGAGTCCACTCCTTTGTCAGATTATTTTTTAGGTATGGCATTATATCGGGTGGATCCAAACGGAGATACTTCATTACTAACTTATTCAAAAAGTCAGTTAGGAGGGTCCTATTCTGATTTTGACGTTATTGATCCAAGAAATCGAGATTATACTTATTTTCTTATAGTTGAGAATATTTGTAATGAATGGGGTAAAAAGTCCTACCTGTTAAGTAGCACACGAGAAAGTCAAGTTCCAGTTGAAGAAACTTATTTGAAGACAGCAACAGTAAGCGGGTCATCAATAGAAGTGGTGTTTTTAAAATCCAAAGAAGATGATTTTGGATATTACGAAATATATAAAGGAACTCGAGATAAAGGAAATTTTAAGTACCTTACTTCCATTGTTAATATTAATGATACGATTTATGAGGATGCAGATGTAGATGTCAATACTACGTCATATTGTTATCAAGTTCGGGTAGTTGACGATTGTGGTCATTTGAGTTCTTTTAGTAATAAGGGTTGCACAATTGTTATTAGGGGTGAGGCATTAAATGATAAAAAAGAAACACCACGCTTCAAATTTGATTTAAGTTGGGATAATTATATTAATTGGAATGGTGGAGTTATGGATTATGAACTTCTTCGGTCTGTTGACACAGGTTCACTTCGACCCATTGTACGATTAAATGAACCTCTGGTTGAGTATAGAGATTCTGATCTGGATTTTGATTGGGGAGGATATTGGTATAGTATATTAGCATATGAAGGTCCTGGTAGTCAAGATGCTACCAGTAGAAGTAATGATATTTACCTCATTCAACCGCCATTAGTTTTTGTTCCTAATGCAATAACGGCCAATGGTGATAATTTAAATGATGCCTTTGGTTGGAGTGATGTCTTTGTCCGTGAGTTTGAAATAAAAATCTTTAATCGTTGGGGTGAGAAGGTATTTCAGTCTTCCAATAAAAATGATACATGGACTGGGGTATATAAACAAACAGATTTAGCATTCAGTAATGTTTATTTTTGGATTGTAAGATACAGGGGTTGGGATAACAATGTCTATAACGATAAGGGGACTTTGACTATAGTCAAGTAGTTTATCTGGATATTTATTTTTTAACTATTGGTCAATGCAGCGATAACTCCTTTTGCCCATTGAAGCGATATTTTAGCTTGTTCTTGTTTGGTCATGGATGTATTATCTAATGTGATTGCATCTTCAGCTTTTTTTAATGGGCTTTCTTTTCGAGTGCTGTCTATTTGATCTCGCTCCCTGATATTATGTAAAACTTCCTTATAATTAATGTGAATCCCTTTTTTAGATAATTCTTCATACCGTCTTTTAGCTCGAACCTCAGGGCTAGCAGTCATAAATATCTTTAATTCAGCATCTGGAAAGACAACAGTTCCAATGTCTCGACCATCCATTACTACGCCTTTACTCTGACCTATTTCTTGTTGTTTTTTGACTAAGAAATCTCGAACAACTTTCAGTGTGCTTACTGGACTAACATATTTTGAGACTCGCATATTTCGAATCTCGTTTTCGACATTGACTTGGTTCAAATAGGTCTCGTAAAATTTTTTTTCAGGATCGAACTTAAAATCTATCTTGATATTTCCAAGAACAGCTGGATCATCCTTGAGTTCTTCAAGTGTTATCCCTTCATTTAGTAAATATAGGGTTACTGCTCTGTACATGGCACCACTATCAATGAATAAATAACCTAATTCTTTAGCTATATTTTTTGCAAGTGTTCCTTTGCCACAACTGGAGTGACCATCAATAGCTATATTTATTTTCGTATTCAATATTGGTCAAACTTAAACCTATTTTTTGATTTTTTTAATAGGTGTTAAATTTTATGTGTACTTAACAAGATGAGAACAAACGAATTGGTTATTTTACTTTTCGTTTTAAAGAAGATAAATCTCTTGATACAGAGAAATAATTTGAAGCTATACCAGGAAAATATCCGGCACTGCCATAGCCAATCATGAGCTTTTTAACACCGATAGAAAACCCCCAACTAAATCCAGTGCTTGCTTTCCTATTTTCAGGACCCAATTCTGCTCTTCTTTGGTGATTGTATCCTGCTCTAATTTGAAAATTGTCAGAAAAAATAAATTCAGTATTGAAAATTACATGTCGCATAGCCTTTTCGCCAAAAGATAAATTTTGATTTTTTACTATACCCGTCTCTAAGTCAATTTCTTTGTTTCTTGAGTTTATGTTTACATATGAATTATTCCAACGGTGAAGATTATGGAGTGTAAGTGTAAATCTCAAAGGATTGAAAGCTAATTTTTTACTGATACTAGCTTGTATATCAAAAGGTATTGATTCTCTAGGGCTATCATCTGAATATCGAATAAATTGATAACCCATATTTTTAATGACAAATCCAATGTTCATTAATTTTTTAGTATCTGAATACTGACCACCAAGATCTATTCCTCCAGCTGTACTTACGTATGCTTCGTATACGCTGTAAAGAAATTTACCATTTGCACCAATCGTGATCTTATCGGTAATTTTTCTACTTAAACCAACTTGAAAGGTATAATCTGTAGCATCAAATTCTCCAATGATATCTCCAGCATTGTCTGTCCGAACAAAATTGCCGTAATCGTAGAACCCAACATTAAAAGACATTGCATGTATACTGTCAATTGATCTTCCATAACTTCCAAAACCGTAATTAATATCAGCCACATGATTAGCGTATGATAAGGATGTATTGTGGTGCATTTGACGGTTGATTAGTGCAGGATTTTGGAATCCTGCTGCAGGATCACGATCAGTATTTGCTATGGACACACCACCCAGAGCTGTATGTCTTGCATTGTTCTCAACTAGTGCAAAAGCAAAGGCACTGCTACCTCCAATTTGAGCAATTGAAACGGTGGTTGTTAAAAGAATTAAAAACAGCTGGAATACTCTCATACAGTTTATAACGTCAAATTTATAAAATATTGATGTGATGAGAACTTTTAATTTTTACTAATCCTTTGATTGATATGTGTCACTAATTACTTTTCCATCTTCAATGGTAATAATTCGATTTGCTTTATCGATGACTCTTTGATCATGGGTGCTAAAAATGAACGTAGTGTTTTCATCTTTATTAAGTTGTAACATAATATCGAGTAAGTTTTCAGAAGATTTGCTGTCAAGATTTGCTGTTGGCTCATCTGCCAATATAAAACTAGGTTTACTAGCCAAAGCTCTTGCAACAGCAACACGCTGTTGTTGCCCCCCGCTCATTTCATTTGGTTTTTTATTAACTTGATCTGCCAGTCCGACAGCTTTCAGAAGTTTAAGTGTTCGTTCATTTCTAAACTGATCATCCTTTTTTTGCAAAAGCATCAAAAATTCAACATTTTCTTTTGCAGTAAGCACTGGTATCAGATTGTAACTCTGAAATATAAAACCAATGTGATGGAGTCGGAAGTCAATAAGTTCATTTTCTGAAAGTTGTGTGATTTCGGTATAATTAATTTTTACTGATCCTTTGGTTGGAGAATCTAATCCCCCGATGATATTCAATAGTGTAGTTTTTCCTGATCCTGAAGGGCCTACAATAGCTGTAAACTCTCCGTTATTAATTGTTAAATTAACATCTTGAAGTGCTTGCACTTTTATATCGCCCGACTGATAGGTCTTTTGAATATTTTTTATTGATATCATAGGTTTTTTAATTGGCTGTTCTCAATGTTTCTGAAGGGTTTAATTTGAGTGCTCTTATGGCAGGATATATAGAAGATAGTATTGCAGTTATAATTACTAAAAAACTGATTATATAGTAAAATTTATCTTCAACATAGGGGTATATTGTACTTTCTATTCCTACACTTTTGAGCCCTGAAGCAGCAAATGATAAATCGATCCCATGATTAGCAAACGTAGTGATAGCTATATAGGAACTAATTAGTCCAAGAGGCCCAGAAATAAGTGCTAAAAAAATAGATTCCCATATGATCATCCAAAAAACTTTTCTTTTATTCATTCCAATGGATAACAACATGCCAAGTTCTTTTTTTCTCTCCAAAACCGCCATTAGCATGGTATTAATAATTCCGAAAGCTAGAGCTAGCATGATAATAATAAGAAATATGATTAAAATCAAATTCATCATTTTATCTGCATACCCTAGTTCAGGGGCTATTCCTCGCCAGCTGTCAATCTGATGACTGGGATATTGATAAATTAACTTTGATCTGAATGACTCTACATTCGATTCATCCCGAAGTTTAATTGCTATTTCATGGATGCCTGATAGTTGGGTATACTCTTTGAGATTACTCATTTTTACGAAGGCATTGACCTCATCATAAAGCGAATTATTGGTATGGTAAATGTCTACAACTTTGAATAAACTAACAGCAGATTCGCCGTGAGCATTTAAAAAAGTACATTGTATGGTTGTGTTTATTTTAGCATTGAGTTTTTTGGATAGTATTTGGCTGAGTATAATGGGTGGTTTTCTTTTGTGCTTTTGAAGATAGTTACCTTGTTCTAACTTGCTATAAATACTAGTTACACCTTTTTCCTTGGAGGGAATTATTCCATTGAGAATAACTCCGCTCGTCCCTCCAGCACTTTGAATAAAACTTTCAGCTTTTGTTCGTGTGCTAATAGCTTTTACAAATTCAAATGATTTGATATACGAAATCAATTCTTCCTTTTGAACGATAGTATCGTTTATTCTAGCGTATTGTAGGAAATTAGTGTCGTGAATTTGGATATGACTAATATAAGTGTCTATCGCATTATTTTGTCTCATTTTACTCAATCCAGTGGCTGTGCTTATAACAGCTAAACCTCCAAAAATCCCTAGAGTAATAGCGATAATAACCGTCCAACTTCTAAGACTATTTCTCCAAATATTTTTAAATGCAATTTTTATTATCATGCTCGCATTGCTTTAGTTGGTTGGATACTTTTGATTTTAATGATGGTATATAGATTGACTAAAATTGTAATCAAAAAGACAATAAAAGTTTGAGTTAAACTTATACTTGGGTCGAGTGAAGTGGGAATAATGGCTTCAAATCCAAATTGTTCAACTACTTCCTGCATTTGACCACTCAAGTTGATGGGGTAAAAATGAAAGTAAGTCACAATTGGAATAACTAATAATAAACCTAAAATCACTCCTACAAGTGCTACAATGAGAGTTTCTAAAATTGCTACACGAATAATCATTGATTTTTTCATTCCAATAGCAACGAGTACTCCGAATTCAAAATTTCGTTCTTCTGCCAGCATAAGAACTGTGCCAAATAGACTGAATGTTAAAATGCTATACAAGATGATTAAAACAAATGTTCCACCTGCACGATCTACATCAATGAGCTGTTTGAGTTCGGGTAGCATTTGTTGCCAGTTCATTACTTCAAATTGTGAGCTATCTAATTGACTTTTGATGCTTCTTTCTGTTTTTTCCCATTCTTCATTTTCAGGTCCAATTATAGCAGTGGTTGCCATGTGGTTTATTCCAAAAAAATCTTGAGCTTTATTTAAGTTCATGATCACAGTTCGCCTATTGAGGTCAGGAGTTTTTAAATCAACGACACCATAAATTGGGTAAATACCTGAAGCGATAGAACCCTGATATCCCTGGCTAAGAAAAACAAGTGAGTCACCCATCTGGACATTCATGATTTTTTGAAGTCCTTTTCCTATTAAAAGGCCATCACTATCATTTGATAAAAATTCACCATTTACTAAACTTTCTTTAATTGGCGTATTTTGACCTTCCATCTGTGCATCTATACCAAGAATAACTACAGGCTTAGATTCTTTCTCGTGAGATGCAAGAGCAAATCCTTCCACTCTCGGATTGATATATGCTATACTAGGATCATTTTTTAAAGAATCTAAATCTTCGATATAAAAACTATTATCGATTGTTTTTTCATTCCAAAAACCTTTGTAGTGTACTTGGACATATCCGAGATAATTCCCAACAATGTTCTTGAGCATATTATCATAGGCACCATGTTGGAGACTTCGCATTGTTACTGCAAATACAACCGCAAAAACAATTGAAGAGACCGTAATAATACTTCTTCGTTTATTTCTGAAAATATTTCTCCATGCGAGTTTGAATGTCATGCAATTGAATAACAAATCTTTAAGGGATTAGATTTGAGTTTTCATATAGCTATTAAATCTTGCTTATGGATGTAATAATATCACCAACATTAATTTGTTGAACAATATTCATTCCCTCAATCACACGTCCAAAGGCAGTATATCTGCCGTCTAGAAAAGGAGTAGGGCAATGAGTTATAAAAAACTGAACACCTTCTGTGTCTTTACCTGCGGATGCTATACCTATTGTTCCGGTTTCAAAAATTTTGTAGTGACTAAATTCACTCCGCTGTGTCCAATTTAGACTACCCCAGCCATCACCTCTTGGGCATCCTCCTTGTATGACAAATTGTGGCACTACGCGATGAAAATATTTATTATCATAATAGCCTTCATTCATTAATTTTATGAAGTTGGATACTGTTCCAGGAGCATTATCAACAAACAATTCAAGGGTAATACTTCCTTTGTTTGTTTCAATCTTAACTCTTTGATCGGATGGAATTGTTCTCACAAATTCCCAATCAATGGGATGATTATATTGGGTTTTAAATGGTTCTGTCTTTTTTCCACTGAGTTTTGCAATGGCCTTATTTAAGTCAATGAATGTTTCAGCTTGTCTAGGAATTTCTAATTTTTCAATGGCCTCTTGACATAAATTCAAGAGTTCAGCTCGCATATCTACAATTATGTTTTCACTATCATTTATTTTTAAGATCTCGTATGCTGCCAAACTTTGTAAAGACATATTTGAATCCTTTAGTACAAGAGATACCATTTCCCATTTATCAAAGGGGTAAAACTCACAGTACTTTAAAAATGCTTCATTTTTTATTGTGTAATGAACCGAATCATTTAATATTTTACCTCTAAGAAATTCTTTGACATCCCCACTTTTGATATGTTTTATCATTTCCGCTCTAGGATAAGCCCCTTTTAATTGATATTCAGAAAACCATTTTGAATTGAATTGTTGTTTCGCGGGTTTGTCGTTAATGGAGATGAGTTGTTTCTTTATCGCAGGATATGGGGTTAAGCTAATCAATGAATCTAGTGAAATTTCATGTTGATTTGTGGTTACTAATCGATGAGCATATGCCCCAGCAATAGTGGCAATCGATTCATAAGGATCACTAAGCAGTTGAATGACACGGTCATTAATTTGATTTGAATAATGTCCTTTTTGACTTAACCTTAATGCTCCATATATCCAACCTAAACGAATAGAACTATCTCTATAATTGGTGTTCTCAAATAATGCTAGTGTATTTGAATCGCCACATTTTCCAATAGCTTCAATAACATACCTTCTATTCTCATTAAATAGTTCTCCATCGAATGCGGATTTAAGCAAAGGTAGAGCAGATGAATGACCAATTTGTCCCAGAGCAAATGCAGCAGCTCTTCTAGGCATTGGATCTTGATCTATTTGTAGCATCTGATTTAAATATGGAATAGCTAATGTGTCTTGAATGCTGGCAAATGCCATTGCTGCTGCTACACGGTGTTCTTCTTTTTTAGCTTTTAAAAAGGGGAGTAATGCAGGAGTATTTCTTCTATCTTGTAATTCATAAATTTTAATCAATCCATTATCTGAAAATTTATTTTTTGATGTCTTATCTGTTCTAGAGCATCCAACAATAAATAGTATAATCAAAAAATAGTACTTCATGAGCTGCAAATTTAAATATTCGAAGGACTATAATACTTCTCTATAACTAAATCAATTTTCATATTGTTGAACATTGTATTTGCTTTTTATCTTTGCATCATGTCAGTTTTAGAATGTGTCGATCAAGATTTTAATGATACGCTTTCATCTAATGATAAAGTTGTGGTAAAATATTTTGCTAATTGGTGTGGAAGTTGCAAGTTGTTTTCGCCTAAATATAAACGTTTGTCTAATGATGAACGGTTTTCTGGAATTACATTTTTAGATGTGAATGCTGAGGATAATCCAGTCGCTCGAAGATTAGGAGGGGTTGATAATCTTCCTTTTTTTGCTGTGTTTAAAAATGGTGAGCTCGTTGAAGGTGTTGCAACTAGCAAAGAGGATAAATTAGTTGAAATGTTAAATTTAATAGCATGAAGATTGGGGTGATTAAAAAATTGGCTGAGCGTTTATCAATGGATGAATTGCGAGCAGCCGAAGAAGCACTTTACAATGATTCGACTCCACCAACTTTGATTGAAGGTGAAGACGAAGGAGAACAATTAACCCATGTACTTGCTGCAATATTTGTTCAAGAATATGTTGCAGAAAATAATTCAGATATAAAGTCAGCATTAAGAGCATATGCTATTAAAGTCAGAAAAAGTATTTCTTAATTTAAAATAAATGCAAAAAAAAGGCGGTCATCGACCGCCTTTTTTGGTAATTAATATCTTAGTTGTTAGCTAAATAATTTGCAACACTATCAAAGCTTTCAGATAATGCTTCTTTCCCTTTTTCCCAGTTTGCTGGACATACTTCGCCATGTGTTTCGTGATGTATTAGAGTATCTAATACTCTTATTGCCTCATCAACATTTCTTCCAAGAGGTAA